>ERZ773008.2575-NODE-2575-length-11780-cov-3.378763_pt1 | contig 11780 bp, 10 predicted proteins | sample MGYA00580664_ERZ773008 | MGnify/ENA primary metagenome ERZ773008 (study PRJEB29015, sample SAMEA2738016) | human oral metagenome | biome: human oral; feature: human-associated habitat; material: dental | place: China | collected 2048 ... | reverse complement strand
GTAAAACTTTGGGATTTGATACCCCTGCTGAGCGTATGGCGCAGCTGCTAGGCTTGAAGACTGCTATGTAGCCGTTTCCACAACCACTAGAAACTGCCGATAGGACTTGTAGATTGGTTGCTGAAACACTAGTGCTTACCGGAGAACCAGCCAGTCGTTTTATACGCAGTACCATTGTCGCAGTTGTGTGTGTCGTTGTGGATTGTGACTTTCCATCGGCAAAAGCATCAGTGTGAATGAGCATGCCATCCCAGCAGAGAATCAGCTCATCTGCTGCTTCTTGATCAGCTAACACGTGTTGCAGGTCGGGGGCATGTTGGGCGGCCGCATCAAGTGCCTCGTGGAGATGCCGGTAGGCTTCTGGCTTGACTGATGCCACTGTCATAAGGCCAAGCGGTGCATAGGTGTGGCGTCAATGAGCCAGTGCAGTACGAGTAGTGTTTGGGCTGTGCAGGTGGCAGAGCGTTGGTAGTGGTGGTCATCGCAGGCCAGGCGGTGGATATTCAGCCAGTAGCATACTGTGTCAGCAATGTGAGCCTAAGATATCGAGGTAGGCGTAGCAGGATAGCATAGGGAAAAGGCCTCTTTTCTACTTGTTGGTGGTTTTCACTCGGCAATATAGAACAAGTTGCATAAACGAGTTTGCCTCCTTTCTTGAGTAATTTACTATATTGTTGCAAGATTTCTTGTTGGGTAGCACGTATCTCGTCTAAAAACTCAGGGCGTAATTTCCATTTGGCATCGGGGTTGCGGCGCAATACTCCCAAACCACTACAAGGGGCATCGATAAGTACACGGTCGGCAGTGCCTTGCAAGCGTTTGAGCTGTTTAGGGTCTATCAGTTTGGTTTCTATGTTGAAAGCCCCATTACGGCGTGCTCGGCGTTTGAGTTCTTGTAACTTCTGTTCATAGATATCCATTGCAATCACCTGACCTTTATTTTGCAATAGGTTGGCTATATGAAGCGTTTTGCCTCCTGCTCCAGCACAAGTGTCGATTACACGCTTCACGTTGCTATCTATCATCATAAAAGGAGCAACTTTTTGAGAGGAAGCATCTTGCACCTCAAAGAGACCATCAGCAAAGGCTTGAGTTTTAAAGATATTGCCGCGTTCTACTAATTGCAACGCATTAGGATAGTCACGCAAGGGATAAGTTGCTACTCCTTCTTGTTGTAAAAACTGTTGCAAGCGTTCCAAAGAAGTTTTGAGGGTATTGACACGCAACACCACTGGTGCTAAACTATTGAGAGCGTGCAGTTCATCATTCCACAAGGTTTCACCCAACTCTTGTGCTCCCAAGGTATCTAACCAATCGGGGACTGATTCGCGGAGTTTTCTCACCTTAGAAAGCTCATCAAACTTGCCTTTGATACGACGGGCAGGGCTATCCTCAAAGTAATTTCCCCAATCGGGCAAAGTAATACTTTTTAGGGTTGCCCACACGGCAAACATACGGCGCAGGTTATGCACTGTAAAGGGTTCGTGTACTTCGGCAATTTCGGCATAGAGGCGTTTCCAACGCACGATGTCATAAATAGTTTCGGCGATGAAAGCTCTATCGCGAGCGCCCCAACGTTTATCTTTTTTGAGTTGTTTTTCAACTACTTTATCGGCATATTGCCCTTCATTGAAGATAAAGGTAAGCCCCTCTATCACGGCATCAACTAAGTTTCTGTGTAATTTCATTATACTAAAAATGAGACGGCAATTTTTTATTACCGTCTCTTTTTTTGAAGGGCGAATACAATTCGCCCCTACAATATGATACAAAAGTAATTCTAATTTATTTAATTAAAAGAGCTGTGCAGTAAAGGTAAACAAGAAGTTACCATAAGTAGATTTGATCTGTGCGTTATCAGTAAGGACGGTTTCGTACATTTGGTATAGGTTAGTTTGTTTAGTGATATCATAAGAAGCGTCTAAACGGATTCCTCCTAGAGTAACCCCTGCCCCAAACGAATAACCATTAAGATCACCTACTGTAGCTGTAGCTTTGCGATATGGACTTTGCTCATAGCGATAGCCTGCACGGAGACTTACGTAGTTTCTGCTTGCTTCTTGTTCTTTTAACAATTTAAAAGGGATACGGAATTCTCCCCCCACTCGCAAGGAAGAAGTGTCACCTAATTCGTTTTGGATAATAGTATTCTCCGCTTTCATATTGTTACTTCTAAATTTCATATTATCATAGGCTTTATAGGTATAATCTACACTCAATATTGCTCTTTTTTTGATAATATAAGCTGCACTAGCTGTCCATGCACCAGGAGTACGAAATTTATATTCACGTTCATACCAAATAGGGTCTCCATAACGATTGACTAACTCAACATCATAGTCATACGTACGGGTTGCAATTCCTAAAGTTGCATATAATACTTGGCGTGATTCTTCTTTGAGACTGTACCATGTAGGTGATTGATAACTCACTCCTACTCGCAAGTCATCGGTTATTTTAATTATACTTCCTAACTGTAATGAAATTCCTTCACCTAATGTATTGATATATTGTTTGTGATTAGCATATCGCAATAAAGGATTATTACTTTGAAAATTTTCATCCTTTAAGCTATAAAGTGTTTTTTCATTAATGTTATGTACATTTAAGTTCACTCCTAGGTAAATAAAATCACCTATTTGAGAAGAGAAGTTAAAATTATATTTATTTATATAACCTGACCGATCTATTCTATAAGTTTCTAAACGTTCTTGATTATAGCCACTAGGTATATAGGTAGTATTAGTAGCTGTAAGTGTTTGAGGGGAAATAACATTTGCCATCAAACCTAAATAAGCCATTTGAGCAGCATAACCTTCTGTACGTCCTAATTTAGCATAGTATTCACCTATTTCCTCTTGCTGATTAGAGTGTCTATAATTATATCCATTAGCAAAAGTATCAAAGCTGAAAGGATTACCTGCATTACCTTTAGTAGCGTAATACAAAAAATAATCATCTAAGCCTTTGCTATTATAAGCTGAATAAGAAAATTTATCATTATCAAAAGTTTTCACTAATTGATAATTGAATCCAAAGCTTATTCTTTTAAAAGTAGGTGATGCATCAGGTAGTGTTAGAACAAGACCAAAGTGATTGAGATTAAAATCATTGTTACTTTGCTTGTGATTTCTATCAAGAAAGGTTATATTTCTTTTTTGGTTATTGTTATTTAAAGAAAAAGAAATTTCACTTGCACTAAAGACTGCACTTCCTGCAGGATTAATGTTTAAAGCAGAAGGATCACCTCCTAAGGCTCCAAAAGCGCCACTCATTGCTTTAAAACGAGCGGTACCTGTAAGCTCTTCTGTTGTATAACGCAAAGCATCAGTATAATTCTGTGCTTGTATGTTCATTACAAAAAGAAAAGCTACTAAAAGTAATATATGACTAATTTTTTTCATTTGCTAATATTTTTTAATCACGGTTAGAACTTCTATACCCCCCTCCTCCACTATTAGAGGAACTACCACTATTATAATTTCCGCCTGAATTACTATTGCCATAATTAGAGCTTCTACCTGAATAGTTAGAATTATTAGATTCATAAGCTCTTCTTAATTCATAGCCTGAAGGGGTGCTATTGTAAGAAGGGGTTTGATTTTGATAAGAGGGTCTATTTGTCTCATTGCCATAGCGATGATTGTAAGAACCTTGTGTTTGTGAACGATTATAAGAACCTCTATCATAATCACTATAACGATTTGGATCACCTCTTCGTCCATCTTCTCTTATGATGGCGCGTCCTCGACTATTACCATAGGAATAGTTTGGTTCATAGTAATAATCTCTTGAACGATAATAGTCGTAATAATATCCATAAGGATAGTAACCATAATAAGGATAATATCCATAATAAGAATAATAGCTATAGTATGGATCATAACCATAGTAAGGATAGTAACCTCCATAGTAGTAGTTATCCCAATAAGGGTCGTAATAACTACCCCAACCTAAAGATAGACTCCAACCAGAACGATAAGGACGGTAGTATGGATAATTATAATATCCATAGTAAGGATTTGTCCAACTGTGATTGTAGACATTTACATTCACTTGTGAAGGGTTAGAACCCCAACCTCCATAAGAAGAAGTTCCTGAAGCATAGGCATTAGAACGGTAGCTATTTACATCGGTAAAATGGGTAAAACTGCTATCGACAGCAGGATTTTCATACTGTTTGGCTTTATCTCTAAAATAGCTATTATAACCATTGTCGGCATAGCGATTTTCGGGTGGATAATCATAACGTTGAGGAGGCATTTCTCTCTCTACATAACGTGGCCTTTCGGGCACGGGGTCATTATAAATGCCATCGGCATAGTAGTAGCCGACGCAAGAAGTGAATGTGAATGAAACTACGATTGCCAAGACAAGTTGTTTCACTACACTTGTAAGTTTTGCATTCTTTTTCATAGTCATTTTTATTTTAGTTAATAGCAATGAGTTAATAGTTGATAGCTAATAGTCACAAATCAATTTTTATGCCAAATTCTTTTCACTTTTTAGTATTCAGTTTTCACTTCTTTGAGTTGAGTTCCCCAAAAAAGAACTTTCTCTCCAAAAGTTTCGGCAGCTTGTTGTAAAAGTTGAGGGATAGTATCTTCAATAAAATGCATTAACTGAGCGGGAGATGAGGTTTCGCAATGTACTGCATAATGTTTTTCGGGAGCGTCTAACAATTTGAATACTCGTACTTTTTCTATAGTTCCTGATGTTTTTACTATTGGTAAATAAACAGATTGCAGCCAATCCTGCCAAAGTAAAAACACTTCATCACTCACTACCATCGTTAAATTGTATACGTACATAACTGATTTATTTTTTGCAAAGATAAGAATTAATTTGTAACTTTGCCGGCAAATCACCAATAAATTAAAAACGTATGGCAAGCATTCGCATTTTAAAAAAAGAGATCAACTATGTGTTGGGAGATATCATTGACGCTGTGTATTTCACTGGCAAAATGGAAACCAAAGAGGGCAAAGCTCTTGTAGGAGAAATCCTAAATGATTTTGACTCACTTATTGATAAAGTAGCTGATAAATCAGTAGAAAACAGAGGTGCTCATCTCAAACAAGTAAGAAGAGAGTTTGAAGAAAAAGCAGCTATCTTGATTGGAAAACTGAACGCCTTAGCGTAATTTCACTTTGCTAAAGTCGCAATCCGTCTTTAGCAAAGTTTTAATTTAAAAAAGAAAACAATAATGAAAAAAACATTACAATACATTCTTATCAGTGGTGGTGTAGTACTGCTTTCAGGGGTCTTAGTAAACGCTATGTCGGTTAAGAAAGAAGACCACAATATTTTTGAACAAGCAGAAGCTGAACTAACTGAGAATCCTCTTGCTAGTGAAGAAACTTCTTCTAATCACAAAGATGATTTTTTTGATAACTACAGAACATACGCTATTGACCTACCTGAAAAATTAGATTTTGCAGGTGAAAAAGTACCTATGGATGACCCTGATGTATACGAACGATTAGACCGAGAATTTCTCGTGAATGTTTATTGGCAGTCTAACAGTTTGTTGTTATTCAAGCGCGCTAACAAATATTTCCCCATCATAGAACCTATACTCAAACGCAACAATATTCCTGACGATTTTAAATATTTAGCTATTATAGAAAGCGGACTCACCAATGCTGTATCGCCTTCAGGAGCTAGTGGTTTTTGGCAGTTTATGAAAGCTGCTGCTCAAGAGTACAGTTTAGAAGTAAGCGACCAAGTTGATGAACGTTATCACTTAGAAAAAGCAACGCAAGCTGCTTGTGATTACCTAAATAAAGCCAAACGTAGCACAGGTTCATGGACAATGGCAGCAGCTGCCTACAACGCTGGTGTAGCAGGAATGAACAAACAGACTACTTTTCAGCAAACAAACAACTACTACGATTTGTACCTAAACAGTGAAACTTCGCGTTATGTATTCCGTATTTTGGCTGTAAAAGAAATAATGAGGCACCCCAAAAAGTATGGATTTATCTTCGATAAAAAACATTTATACAACGAATTACCTACTTATAATGTAATGGTAGATAGCACCATAGAAAATCTTAGTGATTTTGCTAAAAGTCAAAATATCACTTACAAAGAGTTAAAAAATTACAATCCTTGGCTACGTGATAGAAAACTTGACAACAAAGATGGCAAAACCTATTACATTAGGATCCCTAAAAAATAGGAATTAGGAGTTAGAAATTAGAAATTAGAAATTTGCAAGTTTTCTAATCCTTTTTCTTTGGGGGCAAATTGTTTTAATACTTCTATATTACCATTGGCAAGCCAAAGGTGACTGGGTGTCATACTTGTATCTTCGTTGAGCAAATGGTGTTGTAATAGTATATTTCTCGTTTGTTTAGCAACAGCATAGCCCGAATCTATAACTTTGATATGAGCTGGAATGAGTTGTTGTATCTGTGGTAACAAATAGGGATAATGGGTACAGCCTAATACTAAATAATCAATACCTAAGGCTACCATTGGCAAAAGATGGCGACGCAACAATTGAGTCATTTCAGGGCTTTCTATACGTCCTGCTTCTATAAGGTCTACCAGCCCCTCGCCTACTTGTTCTATAATTTCGACTTGTTCTTCTTGTTTTAGATGCTCGCTTGTTTTGGCAAAAAGATCGCTCGCAAGAGTGCTACGGGTAGCTAAAACCCCTATTTTTTTTGTTACACTCTGTAAGCTTGCTGGTTTGATAGCAGGTTCGATACCAATAAAAGGCACATCCTTATACTTATTCCTCAAATATGAAATTGCATTAGTCGTACCTGTATTGCAAGCTACTACTATAATTTTAGCTTTTTGAGCCAACAAAAATTGAGTATTGGCATCACAGAGTGCTATGATTTCTTCCTTAGTTTTTTCTCCATAGGGAGCATTTTTATTATCAGCTAAAAAAAGAGTACTCTCATTAGGCATTAAGGCATTAATTTCCTTCCAAATAGTAGTTCCTCCTACCCCCGAATCAAATAAACCTATAGGAGCTGTGGAGAATGTAACATCACTCATTTTTCTATAATCTTATTTTGATGGTGCAAAAATAAAAAAAAGTGTTCACATAGCGAACACTTTTTGTAAATAAACCATTTTGTAATATGTGTAGTTTTCAATTAGAAACCTAATTTCTTTTTTACAGTGCCATATAGGTCTTCACCTGTAGCAACAATCACACTTGAACCCGCACTTGAATCTAATACGTATTGCAAGCCTTTTTCTTTAGCAATATTTTCGATAGCAGTTTTTACTTTTTTAAGCAAAGGCTCTACGAGTTCTTGTTGTTTTTTTTGCAAACTTTCAGCAGCTGTTTGTTGAGTTTTACGGATATTTTCTTCCATTGTTTTTATTTCCTCAGATTTTTTAAGGAACTCAGCTTCTCTCGATTTTCTTTGAGCTTCAGAAAGTGCTGCGTACTCATTATCATATTTTTGAGCTTTAGCTTGCAATTCTTTGATAGCAGCTTGAATGTCGTTCATATAGCCTTGCTCTAATTTTTTTAACTGAGCTTCAACTGTCTTTCTTTCAGGCATTTCTTCCAAAAGTTTTTGCACATCTATATGGGCAACTTTCACCTGTGCAGTGAGCATTGTTGTAGCTCCAAAAAAGAGAGCCAATGCAATCATCAATGTTCTAATGTTTCTCATCATCTTTGTTTGTAATATTAGTTATTTTAAAATTTTTACTTAGTTTGTTGTGCGAGTTTGCGTTCCCGCTTCTTGTTGTTTTTGCAAGCGTTCTGCTTGTTCTTTTTCACGTTGAGCTTTTAAAGCTTCGCGTTCTTGCTGAGCTTTTTGAATGCGCTCGGCTTGTTCTTTTTCACGCTGAGCTTTTAAAGCTTCACGTTCTTGCTGCATTTTCTGTACGCGTTCCGCTTGTTCTTTTTCGCGTTGAGCTTTTAAGGTCTCACGTTCTTGTTGCATTTTCTGCACGCGTTCTGCTTGTTCTTTTTCGCGTTGAGCTTTCAAAGTTTCGCGTTCTTGTTGAGCTTTTTGCTGGCGTTCTGCTTGTTCTTTAGCACGTTGGGCTCTGAAGTTTTCACGCTGTTGCTTCATTTCTTCTGTTTTGCGCAAACGCTCTTGTTCATATTGCACTCGGCGTTCTTCACGTGCTTTTTCGGCTTCTTTGCGTTTTTTCACACGTTCTTCCACAAACTCAAAATCGTAACTTTCTTTTAAGAGCTCTGCCATATCTTTATTGCGATCGGCAGCATTATCTTTTTTCTTCAGGGCGCGAAGTACTACCTTACTAAGGTTGTGTTGCTCGTTAGAAAACAACATTGTCGCATCGCTTTTCTCAAAAATAAAGTCGTACTTGCGTAACTTGCCTATTTCTTGAACTATGTTGAACACTTGGTCTTGAATAGGCTTGGCGAGCAAAAACTTTTGATTGATGTACTCTCCATCTTTAGCATCAAACTTTTGTTGTTTGTAGGCATTGAGGTTGTACTCCATCAAAGCGATTTCCTCTTCCTTATCTTTTATCAATTCAGGAGTAAGTAATGCTTTTTCAGCCTCTAACTTATCTTTTTCAGCTTGTATTTTAGTCAGGCGTTTTTCTATCTCTGCTTGCCATTGTTCTACTTGCAATGCAAACTGCTGGTTTGCTACTTTGTAGTCTTCCAAATTAGCCAAAATATAGTCCATATCCACATAGCCTATACGGGAAGGCTTCTGTGCAAATGAAAGTGTTATTGTTGCCAATAGCACTGCAAAAAGAACTGATAACTTTTTCATAGAAAATATCGTGCCAAAAATTAGAATTGTTGTCCAAAAATGAAATGAGTTTGCCAACCACTGCGGTTTGTACTATTGGCTGGATTATCAAATCCATAACCAAAATCAATACCCAACATACCGAATTGTGGCATAAAGAGTCTCAAACCTAAACCTGCTGAACGTTTGAGTTGGAAAGGATTGAAGTTTGAGAATCCATCGTGTACATTTCCTCCTTCGGCGAATGCCAAACCATAGATAGAAGCCATAGGTTTGAGAGTGATAGGGTAACGCAACTCCAATGAGAATTTATTGAATATAGTTTCTCCACTATCTGAAGATAATCCGTAGTTCTCATAACCACGCATTTGTATGTTTTCACGACCATCCATATTGTAATAACCTAATCCATCACCTCCCATAAAGAAGCGTTCAAAAGGTACTATACCGCGATTGTTGTTATAAGCCCCGAGATACCCAAAGTCGGCTCCAAATTTCAACACAAACTTGCTGTACAAATTAGTATACCAAGCTGAAGTGAATTTGAATTTATAGAATTCTAACCAACGGAAGCGTTCTTGGTCTATAGAAGCTATTTTGTCGCTATCGTTATTCGCAATAGCTTGTGTACGATCCTCTAACAACTTAGCGTAATTCACTCCATTAAACAAAGAATAAGGAGGGGTAACCTTTGCGCTGATAGTAAAACTACTACCCGTCATTGGATAGATAGGGTTAGGTCCGCTAGAATTACGCGATAGAGCAATAGTGTAAGCAAAAGAGTTAGATGAACCATCTTTGAAAGTAAAGAGTCCTAAATTAGGATAATCTTTCAAATCGTAGTGTTTATAAGTGAGTGTGTGAGCGATTTGGAAATAGTCATCTGGAACTCTAAGACGTTTTGCTAATCCTAAACTAAACTCAGTGATATATACACGGCGGCTTTTATCTACATCATAACTTCTATAGCTATAACCAAATTGTTCAGTACGGCTAAATGATACTGAGAACTGCACTGGTTGTTTACCTCCCATCCAAGGTTCGGCAAATGAGAATCCATAAGTGCGATAGTATCTACTCACTTGCAAGCTGAGTGATAAACTTTGTCCGTCACCCATAGGTACAGGACGATAAGCCTTTCTATTGAATATATTTTTGATAGAGAAGTTGTTGAATGACAGAGCTACTGTTCCGATGAAAGAGCCTCCCCCATAACCACCTTGTAATTGTACTTGACTTGAACCTGTTTCGGTGAGGTTATACTCAATATCTACTGTTCCTGCATTAGGATCGGCGTTTTTAAATTCGGGGTTGATGTTTTGCGCATCAAAGAGTTGTAACTGACCTAATTCACGCACAGTACGCACTACGGCATCTTTACTATATAAGTAACCAGGGCGGGTACGCAATTCACGATAAATCACATAGTCGTTAGTTTTTTCGTTACCTTTTACTGTTATCTTATTGAAATAAGCAGGTTTTCCTTCTACGATACGAATTTCAAAATTGATAGTATCGTTTACCACTGAGGTTTCTACAGGGTGTACTTGAGAGAAAAGGTAACCACTATTTTGGTATAAGTTGGTAATATCTTCAGCATCGGGTTTGGTATTGTCTTGCACACGTTTTTTGAGCAATACTCCATTATACACATCCCCTTTTTTAATGCCTAAAATTTGATTGAGTACGCGGTCGTTGTAAACTGAGTTCCCCAAAAAGCGGATATCACCAAAATAATAACGTTTGCCCTCTTCTACTGCAATATTTAAACTTACATTACCATCTTTTTCTTTGATGAGAGAATCGCTTACCACACGAGCATCACGATACCCTTTTTCTTTATAGAAGTCAATGAGATTTGTAAGATCTTCTTCATAGTTCTTTTTCACATACTTAGAGCGTTTCCAAAAGCGACCAAACTGTATTTGTTTGGTTTTTTTGAGTTTTTTACGCAATTTGGCTGAACTGAACTGCTGGTTACCTTCAAAAACTATTTTATCTACTTTTACTTTACTACCTTTATCAATATGAATAAGCATATCTACTCCGTTAGCATCGGTAGTATCTACCTTAGTATCAATAGTTACTTTAGTATTTAGGTAACCATCTTTTCGATATTTATTGGTGATATAGTTTCGGGTATTAGCAATCAAACTCTCATTTACTTTAGCACCTTTTTTAATATCTGCATCTTTGAGGAGAGTTTCACTTTTTTTCTGCCCAATACCTGTTACTTTTACATTTACAAGGGAAGGAGTTTCTTTAATAGCTAATTCCAAAAAAACTGTATCTCCCTCTACCCTTTTGATATAGATATTGATATCGCTAAACAACTTATAACTCCATAACTTATGGATAATTGCACTGAATTTCTCACTAGGGATTTCAATTACATCTCCTACCTTCAAACCAGAAGTAGTGAGGATAGTTTGTTCGTTATAACGTTTGGCACCAGTAACTTCGATGCCACCTATGGTATATTTTTTTCCTTGTCCTAATGATATTCTTTCTTCTTGTGCATTCACAAGGCTTACCAAAGCCAAAAAGGCGAGTAATATAATTTTTTTCAGCATAGTTTTACGTAAGTTGTTCGCTTGTTTTTCCAAATCGTCTTTCTCTATTTTGATAATTGAGGAGTGCATCCTCTAAATGTTTTTTTGTAAAATCTGGCCATAGTACCTCAGCAAAATAGAGTTCGGCATAGGCTATTTGCCATAACAAAAAGTTACTAATACGATATTCTCCACTGGTGCGGATGAGCAAATCTACATCGGGCAAATTATTAGTGTACAAATGTTGTTGTAGTGTTTGCTCAGTGATAGCATCGGCAGTTAATTCGCCGTCTTTTACCTTAGTAGCAATCTGTTTTACAGCGGTGAGCAATTCCTCACGTGACCCGTAGCTAAGTGCCAAAGTGAGGGTAACCCCTGTGTTGTGTTTTAGTTTATCAATAGTAGCGAGCAATGTTTCACGAGCTTTGGGTGGAAAGCGGTCTAAATTGCCTATAGTGTTCAATTTCACATTGTTTTTCAGCAAACTATCCACCTCTTTTTTTAAGAACTT
>ERZ773008.2573-NODE-2573-length-11786-cov-14.078680_pt1 | contig 11786 bp, 6 predicted proteins | sample MGYA00580664_ERZ773008 | MGnify/ENA primary metagenome ERZ773008 (study PRJEB29015, sample SAMEA2738016) | human oral metagenome | biome: human oral; feature: human-associated habitat; material: dental | place: China | collected 2048 ... | reverse complement strand
GTGCCTGCTACGAAGTGTGCCCCGTGAAGATCAACTTCCCCGAGGTGCTGGTGCACCTGCGCGGCAAAGACGTGGACGCCAAGCACGCTGCGGGCGAATTCGCGGGCCGGAAGAAGCACGCACCCACCCAGATGGATGCCATGATGTACGGCGCTAAGAAACTGTTCTCCTCGGGTAAGATGATGGCAGTCGCCGAGCGCGGCTTGCCCATGTCACGCCTGATTACCGGCAAGAAGCACAAGATCTCTAAACTGCCCGGTATTGTGGGCGGTTGGACTGAATACCGCGACATCCCCGAACCGCCCAAGGAATCGTTCCGCAACTGGTGGCGTAAAGAAAAGTCAGGCGCACCCGCCCGCGACAGCGCCCAGCGCGTGGATATTGCAGCCCTCATTGAAGCGAATAAGGGCAAGGCCGCTGAGGCTGCCGCTAACGCCAAGGCCGCGATGGACGCTCAGGCAGCGCATGACCCCAAGGAGAATGCATAAATGTCATCAGCTAAAGAAGACATCCTCGCCCGCATCCGTACTTCCCTCGCGGATGCGCCCGTGGCGCCGGAACCCCAGCGTAACTACCGCCGGGTGAGCCACCTGAACCAGGAGCAGACCATTGAGATGCTCGTGGACCGCCTCATTGATTACAAGGCGAACGTGTTCGAAGCGACCGAAGCGAATATTGCGGATGTGATCGCTGAGCGGCTGGGGGAGACCTCGCACTATGTGGTTCCCGTGGGCCTGAACCGGCAGTGGCTGCCGGAAGACACCCCCACCCGCACCTGTTTCACCGACTCCGGCAGCACCCTGGAGCCGGGTGCCCTGACGGTGCACCAGCTGGATGCTGTGGATGCGGTGGTCACCTCCTCAACCGTTTCCTGCGCTGAGACCGGAACGATCTTCTTGAACTCCAACCAAGATGAGGGGCGGCGCGCAATCTCACTGGTACCAGACCACCATATTTGTGTGGTTCCCCGCTCTACCGTGGTTGAGCTGGTGCCTGAGGCGATCGATCGCATCACTTATGAGCGCCCGGTAACCATGATTTCCGGCCCTTCGGCAACCAGTGATATTGAGCTGATCCGCGTGGAGGGTGTGCACGGCCCGCGTACCCTGGACGTGATTATTCTCGACCAGTAAACCCACAAGGGACACTCATAAAGTGCTTATCATCCCCCTGTGCCGTTCGGGTGCAGGGGGATGACTCGTACACATATTTATACTATGCGAATGGGTATCGGCAGACCATGTTTGCGCTGTGCAGAGATACCTAAAGTGGGCGGGAGAGACCTCGAAATAACAGCATAAAAATAAGCTGTTATGAGTACTGGTGCGTCTCGAAAACCGCTACATTGACAGAAGAGTACCAACAAGAATATCCTGTTATGTTCCACAAAAACGTGGAACGTGCACCCTCGTACACCCGTAATCCGGTATGGGCGCGGGGGAAGCGCCAGCCACCTCCAGCAAGGACTGGGGTCCAGTAGAAAGACAGCACCAATGGCACAGTTGCAGCAGGTCATCCTCCGCCGTACCGGCATTTACCCTCTTAATAGCGTCCTCGCGTCCGACCCTGTTCCGCAACATGAGCTGCATCAGCGTGTGCGTGTGCTCGCCGAGCTGGGGATGGTCCTCTCCACCGAAAGCCAGAAAACCCTCATGCGCATGAGTGAGCATGAGTTGGCCGATCTTATTGCAGATTGGAAGCACCTGCACGGCGGTGACCGGGGTGGGTGCGCCTTCCGTAAAGACTTCGACATTATCGAGCCCACCCTCACTGATACACAGAGGTACACGGAGCAGACGCTTCACTACGTTACCCGGTTTATGGGCCGCAGAGAAATGGCGAAACACTTGTGCCTGTACACCGTCGCCTGCCCCTGCTGCGACGCGATCTGGTGGTTTGCCAATAACCAACCCTACGGCGATATTCCCGATGCGCAGGTCATTACCGATTTCCGCCCGTACGACTGGCAGCTGGCGTGCGAGCGTGGGGAACTGTCCAACAGTGAACGGGATCAGCGTGAGGTGGTGCTGCTGCGCGGTGAAGGGCGCATCGTGCCGCTAATGTGCTCGCTCTTCACCGAAATTGCAACCCAGAACCAGGTGTACAGCGAATTCGACCGGGCCGATCTGCTCACCCTCGCTACCCACCTGGTGTTTTACGATGCACTGCCCACCATAGAGGGACCGTTCGCATTCCGTGAGAACCTGGCGTTTCTGGCGGCCGCAATATCCACCGATTACGCCCACCAGGCGCGCACCCTCAACGAGGTGCTGCGCATTGCGGTGGCTCTTAGCAACATTAACCTGCTGGGGACTGAAGGCGATCTGAGCCTGAGCGACCCCAGCCGGTTTAAGCTGCGCCGCCATCAGCGCACATTCATAGCCCGGCTCATTAATACCCTCTGCGAGCGCGACTATGAGGCCGCCTGCTACGACACCGCCACGCACGCGGAGCGTTTTAAACGACTGGCGCGCACCATCCACCCCGGGGAATACCCCTCCCTCGTGTACCTGAATGTGTGGGCTGACGCCCTCTACAACGGTGAAATGCGCAGTTATGAGTCTGAGGTGGATGCCGCCTACCGCAGCTGTGACGTGGATAAGGTAACGCGGGTGCTGTCTCGCCGCCCCGGGGTGTTTGCGCGTCAGCTCAACCGGGCCTTGCGGTACTTCAGCGGCGATCAGCAGCAGGTTGCTGACGCGTTCTGCCAGGTGGCGCCGCGTGTGGCTGCGCCTCTTCTGGTGCAGATGCACAATATGTACACGAATATAGCTGCTGGTTCGGGGCAGCACCGCCTCGTGATTGATAAGGCAGGGGTGGGGTCGGTGGTCCCCGCTGGCTCGTACACCCAAAGGCAGCTTGAGTTGGGCCTGCACGCCGTGAAGAGCGGCTTGTCGGGGCGGCTGAGCGGGGTTCGTGTGCATGTTCCCCACGATGTGGCTTCCTTAGCCATGCCTCTGGGTAACCGTAACGCCAGCGAGTCTCTGCTGGGGTTGAGCCGCTACAACCGTGTGCGGCTTGACCCCCAGGCGATGCAGGCGAAAAGCCCCGCTAAGAACAGTGTGATTCGGTTGTTCACCTACTGGAACTCACCCGCCGATGTTGACCTTTCGGTGCTGCTGTACGACGCGAAAGGTGCGCTGATAGACCGCGTGTGGTACGGCAGTCAGCGGGCTAAAAAGTACTGCTACCATTCGGGGGACGTGACGAACGGAACCGGCGGCGCGTGGGAGTTTATTGACCTGAAAATTGCGCAGGCCCGTGAGGACCGGGTGCGGTACGCGGTGCCCACCGTGCAGCTTTACGCAGGGCACAGCGGGGAGAACACTCTTGCGGATGTGAACGACCTGTTCGCCGGGTTCATGCTTTTACCGCGTGTTGGCGTGGGTAAGAATGTGCATGAGGTGAGTCAGGTGCGCACCAAGTTCACGCTCACGTCGCGGGCGCGCGGTTCGCTGCCGCTGATTTTGGATCTGAAGGAGCGCACCATGACGATTACGGATGTGGGTATTCGTTCTGGGGTGAATGTTATAGAGTCTGGCTCCGTCGTGAAGGCCATGTTCGAGCTGTTCGCCCACTATGCACCGTTTACGGTGGCTGACTACCTGAACCTGACCGGTGCCACCGTGGTGGGGGAAGATGAGGAAGCCGATATTGTGCTTCAGCCGACGGTTGCCTCGCTCAGCCAGCTCTACCGGTATAAAGGGCTGTAACACAATAGCCCAGGGGCATACCGGGGCTTCCCTGTATGGAGCGAAAGCTGCACATAGTGAGCGGGTTTCGGGGGTATTGAGTACACACAAGATCTGCTGATGACCGCGTGAAAGCGCCCCGTGTGCCGGTACTGTGACCGGCGCACGGGGCGCTTTATTTTCACCCGGTTGGGTGCCTGCCATGGAACAAGCAGCAGGTAATATTAGGCGCGTGCGTCGAAGTGCTGCAGGCCGGAGTCTTCGCGGCTACCGCCCTGGCCGTCGCCAACGTCGCGGTAATCGCTGATCCATTCAACCTTCTGCACCCACTTGACCATCTTGTAGCCGTGCATGGAATCTGCACGCAGGCGCAGGGGGCCGCCGTACACATCCGGCAGGGGCTTATCGTTCATGCCCCACGCCAGGATGGTTTCGTCCTCCATTGCCATGGAAATGTCCAGGCACTCGTAGTAGGGCTCGGTCGGGCGGCCATCGTAGGTGTGGCCCACGTGCCCGTAGGAGGTGACCATCACGTACCGGGCGTTCTCGTCTTTCTCCACGAGGGCAAGTACGTCGCGTAGGCGCACACCTTCCCACTTGGCGATGCCCGTCCACCCCTGCATACAGGTGTGCATCGTAATGTTCACTTCTTTGCCGAGAGCCTTCAAGTCGTCGATGCTCAGCGACTTCGGCTCCTTCACCAGCCCGCCTAGCTCTAGGCGGTAGTCCACGAATTCGTTCTCGCGCAGGCGGTTCCATTCGGTGCTTTCACGCTCTGTTGGCGGGCGGGTGTTCACCCAGTGGAACGGCGAAATATCGGCATCCGTGAAGGTCTTCTTCTTTACCTGCCGGGAGGTGATGCGGTCAAGGAATACGTTACGGACCGGCTGGGTCAGGCCCCAAATGAAGGTCTGGGTGAACCGCAGATCACGCAGCGACCAGTACGAGGCGCCTAGCCACAGGGCCACGGCTGCGACCACGCCAACGATCAGCATGGTGACTGCCTGGGCGAATTGGGCGGCGTCAATCTCGTTGTAGCTCTTATTCAGCATCATGTGTGCAATGTTGTATTGCGGGTGCACGATGAACACCAGTGCTACGTGCATGACTGTAAAGACGCAGTAGAACGCCATGCCCAAGAAGTGGATGGAGCGGGCGGTCTGGCGGTTGCGGAACAGCCTGACGTAGCCGGGGAAGCGGCCGCAGAACGCGGGGCTCATAATGGGCCCGGTGGCGATCATCAGCGGCGCCACAATGAACACCACGGTGAAGTACATGAGCTTCTGAAGGGCATCGTACGGCTGGAAGTGCTCAATGGAGGGCACTTGGAAGCCCGCGTAGATTGTGAGCGAGTGCCATGCCTCGGGGAAAATCTCCCAGGAGGTAGGTACGATACGCCGCCACTGCCCGGTTGCGAACAGCAGGGTCACATAGATCAGGCCGTTCACCACCCAAATAACCGTGGCTAGGGCGTGCCATGCGCGTCCCAAACCGATCTGAGCCTTACCGGGTAGCGAAATAAGAGGGGAGAGGCTTCGTTGATCGTCGCGGGCGGTGTATTCGCCGGGGACGGTTGAAACCTTGTCTTTTGTAAAACGGAGCCATTCGGAGCCCGGGGTGCAGTGATTATTCCAGTAAAAGCGCGGGTGGGAGGCGATAACTTCCCAGCCTGAGCGGATGAGGAACCCCATCATCAGAAAGTTAATGAAGTGCGTGATGCGCAGCCAGGCGGGAAAGTCCAGCTCAACACCACTCGAACTCACCATTAAAAGAGTGGTATGCATTTTTCTTCCTTCGATAAATGTACGTGTGTGCAGTGGTGTACAGGTGCGAGCGAGGGAACGGGACGGGGCTTGGTGCGCCCCGGAAATCTGTTTGTGTACCGCCTCCTTTCAGCCGGTGTTCTGCCTTGAACTTTATGTGGCCTGGGGAAGGTTCCTGCGCGGGGTGCGCGATGTTTAGGCGCACCCCCGAACTGGTTATGGTGCAGGTCACAAAACCCGTATCGAATGATAGTACGATGCGGCTTTTATTCCCCATGTGCCCTTACATCCATATACTAACTGACAGGTTGTCAGTTACGGAAGATAAGCGTCGTAACACGCCGTAAAATTTGCTTTTAAGACGCGAATTTTTAGAATTTTTATAGGGTTATAGAGACATTAAGGCGGATTTATTAAGGATATCCTTATCGTGTGAGATAAGGTATTTTTATAGTTACTTCATAAACTATTGCAAGTGTAAGTTTTTGATATTCCTGTGGTTTCTTGGGGGCTTGAAACTTTATTCAGAAAATATAAAGATATGCTTTATTCTATAGCATTAAAAATGTATATATTATTATATTTCTTGCCCCTAACCCACAGTCAGACAAGACACCCGCACGCCCTAAGCCACAGGATATACGCCGCCCACAGCCCCGGGCAGGAGGAGCCTGTGTCAAGCCACACGAAACACCACAGGTTCGGCAGCAGTGACCGCACCCGGCGTATCCAGGCGAGCTGAACCCTATAATGAACGAGACACCGCCCCACCCAGCCTCTAGGAACAACAAATGAGCAGCGAAAAAGACCTCCGAGCCTCTTTCAACACCTTCATACAGGACCTGCCCCAGCTTGCCGCAGAAAAAGGCCTTGAACAGGTATACGACCTCTACAAAGCCAACGGTTATGACAGCTTAACCATAGGGGACAGCTCCCAAAGCCAAGTGGACCTTCTGGCAAAGGCCATGATCCACTGGCACAATAACGGGTTCTTCCGGCTGGCCGAGCTCTACGACGGGGTGCAGCTGGAACACAACGACGACTACTTCCTGGCACTCATGAACCTTAACACCCCGCTGCGGCAGGTACTACTACGCTATGACCAGCAACTACGCGACGAACTGCTGTGGCAGCTGCTCACCGTAGAAGGCACCCCCGAGAACTCGCTCACGAATATAGATAAGTTCATGCCAGGAACCACCTGGCAGGAAGATTTGCTCACCGCCACCCACGAAGGGCTGATCCCCAAAGAACGCCTGCTAGACGCCTGCCTTGACGCATTAGCACGGGACTTCGCCGCCTACCGTGCCGGATGGTTCTCCCGCATGTACACCGCCCTGACCCCCACCGCCGCAGAATCCGCCCAACGGCAGGGTGCGCTCGTGAACCTGCTCGGCTCATCAGTGGGAGCGACCATCACCCTGGCGGTCAAACAACTCTTAGCGGTGCACCGGGCAGGGCTTCTCGATATTGACCGATTCATCCACGGATGCGCCCCAGCGCTTTTAACAACTAAAGCGAACGCGCTGACGGTACTGAAAATCCTGGAATCTGAACGAGCCACAGGCGGGGACGGGCCGGTCACCGAACTGGCCCTTACCGCGCTGGGACACACCCACCCGCAGGTGCAGGTGGCCGCCGCACAACTACTGGTACGGTGCAACGCAGCCGAAACACTGCACCAGCACGCGCAGAGCCTCAGCCCGGTGGCCCGGCAGGAGCTGGAAGAGGCCGGGCTGCTGGCAAACACAGAAGAAGAAACCGCGCAGCATACGGCGGGTCTCGAAGAATCCTATCCGGTGCCTGCCTCACCCGCGCAGCCAGTAACCCCATTCAGCCAGCAAGACGCCTACGCACGCACCCTGCACGCTATGCAAGAGGCCGTGCAGGGGCTGGAGAGCGAGCTGCTGTTCCACTGGCTCATGAGTGAAAACCGCGACACCTCAGTGCTGAAACCCCTCACCCGGCAGGCGGAAGAGAGGATACACGAACACCGTGCAGGGCATCAGATCGCATACCTCATCCTCAGCGCCCTAGAGCCGAAAAACTCAGCTGTACAAGAATATGAGCAGCACCTAGCGCATGAAAAAACACCCGTGAACCAGCGCATCCGGGAAATCGGTGAGCGCCTCCACCAGAAACGCCCATACGCCCTGCTGGCCACCCCCACAGATACCCACGGGTGGGTAGACCCCACAATATTTATGCAGCGGCTAACCCACAATATTTCTACCGGCGCAGACATCCTGGAACAGGATTTTACACAGGCAATGCTGCGCCTGAACCAGGGCGATCAGGCGACGCACCAGACGCTCATAAACGCCCTGGAAGAAATCAAGCGCACCGCCGATGCTGCGGGCCGATACGCACCATACTTTGCCCGTGCCCGTACCAAACTCAAAGACGCGGGGAAGCCTCCTCACATTCTTGAGAACATCCAGGTGAGCTGGAGCTGCCTTGAAAGCGACACGAAACGCCCCAGCGGCAAACCCGAAGTCGTGTGGTGGAGCCCCACCGTACACCTGCCCAAAGTACGCGAAGAACACACACCGGAAGAAAAATATCTGCTCACCCTGCACTACGCGGTCATGAGCTGCGAACAGCTGGCCCTCACCTGCCCCTCCTCCACGGCACCCGTGGCAGTCGGCCTGCTAGAACAGTGGGTCTTCTTCAACGAAGAAGAAGGCCACCACTATAGGCACAATATGGCGCGCCTTCTGAGGAGCCACCCGGGCACATGGGACTCCTTGAGTGCGCAGGCGCTCGCGGTACTGGCCAACTCAAAACACCAGGTAGACCGTGCCGGAGCCGCAGAGCTGCTGGCGGACACCCTCGGCGACCGGCTCTCCTATCAAGACGCCATTGCGGGGTTCGCGCAGGCCGCCCCGGCGCTAATGTTCACCCGGTGGGCGCATACCTTCGAGGACATGGCGGCGCTAACCCCGCGCATCACCCTGCGGTTCTTAGACGGGCTGCTGCCGCACTGTGAGCGCACCCAGCACGGGATGGGGAAGCTGCTGGGAGTATACGCACAGGAATACTTACGCGTTCACGGTGCGAAGCATAGCGCGCATAAATCCCCGCAGCTAAGCCCCGAGATGATCGCATGGTTAAACGGTTTTAAGGGCTCCTCGCAGGCGGCGAAACACGCGCGCACAATCCTTAAAGCTGCTGACTCATAACAACCCCCGCCTTGAGGAATGAGGCGCAGCCGTGCGCCGTAGATTAGCCTGCCGGCGGTTGTTGTGCGGCACCGGGGGACCCGTCCTTTGGCGCGGTGCTTTTAGCCTCCTGCGCTGGCGGCACCACCGGCAGCATACCTGTTGTCAGGCGCACCTGTGCCGTTTTCCGGGCCTTTAACGCTGCGATTTGCTCCTTCTGCGACGGCTGCTGATCAGCCGATGCTCCCTGCCGCCGGAACGCCCTCTTAATGGCTGCTGCCCACAGCGGGAACAGCAGCACCGTAAACGCCCCACCGGCCACCAGCAGGGAAGCGGTCGCATCCTCAAGCAGCCCACTACCGGTAGCAATAGTTGTTACCGCCACAATAATGGGCAGGCCCGCCGCCGAATACAGGGCCAGCTCAATCTTCTCACTGGTAGAACGCAGCTCCGAACCGGTATCCGTGAAACGTTCAGCCACAAACACCGGCAGCCCGCGGGCCAGCAAAATACCCACCACAACCAGCAGCAGCACCAGCGGGAAACGCGCCACCACCGACGGGTCAATCGTCATGCCGCTCACCACAAAAAAGAGCGGAATCAGAAACGAAAACCCCACCGTCTCAAGGCGGCGCGTCATCAAATGTAACGCCCCCACCGGCGTAAGCGAACGCAAAATAATGCCCGCCGCAAAGGCCCCGAGCACCGCATCCAGCCCAAAAAGCGCCGCGAACATGATAAGGGTGGCCAGCAGAAACATGGCCAGACGCAGGATCGTCTGGCTGGTCGTATTCGCCTCAGCCGCCATAATCTGCCGCAGCCCCGGCACCTTCTCAAACAGGCGGTGCGGAACAACGGCAGTCACCACCGCAACCGCCATAAACCCCAGCAGAATCAGAATCGCCAGCCCCGGTGAATGAGAAGATAACAGCAGCGACATCGCAAAAATCGGGAAAAGCTCGCCAACGGCACCGTGCACCAGCACCGCATTACCCACCCGGGTACCCGCCGCACCATGCGACTTAAGCATAGGCAGCAGCGTACCTAAAGCCGTGGAACTCAGCGCAATACCCACCGCAATATAGGTGTTAAAACCCTTAGTGAAACCAGTAATGAGCGCCGCCCCCAGCACCCCCAGCCCAAAACACACGCACCAGGTGGTGATAGCGCTGCGGCCCTGCCGGCCGCGCAACGATTTCACATCAATCTCAAACCCGGCAATGAGGAACAGCATCCCCAACCCCAGCTCTTTCAGCAGCGGAATACCGCCGTCACTGCCGGAAGCCAGACCCAGCACATTAGGGCCGATCAGCATCCCAAAAATAAGCAGAAACACAACATCCGGGATGCGTTTGCCAATCAGCCGCGATATAACCGGGGATACCAGCGCCACAAGAGAAACCCAGAAAATAGAAACATACTGGGCGGTACCCTCAACACTGGTGCTTTCGGCGGCGGCACCAGAAGCCACCAGCACCTGCGAAGCACCCGTGACGCCGTGCGCAGCAGCACCGGCGGCGAGCACACCGACCGAGCCAAGCAACCCAGTAACGCCGAACAGCACAGACATGAAACCTCACAAGAAATAGGGCAGGGGGCAATCAGTCAGCCTTAAGTGTGGCACAGCCCCGGCGAGCATGCATATTTACGGGTGCCCCACAGCAGCCTTGCGCATCCGCTTAGAAGCGGATATGCCTCAGGATGCTGAGCTAATATATCCTGACTAGTATCTTTAACCTTTAACCCGACGCGCACCACACACAGCGCACCAGACTGGGCTGAGGCTCAGCATCTACGTTCTAGTTCGACTACGCAGGCACACAGGAGGCAATATGCCCGCAGAAACCACCGCCAAACGCGAGGCTGGTGTAGATTTAGCTCGCGCATTCGCCCTGCTGCTGCTGGTGATGCCCGTGAGCGTAGCACTGAACCTGGTGCCGGAGAACCGGCTGCACTGGCTGGGCAGCGTGCCGCCCGCCGCGAATACGCTACTCGCTGCGCTCCTCGGCATTAGCGCATACCTGTACGCCAGGAGGGTGACGTTTCCCCAATTTTTTGCCAGCACCGTGGTGCGCGCCATCGCATTCTTCGTGCTCGGGTGGCTGCTCGCCCAAGGACGCGCCTACCAGCCAATGGCAGCCCACGCTGAATTCCCGATCCTATACGACCTGCTCATCCCGTTCGCCGTGCTGACCCTGCTCACCACACTGTTCGTATACTCGCCGCTGTGGGTGCAGGCTGCGCTGACGGCGCTCGCCAGCCCCGCCATTCCCTTCACCTATGAGCAGCTGGTAAACCGGGGCTGGGCCGCCGACGACTGGCTGAGCCGCACCATCCCCGCCCTGTTTAACGAGTACACCGGCACCGTGCTGCACAGCGGATTGAAGATGCTCTGGCAGGTGGGGCTGGGCATACTGCTGTGGCGCGCCTACGAGAAGCTGGGCCCTAAAATTGGGGTGCCCGTCGGCCTGCTGGGGCTGGGTGCGGCAGTGCTGTTCTGGGTGAACCCGAAGGCACAGTCGGGGGTGCTGGCGTGGCCTACAACGTTGAGTATTGTGGGGGTGGCCGGGGTGCTGTACGTGTGCGCTGAGGCGGCTCGGGTGCTTGCCGGGCGCGGTGCGATACTTGAGCCGTTCGCGCGGGTGGGGCGCATGAGCCTGAGCGCATCCATTGTGATACTTCTGGCGGCAGTGCATGGGGGCACCTACCTGGTGCAGCTGGTTGCCGGTGCTGAATACCGTGCCCCGCTGGAAGGTACATGGCTGACATACCTGTACTGGGTGGGGTTCCTGGCGCTGGCCTGGGGTGTGGGTGCGCTTTTCACCTGGCTGTGGCAGAAGCTGCTGAGCAACAGCACGCTCTCACGCGGACCGATTGAATGTGTACTTGCCCTCATGAGCGGGCGGGGGTAAGGCCTGGACTTGGCGGCTACAGCCCCGACGACCTCAGCCTCGTTCGCACAGGCTGACCACACGCGCCCTTGACCCATAAGAGACCGAACGCCTCGATTCATCTGGATGGATGCCCATACAGCGAGGCCACTACGAGCACACCGTTACCTTCCGCCCAGGGCGATGACGAGCGTTGCCGCTGCCAGCAGGAGACTGGTCGGTGTCATCGTCCAGCGTTCGGCGGGGCTGCGCGAGATCGCGTTGAGCGCCACGCTCGCG
>ERZ773008.2570-NODE-2570-length-11796-cov-28.662380_pt1 | contig 11796 bp, 10 predicted proteins | sample MGYA00580664_ERZ773008 | MGnify/ENA primary metagenome ERZ773008 (study PRJEB29015, sample SAMEA2738016) | human oral metagenome | biome: human oral; feature: human-associated habitat; material: dental | place: China | collected 2048 ... | reverse complement strand
ACTCGTCGAAGACCTGGGCGTAGGACTTGCCGGCGATGTTGGTGAGCACGTTGAGCCGGCCGCGGTGGGCCATGCCGATGACGACCTCGTCGAGGCCGTCATGGGCGGCGGCGTCGAGCAGACGGTCCAGGGCCACGATGAGGGACTCCCCGCCCTCGAGGCTGAAGCGCTTCTGGCCCACGTACTTGGTCTGCAGGAAGGTCTCGAAGGCCTCGGCCTGCTCCAGCTTGGTGAGGATCCGACGGCGCTCCTCGTCACCGATGTCCTCCCAGTCGCGCTCGAGGCGCTCCTGCCACCAGGTGCGCTGAGCCGGGTCCTGGATGTGCATGTACTCCACGCCCACGGTGCGGCAGTAGGCGTCGCGCAGCATCTTGAGGATCTCGCGCAGGGTGGCGCGGTCGCGCCCGCCCAGGCCCCGGGTGGGGAAGGAGCGGTCCAGGTCCCACAGGCTCAGCCCGTAGGAGGTGATGTCCAGGTCCGGGTGGCGGCGCAGGCGGTAGGTGAGCGGGTCGGTGTCCGCGGCGAGGTGCCCGCGCTGACGGAAGGCGTGGATGAGCTCGGCCACGCGCGCCGGCTTGCCGGTCTCCAGCTCGGGGTCGTAGGTGGTGTCGCGCACCCACTCGACCGGCTCGAGGGGGATGCGCAGGGACTCGAAGGCCCGGCTCCAGAAGCCGTCCAGCCCCAGGAGCTTGCGCTCCACCAGGCGCAGGAACTCGCCCGAGGCGGCGCCCTGAATGACGCGGTGGTCGTAGGTGGAGGTCAGGGTGACGACCTTGCCGATGCCTTGGCGGGCCAGGGTGTCGGGGCTGGCGCCGGCGAAGGCCGCCGGGTAGTCCATGCTCCCCACCCCTACGATGAGTCCCTGGCCGGGCATGAGGCGGGGTACCGAGTGCAGGGTGCCGATCATGCCGGGGTTGGTCAGGGTCACGGTGGTGCCGCGGAAGTCGTCGAGGTCCAGCTTGTTCTGGCGGGCCTTGGCCACGAGGCCCTCATAGGCCTCCACGAACCGGGACAGGTCCATGAGGTCGGCCTGCTTGATGGAGGGCACCAGCAGGCGGCGCTGCCCGTCGGCGCCGGGCACGTCGATGGCCAGGCCGAAGGCCACGTGGGCTGGCTCGTTCAGGACCGGCTTGCCGGCCTCGTCGATCCCGTAGGAGACGTTCATCGAGGGCATCTCGGACAGGGACTCGACCACCGCCCAGCCGATGAGGTGGGTGAAGGAGACCTTGCCTCCGCGGGTGCGGGCAAGGTGGCTGTTAATGACGGCGCGGTTTTCGATGAGGACCTTGGCGGGGATGGCCCGGGCGGAGGTGGCCGTGGGCATGGACAGGGAGTCGTCCATGTTCTTGGCGGTGCGGGCTGCCGCGCCCTTGAGACGGACGGAGCTGTCCTCGCAGCCGTCGCCCTCCAGATCGTGGGCGGGGTGGGCGGCCAGGCGCTGGGCGTAGGGGGAGGTCGGGGGAGCGGTGTCCGACGGCGGGGCCGGGGGAAGGTCGGAGCGGGTGACGTCCTGGACCGCGGAGGAACGGCGCTGGAGGACGGCGGCTTGCGGCGTGATGGTCGCCCGGCGCGGCCCTCCGGGGGCAGACGACGCAGAACCATTGGCGAAGCCGTTCGAGGGGGTCGAGCTCGGTCGCCGCAGACCGGCACTCGGGTCGGTCTCGAAGAGCTCTTGCCACTGGGGGCTCACGGAGGAGGGATCCGCCGACCAGGCGGCCCGCATCTCCTCCACCATCCACTCGTTGGCACCGAAGCCTGGGCTGGTCTGGTCCTGCGTGGGCACGTCGGGTCTCCTCGGTGAACTCGTCAGTCTGCCGTCCCGGCGCTGGGAACCTCGGCGGGACCCGGGGAGGAACGGCGGTGTCCGTAGGACATCCTAGGAGGTGAAAGGCGTCTCAGGCGAGCAAATGCGGGACCAAAGACACATGCGTGTCTCGACCGTGACGCGCTCGCGGTCCCGGCCCAGCCATCCCGATCACGATGACCTACAGGTCTCGCCACTCCTCGAATGCGTTGAGCCGGGACATATCGCCGTCTCCGAGCGTGCGAGCCACTGCTTCGAGCAGATTCAGCCGAGGGTCGTCCTCGCTCCGGAGTCGCTCCAGGTTCATCTCGAATGACCAGTCACCCGTCGTCACACCGTCTGCCAGAAGTTTCTTGAGAGTCCTTCCGGACTCCTTGCGATGCTCGGGTGAATGGGCAAACAGATAGAAGTGACATTCGGCTAGTAAAGACCGCTCATCATCATTGGCGAGGGTTATCGCCTTTTCAGTCAGAATGATCGCTTTCATGTTGTCTGACTTGGCGAAGAGAAGTTGGGCGTAGTTGCCGAGGTGGGTGGCGTGGTGGGCTGTCGACGTCTCAGGACGGAGCTCCTGGAGTTCCGAGTCGTCCTGAAGTCGCAGTTCTGTCGGAGGACGGATACACAGCCTCATCCGTCTAGAACCGACCGCGCAAGGGGGCTGAGGCACAATCGGTCACCTGATCCGAGATCGAACCACTCCCATCCATTCGTGTCCGACGACGACATTCCGTGTTCAGAAAGCGCGCCCCATAGGTGCACATCTGCGACAGCTCCATGGTGGTGGAAGTCGATATTCTCGCCAGCGGTGTTAAAATCGATATGTAGCGAGAACCGAGCGCAATTAGAGATGGACACGGACTCGGCACCCACCTCCTCCGCCAACTCGCGTCGGAGGGCATCTTCCCAGTTCTCAGCGAATTCGGGTCGCCCGCCGGGGAGGTCGAGCAGACCAGTGTAGGGGCCGCGTGTCTTTTTCACGCACAACAGCCGGCCGTCCCGCACAATGCGCGCATATACCCCGAAGTGGTAAGTGGGAAGCGGGCCTGCGGCGATCTCCGTACCCAACTCGATAGGAGACTTGGAGGAAGTGAAAGCGGCGATGAGGCCCCTTGTCACATCTTTTCCATCACTCCCAACTCGAAGTCTTGCTATCACGACGTCGTCCGCCACCTCCTCTAGCCGACCTATGACGCTCTCTTCCCCGGGAGACGTGGTGATGAGACCGAGCCAGTCGGGATGATTGGGCCAGTCGGTGAGCGCGTTCCGGCGGACGAGGTTCGTTCGCTCATCGGCGTCCAAGACGAGTTCGAAGCGGCTGTACGGCTCGTCCAGCGCGAGCTCGCTCTCGATAATCGCGACGACGCGGCCCTCAGTGGAAAATGAGGTACCCAGTGCACGGCGCATCTCTTCCGGTAGCAACATCACTTTGGCGGGCACCGAAGTTTCATCGCCCGTCGACAACTTCTCGATCAGTGGAAGATCGAGAAGTAGGTAGGCCATCGCACCATACCGGTAATGAAACTCCGGCTTGAGAACGCGGTCACCGCCCAGAGCCAGTAGGCTTCCCGCGCCCGCATTGACGACACTAGGCCACGCCAGGATCCCCAGGTCACGATCAAAATGGAGAAGCGCCTTGTCATTCGTAAGAATACTCAGCCCGTCGAGATGAGACGTGGCAGCAGCGAGCAACGCCGTCGACTTCCCTGCGCCCTTATCACCTACGAAGCAGACTCCACGACCCTGGCGAACAACCGACGAGGAGTGGAACGCCATCGCCCCGCTGTTGATGGCCGACGCCGTGTGAACGCCCCGGACAACCCGATACAGCTCTACGAAAAGACCTCGAACATCTCTGCCAACTATGTAGACCTTCTTCTCCGCACGATCCCGGACGATTACGGTTCTCGTGCTCGGGATCATGATGAGGCGGGCTTGTTGATCGACATCGACGACATGACCGTCCGCGCCATAATCCAAGACAGGCATCCATACAGGATTTAACTGTTCGACTGCGAAATCCCAGAGATAGCCACTCTCGACGGCACTTACCGACCAAGTGTCTGCTGCCGATGGTGTATCAGGGTAGTAGACGTTTGAGCGCAGAAGGGGTATGAGGGCAGGGTGTGTCTGTACCGAAACATTTGCAAAAGGGGAAGCGAATCTTTCGCACCTGGAGTACTCGTTGGTATTTACCGCCTGTCGCACCCGCGCCACAATATCCACCGACAATGTGTCGACCATCATTCCCACACCCTCATATGTCGTGGCTCGTCGCGGAATGAACTCTTCAACTGCGCGAATCCACGAACTCGTTCCTCAGTTTCCTTCGCGGGGAACACTGGCTCTCCCTGCCATCCCGAACAATTTGCACATAATGAGACGGCGTCATAATTAGTGTCAATGTGCGAGCGGTGCATCGACTGCACAACATCCCCATTCCATATCTCACCCAGATCCTGCTCGAAAGCGTTACCCGGCGGTGCCTTCGCGTCGAAATCTTTGCAGCAGGGCACCACGGTGCCGTCCTGCATAATTACAACGCTCTCCCACCGATACCTGCAAGGTTGCCGCAACTCTTCCCGATTCTGATACTGGTCATGCCGGACCGTCTGTCCCGCATGTGTCCGTTCGTGGCGGATCACGACCTGGTCGACTCCTGGCTCTGCAAGCCAGTGGGACTCGAAGAGCCCGACCTTGGAACGATTCTCTGGAGTCGCAATAAATTGGACCTGGATAAAGATCAAACTTCCCATTTCCGTCTTCTTTCGCAGCAGCATCCTCAGGTTACCCTCGACGTCCTCAAGCCGTCCTCGAACGCGAAGCCTGCTGAGATCCGCTCGCGGAACTGAGGTGTCGGGACGGTTAGTCCTCCGATGCCATTCCGATGGCATTGAGTTCCACGCATGCTACGGCCCACTTGGGACTGAGTGTGCTGAGGTAAGGGATGGTTGCGCCTACGACTGTGTCGCGGGCTGGCGCAAGGAGCCACCATGCGGACTGGTCTGGATCGGTTACGGACTGCCTTCTGTCGCCTCCGTGACGGCATCGCAACCTCCATTCTCGCTTGGTCTGTGGTGCAGGTGCCCCAGTCGTGAGAAATCAGCGTTTCTGGGGGTGGCGGGGCGACACATGATGGCTGTCTCGGCTTCGATTCCGCCGCGGTGGTACCGTTCGGTCACTATGCGATCGGCTTTCCGCCGGGCCCGCAGGCGCCGCATCCGCACACACCGCGCCTCCTCGCCCGCCTCTGACCAACCCCACCCCGACTCGTCCGCCTCCGGCGCCCACGTCGAGCCCCACACTGGGGAGGGGCCCGCATGACCGACTGGCTCATGATCGCCGTCGGCGTGGTCCTCACCGTGGGCACCGCCCTGTTCGTGGCCGGTGAGTTCTCCCTGGTCGCCCTCGACCCCTCCACCGTCGAGACCCGCGCCGCCACCGGGGACAAGCGCGCCACCGTCGTCCAGCGGGCCCTGGGACGCCTGTCCACCCTCCTCTCCGGCGCCCAGGTCGGCATCACCTTGACCACGGTGCTCCTGGGCTACACGATGCAGGCCGCCCTGGCCAACCTCCTCACCGACCTCATGAGCCACTGGATGGCCGTCTCCGTGGCCACCGGCGCCGCGGTCGTCATCGCGCTCATCGTCGTCAACGCCTTCTCCATGGTCATGGGCGAGCTCATCCCCAAGAACGCCACCCTGTCCGACCCCATGCGCGCCGCCGGCCTCGTGGCTCCCTTTCTCATGGGCTTCACCACCCTGCTCAAGCCCCTCATCCTCGTGCTCAACAACGCGGCCAACGCCGTCCTGCACGCCATGGGCATCGAGCCGGCCGAGGAGCTCAGTGGCACCCGCAGTGCCGGCGAGCTCGCCTCCCTTGTGCGCCACAGCGCCGAGGAGGGCACCCTCGACGCCTCCACCGCCACCCTGCTCACCCGCTCCATCGGCCTGGGGGCGCTCACCGCCGTCGACGTCATGACCGACCGCGGCCGCCTCCACACCCTCGAGGCCGACGACTCCGCCGAGGACGTCGTGCACCTGGCCCGTGCCACCGGTCACTCCCGCTTCCCCGTCATCGGCCGCGACGTCGACGACGTCATGGGCATCGTCCACCTGCGCCGCGCCATCGGCGTCCCCTACGAGCGTCGCGCCGACGTCCCCGTCGCTTCCACGTCCCTCATGACGCCCGCGCCCCGCGTCCCCGAGACCATGCCGCTGGCCAACCTGCTCGTCGAGTTGCGCGCCCAGGGCTCCCAGATGGCGATCGTCGTCGACGAGTACGGCGGCACCGCCGGCGTCGTCACCCTCGAGGACGCCGTCGAGGAGGTCGTCGGGGACGTCGCCGACGAGCACGACCGCCGCCGCGCCGGCGCCCACCTCGACCCCTCGGGCCACTGGGTCGTCCCCGGGTGGATGCGCCCCGACGAGCTCGCCACCCGCGCCGCCATCCAGGTCCCCGACGACGGCCCCTACGAGACCCTCGGCGGCCTGGTCATGACCGAGCTCGGCCGCATCCCCGTCGTCGGCGACGTCGTCGAGCTGGCTCACGCCTCCCTGACCGTCGACGCCATGGACGGGCGCCGCGTCACCCGCCTCCACGTGCGCCCCAAGGACCCTGAGGCCGCTCCCGGGGATCAGAGACCTGAGGGGGAGCGCCGATGAGCACGCCCCTGGCCCTGGTGGTCACCGTCATCCTCCTGGCCGGCAACGCCTTCTTTGTCGGCGCCGAGTTCGCCGTCACCTCCTCGCGCCGCAGCCAGCTCGAGCCGCTGGCCGAAGCCGGCGACACCCGCGCCGCCACCGCCCTGTGGGCTCTCCAGCACGTCTCGCGCATGCTGGCCACCGCCCAGCTCGGCGTCACCCTGTGCTCCACCGGCCTGGGCGTCGTCGCCGAGCCGGCCATCGCTCACGCCCTGGAGCCTCTGCTCGCGGCCGTCGGCGTCGGGCACGCCGGCTCCCACGCCGTCGCCGTCGTCATCGCCCTGGTCATCGTCGTGGGCCTGCACGTCGTCGCCGGGGAGATGGTGCCCAAGAACATCTCCATCGCCTCCCCGGAGAAGGCCGTGCGCTGGCTCGCCCCGCCCCTGGTGTGGTGCTCGCGCGTCTTCAGCCCCGTGGTCAACGCTCTCAACGGCTTCGCCAACGGGGTCCTCAAGGTCCTGGGCATCGAGGCCAAGGAGGAGATCTCCGCCGCCTTCAACGCCGAGGAGGTCGCCTCCATCGTCGAGCGCTCCACCGCCGAGGGCGTCCTGGAGGACTCCACCGGCCTGCTCAGCGGCGCCTTGGAGTTCTCCGAGGAGACCGCCGGCAGCGTCATGGTGCCCCTGAGCGAGCTCGTTACCCTGCCCCAGGACTGCACCCCGGAGGACGTGGAGCGGGCCGTGGCCTCCACCGGCTTCTCCCGCTTCCCGCTCGTGGCCGGCCAAGCCGCTGTTGATGGGGGAGAGGAACCCGGCATCACCGGCTACCTGCACCTCAAGGACATCCTCTACGCCGACGGCGCCGACCGCACCGAGCCGGTGCCCGCCTGGCGTGCTCGCGCACTCGTGCCTGTCGGCTACGACGACGAGGTCGAGGAGGCGCTGGCGGCCATGCAGCGCTCGGGGGCCCACCTCGGGCACGTGCGCAATGCTCAGGGACGATTCGTCGGGGTCCTCTTCCTGGAGGACATCCTCGAAGAGCTCGTCGGCGAGGTCAACGACGCCATGCAGCGCGAGGAGCACCAGCGCCGTGATTAAATCGTGATCTAAGGGCGCCGCTCGGCGGATACCCACAACTCGAGCCGCGTCTGGCGACGATCGTCGACTGCTGTCCAAGGAACGCTGAACTGGTGCCGATCCGTTCGTATGACACGTGTTTCCGTCTCAGGGTCGGCGCCGTTGGGGGGCGCCTCGATATTTGTGTGAGAAGTGCAGGTCACACAAAGGTGTGCTGGTTCTCCTGGCAAGACCCACAGGAGACCGCTACTGTTTTAACCGAGCACAACCCGAGGCTGTCGCCCTGGCAGCCAGCACGTCGTCACCACCGGATCGCCGGCAGCAACGACTTCCCCATGACACCAGCCACCTGGAGGCTTCCCGCGTGACCCCGCAGCCCATGAGTCGACGCCAGCGTCGCGAGGCGGAACGTGCTGCCGAAGCTGCTCGCCAAGTCGCTGAGGCGCAGGCCGGAACTGCCCCGTCGTCACCGTCGACGACGCACACCACTCACGTCGCCGGAGCCACTCGCCGCTCACGTCGCGACCTTCACACTCACCGCGCTGAGAACGGCGCCGCCTCCAGCCCCGTCACCGCTCCGAGCCCATCAGCTCTCCCTGACGTCCCGGTCGCCCCGCAGAAGCAGAACCACCCGCAGCGGCCCGCGGCGCCGGCAACGCCTGCAACGCGCCCAGGGAGCGGTTCAGCGCCGTCTGTCCCCGCAGAGCCGGCGCAGTCCCAGCCCGTCGCACCGATGAGCCGCATGGCCCGCCGGCGTCAGAGCGTCATCGAAGGGCCCGAGCCTACCTCCCAGCAGCCCTCGCCGGAGGCTCAGGCGCACAGCGCCGCATCTGCGGCCCCGTCCGTCTTCTCCTCCTCGCCGCAGGTCACCGGTGACACTCGCCCCACCCGGCGCTCCCGCAAGGAACTGCGCACCGCCCAGGTCTTCGAGGACTCCGAGCAGACGCGGGAGAACCCCGCTGTCCAGAGCCCCGCGCAGTCCCAGGATCACCGCCCCGAGGGCCGTTCCGAGCGTCGCCACGACCAGCACCACTCGCATCGTGGCGACCAGGCCGCGCCCGCAGCGGCGCCTTCGACGCCCTCGGCACTCTCGCCCCTGGTCGCCGCCTCACTGGCCGAGTCCACCTCAGGGCTCGAGCCGGCAGCCGCTCACCCCGCCGGTGCCACGCCATGGTGGGCCGCTAGTGGCACGGCTCCTGCTTCGCCCAGCGACACACAGCGTCACGGTCACGGTCATCGGCACGCAGCCGCGCAGACCGGCTCCGCCGAGCCGGAGGTCGGGGCGCCCTCCGAGCCCGCCTCCCGATCCGCGGGCCGCCGTCGGCAGCGTGCCTCCGCCGCAGCCCCCGCCTCGACCGCCTCGGCCAAGCCCGTCGTCGCCGCCACGTCCCACCACACCGCCACCTTCGGCGTCCCCGGCGCGCAGGCGGATCATCCCGCCGTCCAGACGCCGCAGGCCGAGCCGTCAGCGCCCGCGGAGCAGGCTCCTCAGGCGTCCTCCGCTCCCGAGACGCCCCACGAGATCCGCTTCTCGCAGCGGATTACGGACTTCCGAGGTGCCGAGACCATCGAGGTCCCCGAGGTCCGCAAGATCATGGCCGCCCGCAAGGCCGGGGTCCCGCTTGCGGATGAGGAGACCATTCGCGCCATCAAGGCCGCCCGGAGCACCAAGAAGACCAAGCCCGAGAAGACGGCCGCCCAGGCCAAGCGAGGCAAGGCAGCCGATGAGGCCGGCGCCCCGACGTCGTCGGCCCGGAGCGCGGCAGCATCGAAGCCGGACGTCCACCGCGACTCCTCGACCGGCCCCGCCCCCGCACGTCCCGCCCGCCGCCGCACCGGCTCCGGGATTCTGGGGCGCACCGCCGTCCTGTCGGTCCTGGCCATTGCCACGGTGCTCGCCCCCCTGTCCAGCCACCTCGACAACACCCCGCTGGCCTCGGCCGCCATGAAGATGCACTCCAACGGCTCCGCCACGCAGAGCCCGGCCGCCGGCGGCACGAAGGCATCCTCCGTGGCCAGCGCCGTGCTCGGCAGCGACGACCTGGACGAGGACTCCGACACCCAGCTGTCCAACGTGCCCGACGCCGCCACCCGCGCCCGGATCCGTGAGGCCTTCCAGAACGCCGCCAAGACCTGCTCCTCGGCCACCGGCGCCTCCGGCGACACCACCGCCTTCAGCTCCAAGCCGCAGCTGTTCTACCCGATGCTTCCGGGCACCTACGAGATCTCCTCCGAGTACGGGTACCGCACCCACCCCACCCTCGGCTACCGCAAGCTGCATGCCGGACAGGACATGGCCGCCCCCGTGGGGACGCCCATCTACGCGGCCGCCGCCGGCACCGTCACCACCGCCGGCATGGTCGATGGCACCGGAACCATCACCATCAAGCACGAGATCGATGGTCAGGTCTGGTACACCAGCTACCTGCACATGTACGAGGACGGCATCCACGTCAAGGTCGGTGACACCGTCACGGCCGGTCAGATGATCGCCGGCGTGGGTAACACGGGCCGGTCCTCCGGTTCTCACCTGCACTTCGAGGTGCGCACCAAGGACGACACCGCCGACGAGTCCACCGTGGAGCCGTGGGGCTGGCTCAAGCAGCACAACGCCGTCGAGCTCACCACCAACTGCAGCTGAGGGAGACCCACTGTGCCGCCTGCCGCGTCACGAACCCGCCGTCCTGCCGTCATCGCCCACCGCGGCGGCGGACGCGAGGTTCCCGAGAACACCTGGAGCGCCGTCGAGCACGTGGCCGCGCTCGGGCTGGAGTGGATGGAGACCGATCTGCGGCTGACCGCCGACGGCGTCGTCGTGCTCAGCCATGATGAGGACCTGCGGCGTACCGCGAACGACCCCCGCACCGTGGGGGAGGTCATGTGGGCCGAGCTGGCCGACCTCGACTCCGGCGACGGGCGCGGCTTCGTCCGACTCGATGACGCCCTGCACGCCCAGCCGGCGATGAAGTTCAACATCGACCTCAAGGATTCTTGCGTCGTCCAGGCCGCCCTGCAGACGGTGCGCGACGCCCAGGCCCTCGACCGAGTCCGGTTCGCCTCCTTCTCCGCCCGCCGGTTGGCCGTACTGCGCCGCCAGGAGCCGCGGGCCCTGACCTCACTGGGCGTCAGTGACGTGCTCGGACTCATGCTGCGCAGCGAGGCGGCCGTCCCCCTGCCCCAGACTCGCTGGGGCTGGACCCGCGGCAGGGTCGACGCCGTCCAGGTGCCGGAGATCTACCACGGCGTCCCAGTGGTCACCCGCCGCTTCGTCGCCTCCGCGCACACCGCGGGCCTGGAGGTCCACGTCTGGACGGTGGACGACCCCGAGCGGATGCGCCACCTGGCCGATCTCAACGTGGACGCCATCATGACCGACGTCCCCAGTCTCGCCCTCAAGACCCTGGGGTGACGCTGGGCGAGGCGAGTCGCACCGCTGAGCAGCGGTGTAAGGAATCTTGCCCACCTCTATCCTCGGTACTACCATAATGTCGTGAGGTTCGAGTTCAGCGATTCTGCGGACAAGCATGGCGTTCCCCGCTCCGATGCGGAGTACGCCGTCATGCATCACGTCGATTACGAGATCCTCCAACCCCGCCGTGCAGGTGAGCAGTCATTCATGTTCGTCGGTCTGCCCCACCCGCAGGCACTGCGTTACCTCGAAGTCGGCGTCGCCGTTGACGGTCGTGGTCGACGCACCATCTTCCATGTCATGGAGGTCACTGATCTCTACCGTCACCTTGTTCCACCCGCCGACCACTGACCGACCAGATAGAGCCGCTATGTCTCCTGATTCCACACGCGCCCCTTTCACTGATGCTGAGCAGGCCTACTACAACCAGCTCGACGAGGACGTCACCGCAGGCCGTATCCCCGCCGTCGGACGCGGAACCCGCCGCGACGGCTCACGCATCAGCGACACCGACCTCGACGCCATCCTCCGTGGCCGCCCAGGCCTCGGACAGTCCCACGCCACCGGCCGCGGACGCTCCCCGCGCCGCCAGGTCCGCCTACCCGAGCACACCAACGCGGCTCTTGACGCCTACATCGAGAAGCACGGCACTACCGCCAGTGCCGTCATTCGTGATGCCGTTGAGGCTTATCTTTCCCATGAGAATACGCCAGCCGCATGATGACCGGTCTGAGCCATGGACACACTGTTGCCCCGTTGTCATGCCTCGTACATGACCAAGCCCCCGTCGCGGGTGGCGACGAGGGCTCGGAGGTGGTGCCCCGGACAGGATTCGAACCTGCGACCTTCTGCTCCGGAGGCAGACGC
>ERZ773008.2568-NODE-2568-length-11802-cov-25.341449_pt1 | contig 11802 bp, 12 predicted proteins | sample MGYA00580664_ERZ773008 | MGnify/ENA primary metagenome ERZ773008 (study PRJEB29015, sample SAMEA2738016) | human oral metagenome | biome: human oral; feature: human-associated habitat; material: dental | place: China | collected 2048 ... | reverse complement strand
TGTCTGATCTAAAATAGAATAATGACTTTCAGGAACTAGATAAATAAATTGTAATAAAAAAAGTATTATTAATGAGAATATCGTTATTAGTACCATTTTTTTTATAACTTTTTTATTTTCCATTTTTCCTCCATAATACATTTAGGGTTATTAAATTTACTATTTACTTATCATTTCGAGTCTTTTTTCTCCACTTATTTTATCAATAATTTCTTTTAATTCATTAAGTGAAACTTTATTTTTTCTTCTTGCTTTTAATTCATTTTTTATTTCTTCATAATTATTTTGAATCTTTAATCCAAATATAAAACCTCCTATTTCCTCTCTTTCTTCTCTTGTTGTTGGATCATTTGGTCCTGTTCCATACTTTCTCCATAAAATAAGATCAGTTAATATATGCATACCAGTATCTACACTTATTTTTTTATCATAAGTATAGAAATTATAAGTTCCTACAACTACTGGATCATATACTGGTTTATTATTTTGATCTAATATCAATTCATGCCCATCTTCATCTACATATTTTTTATACCTAGTTTCTTCACTAAAATTAAAATACCATTTCCCATTTTTTCTTTCAATATTATGATATATAGCTTCATTAGCTTTCATTTTATTTAATTTTAGTTTTTCTCCATTATTAGTTGTGATTTCTATATAATCTTTAGTAACTTTATCAATGGTTTTTACTTTCACAAAATACTTTGCTTGATAAAAATAATAATTAGTCTTCTCTCTGTATTCATCATCTTTTGTATATTTATTCCAATCAATTTTATAGAAACCTTTTCCATCAACTTATTTTCTGAAATATATTTTTTAATATTATCTATTTGTTGGTTTTTAGAGAAAGGTGTATTCAAGCATATTCCCTTTATAATATTTTTTAGCTCTATTTTCAAAATTAATTAATAAGTATATTCATTATTTGTTAAATATTTTTTCATATATTTTATCCATTTTTTTAAATTTCTTTTATATTCAGCATATCGCTTTCCAGCTTCTTCTCTTTCTTCTATTTTTTTAATAAGTTCCTCCTCTCTTTTTGGGGTATTTACCTTTTCTCTTTTTAAAATTTCCAATTCATCTAAATATTTAAAATACTCTCTTCCTCTTTTTTTCTGTTCTTCTAACTTTTTATTTTTTTGATTAATTATATCCATATGTTCTTTCTTAATATTTTCTTTTGTCCAGATTATCTCATTATCCAAGTTTCTTATTTCATCAGGATAATTATAGATTGATATTTCAATTGATAAACAATCATTCCAATCACTAAAATCTAACCATTCAAAATACTCTTCTTCTATTTTACTAAGTACCTTATAAACAACTGAATCATAACCTATTTCAGCCAAATCAAAAGGTTCTTCATTACTGTAATTACTTTCTTGTTGTTCTTGGTACTTTCCTATTATTTCAATCTTTTGTGCTTTCCATATAAATTTTAAAATTTTTTCTTTACACCTATTTAAAAAAACATACAATTCAGTGTCTGAAAATTCATCTAAAAAAATAAATGTATCATCTTGCATTTACATACCTCTTTTCTATTATAATTTCTGATTTGTTAGAATTATATATATTTTTTATTGTATTGTATTTTTTATTTTAAATCAATTACTTTTATATAACAAAAAAGAAGTTATTGTAAATTCACAATAACTTCTCTGTTTTTATCTTTTATTAATTTTTTCATAAGCCTTTTTAAATTCTTCAAGACTTATTCCATATCTATTTAGTTTAGCCATAAATTGCTTTCCATTTGAATAACCTATACCTAGTTCAGCACCAAGTAGGGCTCTTAAATCAGATGAATTATCTTTTCCTACTAAATCATAATCTAACATTAAATTTAAGTTAAAGATATTTTCTGAATTATCTAAACTAAATCTTGCTTTTTCAAGTGCAGTGATAATATCATCAGGAGAAGCATTTTCAACTCCAATATCTCCATCTTTTGTGCCACTTGCACGAGAAATATAAGCATTTTTTGCATTGGGAAAGTGTCTGCATAAATATTTTCTTATTTCTTCGCCTGCATAATCAGGATCTGTTAAAATAATAAGCCCTTTATTTTCATAAGCAAGTTTTAATATCTCTATACTTTTATTTTTTCTAACAGCATGCCCGTTGACTTGAAACACTTCTGCATCAACAGCATTTTTAACTGCCGAGATATCATCTTTTCCCTCAACAACAATAACTTCTTTTATTTTCTTTTTCATTTTTATCCTTATTAAAATTCTGCATTATTTGGAGTTCTTGGGAAAGGTATTACATCTCTAATATTTTGCATACCTGTTAGATACATCATCATTCTTTCAAAACCTAATCCATATCCAGAGTGAGGGAAACTTCCAAATCTTCTTAAATCTAAGTAAAATTCATAGTCTTCTTCATTAAGTCCAAGTTCTTTCATTCTCTTTAAAAGAATTTCATAACTATCTTCTCTTTGAGAGCCACCAATTATTTCTCCAATCCCTGGTGCTAGTAAGTCCATAGCTCTAACTGTTCTACCATCTTCATTAAGTTTCATATAAAAAGCTTTTATTTCTTTTGGATAATCAGTAACAAAGACAGGCTTTTTAAAATATTCTTCTGCTAAATATCTTTCATGTTCACTTTGTAAATCTATTCCCCATTTAACAGGAAATTCAAATTTCTTTCCAGATTTTTCTAAAATTTCTATTGCTTCTGTATAAGTAATTCTACCAAATTCATTGTTAAGTACATTATTTAATTTATCAAATAGTCCTTTTTCAATAAATGAATTAAAGAATTCCATTTCTTCTGGACAAGTATCCATAACATATTTAATAACAAATTTTACCATAGCTTCTGCAAGTTCCATATTAGCAGATAAATCTGCAAAAGCTATTTCAGGTTCCACCATCCAAAATTCTGAGGCATGTCTTGCAGTATTTGAATACTCTGCTCTAAATGTTGGTCCAAAAGTATAAACATTTCTAAAAGCAGCACAGAAAGTTTCAACATTTAATTGACCACTTACTGTTAGGTTAGTTGATTTACCAAAGAAATCTTTTGTAAAATCAACTTCTCCATTTTCTTTTTTAGGTAATTTATTCATATCAAGAGTGGTAACTCTAAACATTTCTCCTGCACCCTCTGCATCAGAACCAGTTATAATTGGAGTATGAACATAAACGAAGTTATTTTCTTGGAAAAATTTATGTAATGCATAAGCAAGTACAGATCTTACTCTAAATACTGCTGAAAAAGTATTAGTTCTAGGTCTTAAATGTGCCTTAGTTCTTAAATATTCAAAAGTATGTCTTTTATTTTGTAACGGATATTCCAAATCAGCTTTTTGGAAAATTTCTATTTTATCAGCTTTAACTTCTAAATCTTGTCCACTACCTTGAGATTTAACAAGAGTTCCTTTTACTTTAATAGTAGATGATATTGAAAGTCTTGATACTTCATCAAAATTTTCAAGTCCTTCTTCAAAAACTATTTGAACTCCTTTAAAAAATGAACCATCGTTTAATTCAATAAAACCAAATTTCTTTTGATCTCTTATTTTTCTTACCCAACCGAAAAGCTCTATTTCTTTGTTTAGGTAATCCTCTCCATGTCTAAAAATATCTTTTACAGTAATCATATTATCCCCCTAGTTTTTAAAATCTTTTTCATCTACAATTTCTATATTATCTAAATGTGCTTTTACCTGTGCCTTAAACTTATCTAAATACATTCTTCTGTATATTTCTCTATCTTTTATTTCTTCTTCTGTAAGTTTTCTTTCTTTACTCAATTTTGTATAGTAATTGACTTTTTCAATTATATCTTTCATTTCCATTTCTTACACCTCTAATAAAAATATTTTTGTTATTCAAAAAATTATAGCACCATAGACTTACTTTGTAAAGTATCAAGCTATTTTAAAGTTTGTGTATTATTAACATATATAACAAGTCCCATAGCCATTGATATAGCAAGAAGTGATGAACCTCCTGAACTTATAAAAGGTAAAGGGATACCAAAAACTGGTATTAAACCTATTGCAACTCCAATATTAATAATAACTTGTGTTATAAAATAACCAGCTATTCCTCCAACTAGATATTTTGAAAAATAATTTTTTGCATTGTTTGCAACTCCCATTATCAAAACAAAAAGTGAGAAAAATAGAAAAAGTACAATAAACATTCCGATAAAACCTGTTTCTTCTGCATAAGTTGCTATTGCAAAGTCAGTTTCCACTTCTGGTATATAATTATATTTTTGAACTCCATTTCCAAAACCTTTACCTAATATTCCACCTGTTCCAAAAGCAATAAGTGACTGATAAATTTGATAAGCATCTTCTCTAGTATAGTTACCATGTAAAATCCCATCTAAAAATGCTTTTACTCTATCTAATTTATAGCCTGATAGAGTATTGAGGAAAATATAAAGTAATACTGGTATAGAAGCAAGTAATCCAAAAAATGCTGGAAAAACAACTTTATTTGGAATATCAGATAGAAATATTATAAAACAAGCTATCATAATATAGTGTATAGCTGTTCCCATATCTTTTAAACAAAATGTTATTATTATGAAAAATATAAGTGTATAAAAGAATGCAGAAAAAAAGTTTTTTATATAAGGAAATTCTTTTTTATCATCTTTTCCTCTGGCAAATATACTTGCTAAAACCATAATAAAAGGTACTTTAAAAATTTCTGGAACTTGTATACTTAGAGGACCTATATGTACCCAGCCTTTACCACCATTTATAGTAGGAAATAAACTTTCACTTGGGATATAAGCAATAGCTAAAAAGACTGATAAACTAATTATAAGAATAAAAAGTCTAAATACAGGTTTTGAAACTATTTTATATATAATATTTCCAGCTTTAATTGACATACCAAAAACTACAAATGAAACAATTAAAATAGCAACTTGTTTAACTCCTTTATCAAGCATTTTGGCATTATCAAATCTTGATATAGAACTAAAAAAATTAATACCTCCAATTATAATTAATATCATAAAAAAGGAGATAATATTATTTTTCCTTTTGTTTATCAAATCTTTCTCTTTTTCATTTTCCCTTTCTTTTTTAATATCATTTACTTTTTTGTAAAGGGTTTTATTTTCAACAATGTCATCATCTATAACTAAATTTCTTTTCATTTCTACCTCTAAAAAATTAATAATTCATATTATAACATATTTTTTGGTTACATTTCTAAAAAAAAATGTTAAAATAAAAAGGATAATTAAATAAAAAAGATAAGAGGGATTAGTGATGAAAATTAAAAAAATATTTTTGTTCTTATTATTGATTACAGGTTTGGAAATGTTGGCAGTTGGTAAATTACCAAAAAATCTTTTTAACTCTGATAAAATAAATATATTAAAAAGAGGAATTTTAAATGGACCTATTAATGTTTACTATCCAAATGGAAAGATAAAGATAAAACAATTTTTTATCAATAATAGAAGAGCTGGGATTTGGCAATATTACTATGAAAATGGTAAATTAAAAGCAGAAATTATTTATAACATAATGACAAATGATGAAGAAGGAGTTATAAAGAATTATGATGAAAAAGGTGTTTTAATGAGTGAAGGAAGAATAGTCAATGATAATATGGCAGGAGTTTGGAACTATTATGATGAAAAAGGAAGGAAGAATTATACCTATGATTTTGTAAAAGGAATAATTACTACTTATGATGAGAAAGGTAAAATCATATTTCAAGTGACTGAAACAGATTTAGCTAATCGTTTTAGAGAAATACAACAGGAGATAAATGATGATAGAATTAGAGCTAATGAGGATAAAAATTGATGAAATAGATGATAAACTTTTGGTCCTCTTTAAAGAAAGATTGGAAGTTTCTAAAAAAATTGGTCTATTAAAGAAAAAACACAATATAAAAATTTTTGATCCTCAAAGAGAACAAGAAATAATAGATAATTGTACTCAAAATGTCAGTGATGATGAAAAAAAATATATAGAAAAATTTTTAAAAAATCTTATGGATATAAGTAAGGAGGTTCAAAGCAAGTGAGAAAATTTGGACTTTTAGGAAAAAAACTTTCTCATTCACTTTCTCCATTATTGCATAATACTTTTTTTGAAGATTTAGGGCTTAAAGATGAATATAAGTTATATGAAGTTGATGAAGCTGAAATAGATAATTTTAAAAACTACATGCTTGAAAATTCTATTGAAGGAGTGAATATAACTGTTCCTTATAAAAAGAGATTTTTAGATAAATTGGATTATATAAGTGATGAAGCAAAGGAAATAGGAGCTATAAATCTTCTATATATAAAGGATAAGAAATTCTATGGAGATAACACTGATTATTATGGTTTTAAATATACACTGACAAAAAATGACATAGATGTAAAAGATAAAAAGATAGCCATTATTGGAAAAGGTGGAGCAAGTGCCAGTGTCTATAAGGTTTTAAAAGATATGGATGCAGAAGATATAACTTTCTATTTTAGAAAGGATAAATTAAGTAAAATAAAATTTCCAAAAAATATGGCAGGAGATATAATAATTAATACTACTCCTGTTGGGATGTATCCCAATGTTGAAGATAATCTTGTAAGTAAAGAAATTTTAAAAAATTTTAAAATAGCAATAGATTTAATCTATAACCCTATTGAAACAAAATTCTTAAAAGAAGCAAAAGAATGTGGATTAAAAACTATAAATGGAATGGATATGTTAATTGAACAGGCTTTAAAAACTGATGAAATTCTGTATAATATTGTATTATCAACCCAACTTAGAAAGAAAATTAGAAAAAAGATAAAAAAGAAGGTAGAAGAATTCTATGAAAATAATGGTAATTAATGGTCCTAATTTAAATATGTTAGGAATAAGAGAGAAAAATATCTATGGTACTTTTAGTTATGATGATTTATGTAAATATATTAAAGATTATCCTGAATTTAGAGATAAGAATATTCAATTTGAATTTTTACAAAGTAATGTTGAAGGTGAAATAGTAAATTTCATTCAAAATGCTTATAATAAAAAATACGATGGAATTATTCTAAATGCAGGAGGTTACACTCATACATCAGTAGCCATTCATGATGCTATAAAGGCAGTGAGCATTCCCACTGTTGAGGTACATATCTCAAATATTCATGCAAGAGAAGATTTTAGAAAAGTTTGTATTACAACCCCAGCTTGTATAGGTCAAATTACAGGTTTAGGAAAATTTGGATATATACTAGCAGTAGTTTATTTAATAGAATATTATAATAAATAGTTATAAAAACAGTTCGTTATCAACTATTATGTAGTAAAAAATAGTTCATTGCTAGCTGAATTTTTTAACGATGAAAAATTAACGTTCGCTGCAAATTCGGTAAACTTGCCAATAAATTGGCTTCAAACACACCGAGATTTGCTCGGCTCACTTGCTTTAATTTTTCATCTAAAATTTAGAATACAATTTCACTTATTTTTTATCTACAATATTAATAATAAGACAAATGAAAGGAAATAAATATGAAGTTAATATCTTGGAATGTAAATGGGATTAGAGCAGCTATAAAGAAAGGTTTTTTAGATTATTTTAATGAACAAAATGCTGATATATTCTGTTTACAAGAAACAAAATTAAGTGCAGGGCAATTGGACTTAGAATTAAAAGGTTATCATCAATACTGGAACTATGCAGAAAAGAAAGGTTATTCAGGTACTGCAATTTTTACAAAACAAGAGCCTTTATCTGTTAGTTATGGTTTAGGTATAGAAGAACATGATAAAGAGGGTAGAGTTATTACTCTTGAATTTGAAAAATTCTATATGGTTACAGTTTACACTCCAAACTCAAAAGATGAACTTTTAAGACTTGACTATAGAATGATTTGGGAAGATGAATTTAGAAAATATCTAAAAAATTTAGAAAAGAAAAAACCTGTTGTTGTCTGTGGAGATTTGAATGTTGCACATGAGGAAATAGATTTAAAAAATCCTAAGACTAATAGAAGAAATGCAGGATTTACTGATGAAGAAAGAGGAAAATTCACTGAACTTTTAGATAGTGGTTTTATTGATACTTTTAGATATTTCTATCCAAACTTAGAGCATGCTTATTCTTGGTGGTCATATAGAGCTAATGCAAGAAAAAATAATACAGGGTGGAGAATAGATTATTTTGTTGTTTCTAATGCTCTTGATAAATATCTAGTAGATGCCGAAATTCATGCACAAACTGAAGGTTCAGACCATTGTCCAGTGGTACTATTCCTAGATTTTAAAAAATAATTTATTATTAATAAAAAAAGTTAGACAATATATTTTTACGGAGGTATTTTATGAAAAATTCAAAAAAAGTTTTTGGGCTATTTGCCTTTCTGCTGGTGTGTGGCAATGTGAATGCTGGATCAGTAGGAGCACCTGAGAGATATCCTGGTATTAGATATGACTATAATAATGTCAATGTAAGTCTTCCAGCTTTTAATTTTACAGAAAATTTGACTGATGGTGGAAACTACATAAGAGTAGAAGGAAATTCTACATTAGATATAGCTTCTAATCTAGATATTAATCTGACAAGTAACATACCGTCAACAGGAGCATATGGAAATTTAGTAGGTTTTGGTGCATATGGAACAAATAATGGAGCACCTACTATAAATGCTAAGGATGTTAAAATAAAGGTTGAAGTTGGAGCAGCTGATTACCACAATGAACCTTTTGGAATGTTAATACGTGATGGGGCTAATTATTCTGGAGGAAATATAGATATAAATTTAATTACAAATAGTAATCATAGTGGATCAGATATAACAGCTCTATCTTATGGAGCAGATGATGAAAATGTAACAAGAGAATATAATTCAACAATGAAAGTTAAAGATGTAAATATAAAAATGGTAAATAATCAAGTTTTAACAAGTGGACTTGATGACAACGGATTAATTGGACTAGAGCAGATGGGAGATAAAAATCAAAACACAAACTTTGTATCAACAGGAAATTTGAATATAGATATAGATGATAAATCAAATAGTGCTCCGTATCACATAGCAGCTGGAATAGTTATTGAAGGTAGTAATGGTACAAAAATGACTTTAAATAATTCAAATATTAAAATAAAGTCAAAAGCTAATAATGACTATGTAGGAGGGGCTATTGTTTTAGGTTTTCCAGATTATGAAGCTACAACAACAGGACAGGGAGCAACTTTAGAATCTAAAGGAAAGATGGTTTTAGATACTACAGAAGCACCTGATGTGGCAACATTGAATTTACATGGACATGGTAGTTTATTCAAAGCAGATTTTGAAAATAGCTCGGCTGAAATAAAATCAGGAGGAACTGCTATCAGATTTGCAGGAATTTCTCAAGCATTAAATGCTGATGGAGAAGATACTAAACCTGGAAGAGATTTAACTATAAGTTTAAAGAATGCTAAAATTACAACTTCAGCTACAGCGCCTCATTCAGCTCCTTTAATCGTTGTTGAAGATGGTGTTAAAAATGCAACTTTCAATTTATCAGGTCCTGGAAGTATAGCAAAAGCAGCAGAGAAAAATAATTTACTTTCAGTTAAAGGAAATGCTGATGTAACTTTAAATATAAGTGATGGAGCAAAGGCAAGTGGAACAATCACAAGAGGTTCTAGTGGTGAAATAACAACTAATATTACAAATAATGCTGTTTGGTCAGTGCCAGCAAATAGTGGAAGTACTTATTCTTCTAATTTAACTTTAAAAAATGGAGGAACTTTTAATCTATCAGATGAAAGTCATCCACATGCTAGTGGAATTAATTATTATGAAATTAAAGTTTTTAGTTCTAAAACTGATGATGGAAAACTTGTCAATGACAATGGAGTAATAACTATGGCTAATACTTCATATAATGATGAAGTTGAAATCTATGGTAATTATGAGGGTAAAAATGGAGCAAAAATTAAAATGAATACATTGTGGAATGCTCCAGGTGATGCTGATGGTACAAACTCAAAATCAGACATATTGAAAATTTTACAAGGAGGTTCTTCTAAATTAGGAAATGCAACAGGAGTTACAGAAATTGTTCCTGTAGCTCTCGATGGGAGAGTAAATATAATAGAAGGTAATATTAAAAAGGTAGCTCAAGCAGTAAATACTGTACCTGTTGTAGTTGCTGATAAAGCAGCTGCTGGAACTTTCGTAGGAACAGCTCAAACAACAGGAGCTGGAGAAGTTCAACTTACAAGTAAACTAAACAGTAATGGTCAAAGAGTATTCTTCTGGACATTGAACGCCCTAGATGGAACTAACCCTTATGATGATGGTACAAGTAAAAATTATAGTTCAAGAACAACAATACTTAATTCGTCAGTAGCTGGATACATAAATACAGCTAAGGTAAATATGGATTCAGGTTTTACTAGTTTATCAACTTTACATGAACGTAGAGGAGAAAATGCCCTAGATGTAAATAATAAAAAAGGACAAGCTTGGGCTCGTATAATTGGTCAACACTCAAAAGATGAAGGTAAAGAAAGATTTAACTATGAAACAGATATATATGGAGTACAAGCAGGATATGATTTTAACATAAAAAATTCTGAAGATGGAAACAGATATACAGGCTTTTATTTTACAAATACAACTGCAAGTACAGATTTCTATGATAGATATAGAGCTGAAAATGGTATCATAGCTTCTGATAAATACACAGGTAAAGTTAAGACTAAAGATTTTAGTTTCGGTCTTACAACAACAAAATACTATAATAATGGTTTCTATTTAGATTTAGTAGGACAATTATCTTTTATCAATAATAAATATAATTCAAGAGATGGAGTGTCTGCTAAACAAAGAGGAAATGCTTTAGCATTCTCAGTTGAAGGTGGGAAAAATTATGGTTTAGGAAGTAATTGGACAATTGAACCACAAGCTCAATTAATCTATCAATATTTAAATTTAAAAGATTTTAATGATGGAGTACGCGAAGTTCATTATGGAAATGACTCTGCTCTTCGTGCTAGATTAGGTTTCAGAACTACATATAAGAAATCTTTCTATTCTATAGCTAATGTATGGCATGATTTCAGTAATACAACAGAAGCGAACATAGGTTCTGATGTAGTAAAAGAAAAATATTCTGCAACTTGGGGAGAAATTGGTCTAGGAGTACAACTTCCAATAACAAATAGTGCTTATGTGTACTCAGACGTAAGATATGAAAGATCGTTTACATCTAATCCTAAACATAATGGATATCGTGGAACAGTTGGATTTAAATATACATTCTAATTTATAAAAATGGGGCTGTTGCAATGAGCTGCACCCAAAATCTTGGACACAAGATTGGAGGTGCAGTTTTTTTTGTGAGTAAATTAACAAGAGAAGATAAAATTGAAATATATGAAAGAAGAAAAATGGGTGAAACTATTTCTTCTTTAGCACAAACTTTTAATATTTGTGAGTCTAATATTAAATACTTAATTGCTTTAATTAAAAAACATGGATATGATATTTTAAGAAATGATAAAAATAGGGGATTTTCTAAAGATTTTAAACTACAAACAATTAATAGAATTTTGATTAATCATGAGTCTATTAATTCTGTTGCTATTGATATTGGAATGACCTCTTCTGGTATTTTATATAATTGGCTTTCAAAATTTAAAGAAAATGGGTATAATGTTGTAGAAAAGAAAAAAGGAAGGAAACCTAAATCTATGACTAAACCTAAGAAAAATGATAAAATATTATCTGAAAAAGAGAAAATTAGAAAATTGGAAGATGAAATAATTTATCTAAAAGCTGAGAATGAATACTTAAAAAAATTGAGAGCTCTAGTTC
>ERZ773008.2566-NODE-2566-length-11807-cov-62.278165_pt1 | contig 11807 bp, 8 predicted proteins | sample MGYA00580664_ERZ773008 | MGnify/ENA primary metagenome ERZ773008 (study PRJEB29015, sample SAMEA2738016) | human oral metagenome | biome: human oral; feature: human-associated habitat; material: dental | place: China | collected 2048 ... | reverse complement strand
GGCGGACCGGTGGACGCGCCCGGTTCCGCGGGTGCGAACGGCTCAGCCCCGGCGGGCACGGGAACGGACGGTGCGAGCGGCTCGGGCGGTCCGGATGGCCCGAGGGCGCCAGCCCCGGCCGCGGCCGGCGTAGACAGGGCTGCCGCGGCCGGCGCGGACGCCCCGGTTCCCGCGGGCGCCGACGCGTCGATCGTGCGCCAGCGATGGCGGGAGATCGTGGCCGCCGTCGCCCAGAATTCGAAGTCGACGGCGGCGCTCATCGACAGCCACGCCATGGTCGGCGCCATCCGGGACGGCGTCCTCCAACTCCAGTTCCAGACCGCGGGCCTGGCCACGACGTTCAACGACCGAGGCCACAGCCCCCGCGTCTCCCGGGCGCTTCACGACGTGCTCGGAGTGGACGTGCGCGTGAGGGGACTGGTAGGCGGTGAGGCCGGCCCAAAAGACCCCGCCCCTAGAGGGGCGACCTCGGCATCCGCCCCCCGTGCCGCCCGCGCGGCCGCACGGGCGAAGGCCCCCGCCGCGCCGCCGGCGAGGGGAACTGCCGCACCGGATGCGAAAGGCACGCCCGCCGCAGCCGCGGAGCGGGCGACGCCGCCGGATACGGTTCCGCGGCAGGGAGAGCCAGGCCCACGGCAGCGAGACCCAGGCCCACGGCGCGAGGAAACGAGCAGGTCTGAATCCGGCGGCGACGTGCGCGGGGGACCGGATCCGCGGCACAAGGGAACGAGGCCGCAACGGCGAGAACCCGCCCCCCAGGAGACCCAACCGGCAGACCGGCCCTCGCACCGCAAGGCCGCCCCGTCCAAGGCCGCCCCGGCCCCACGCCGGGAGAACCCGCCGTCGAGCCGAGCTCCGATTCCGCCGGAGGCCCCTCCTCCCGACATCCCGATCCCGCCCTACATCCCCACGGAAGAGGACATCCCGCCCGAGGAACTCGAAGCGGCCTTCAGCCTTCCCCCAGCCGACGGGTTCGGCGCCTCCGACGCGGTGAAACCGGGGCGCGACCCCGCGGGAGTCCTCGCCCAGCTGATCGACGCGCCCGGCGTCGGCGCCTCCGCTCACGGCGGAGACGACGGCGTCGGTGAGAGTGACGGCGGCAAGAGCGGCGGTGGCGAAAGCAGGGCGGCTGCCCAGACCGGCGAAGGGACCGCCGGAGCGGATGAAGCCGACGAATCCGAGGCGACCGCCGGAACGGACCCAACCGCTCAAACCGCCGAGCTCGGCGATACGGCCGGTGAGCCCGCCGAGGCGGCCGGCGAAGCCACTGAGGCAGACGCCGGAGCCGGCGATGCCCGCGATGCCGCTGCTCTAGGCTCGGCGGATGGCGGCCCAGGGCGTGGCGAGCCCGGCCAAGCTGCGAAGGAGGATGCCAGTCCAGCCGCGGGCGGTGGGCCCGAACAGACTGCGGGCGACGGGCCCGGGCAGACTCCGGGCGGCGAGTCCGGCCAGGCTGTGAAGAACGACCCCGGGCGGGACGATGTCCCCTTCTTCGCCCAACGCATGCCCACCCCCGCGCCTCCGCCGCGGCAGGCTGCTCCGCCGCGGCAGACACAGACCCCGCCTCCGCCCACCGCCCCCGAGGCTGCCGCGTTCCCCAGGCCGGACCGTTCGCCTTCGCCGCACGACGCCGTGGGCTCTCCCGATTCTCCCGGCCCGAAGGGAAGGGGCGCGAACGGCGCCCAGTCCATCGGCGACAGGATCCGCGCCACCCACGGAGGCGGCGCCCCTGGAGGGGGAGTCGGTTCCCAGCCGCCCGCGGCGGGTGGCGGCCCCGACCTTCGCGGACGCCGCCCCTCCCAACCGGGCGAGAGCCCCCAGCGGCCGGCCGGAAAGCCCGGCGAGTCGGCGGGAACCGCGCCCGCCCGCCCGCCGTCGCCTGCCGCCGCGGCCAGCGAGGAGGACGAAGTCTCCGACTCCGACCCGGCCGTCTCCCAGTCGGACCTCGTCGGCCTGAATGTCGTACTATCGACCTTCAAGGGCAAGGTGATCGAAGAGATCGACAAGACCAGCGGAGGGCAGTAAATGGCGGGAATCTACGACGGCGCCGTCCAGGAGCTCATCGACGAACTCGGACACCTGCCCGGGGTCGGCCCCAAGAGTGCCCAGCGCATCGCCTTCCACATCCTGGACGAAGACCCCACCGAGGTTCAGGCGCTCGCCGACGCCCTGCTCAAAGTCAAGGAGCGCGTGCGGTTCTGCGAGATCTGCGGAAACGTCACCGAGGCCGACGTCTGCTCCATCTGCTCCGACCAGCGCCGCCTCGGCTCGGTGATCTGCGTAGTCGAAGAGTCCAAAGACATCGTGGCCATCGAGCGAACCCGCGAATTCCGCGGCCGCTACCACGTGCTGGGAGGCTCCATCAACCCCATCCAGGGGGTCGGGCCTGAAGATCTTCGCATCCGCGAGCTCGTCAAGCGGCTGGGCGACGGCACCGTCACGGAAGTCATCCTCGCCACCGACCCGAACATCGAGGGAGAGGCCACGGCCGCCTACCTCATCCGCCTCCTCGTGCCCCTGGGCGTGGCGGTCTCGCGGCTCGCCTCGGGCCTGCCCGTCGGAGGAGACCTCGAATACGCCGACGAGATCACGCTCTCCAGAGCCTTCGAAGGCCGCCAGCGCATCCACACGCCTTCGGCCGCCGACGCGTCCCCGAACCCCGACGCGTCCCCGAACGCCGGCCCGCTCGATCCCCATTGATCGACCCTCGACCCCCATTGACCCACCCGCCGATCCGTCTGGAACCGAACTCACACTGTGATCAATCCCCGCGTCCATAGTCCGGTATTCCGGGTCCGCGGAAGGCGGGTGCCACTACTATTGGGCCGACCGAAGGAGAAGATGTGGCCCTAGTCGTCCAGAAATTCGGTGGTTCGTCCGTCGCGGACGCCGCCGCCGTCAAACGCGTCGCCCGCAGGATCGTGGAGACCCGGAAGGCGGGCAACGACGTCGTCGTCGTCGTGTCGGCCATGGGGGACACGACCGACGAGCTCATCGATCTGGCCAACGAGATCACCGACGAGGCCCCTGCGCGCGAAATGGACATCCTCCTGACCGCGGGCGAGCGGATATCGATGGCCCTCCTGGCGATGGCGGTCAACTCTCTGGGCGTCAGGGCGCTCGCCTTCACGGGCCAGCAGGCCGGCCTGCGCACCGACTCCCACTACGGCAAGGCCTCGATCGTCGGAGTCGTCCCCGAACGCATCCTCCGCGTCATCAAGGGCGGCGGCGTCGCCATCGTCGCCGGATTCCAAGGCGTCAACGACAACAACGACGTCACGACCCTCGGACGGGGCGGATCCGACACCACCGCCGTCGCCTTCGCGGCGGCCCTGAAAGCGGACGTGTGCGAGATCTACACCGACGTCGACGGCGTCTTCTCGGCCGACCCCCGCATCGTGCCGGGCGCCAGCCAGCTGTCGGTCATGACCTACGAGGAGACCCTGGAACTCGCCGCGCACGGCGCCAAGGTGCTCCACCTGCGAGCCGTCGAGTTCGCCCGCAAGTTCAACGTGCCCCTGCACGTCCGTTCGTCGTTCTCCAACAAGGAAGGCACCTGGATCGTGGACGAAAACTACAGCAAGAGCAAGGCCATGGAGGCCCCGGTCGTCGCCGGGATCGCACATGACCGCTCCCAGGGGAAGATCACGATCGCCGGCGTGCCCAACGTCCCCGGCACCGCCTCGAAGATCTTCGCGACCGTCGCCGCGGTGGACGGCAACATCGACATGATCGTCCAGAACACCGCCGTCGCCACGCCCGACAGCTCGAACCTCTCGTTCACGGTGCCGCAGGCGGAGATCCCCGCCGTCGTGGCCGCCCTCGAGGAATCCCGGGACAGGCTCAGCTTCCGCGAGATCCGGGTCAGCGAATCGGTGGGCATCCTCTCGGTGGTGGGAGCGGGCATGCGCTCCCATTCGGGCGTCTCCGCCGTGCTCTTCAAGACCCTCGGCGAGCTGAGCGTCAACGTCGATATGATCTCGACGTCGGAGATCCGCATCTCCGTCGTTGTGGCGCCCGAGCGCCTCGACGAGGCCTCTCGCGCCGTCCACACAGCATTCGGCCTGGATGCGGGCACCCGGGCCGTCGTATACGGAGGTACAGGACGATGACCACACTGGCAGTCGTCGGCGCGACCGGGCAGGTCGGCCGAGTCATGCGCACCCTTCTCGAAGAACGCGGCGTCGAAGCGGACAGAGTCCGATTCTTCGCCTCGGCGCGGTCGGCGGGCAAGACGCTGCCCTTCCGCGGCGAGGACATCACGGTCGAGGACGTCGCCACAGCGGATCTGACGGGCATCGACGTGGCCGTGTTCTCCGCCGGCGGCGCCACGTCTCTGGAATACGCCCCGAAGTTCGCGGCCGCGGGAGCCGTCGTGGTCGACAACTCCTCGGCCTGGCGGAAGGACCCGGAGGTCCCCCTCGTCGTCTCCGAGGTCAACCCCCACGCGTTGACGCACCGCCCCAAGGGCATCATCGCCAACCCCAACTGCACGACCATGGCCGCCATGCCCGTGCTCAAACCGCTCCACGACGCCTTCAGCCTGACCCGTCTCGTCGTCTCCACCTACCAGGCCGTCTCGGGATCCGGGCTGGCCGGGGTCAAGGAGCTGGACGCGCAGATCCGCGCCGGCGCCGCTCAGGACCTGACCCGCCTGACCACCGACGGCTCGGCCGTCGACCTGCCCAAGCCCAGCACCTACGTGGCGCCCATCGCCTTCGACGTGGTCGCCCTGGCCGGCAAGATCGTCGACGACGGCACGGAGGAGACCGACGAAGAGCAGAAGCTGCGCAACGAATCCCGCAAGATCCTCGGCATCCCCGACCTCGCCGTGTCCGGCACGTGCGTGCGGGTCCCCGTCTTCACCAGCCACGGGCTGTCGGTCAACGCCGAGTTCGCCGCGCCGGTGAGCCCGGACGAGGCCCGGGAGATCCTGGCGGCGGCGCCCGGAGTCGAACTGGCCGACGTGCCGACGCCACTCGCCGCGGCGGGCAGGGACCCCTCCTTCGTCGGGCGCATCCGCCGAGACCAGTCGGTCCCCGGCGGGCGCGGCCTGGCCATGTTCGTCGTGAGCGACAACCTGCGCAAGGGCGCGGCCCTCAACGCGATTCAGCTCGCCGAACTCGTCCTAGCCGACCTCGGCTGAGCCAGGCGCCGGTTTCGGCGGGGATCCGCTTCCGGCAAGGGTCCGTGCCGCTGTCTCCGCGCGGCCGGCCGCGCCCGTGCCTCCGGCCTTCGTCCGCGCCCGTGGCCTCACCGGCCCGCCGTATGCGACTGACGGAGGGGGACTTCCGCGCCGCTGCATCCGCCATCGGCAGCCGCCGGCGCCTCACGCGAGCACGGAGCGCAGCAGCAGGCTCGTCTCCGAATGGTAGATGCCCGGAATGCCGCGGATCATCGACAGCGTCACATCCACCTCGGCCAGGGAGGGGACGCTTATCTCCGCGATGAGGTCCCATTCGCCGTTCGTCGCGTGCAGGCCGGTGATCTCCGGCAGACCGCGCAGCTCCCGTATGGTCTCCTCCATCGAGGGGCCCTTGATCGCCAGATGGCAGATGGCGCGGACCCGGCCCTCTTCGGCCTGCCCGGCGACGCGCACCGTGAATCCGAGGATCACCCCCTTCTCCGAGAGCGACTGGATCCGCCGGGTGACCGTCGCGCGGGTCACGCCCAGCTTCCTCGCCAGCTCGGCCACCGGGGCGCGCCCGTCGGCCCGCAATGCGGCGATGAGGGCGTGGTCCAGTGCATCGAGGTCTCTCATGCGCACAATGCTATATCGCAGTGAGCACAGTGTTCCGCCGTTGCGTGGAAGTCGCGCGGAAGTGGTCTTGCCCGTGCGTATCGCCTTCTCCTACAGTGTTGCCACTAAAGCCTTGGAACCGCGTGAAAAGCACGCCCATCGCGAACGAAGGAGGAACACGTGCGTTTCGTCGACGTGAGGAACATGCGACGCTGGATCGCGTCCGCCGGCCCCGAAGCGGCCATCACCGGCATGATCGATGCGCTGGAGGCGAACTTCCGCCGCTGGCCAGAGTTCGAGCTCCGCCCGCGCGTGGCCTCCCATTCGCGCGACGGGGTCATTGAGCTCATGCCTACCTCCGACGGCGCAACCTACGGCTTCAAATTCGTCAACGGCCACCCCGCCAACCCTGCGCGCGGCTACCAGACCGTGACCGCATTCGGGGTCCTCGCCGACGTCCACAACGGGTATCCGCGCTTCGAAGCGGAGATGACCCTGTTGACCGCCCTGCGCACCGCCGCCACCTCGGGGCTGGCCACCAGGCTCCTGGCGCCCGTCGGGCCCTGCGACCTCGGCTTGATCGGAGCGGGCTCCCAGGCCGAGTTCCAGACCTTGGCCGTCCGGGCCGTCCGCGACCTGCGGGCCGTCCGCGTCTTCGACGTCGACCGCGCCGCCAGTGAGAAGCTCGCCCGCAACCTCGCCCCGCTGGGAATCGACGTGCGCATCGCCGGCTCGGCGTCCGAAGCGGTCGAAGGGGCGAACGTCGTCACCACCTGCACGGCCGACAAGCGCAACGCCACCGTCCTGACCCTCGACGACGTCCGCCCCGGCATGCACATCAACGGCATCGGCGGCGACTGCCCCGGTAAGACCGAGCTCGACGAGCGCATCCTCGACCTGGGCCCCGTGTTCGTCGAGTACGCCGAGCAGACCCGAAGCGAAGGCGAAATCCAGGCCAAACCCGCGGACTATCCCGTCACCGAACTCTGGGAAGTCCTCACCGGCGTCGAGCCCGGACGCACGAGCCCCGAGCAGGTGACGATCTTCGACTCCGTAGGCTTCGCCGTCGAAGACTTCACCGCCCTGCGCTATCTCGAGGAGGCGGTCGACGGCACCGACCTCTACGAGGAGATCGACCTCATCGCCGACCCGGAGGACCCCAAGGACCTCTTCGGCCTCCTCGCCGCCCCGGACGAGGCCCCCGACCCCGAGTGGATCCGGAAGGCCGCTTCCTCCCGGAGCCGAACAGGCTTGGCCGAGGCCCTACACGGCGAGATGCCCCGCCTGGTCGCCGAGGCGGACGCCGCGGCCCACCGGTAGGCTGACGCCGGGATTCGGACTGGGGCCGCGAGGCCGCCGGCACCGGGCCGCCGGCTCGAATCGGCACCCGACCGGAGCCGCCGTGCGGGGCCGTCGCCGCCGTGCGGGATTGCCGGCACCGGGCAGCGATCCGTTCAGGCGCCGCTCCCGCAGGTTCCGCCGCCCCCCCTCGTCGAAAGGAGAACCGCGTGATCCACTCGCTGGCCGAGTCGCCCCTGGGCCCCCTGACCATCGTGTCGCACGAGGGCAGGCTCCGCGCCGTCTACTGGCCGGGGCACCGCGGAGCCCCGGCCCCGAGCGCCTTGGGGGAGCGCGTGGAGGACGCCCTGCCCGCCGCCACCCGACAGCTCGCCGAATACTTCGAGGGGACCCGCCGGGAGTTCGACCTCCCGCTCGAAACCGTCGGCACCCCCTTCCAGCGAACCGTGTGGAAGGCCCTCGAAGGAATCGGATACGGCCGAACCGCCACCTACGGCGAACTGGCGTCCGCCATCGGGCGGCCCGGCGCGGCCCGCGCCGTCGGAGCCGCCACCGGACGCAACCCGATAAGCATCGTCATCCCCTGCCACCGGCTCGTCGGCGCCTCGGGCTCCCTGACGGGCTACGCGGGAGGGGTCGAATGCAAACGGTTCCTGTTGCGCCTGGAAGGAGCGGAGGCGATCGGCCCCGGCACGCCGCGAGGCTGACTCCGAGGAAGGGGATGGTCCCCGATGAGCGCCGATCGGCCCCGGCACGCCGCGAGGCTGAGCGGGCGCTAGCTGCCCGACTCGGCGGACGGCGCGGTGCCCCCCGTGGACGCGGTGTTCCCCGTCGCGGCCGTCCCGCCCGAATCCGCGGTCATCCCCGAGGGCGCCGTGTTCCCCGACGAGGGAGTGCCCCCAGGAGGCGTGAAGGCGGTGCCCTCGGAGGGAGTGCGGGCCGAGGCCCCCGTGGGCGTGATCGCGCTGGGCCCCGTAGGCGTGACGACGTAGTCGGTGTCCCCGCTCGTCGGGCCGAGGAAGGAGCGCTCGTCGCGCTGATGCCGCAGGATGTTCTCGACGAAGCTGGCCACGGCCTCCTCCGTCGGGATGTCCCGCCCCGCCTGCTCGGATATGAACCACCGGTGATCGAGGATCTGGTGGAAGAGCTCGGCGGGTTCCAGCTTTCCCATGAGCTCGGCCGGGACGGCGTTGATGGTCGGCTGGAAGACGTGTGTCATCCAGTCGTGGGCGATGACGGTCTGCGGCACGGCGGCGCGGTCGGTCATGACGCGGTACTGCTGGATGTCGTTGATGAGCCTGCGAGCCTGGTTCTCCTGGACGTCCATGCCCGTCAGACGCATGATCTTGCGCGAATAGTGCCCGGCGTCGACCACTTTGGGCTGGACCGACAGGCGGGCCCCGTTCAGGTCGGCCGATATCGTGATCTCGCCGACTTCGAAGCCCAGGTTGTTGAGCCGTTCGATCCGCTCCTCGACCTTCCACCGCTCGTCGGCGGAGAACGAGGACTCCATCGTCAGGTCGTCCCACAGGTCGTGGTACCGCTGTGAGAAGCTGTTGCCGACTTCGATCGTGTCGTAGTCGGAGGGGAGGAGGCGACCGGCCTGCAGGTCCATGAGCTCGCCGATGATGTTGGTGCGCGCCACGTCGATGTCGTATTCGCGTTTGCCGTCGGTCAGGTGGTCGTAGAGCTCGCCGGTCTCGGCGTCCACGAGATAGGCGGCGAACTCGCCGGCGTCCCTGCGGAACAGGGTGTTGGACAGCGAGACGTCTCCCCAGAAGAAGCCGAGGAGGTGCAGCCGCACCATGAGCACGGACAGCGCGTCGATGAGGCGCCGTATCGTCGCCGGGCGCTGGTGCTTGCCGAAGAGCGCCCGGTAGGGAAGAGAGTAGGGGAGGTGCTCGGTCACGAGGGCGGCGTTGAGGGGCTCGCCGCGTGAGTCGACCCGTCCCGAGATGACCGCCAGGGGCTCGACGCACGGGGCGTTCAGCCGCATGAGGTCGCGAAGCATCCCGTATTCGTGGGCCGCCACCGGCTGTCCGATCTCCTTGATCGCCAGGATGCGCCCGTCGACGCGGACGAAACGGACGATGTGCCGCGAGATTCCACGGGGAAGCGCTTCGACGATGCTGTCCGGCCACTCCGAGAGAGGCGCCCGCCACGGTAGGTCGAGAAGCGCGCCGTCGGCTCGTGCAGCCATGATCCGCAGAGCATGCTCCAATGCAGTGTACCTTCCGTCAATAGATCGGGCGGACGCGCGCTGTCGATCGAGCCGCGGCGTCCCGTCCGAGCGGTGGAAGCCGGGCGCGCAGCCGCACCCGGCTTCCAGTTCTATCCGCTAGCGGTCGATTCTCACCGAACGACGAAACGATTCCCCGTCAGGGCGGAGAAGTGATGCGTCCGCTCGGGGTCGGGGGCGAGGTAGATCGTCGACCCCTGCTCGGGGACGACCTCGGGCTCGATTCGCACGGTGACCTGATTGGACTCGTCGCCCGAACCGAACTTCGACGTCTCCCGCTCGGCCCCGGCGATCGTACCGTAGACATAGGCGTCCGAGCCAAGGCTTTCGACGAACGTCACCTTCAGGGGGATGGCCGAATCGAAGGGCTCGGCCGTCCACGCCAAGGCCTCGGGCCGGAAGCCCAGGACGATCTGCGGGGTGACCTCCCTGGAGCCGGCGGCCTGGTCGTCGTCCGCCGGCTCGGCGTCGCCACCCGGCGAGGGAGCCGAGGCGGGCCCGCCCGCCTTCTTGTACTCCTCTTCGAGCTGGCGGACGACCTGCGGCGGGAGGAGCACCGTCGCATCGCCGTAGACGGCGATGTCGCCCTGAACCCGCCACTTCCCGAGGTTCATGGCCGGAGAGCCGATGAAGCCGGCGACGAAGGCGTTGGCGGGCGTGGTGTACATCTCTGACGGCGTGCCGACCTGCTGGAGGAGGCCGTCCTTGAGCACCGCGATGCGGTCGCCCATCGTCAGCGCCTCGGTCTGGTCGTGAGTCACGTAGACGGTCGTGATCCCCAGCCTGCGCTGCAGCGAGGCGATTTGGGTGCGCGTCTGCACGCGCAGTTTGGCGTCGAGGTTGGACAGAGGCTCGTCCATGAGGAAGACGCGCGGCTCGCGGACGATCGCGCGGCCCATGGCCACGCGCTGGCGCTGGCCGCCCGAGAGGGCCTTCGGCTTGCGGCCCAGGTAGGGCGTCAAGTCCAGGATGCGAGCAGCCTCCTCGACCCGCTTGCGGATCTCGTCCTTCGGCACGCCCTGGATCTTCAGGGCGAAGCCCATGTTGTCCGCAACCGTCATGTGGGGGTAAAGCGCGTAGTTCTGGAACACCATGGCGATGTCCCGATCCTTCGGTGAGATGTCGGTGACGTCGTCGTCGCCGATGAAGATCCGCCCCTCGTTGACTTCCTCGAGCCCAGCGAGCATTCGCAAAGAGGTGGATTTGCCGCAGCCCGAAGGTCCGACGAGGACAAGGAACTCCCCGTCGTGGATGTCCAAGGAAAGCTGGTCTACCGCGGGTTTCTCGGAGCCCGGGTAGACGCGTGAGGCGTTCTCGAAAGTTACAGATGCCATTGCTGGTCCCTTCACCGGCAGGAACGTGCCGGACGGTCCGTGTGAAGAGTGCCGGGTCGTGTGTCGACTCTGACACGGGCACCGGGTGATGCCCGCGGGTAATTGTTTCACGGATTTTCAGCGGACGCTAGTGGAGGACTGAAATATTGCATAGATTTTGCGTCATCCCTTGCATAAGTCGGTATGCGGGCGGGCGGTTCCCGGCAGCGGCCGCGCGCTGCGCCGGGCGGCCGGCACGGCGCAGCCGGACGGGGCGCGGGGATGGGCGCCCGGCCCCGTCTGTAGTCTTGTCGCCGCCGAGCGGGTAGCTTTGAACCGTGCGCGAGCAGACGACCATCGGGGGATACCGGCTGATCAAGAGGATCGGCTCCGGAGGCATGTCCACCGTCTTCGAGGCGGAGGACGGCGCGGGCGACCGCGTCGCCCTGAAGCTCTTCCACCCCGGGCTCCTGGCCGAGGAGTCGGGCCGCAGCCGGCTGCGGCGCGAGGTCGCCATGCTTCAGAAGGTCCGCGGCCCCTTCGTCGCGGAAGTCGTCGACGCCGAGACCGACGAGGCGGAGGCTTTCATCGTCACCGAGCTCGTCGACGGCCCGACCCTCGAACAGGACGTCGCCGACTCGGGGGTCTACGACGGCGGCGACCTCGCCGACCTCGCCCGGCGCCTGGGGGAGGCCGTCGAATCGATCCACCGCGTCGGGGTCCTCCACCGCGACCTCAAGCCGTCGAACGTCATGATCGGCCCGAAGGGGCCCGTCCTCATCGATTTCGGCATCGCCCAGCTCGGCGAGGACGCGCGCCTGACCATGCCCGGGTCGCTCACCCACACCCCCGGCTACTGCGATCCCGTCGTCCTGAACGGCGGGGACCCCAACCCCCAGGCGGACTGGTGGTCGCTTGCGGCCGTCGTCGCCTTCGCCGCGACGGGGCGGTCCCCCTTCGGCACCGGTTCGGCTCCGGCCATCATGCGCCGTGTCCTCGACGGGCAGCCGGACCTGCGGGGCCTGCCCGAGGCGACGGCCCGCGCGCTGGAGGCCGCTCTCGACACCGATCCTTCGCGGAGGATCGGCTATTCGGAGCTCGTCGAAAGCCTGGAGACAGGGGAGTTCGCCGGCGCCCGCCAGGGCGGCGACTCGGCGGCGCCGGCGAGAGCCGGCCGGCATGCCGCGGGGCTCGCGGGCCTGGCGGCGGGCGCGGG
>ERZ773008.2561-NODE-2561-length-11812-cov-3.403164_pt1 | contig 11812 bp, 10 predicted proteins | sample MGYA00580664_ERZ773008 | MGnify/ENA primary metagenome ERZ773008 (study PRJEB29015, sample SAMEA2738016) | human oral metagenome | biome: human oral; feature: human-associated habitat; material: dental | place: China | collected 2048 ... | reverse complement strand
TTTTTGCTCTCTAGCTCTTTTTTATAGCCGCTTCCAAACATCCTTTCCTCCTTAAATTTTTCTATAATTATAATTAAATTTTCGCCTTTTGGCGATAAATTTTAAAATTTATTTATCTTTCAGCCACCCGTTTAAAATTTCAATCTGCGCCGCCACGCTCTCATTTGCCGTGCCTCCTTGCGACTTGCGCGCCTCCTTAGAAGCGTTTAGATCAAGAAATTTAACCGCGCCCGCGCCCAAGCTTTCATCCACGCTTGCAAGCTGCTGCGCATTTAGCTCGCTCAAATCTAGACCCAAATTTTCCGCATACGCCACGGCCTTGCCCGTGATGAAGTGCGCCTGGCGAAACGGCACGTTTTTCTCCCGCACGAGATAATCAGCCAGATCGGTCGCCGTGAGGTGCCCGCGCCTGGTAATCGCGAGCATATTTTGCTCGTTAAATTTAGCCGTTTTTAGCATCTGTTTTAAAATTTCAAGGCTCGTAAGCGCGGTGGCGACGCTATCGAAAACGCCCTCCTTGTCCTCCTGCATGTCCTTGTTGTATGCTAGTGGCAAGCCCTTCATCACCGTTAGCAGCGCGACGAGATTGCCGTTTACGCGCCCCGTTTTGCCGCGGATGAGCTCGGCGACGTCGGGGTTTTTCTTCTGCGGCATGATCGAGCTGCCCGTGCTGTACGCGTCGCTGATCGTAACAAATCCGAACTCCTGCGAGCTCCACAAGATGAGCTCCTCGCACAGGCGCGACGCATGCGTCATCAGCACGCTTACGTTAAACAAAATCTCAAGCGCGAAATCGCGGTCGCTGACGCTATCCATCGCGTTTGGCGTCACTCCCGCAAAGCCGAGCTGCTGCGCGACCAGCTCGCGATTTATCGGATGCGGCGTACCCGCAAGCGCGGCGGAGCCCAGCGGACAGAGGTTGTTTCGCTCGCGCGAGCTGGCAAAGCGCTCGTAGTCGCGGCGAAACATAAACGCGTAAGCTAGCAAATGATAGGCAAGGCTCACGGGCTGGGCGTGCTGAAGGTGCGTGTAGCCGGGCATCAGCGTGTCCGCATGCTCGCTAGCGATATCTCGTAGCGCGGCGACTAGCTCGCGAGTTTTTTCGGCAACCTGAGCGCCGCTTTTGAGCACGTAGAGGCGAAAATCAAGCGCGACCTGATCGTTTCTGCTGCGCGCGGTGTGCAGCCTACCGCCAAGATCGCTTCCGATGAGCTCGCTTAGGCGCTTTTCGACCGCCATGTGGATGTCCTCGTCGGCGGTTTTAAACTCAAATTTACCGCTTTTTATCTCTTCAAACACGGCGTCAAGCCCTGCGATGATCTTTTCGCTCTCGCCCTGCTTTAAAATCCCGCAGGCGCCGAGCATTCTTGCGTGCGCCTTGCTGCCTGCGATATCCTCTTGCCAAAGCGTCCTATCAAAGCCGATCGAGGCGTTAAACTCCTCCAAAAGCGCCGAACTCGCCTCGCTAAAGCGCCCCTCCCACATTTTTTTCACGCTCGCTCCTTCGTTTAAATTTTCGGTGATTTTATAAAATTTTAAATCTCGCCGCACAAGATTTGCGGGCAAGAAAAAAGGCCAAAGCGCGGTAAATTTCTAAAAAATGCGCGTACCGCTTCGCGCACTAGACTTTGGAATTTACTGCGCCTCAAGTTTAGCGATTCAAAAGCGCTTGCTAGCTTATTCGATCCACTTTACTACGTCATCCATGCTGCGGCGGATCTTTTGCGGCTGTGGATTTACGCGGTAGCCGAAAGGCACGAGTAGCGCCACGCGACGCTCATTCCATTTTAGATTCAAAATCTCTCCGAGCGCTGCGCGATCAAAGCCCTCCATTGGGCAGCTGTCGATACCGCGGCTTGCGGCCTCGTTCATCATCGCAAGTGCTGCAAACATGCACTGCGCGTGCGACCAATTAAATAGCTCCTCATCGTCGTTGTGAAAATAACCGCTTAAAAAATCTTGATAAAATTTATGCCTGTCGCCGATATATTTGGGCGCTTCATCTTTTTTACGCGTAATCATTCGCTCGATATAATCACTTCCTAGCTTTATGTCCTTGATCTTTGCTAAAATCACAACCAGATGTGAGCAAGAGGTGATCTGCGGCTGATTCCACGATTTTTCGCGGATCTGCTCGCGCAACGCCTTGTTTTGCACAACCAAAAAGTCCCATTGCTCTAGCCCCGTAGAACTAGGTGCTAAGATGCCTGCCTGCAAAATGGCGTCAAAATCGGCTTTGCCGATTTTTTTGTTCTCGTCAAAAATTTTGCACGCGTGGCGAAATTTCATAATCTCTAAATGTGTCATAGTCTCTCCTTAATTAGAATTTTTGTAAATCAAATACCCGCCATCTTTGCGCCTGATGCTGAGGTTGCCCTCGCGCGAGCGCACGCCGATGCGGTAGTAGCCGTCCTCTTTGGTGACGTTGATGTCGCTAAAGCCGCCGATATTTACAGCAAAGCTCGCGCCGCTAAGCGGGATCTCTTGGCGCCAAAACTCCGCCTCAAGCGTGCCAGAAACATTTGCGTCAGAGCTTTTGAAATCGTCTGCGGTGATGAGCTGCACGCTGTCTTTGCGGATGACAAATTTTAATCCGTCGTCAAATTTAAGCGTCTCTAGCGGTAGCTCCAGGCGCGGCGCGAAGCTAGGCGTGATGCCACTTTGTGAGGCCTGCTTTTGTAAATTTGGATCAGTCGAAGTAACCGAGACGTCCAGTGCCCTATGTAGCGCGGGTTTGGCGCTAGCGCTTAGCACGAAGTCATCGTGCCAATCAATCGAGCGATTGACATCAACGATCTTTTCGTGCAGGACCCCGTCGTCGTCCCTATATCGCACGATCAGGCTTTCGATCGTAAGAGCGTCTGAAGGAAGCGCAAAGGTTTGCTGCGTGAAATTTTTGGGTGTGGACGTATTTTGCGACGCGGCGGCGGAGCTTTGCGCCGGATTGGAATTTTGCGGAGCAGATTGCGCGTTTTGTTGCATAGTGGAGTTTTGCACCGTAGAATTTTGCGCTGTAGAATTCTGTGCTGCCCTAAAATTTTGCGCTATCGTAGAATTTGGCTCGCTTACTTCTGGCACGATCGGTAACTCATCAGGAGGCGGAAGCGTCGCAGCTGAAGGCTGCGCAGAAGAGTTTCGTTCCGTTTTTATGACCTGCAAAGGAGCACCGATGCCCGCTTCGGGCGCAGGAGCTTTTTTTTCGGTCTGCGAGAGCTGTGCGCTCACGGCTTTTTTGGCGGCGCTTGCTTTAATACTGGAATTAGCTTCTGCGGCGCTTTTTTGCATTGCTGCGATAGGACTTTTAGATGTTTCAGGTCTCATTACAGCTTGCTTTTTAGCGTTTGGGCTTTGTGCACCTGTTTTTGGCTCTTTAATCGCCAAATCGGTAGAATTTTGCTCTTTTACCGCGACGATGCTAGGTTTCGTAGCGTTTGAATTTGCGCCATTTAAATTCTCAGCGTTTAAAAAAGCGCAAAGACCTAAAATTAGCAAAGAAATTTTTCTCATTTTTTAAGGTCCGGATCGAGCGAGCGACGCTCTAAATAAAGCTTTTGCAGCTCAGCGTTTTCCTCTTTTAGCCGCTCGACGTCGGTGAATAAAAACGCCTTTTCTTTTTGCAGCTGGCGCAGCACCTCAAACGATCGTTTGCCAAACAGCACGTCACCCACGAAGATGCCCGCAAAAACGACGCAGACGATCAGCGCAAGAGCTGCAAAAATCTGCTTAAGCGGCGAAAACGGATTGATAAAATTCAGCCGTTCTTTTAAATTTTTACGCTTCTTTAAAGCTTTTTTAGCGACAGGATCTGCGTTTTGCGGCGCAAAAGAAAATCCTTGCGTGGCAGAATTTATGTCTTGCGCCGCAAAGCCCGTGCCTTGAGAGCTGTAGTCTACGCTCTGAGCCGCAAAACCCGCGTCGTTTGGGAAGTGGTTTTCTTTCGCGTATAATTCTGCATTCTTTAAATCACCACTCCCAATAAATTCTGCGCCGTAAAAGCCCGCATCTGCTTGCACGCTGCCTTCGTAGTTTCCGCTTGCAGCAGAGCTTTTGCCACTTAAATTAGAGCTGCTGCTTGTGGCATCAGAGGCAGAGCCTGTTTCGTCTACGCCGCGTGAGGTTCCGTTGCGATTTTTGCGGAAGCCAGCCCCTACCTCGCTAAAGCCTCCGCCAAAATTTTCATCGCTATAAAATTCTTCATCGTCAAAAAAATCGTCCTCGTCAAAGTCTGCGTCTGAATATCTGCCTTGCTGCGTGTCCGTATAATCCGCTCCGTCCGCATAGGTGCGCTGCGCGCCGCCTTTTAAGCCCCGCTTGGACTTTTTTTTAAAAAACATTTTAAATTTTATTTCCCAAAAACTCGTCCGTCTCGCGCTCGATCTCAAGCAGGCGGTTGTATTTGGCGTTGCGTTCGCTTCTTGAGGTCGCGCCCGTTTTGATTTGGCCCGTATTCATCGCGACGGCGAAGTCCGCGATAAAGCTATCCTCGCTCTCGCCGCTTCTGTGGCTCATCACGCAGCGGTAGCCTTTGCGCTGCGCTAGGCGGATCGTCTGCATAGTTTGGCTGACGGTGCCGATTTGATTTGGTTTTATTAGGATCGCGTTGCCTACGCCTTTGGCGATGCCTTCGCGCAAAATTTTCTCGTTCGTTACAAATAGATCGTCGCCCACGAGCTGCACTTTAGAGCCAAGCTTGCTAGTTAGCTTCGCCCAGCCCGCCCAGTCGTCCTCGCTTAGGCCGTCTTCGATCGAAAATATCGGATACTTCTCGCAAAGCTGCGCGTATCGCTCTATCAGCTCTTCGCTGCTAAATTCCTTGCCCTCTAGCTTATATTTGCCGTTTTCGTACAGCTCGCTAGCTGCGACGTCAAGGGCTAGTTTGATCTGCTCGCCTGCTTTGTAGCCCGCTTTTTCGATAGCTTGCATGATTAGTTTGATCGGCTCTTCGTTATCGTTTAAATTCGGCGCAAATCCGCCCTCGTCGCCCACCGCCGTACTGTGACCGGCCGCGTTTAGAAGCCCTTTTAGCGTGTGGTAAATTTCGCTCGCCGCTCGCAGCGCGTCGCTAAATTTATCAAATCCAAACGGCATAATCATAAATTCTTGAAAATCCACGCTGTTGTTCGCGTGCGCGCCGCCGTTGATGATATTAAACATCGGCACCGGCAGTACGCTAGCGTTCGCGCCGCCCAGGTAGCGATACAAAGGCACGTCAAGGCTTTTTGCAGCCGCGCGCGCTACCGCCATAGATACGCCAAGCACCGCATTTGCGCCTAAATTTGAGTAGTTATTGGTGCCGTCAAGCTCTCTCATCTCATCGTCAAGCGCCTTTTGATCGAAGGCATCTAGCCCGATCACGGCTTCGGCGATCTGCGAATTTACGTTTTCTACCGCCTTTAGCACGCCCTTGCCGCAGTATCTATCGCCCCCGTCGCGAAGCTCCAGCGCCTCGCGTTTGCCCGTGCTTGCGCCGCTTGGGACTATCGCGCTTGCTACGGTGCCGTCGCTTAGAGCCACGGTCGCCTTCACGGTCGGGTTGCCGCGGCTATCTAACACCTCTATCGCATAAACATCTTCGATATAAATCATCATTCATCTCCACTTTGTAAATTTTCTTCATCGTCCGCGTCTGCGCTGAAATTTACGCTGCCCATCTGCTCGCGGATCTTTGCAGTGATCTCTTCAGCGACGGCAGGGTTATTCTCTAGATAAATTTTAGCATTTTCGCGACCTTGACCCAGCTTAGTGTCGCCGTAGCTGAACCACGCACCGCTTTTATCTACGATGTCTAGCTTGACGCCGTAATCGATCAACTCGCCCACCTTGCTGATACCCTTGCCGAACATTATGTCAAATTCCGCGATCTTAAACGGCGGCGCCACCTTATTTTTCACGACCTTGACCTTGGCGCGGTTGCCGATGCTCTCTTCGTTTTGTTTCAAAGTAGCGATCTTGCGTATGTCGATGCGCACCGAAGCGTAAAATTTAAGCGCATTGCCGCCGGTCGTGGTCTCTGGCGTGCCGTAGCCCATCGCGCCGATCTTCATACGGATTTGGTTGATAAAGATCACCGTCGTATTCATCTTATGCACGACGCCGGCGAGCTTGCGCAGCGCTTGACTCATAAGTCGCGCCTGAAGCCCCACGTGCTGATCGCCCATGTCGCCCTCGATCTCGTTTTTCGGCGTGAGCGCGGCGACGCTATCTACGACGATAAGATCGATCGCGCCGCTCTTTGCTAAGGTTTCTACGATGTCAAGCGCCTGTTCGCCGAAGTCGGGCTGGCTGACGTAGAGATTGTCGGTATCGACGCCTAAATTTGAAGCGTATTTGACGTCTAGTGCGTGCTCGGCGTCTACAAATGCGCAAATTCCGCCCGCCTTTTGGCACTCGGCGATGATGTGAAGCGTAAGCGTCGTCTTACCCGAGCTCTCAGGCCCGTAAACCTCGATGATACGCCCCTTCGGCACACCGCCGATACCAAGCGCGATGTCAAGCCCCACAGAGCCCGTAGAGATGGCGTCTATCGGCTCGACCTGCTTATCGCCCAGCCGCACGAGCGTGCCCTTGCCGAAAGCTTTGTCGATCGATTTTAGCGCCGCATCCAGCGTCTTTTTCTTTCCCTCGTCCATGTTTTTCCTTAAAAATAAATTCGTTTGATTTTACCAAATTTGAAATGAATTTTTGATTATTCGCGCAAATTCGGCGCGGCATCGGAATTTGAAATTTTTAAGGAGCGTAAAAGCTCTGCGCGGCAAGCGGAGAGCATTAAATTTAGCCTTTTAAACGGGCCTTGTTTTTCACGTTTTTCTTTAGAAATTCCGCATTTTTATGGCGATTGTAGCAAAAATTTACTATAATTTCGCAATTTAGCCGCGCGCGAAATTTAAAGCGGAGCAAAAAGGATAAAATTTGAAGATTTTTAAGCATATAAACGTCGCTCACTCGCCCGACGCCGACGATATTTTTATGTATAAGGCGATTGATTTCGGTTGGGTGAGTTCAAAAAATCTAAAGCTTAGCGCCACGGCGCTTGATATCCAGACGCTAAACGACGAGGCGCTAAAGGGCACCTATGAGGCCACGGCGATTAGCTTCGCGCTATATCCTCTTATCTGCGACGAATACGCGCTTTTGCGCACGGCAGTGAGCTTCGGTGAGGGCTACGGCCCAAAGCTAGTTAAGAAAAAGGGCGCGGTTTTAAAGCGAAATTTCAAGGTCGCGCTAAGCGGCAAACACACGACAAACGCCCTGCTTTTTCGCATGGCCTACCCGCAGGCGCACATAGTTTATAAAAATTTCCTAGAGATCGAGAGCGCTGTCTTAAGCGGCGAGGTGGACGCGGGCGTGCTGATACACGAGAGTATTTTGGACTTTTCGGACGAGCTTTGCGTGGAGCGCGAGATCTGGGATATCTGGAGCGAGCTAGCGGGCGAAAATCTGCCGCTGCCGCTAGGAGGCATGGCGGTTCGCCGCAGCCTGCCGATAACCGACGCCATCGAGTGCGAGCGCGTATTAACCGAGGGCGTGCGCATCGCCACCGCGCATAAGCCCCTTTTGTCGCACATGCTCATGGAGCGAAATCTCATCCGCGTGGACGACGCAAAGCTAGAAAAATATCTGAGCCTTTATGCCAACGAGGCCTCGATCGAGCTTTCGGGGGCACAGATAAGGGCGGTGGATAGGCTGTTTGAGCTTGGTTACGAGCGCGGATTTTACCCTGCGCCGATTAGCGCGCAGGAGAATTTTATCCCGCGCGAATATAACGAGATCCGTTTTGCAGACTGTGGCGGACAAAACCCTATGTAAAGGCGGGCGAGGTTAAAATTTAGCTGAAATTTTACGTCAAGCTTGCCGCGGATTTTGCCGCCAAGCTCGTCAATCGACCGCGTGCTGTGGCGCCATTGTCGCGGTGCGATGTTCCGCCTCAAATTTACGGCTACGCGGCGATGAAATTTTGTACGCGGAGGTACATTGCGCAGCTGTATTTTGTACCGCAGGGTGCGAGCTGCGCGTGCGACGTAGCGCGCCGCCGAAAACGTATCGCAAGCGAGCTAAATTTAATCGCGATGGCGACGCTAAATTTTGAAATAGTATCCAGTGGCGTACCATGTCGCGCGGCGGCATCGCTAAATTTTAAAACGATACGCGGCGAGCATGAAATTTTAAATTTACGAAACCAAAAAATGAAATTTAAAAGGCAAAATTTTGAAAACAAAGCAGATAGATTTTAGCAAATACACCTCCGTGCGCATCGGCGGGAGCTTTGCGGTGCAAATTTTAAAGGACGAGGCCGATTTTGCGGAGTTTGAGAGCATAGTGGGGGGCGCGATCATCGGCGGCGGCAATAATCTGCTCATCTCGCCCGCGCCGCCGCACCTTGCGATGCTAAGCGAGGAGTTCGATCGCATAAGCCTAAGCGGCGATGTCCTTAGCATCGGGGCTGCGACGAAGTCGGGCAAAATTTACAACTTCGCCAAAAAGCAGGGTCTCGGCGGCTTTGAGTTTTTGCGCAACATCCCGGGCACGCTCGGCGGGCTAATCAAAATGAACGCGGGGCTCGCCGGCGCGAGCATTAGCGATAGCCTGCTTGCCGTGCGCCTAACGCGCGGCTGGGTGGAGCGCGAGCGGATAAGCTTCGGCTACCGAAGAAGCGGGATCGAGGAGCCGATTTTGGGCGCCGAGTTTAAAATTTCGCGCGGCTTTGACGTCTCGCTCGCCGCGGATTTCGCCGCCAAACGCGCCAACCAGCCAAAGGGAGCAAGCTTTGGAAGCTGCTTTAAAAACCCGCCGAATGACGCCGCGGGCAGGCTGATCGAAGCGGCGGGATTAAAAGGCCACGCGATCGGCGGAGCGAAATTTAGCGAGCAGCACGCCAATTTCATCATAAATTTCGGCGGCGCGAGCTTTGAGGATGTGATTGCGCTCATAAATTTAGCGCAAAGCCGCGTTTTTGAGGAATTCGGTATCGAACTGGAAACCGAGGTCGTGGTGCTATAAAAGGAAATTCGTATATTTTGCCCCGACTAAACTTACTCGGTTGTCCATTCCGTCTTTTTGCACTGGATTTTTTTATGCTTTGAAATTTTAAAATACCGACGAAATCGTCAAATTTAAAAGCGCTCGAATGCAGTGCGCCGGCGATACTAGCCGCTGTTTCATCACTTAAAATAGTCGCTACAAAAATGGCCCGCAAAAGCAATCAATTTTATCCCGTTTATCTCGCCGTGAAAAACAGTTGTTGAATTTTGCGCGCCAAACCGACGCGGCCGTCTAAATCGGCGTTCCGTAACCGTCTAAGCGGGTAAGCAAATTTAGCTCAGATAGTAACCCGCTAAAGCCGCGACGATGGCGAGAGTAAGCGCGGCCGTTAATTTATATAGCCGCAAAGCTCCCGCGCAGCGACTTTTCATATCGCGGATTTTGGGCGGCTTGCTAGCTAAATTTAGCTCCGCAAGCGCCGCGTCAAATTTGCCGCAATCAAGCCTCCCCTCCGCAAAATCCCTAAAGACAAGCGCATCAAAATGCAGCCTAACGTGCAGATAAAGCAGAGCCGCAAAAGCCGCCAAAAAGCCCGCAATCACGGCAAAATGAGTAAAAATCGTAAAACAGACGGCAAACTGAAGCAAATTTAACAAGAAAAACAGCCTATGCGTTGCTAAAAACCTAGCCGTAACCAGCGCCAGAGTCGTATCGTTCGCCATTTTTGCCTCCTTGGCCTTGTTTTTATCAAATTTATCTCCTTTTTAGCCTAGTTCGGCAAATCGATCGCAGGCCGAGCGGCCGTCCACCAGCCGCGCTATCCGATCGCGTAGCGAGCTAGCGACCGCGATCTTTTCTCGGCGAGATTTTAGCAAATTTAGCGCCTCGTCAAAGCCCAGTCCCGCGTAAATCACCAGCCAAGCAAGCAACACCGACGCGCTCCTGCCGTAGCCCAGTGCGCAACACACCAGCACATTTTTACCGTTTATCTCGACGGCTCGTTCGTTTGAGTCCGTGAGAGTTTGCTCCTCGTCTTTGCTTGCCGAGCCGCGCGTTTGTAAATTTAGCCGCGAGTCCGCTTGCCTGTGAAATTTAAAATCTCGCCCGTGCGCGCAGCCCGCCTTGGCGCTAAAATTTGATCCTAGTTTCGCCGCTATTTGCGGTAAATTTTCGCCGCCGCAAAGAGCCCTTTTTACGAGCCGCTCGAGTTCGTCCGCGCCGCGTTTTAGCTCGTCCGCGCAGGGCGTTATCATATCTAGCATAGGTAGGCTCGCGTAAATTTGCGCGCCGCCAGGTCGCTCAAACTCAGCCGCGCAGTCTAGCACCGCGTCAAATTTGCCCGCCTGCTTAACCGAGCCTAGATAGAGCCCTGGCAAAATCTCGTCTGAAAGCCGGCGTCCGCGCAGCCAAAAGAGCGCATTTAACCGCGCGACGCAAAGATACGGGAAGAGTAAAGCTTTAGCCGCGGCGGCGTGACGGCCTTGCCCGTTTTTAGCAAAAACTCCCGCGCCCAAAAACGCGTAACCGCAAGCAACCAGCGCGAAACTAAGGCTCGCCCAAGATAGCCACAGCATCCACGCGCCCCAAATTTTAGCTCCCAAAATCGCCGCAAAAAGCGTCATAAACGCAAGCCCTAGATATAGCGCCGCCCATTTGTAGCGAGCAGCCTCCATAGCTATAGCAAAACTAAGCGGCTCGCCATCCATCGGACGAACGAGCAGCACAAAACATCCCGCGGCTAGCCCCGTCGGAATGTCGATAAAATGGTGCTGATACGTGGTCAGCACGCTAAGGCCGATGAGCGCAAACCACGCGACAAGCGCCGCTTTAAGCCAAACCGCGCGCGCCTTGCGAAGGTAAAATGCGCCCACGACGACGCAAAGTATGATGTGCAGCGACGGGGCTTGATTAAACGGGAGGTCAAAGGCGGCGAGGCTTGAGAACAAAAAGCCGCTAAAGCCCGAAACTGCGGGCTTTTCCCACGACATTTGCAGAGGAAAAGCGATAAAAAACAGCGTCGCGATCATCTGAGCGACTAGCAGCTGTGTAACGTAGCGCGCGAGCTCCCCGGCGTCACGGCAGAGGAAAAATCCAAGCGCGTAGAGCAAATTTAGCGACCAATACGGCACGATGCTCCACGCCCAAAACGGTAGCGCGCGCTCCCACGCGAAATAAATCTCGGGCACGTTTGCGCGAGCGCTCGCGAGGGCGTTCGTGGCGCCGTAGCTAGCGTAAAATATCGCCGCAACGACGACTAGCGCGGCCAGCTGCGATAAAAACGGTTTTGTTTTCATTTTTGCCTTTTTTGCTAATTCTATCAAATTTTAGCGGATTTGCGCTTTGGCGGCTTAATGGGCCGAGATCGCTCGCTTGACGCAAAAGGCGTAAAATTTACTCGCCGAGACCCGTATCTTTAAGGTGCTAAATTTGAATTAGTCAAATTTATCGTTATGAATTAAACTTTTTGTGCAAGTCAATCTTTTTCGTTAAGGGGGAAGGAGCTTGAATTACGCTCTGCTTTGCAGTTGCGAAGCGTAGCTAAAGCAAAAGAGCCCCCTTTTGTATCCGCCTTTCTCTTTTTCTTGGGTGGCGGAAGGGGTTTCTGCTTACGAAGCGTCGCCCCTTCCGCCCCCAAACCCCCACCATACCCACTGCACGTGAGATATTGCTGCACTGCGTGCAGATTTATCTGGCGCTAACGCGCTGCGTGTTCAAATTTACGCTTTCACGATGCGGGTCTCGGTCGGTAAAATTTGCAAATTTGACCCCAAATTTGAGCGTAAAACGATAAGGCGCAGTATTTTTTCTTTAGACGAGGCGGAAACGACGGAGG
>ERZ773008.2555-NODE-2555-length-11833-cov-37.439463_pt1 | contig 11833 bp, 9 predicted proteins | sample MGYA00580664_ERZ773008 | MGnify/ENA primary metagenome ERZ773008 (study PRJEB29015, sample SAMEA2738016) | human oral metagenome | biome: human oral; feature: human-associated habitat; material: dental | place: China | collected 2048 ... | reverse complement strand
CCGTGTTACCGCCGTGAAAAGGCGGTGTCTTAACCCCTTGACCAACGGACCATTTATCTTTAACAGATATAACCATTATATCAATAAATGAAAAATTGTCAATTATTTTTTAGTCTTTTCAGTTAAAATCTGTTTGAGTTTTTTCGTTTTGAAATGAAGACAACATACAGAAAAAGTAGTTTCAGATAATTTAAAATAATCCGTCTGAAACCACTTCTTTTATTAACTATTTATTTTTAATTTATTCCCTAATATAGAGTAAGTTAGCAAACCTAATCCAACAATATAAAGCCAATATCCTATCCCTGGAGTTCCATATCTAAAAACAATAAATGGATTCCAAATAACTATTGATAGTATTTCAATAATGATATAACGTTTCATATTGTTCGTTTCATTCAAAATACTATATATCAATAAAATACCAATTATACAAATGCTTAATGAAATAAGAGGAAAATGAGCAAATGCAGGAGTTGGAACCAAATATGGATTCATACTGTTAAAAGGCAAAAATTGGGATGCTATTACGAGATAAGTACCAGTTGCTAGTAATCTATTTTTAGTAAAGACATTAATAAAGCTTCGATATTGTACTTGATAATTTATTTGACTCGTTTGAACTAATTCTTCCTTTCTATAGAAACGAAAATACAAATAAACAATGAAAATAATTGAGCATAGTAATAATTCAACTGAAATAAGATAATACCCAAATAGTATTTTAATAGGTTGTGACGTATTCATAGGTATGTTCACAAATCCATCTGTTAAATATGATATAAATCCTGATACAAAATTACCAGAGTTATTTAATTGAGTAGTATTTATTTCAGATCTCCTAACACTATTTGAAATAATAGAAAGAATTATCAACGAAAAAATAGTATTTACTACTCGTAACGGGATAAAAAGCTTTTCATTTCGATTTATAAGTGTACTAATCTCAAAAAATAAACTTATTAAAAGTAAAGGAGCTAGTTCACTTTCTCCGTATATATTTAAGTTTCCAATAGGACCAGCTGGCTTATAAATTATATTCAAAAATGTTGTAAAAATAAAAATTAATAAGCTATATAAAAGTATATTTAATAGAGAATCAGGTTTCATATCCTTAATTCTAAAACTATCAAATTTTATTTCCATAAAATCCTCCCAAATAAAATTTAAATACTTTTAATTATTTTATCATTATTTTTCACTTTCGTAACTACTAACTTTCACAAAAAGCTGGGATAACCCAGCTTTAAATTGTATGTATTGATCCCAGCAGGATTCGAACCTGCGACCGTTCGCTTAGAAGGCGAATGCTCTATCCAGCTGAGCTATGAGACCTCACTAGTCTATATTATCAGAAAAATCTAGGTTAGTCAATCCTATTTATGATAGGGAGAGCCTTGCTGGATAGTAAAGGCACGGTAAATTTGTTCAACCAAGACTAATCTCATTAATTGATGTGGAAGAGTCAAACGGCCAAAGCTAATAGATAGATTAGCACGCTTTTTTACCTTAGGAGAAAGACCTAAACTCCCACCAATGACAAAGGTTAAAGTAGAAAAACCATTTATAGGAGCTTGTTCCAATTGTTTACTAAACTCTTCAGAAGAGAGAGTTTTCCCTTCTATAGCTAGTACAATAACAAAATCTCGGTCACCAATTTTAGAAAGAATTCTAGTTCCTTCTAACTCTAAAATCTTCTGATTTTCAGAATCACTTGCACGATCTGGTGTTTTTTCATCAGCAAGTTCAATCATTTCTAAATTCGCAAATCGCGAAAGTCTTTTTGAATATTCAGCAATCCCGTCTTTAAGGTATTTTTCTTTCAGTTTTCCTACTGTTACAATTTTTATTTTCATTCTTATATTCTACCACATTCAAATCATATTTCACATCTTATACACAAGTAAAAGAACTAAAATCTTCAAGAAATTCACATATTTTCCATAGTTATCCACAGATTGTTGAAAACATATTTTTTTTTAAGTTTGAATTAAGTTAACAGTTTTATACTTTAAACAATAACTAAAACATGGAGGAATCTATGAAGAAAATACAAAATATTTCAAAAAAAATCGGACAACTTTTACTAATTATTCTCATCAGCTTTTTTAGTGGTGTATTGGGTAGTTTAACTATTCTTCAGCTGAATCAAAAACAGGAAACTAATACACAGAATAGTACAACAATCACTCAAACTTCAGTTAAAAATGAGAATTCAACTACTAAAGCAGTAGATAAAGTTAAAGATGCTGTAGTATCGATTATCACCTACTCAGCAAACTCTCAAAATAGTCTGTTTGGATACGGTGAATCTGATACAGACACAAATACTGAACAAGTTTCCAGCCAAGGATCTGGTGTTATCTATAAAAAAGATGGGGAGTACGCCTATATCGTAACTAACACTCACGTTATTAATGGAGCTAAGAAAGTTGATATTCGTTTAGCTGACGGAACAAAAGTACCAGGAGAAATTGTAGGAACTGATACTTATTCTGATATCGCCGTTGTTAAAATCTCTTCAGAAAAAGTTTCTGCAGTAGCTGAATTTGGAGACTCAAGTAAATTGACCGTTGGAGAAACAGCTATTGCAATTGGTAGTCCTTTAGGTTCAGAGTACGCAAATACAGTTACTCAAGGAATTGTATCTAGTTTAAATAGAACTGTTTCTTTAAAATCTGAAGATGGCCAAGCTATCTCTACTAAGGCTATTCAAACAGATACAGCTATCAACCCTGGTAACTCAGGCGGTCCTTTAATCAATATTCAGGGACAAGTCATTGGTATTACATCAAGTAAAATTGCTACCAATGGTGGAACTTCTGTAGAAGGTCTAGGATTTGCTATCCCTTCAAATGATGCTATCAAAATCATAGAACAGTTGGAGAATAATGGAAAAGTAACTAGACCAGCTTTAGGGATTCAAATGGTTAACTTATCAAATCTTAGCACAACTGATCTTCAAAAATTAAAACTGCCTGATAGTATTACTTCTGGAGTAGCTGTTCGTTCTGTTCAATCTAATATGCCAGCAAATGGACACTTAGAAAAATATGATGTCATCACAAAAGTAGACGGTAACCCAATTACATCTGCTACTGAATTGCAAAATGCGCTTTACAGTCACTCTGTTGGAGATGAAATGACAATAACTTACTATCGTAATGGTAAAGAAGAGACAACAACAATCAAATTAGATAAGAGTACAAATGATTTAGATTATTAGTTTACATGAATGTAAAGCTACTTTACAGAATATCGAAGTTGTGATACTGTAGAAATATGGAAGAATTAAAACTAATTCATATAAAAGATATTCAAAAAAATCCCTATCAACCTCGTAAAGATTTTCCTGAAGAAAAAATAAAGGAACTTGCTCAATCTATTAAAGAAAACGGCTTGATTCAACCCATTATTGTTCGTCAATCTCCAGTCATCGGTTATGAAATTTTGGCTGGAGAAAGACGTTATCGTGCATCCATTCTGGCTGGACTCTCAGAAGTCCCAGTAATTGTCAAAAATTTATCTGATCAAGATATGATGCTTCATTCAATCATTGAAAATCTGCAACGAGAAGATTTAAATCCTGTTGAGGAAGCTAAATCCTATCAATCTTTGATTGATAAAGGTTTCACTCATGCTGAAATTGCTGAAAAAATGGGGAAATCTCGACCTTATATTACAAATCTTGTTCGATTACTAACCCTACCAGATGATATTTTAACAGAAGTTGAAAATGGTAGATTATCACAAGCACACGCTAGACTCCTAATTCAACTATCTAATAAAGAGCAGAGTAAATTACTTGCTCGAATTCAATCCGAAGATTTATCAGTAAGACAAGTAGAACGATTGCTTCAGGAAAAAAAGAAAAAAATATTTAAAGAAAAAGATCACTTCATAAAAGAAGAAGAGGAAGCTTTGAAAAAAATACTAGGATTAGACGTCGACATTAAACTTCAAAAAAAAGATGCTGGAAAAATAACTATTTCTTTCCAAAATCAAGAAGAATACCAACGTTTTATTAACAGCCTGAAATAAGGCTGTTATTTTATTTTTCTCAAATCACATACTTATCCACTGGATTAGTAGAGGAAAAATCAGTAAAATCAAAATCTAGACCTTTTATCCACAAGTTGTGGATAAATCTTTTAAACATTGTGGATTGTTTTTCACAAGTTGTGGAAAAAATGCTTGCTATATGATAAAATAGTGTTTAAGATTATACCTTTTAGGAGAGGAGGAGTTTGTAGTTGAAAGAGAAACAGTTTTGGAATCAGATTTTAGATTTAGCTAAAGAGCGATTAACACGATCAATGTTTGATTTCTACGCAACACCTGCTGAATTAATAAAAGTTGAGGGAAATGTTGCTACCATATTTTTGCCAAGATCTGAAATGGAAATGGTTTGGAGTACAAAACTCAATGATATTATTGTAGCTGTCGGTTTTCAAATCTATGACACTGAAATAAAAGCTCAATATGTATTGACTAAAGAAGATTCTAATACCTCCGATATAGCAAGCAATGTTGAAAACAGTAATCATCAACAGGAAGAAATTAAAAAATCTATACCCTATTCAGAAACAGGATTAAGAGACATCTATACTTTTGATAATTTTATCCAAGGTGATGGAAATATTTGGGCTAAGTCTGCTGCTTTAGCCGTCTCGGAAGATCCTGGACTAACTTATAATCCTCTGTTTATATATGGAGGACCTGGTTTAGGAAAAACTCACTTACTCAATGCTCTGGGGAATGAAATTCTCAAAAAAAATCCTAATACGCGTGTAAAATATATTCCTGCTGAAAGCTTTATTAATGAATTTTTAGATCATCTAAGACTGAATGATATGGATAATTTTAAAAAAACCTATCGAAGTATAGATCTCCTTCTTATTGATGATATTCAATCTCTCAGTGGAAATAAAGTGCAAACTCAGGAAGAGTTTTTCAACACATTTAATAACCTTCATAGTAATAATAAACAGATCGTTTTAACGAGTGACCGCAGGCCAGAACAACTGGAAAATCTACCTGAGCGTCTTGTCACGCGCTTCTCATGGGGACTAACAACGGATATTACTCCTCCAGATTTTGAAACTCGCATTGCTATCTTAAACAGTAAAACGGAAGATCTTGATTATCATTTTCAACCTGACACAATCGAATATTTGGCTGGCCAGTTTGATTCTAATGTACGTGAACTAGAAGGTGCGCTCAAAGATATTAGTCTCATGGCTAAAGTCAAACAAATCAACACGATAACTGTGGATATCGCATCTGAGGCTATACGTGCTCGAAAACAAAGTGTCAGCACCATGACTGTTATTCCGATTGAAAAAATCCAAGAGGAAGTCGGAAAATTTTATGATGTGAGCGTTAAGGAGATGAAGGGAACTAGACGTGTTCAGAATATTGTTCTAGCTCGCCAAGTTGCTATGTACCTAGCTAGAGAATTAACTGATAACAGTCTTCCAAAAATCGGAAAAGAATTTGGTGGTAAAGATCATACAACCGTCATTCATGCTCATGCAAAAATCAAATCTATGATTGAAACTGATGATAAATTACGTATAGAAATCGAAACCATCAAAAAGAAAATTAAATAACTTGTGGATAAGTGTTTAAAATTTTACTGATTTATTAACAAATTTTAAACAAGTATAACTTCTTGATTTTTCTAAACTAAACTTGGTTTTCCACAGATTTCACACAGCCTACTATTACTATTAACCTTCTAATAATAAAAATAAATAAAGGAGATTCCATGATTCATTTTTCTATTAATAAAAATTTATTCCTGCAATCATTAAATATTACTAAACGTGCTATTAGTTCAAAAAATGCTATTCCTGTTTTATCAACTATTAAAATTGATGTGACTAACGAAGGAATTACATTAATTGGATCAAATGGTCAAATTTCAATTGAGAATTTCATTTCTCAAAAAGATGAAAATGCAGGTCTTTTGATTAACTCTTTAGGATCAATTCTTTTAGAAGCTTCTTTCTTTATCAATGTTGTATCTAGTCTTCCAGATGTAACTCTTGATTTTAAAGAAATTGAACAACATCAAATTGTACTAACAAGTGGAAAATCAGAAATTACGTTGAAAGGAAAAGACAGCGAACAGTATCCACGTATTCAGGAAATCGCAGCAAGTAATCCTCTAGTTCTTGAAACAAAACTTCTTAAGAAGATTATCAACGAAACTGCCTTTGCAGCTAGTGTACAAGAAAGTCGTCCTATTTTGACTGGTGTTCACTTTGTTTTGAGTAATCATCAAGAATTAAAAACAGTTGCAACAGACTCACATCGTCTGAGCCAGAAAAAATTAACTCTTGAGAAAAATAGTGATAATTTTGATGTTGTCATCCCAAGTCGCTCTCTACGCGAATTTTCAGCTGTTTTTACGGACGATATTGAAACAGTAGAGATTTTCTTCGCAAACAACCAAATTCTCTTTAGAAGCGAAAATATTAGCTTCTATACACGCCTCTTAGAAGGTAATTATCCTGATACAGATCGTCTGATTCCAACAGATTTTAATACGACAGTGACTTTTGATGTTATTAATTTACGTCAATCTATGGAACGTGCTCGTCTCTTATCAAGTGCTACTCAAAATGGAACTGTAAAATTAGAAATCAAACAAGGAGTGGTTACAGCACATGTAAATTCTCCAGAAGTTGGTAAAGTAGATGAAGAAATCGATACAGTTGCCGTATCTGGTGAAGATTTAACGATTAGCTTTAACCCAACTTACTTGATTGAAGCATTAAAAGCCTTGAATAGTGAAAAGGTAACAATCAGCTTCATCTCAGCAGTTCGTCCCTTTACTTTGGTACCAGCTGATACAGATGAGGATTTTATGCAGCTGATTACACCAGTTCGTACAAATTAATGGAAAGAGGTTGAGCCTAGCTCACCTCTTTTATGATATAATCAGAAATATGAAAAGGAGAGTAGTATGTATCAAGTTGGAAATTTTGTTGAAATGAAAAAACCACACGCTTGTACAATCAAATCAACTGGTAAAAAAGCGAATCGTTGGGAAATCACACGTTTAGGTGCAGATATCAAGATAAAATGTAGCAATTGTGATCATGTTGTCATGATGAGGCGTTATGATTTTGAAAGAAAAATGAGTAAAATTATCGACTAAGAACCCTTAGTTAGAGGGTTAGCAAGTTTTCCCTTTTTGTGTTATAATATTGAAGATTGAAATGTGAACGGAGAATGAGAAACTATGGCTTTAACAGCAGGTATCGTAGGTTTGCCAAACGTCGGTAAATCAACCCTATTTAATGCAATTACAAAAGCAGGAGCAGAGGCTGCAAACTATCCATTTGCGACTATTGATCCAAACGTTGGGATGGTAGAAGTTCCAGATGAACGCCTACAAAAATTGACTGAAATGATTACTCCTAAGAAGACAGTTCCAACAACCTTTGAATTTACAGATATTGCAGGGATTGTAAAAGGTGCATCAAAAGGAGAGGGACTTGGAAATAAATTCTTGGCCAACATCCGTGAAGTTGATGCCATTGTCCATGTAGTTCGTGCCTTTGATGATGAAAATGTCATGCGTGAGCAAGGTCGTGAAGATGCTTTTGTAGATCCATTAGCAGATATTGATACCATTAACCTTGAATTGATTCTTGCTGACTTAGAATCTGTTAATAAACGCTATGCGCGTGTGGAAAAGATGGCACGTACGCAAAAAGATAAAGAATCAGTTGCAGAATTTAACGTTCTTCAAAAGATTAAACCAGTTCTTGAAGATGGAAAATCAGCTCGTACCATTGAATTCACAGATGAGGAACAAAAAGTTGTTAAGGGTCTTTTCCTTTTGACTACTAAACCAGTTCTTTATGTTGCTAATGTGGATGAAGATGTAGTTTCAGATCCAGATTCTATCGAATATGTGAAGCAAATTCGTGAATTTGCAGCGACAGAAAATGCAGAGGTAGTTGTTATTTCCGCGCGTGCTGAAGAAGAAATTTCTGAGTTAGATGATGAAGATAAACAAGAGTTTCTTGAAGCACTTGGCTTGACAGAATCAGGTGTTGATAAGTTGACTCGTGCAGCTTACCACTTGCTTGGACTCGGAACTTACTTCACAGCTGGTGAAAAAGAAGTCCGTGCTTGGACCTTTAAGCGTGGTATGAAAGCTCCTCAAGCAGCTGGTATTATCCACTCAGACTTTGAAAAAGGTTTTATTCGTGCAGTAACCATGTCATATGAGGATCTAGTGAAATATGGATCTGAAAAGGCTGTAAAAGAAGCTGGGCGCTTGCGTGAAGAAGGAAAAGAATATATCGTTCAAGATGGCGATATCATGGAATTCCGCTTTAACGTTTAATAACATTTAATAAATAGTGTCAATTAGGTTGGAAAAAAAAATCCAACCCTTTTGGCTTTTGAAAGGAAAAATAAATGACTAAATTACTTGTTGGATTAGGAAATCCAGGGGATAAATATTTTGAAACCAAGCACAACGTTGGATTTATGTTGATTGACCAATTAGCCAAAAAACAAAATGTTACCTTTACACATGACAAGATATTTCAAGCTGACCTAGCATTTTTTTTCCTCAATGGAGAAAAAATTTATCTGGTCAAACCAACAACATTTATGAATGAAAGTGGAAAAGCGGTTCATGCTTTATTGACTTACTATGGTTTGGATATTGAAGATTTACTCGTTATTTACGACGACCTTGACATGGAAGTCGGGAAAATTCGTTTAAGAGCAAAGGGATCAGCAGGTGGTCATAATGGTATCAAGTCTATTATTCAACATATAGGGACTCAGGTATTTAACCGTGTTAAAATAGGTATTGGAAGACCTAAAAAAGGCATGTCAGTTGTTCATCATGTTTTAAGTAAGTTTGATCAGGATGACTATGTGGGTATTTTACAGTCTATTGACAAGGTTGACGATGCTGTAAACTACTATTTACAAGAGAAAAACTTTGAGAAAACAATGCAGAGGTATAACGGATAAATGGTGACTTTATTAGATTTATTCTCAGAAAATGACCAGATAAAAAAATGGCATCAAAATCTGATAGATAAGAAAAGACAACTAATACTTGGTTTATCAACTTCTACCAAGGCTCTTGCAATTGCAAGCAGTCTAGAAAAAGAAAATAAGATTGTATTATTGACATCGACTTATGGAGAAGCAGAAAGAATTATCAGTGATCTTCTTTCTATCTTAGGAGAGGAATTTGTCTATCCATTTTTGGTAGATGACTCTCCTATGGTAGAGTTTTTGATGTCTTCACAAGAAAAAATCATTTCGCGAGTTGAAGCCTTGCGTTTTTTGAGTGATCCGTCTAAGAAAGGGATTTTAGTTTGTAATATCGCAGCAAGTCGCTTGATTCTACCTTCTCCAACTGGATTTAAAGAAAGTATTATAAGGATTGTAGTCGGTGAAGAATATGACCAGCATGACCTTCTTCACAAATTAAAGGAAATAGGCTATCGCAAAGTTACGCAAGTACAAACTCAAGGTGAGTTTAGTATTCGAGGAGATATTTTAGATATTTTTGACATGTCTCAGTTAGAACCTTTTCGAATCGAGTTTTTTGGTGATGAAGTAGATGAAATTCGGACTTTTGAAGTAGAAACACAATTATCAAAAGAAAATCAAACAGAACTCACCATCTTTCCAGCTAGTGATATGCTCTTGAGGGAAAAGGACTATCTACGAGGTCAGTCTGCTTTAGAAAAGCAAATTTCAAAGACCTTATCACCAATTTTAAAATCATACTTGGAAGAGATTTTGTCAAGTTTTCATCAAAAACAAGTACATTCAGATAGTCGAAAGTTTTTATCTTTATGTTACTATAAAACATGGACTATATTTGATTATATTGAAAAAGATACACCAGTGTTTTTTGATGATTACCAAAAATTGATGAATCAGTATGAAGCCTTTGAAAGAGAGTTAGCGCAATACTTTACAGAAGATTTACAGAATGGTAAATCATTTTCTGATATGCAGTATTTTGCAGATACAGAGCAAATCTATAAAAAACAAAGTCCAGTTACCTTTTTCTCCAATCTCCAAAAAGGATTAGGAAATCTCAAATTTGATTACATTTATCAATTTAATCAATATCCTATGCAGGAGTTTTTTAATCAATTTTCTTTTCTTAAAGAAGAAATTGAGCGATATAAAAAAATGGACTACACCATTATTCTGCAGTCTAGCAATTCAATGGGAAGTAAAACATTGGAGGATGTTTTAGAGGAATACCAGATTAAATTGGATTTCAGAGATAAGTCAAGTATTTGTAAAAAATCTGTAAACTTAATCGAAGGTAATTTAAGACATGGTTTTCATTTTGTAGATGAAAAAATTCTCTTGATTACTGAACATGAGATTTTTCAAAAGAAATTAAAACGTCGTTTTAGAAGACAACATGCGTCAAATGCAGAGCGTTTAAAAGATTATAATGAACTTGAAAAAGGGGACTACGTTGTTCACCATATCCATGGAATTGGTCAATATCTAGGTATTGAAACAATTGAAATCAAAGGGATTCACCGTGATTATGTCAGTGTTCAATATCAAAATGGGGATCAAATCTCCATCCCAGTTGAGCAGATTCAGTTACTGTCAAAATATGTTTCAAGTGATGGTAAAGCGCCAAAACTTAATAAATTAAATGATGGTCATTTCAAAAAGGCCAAGCAAAAAGTTAAGAACCAGGTAGAGGATATAGCTGACGATTTAATCAAGCTTTATTCTGAACGTAGTCAGTTGAAGGGTTTTGCTTTCTCAGCTGATGATGATGAGCAACATGCTTTTGATGATGCTTTCCCTTATGTTGAAACGGATGATCAACTTCGCAGTATTGAGGAAATCAAGAGAGATATGCAGGATTCTCATCCCATGGATCGACTTCTAGTTGGAGATGTTGGTTTTGGGAAGACTGAAGTTGCAATGCGTGCAGCTTTTAAGGCGGTCAATGATCATAAACAAGTTGTCGTTCTAGTTCCGACGACGGTTTTAGCGCAACAACACTATACAAATTTTAAAGAGAGATTTCAAAATTTTGCTGTTAATATTGATGTGTTGAGTCGCTTTAGAAGTAAAAAGGAGCAGGCAGAGACACTTGAAAAATTAAAGAATGGTCAAGTCGATATTTTGATTGGAACGCATCGTGTTTTGTCAAAAGATGTTGTGTTTTCAGATCTAGGCTTGATGATTATTGATGAAGAGCAACGATTTGGTGTTAAGCATAAGGAAACATTGAAAGAACTGAAGAAACAAGTGGATGTCCTAACCTTGACAGCTACTCCAATACCTCGTACTCTTCATATGTCTATGTTGGGAATCCGAGATTTATCTGTTATTGAAACACCTCCGACCAATCGTTATCCAGTGCAAACCTATGTTTTGGAAAAGAATGATAGTGTGATTCGTGATGCTGTCTTGCGTGAAATGGAGCGTGGAGGTCAAGTTTACTATCTTTACAATAAAGTTGACACTATTGATCGGAAGGTTTCAGAATTACAGGAGTTGATTCCAGAAGCTTCGATTGGGTTTGTTCATGGACAAATGAGTGAAATTCAGTTAGAAAACACTCTATTGGACTTTATTGATGGCCAATATGATATTTTGGTGACAACTACCATAATTGAAACAGGTGTTGACATTCCGAACGCCAATACCTTGTTTATTGAAAATGCAGACCATATGGGCTTGTCAACCTTGTATCAATTAAGAGGAAGAGTTGGTCGGAGCAATCGCATTGCCTATGCCTATCTCATGTATCGTCCAGAAAAATCAATCAGTGAAGTCTCTGAAAAGA
>ERZ773008.2552-NODE-2552-length-11841-cov-10.234261_pt1 | contig 11841 bp, 8 predicted proteins | sample MGYA00580664_ERZ773008 | MGnify/ENA primary metagenome ERZ773008 (study PRJEB29015, sample SAMEA2738016) | human oral metagenome | biome: human oral; feature: human-associated habitat; material: dental | place: China | collected 2048 ... | reverse complement strand
TTTCAACGTAGATTGCTTGACCAACTTCAACTTTAACTTGTTTTCCGCCAGTTTTGATAATTGCGTATGTGCTCATTATGCACCTCCTATGATTTTTAGGGTTTCCCCGTATTTTTGTGAAGACTCGCCTAGCATCGTGGGACGAACCACTTAATACTCACTAAATGCGAGCTACGATGTTCGAGCGGTTGCACAGGAATGTGCATAGTCAACTCTATAAGTATAGCACTTCCAGAATAGTTTGACAAGTATTTTTTATCAAAAGGTAGCTATCTAATGAATTTTTAAGCAAGGGCAAAACAATTTTCGCTACAACAATTCCTCAATTAGCTCATCCACTTCGTCGATCTCTGCTTCCGGTGTGATTTCTGTAATCACAATGCCTGCCACAGCACGTTCTACCAAGTTTTCGACATCCATACGTGCCTCATATTGCTCGGCATTTTTTATCTTTGGATTGGTTTTCGGACGGTCTGGTGCAAAAATGGTGCAACAATCTTCAAAGGGTTGAATCGAGATATTAAATGTATCAATCTTTTCAGCAATGTCAATGATTTCTAGTTTATCCATAGTCACGACTGGACGAATAATTGGAGTATTGGTGACAGCATTGATCGCTTGCATACTCTCTAGCGTTTGGCTGGCAACTTGACCAAGACTTTCTCCGTTGATGATAACGAGCCCACCGCGTTCTTCACGAATGCGATCCGTGATCCGCATCATAAAACGACGAGTTAAGGTCATAAGATAAGCTTCTGGTGCTTTCGCTTTGATTTCTTCTTGAATTTCCGTAAATGGCACTTCAATAAATTGGATATTACCACCAAATTTGGTTAACTTGCGTGTCAAATTCTGCGCCTTTTTAAGAGCACCTGGACTTGTATAAGGCGGGCTCGCAAAGTGAACCGCTTCAATATCCACTCCACGTTTAAGGGCTAGATAGCCCGCAACCGGGGAGTCAATTCCGCCTGACAGCATCAACATCCCTTTTCCAGATGTCCCAACAGGAAGCCCACCTGCTCCACGGATTGTTTCATAAGACAGATAAGCTGCTTCCTCACGTATTTCCACTTGTAGGATAATATCCGGCGCTTTCATCTTGACTTGAACATGTGGGATGGCATCAAACACGGCATTTCCAAGAGTTTGATTCAGCTCACGGCTATCCAATTCAAAATTGTGGTCGCTACGTTTGCTGGCAATCTTAAACGTCATTCCCTCTTTATAAATTTCTTTCATAATTGTCTGTACCGCTTCAATCAAAGCAGGAACAGACTTCTCAACTTTATAAGACGGAGAAAAATTTTGAAGCCCAAAAATTTGTTTGAGGGATTCTGCGACTGGTTGATAAGCCGTTCCATGAAGATAGACATGTGCGCGATCTCGATCTGCTTTCACATGAACCTCTGGATAAATAGACAGGACTGCTTGCATATTGCGTTTCAATTTGTTAATGAAGCGCATTCGATTTTTTCCTTTAGTTGAAAGCTCGCCGTAGCGAACCATAATTTCTGAATACTCCATTTGTTTACCTTACTTTTCTAGTTTTTTCATAAATGATTTTGAACGTTGTTAGAAATTGCTCCATCTGACTCATATCATTATCTGCATCCAGACTAATCCGAACAGCAGTTTGAGCTAGGGATTTTTCAACACCCATGGCTATCAAAGTTCCAGCTGGTTTGCCCGCTTTAGAGGAACAAGCACTCGTAGTAGAGATATAAATGTCATACTCTTCAAAAGCATGAACTACCACTTCACCTCGTACGCCTTTAATTCCGAAAGTCAAAATATGGGGCGCAAAATTTTCTATTCCTGAAAAAATTATTACATCAGGGTATTTAGCTAGCTCTTCTAGAATAATCTCTTTCATCTTGGAGGTTCGTGTGGTGAACGTTTCCAAATTTTCCATAGACAAGCGCAGGGCTTTTGCAGTTGCTGCAATACCCGCCAAATTTTCAGTCGTAGATCGCTTATCTGATTCTTGACCACCACCATTCAACAGCGGACAAATTTTCTTGCCAGATTTGATATAGACAAATCCAACACCACGTAAACCATGAAATTTATGGCTAGAAAACGTCGCAAAGTCCACGCGATCAGTTAAATAATTTTCCGTTGGAATCTTGGCTATGGCCTGAACCGCATCCACATGAAAAGAAACTGTTGGCCTGTCCGCTAAAAGCTTTGAAATAGCTTTAATCGGCTGAACAGAACCGATTTCATTGTTGATAGCCATCACAGAAACTAAAGTCGTATCCGGTCTGATTAGTTTTGCTAATTTTTCAACCTCTACAAAACCTTTGTTATCGACAGGTGCAAAGTCTATTTCAAATCCTTGCTCTTTCAGCCAGAGTGCGGATTCTTTCACTGCTGGATGCTCAATATCAGATACAATGACATGCTTGCCATAGCGTGCTTTTTCAAAAGCCACACCCTTGATAACCCAATTATCTCCTTCTGTCCCTCCAGACGTAAAAAAAATCTCCTGAGAAGATTTACCTAAAAGACCTGCAATCTGCTTGCGTGATGCATCTAACAAGCGCGTTGCTTGACTACCCAAACTATGAAGACTGGAAGGGTTCCCCCAGATTTTTGAAGCAACTTCTGTATAAGTAGCCAAAGCCTCTGGGTAAGGCTTTGTAGTTGCCGAATTATCTAAATAAATCATCTTAAACCTCTATATTTCAATACCCTTATTGTAACATGAAAAAGAAATAGGAACAACAGAGAAAGTCGTAAATAAAAGCTCTCTAAGCGGAAAACTTAGAGAGATAACAACTATATTATTTTCTTAATAATCATAAAATTCATGTAAAAGAACAGATAATTCCTGTTGTTGTTCAATGAGAATTTTTCCGATTGTCGTTGATTTTATCAAGGTTCGTTCGCGAACGTGCTCAATTACTCTCTTCAAGGAAGATAAATCTAAAGCTTCCTCAATCATTTTTTGGACGTTTTGGAAAGGTTGATGCGTCACAATTTGGAAACCATAAGAATTATTAAGCAAGGAATAGCCAGCAATTCCTGTTTTCTTTTGATAAGCTTCGCACAAACCACCATCAATAACGAACAGCATTCCTTCACCTCGAATCGGCGATTCTCCCTTCAGCGTTTTCACAGGTGTATGCCCATTTACAATCCTAGAATGTTCTGAAAAAAGCCCAAATTCTTCTAAAATTAACTTGCAGATATTGGCAGAATTCCGATAAGAAAAATAAGGATTTTCTTTTTCAACGTGCGTCTGTTTATCCTCGATAAAATAACGTTCTAGAGTTGTCATTTTGTCTTTACCAAACAAAGGAGACAACTTCCCATTCCAACAGTACCAGATAAGATCAGTTGAGAAATCGTTCTGAATTTCTGGATTTTTAGAACTTTCTCGAATATGGTATTCAAAAAAGTCGAGCAATTCTTTACCAGCATAGCGGATTTGATTGATTTGCAAAGGTTGAAAGTCTCCTGATGTCTCTAGGGGAATACAGCCATGAAACAGGAGATGATTGTTATAAATCTTATACATGGAACCCTTGTTCATCAAAAAATAAATCTGGTTCTTGAGCTGAATAGAATGCTGGAATGAATCCAGCAAAGTAGCAACCACTTCTTCTTCCTCATCCGTTAATTCCTCTGGCTTTTGGGGATTAATCGTTTGAAAACAAGTATTAGCTAAGAAATGCTTCTTCTCTTCTATCATGACACTCTCTTCCCAGTAATCAATCTTATCCAGAGTAAGGTGTTGAGACATATTAAATTCTGGTCGTCTTTTGATGAGCTGATTTTCCAATTTAAACTGGATAATCGCTAAAGCTTGGTGAATCTTCTCCAACTGAAGAATTTCCTCAGGAGAATAATCGTCACTTCTTTTTCCTAACTTAGGTTTGAATTTTGCATTTTCCGAATAAGTCTTTTCAGCAAAGAGGACGAGTGGTCTTAGATTAAGACCATAAGCTCGCTCAATATCGTAAAGATACCCGTACCTAGCAGCTATTCGTAAGAGAACGAGTAAACATTCTTTTGAGCCGAAGAAAGCCCCCATCCAGATAATGTCGTGGTTGCCCCACTGAATATCAACAGAATGATAAGCCATGAGTTCATTCATTACTTTATCCGCTGCTGCTCCGCGGTCAAAAATATCACCAACTATGTGAAGATGATCAATGATTAATTGCCGAATGACCGTTGATAATGCCGAAATAAACTGACTTGCTTCACCTAAATCAATCAAATAGTTCTGAATCGTTTCAAAATAAATATTGCTATCCGGCAGATTTCTATCAGTGTAAAGCAATTCCTCAATAATGTAAGCATATTGTGGCGGCAAGGCTTTCCTTACTTTAGAGCGTGTGTATTTGGCTGCTACAAAAGCTAGCAAAGTCAACAGATTTTGAATGATTTCTCCATACCAACTTTTATCTTTCAAAGGATAAAGGAACCCATCGCTCAAAACTTCCTGAGGATACGCAATTAGTAAGGTCAGCTTGTCTTTTTCCTCTTTTGATAATTTCTCTCCAAAGCAATCATTGATTTTTTCGTTCAGGTTTCCTGCACAGGTTCTCAAGATATAGTCAAAAGCCTCAAACTCACCATGAATATCACTAAGGTACAACTCGGTTCCCTTTGGTAAATTTAAAATGGCTTCCAGATTGATTAACTCTGTGATGACCTTTTGCTTAGAATTAAACTCTTTTAATAGAATTCGTTTGTATTGCTCCATTCGTTCACCTCATTTCAATACAATACTATATTTAATACTTATTTGAAGACAGAGATTTCAAATGTTCTTCAATAATGCAAGCCGTTTCTTCAATAGATTTATCGGTAATATTGATGATATAAGCCTGATGCTTTTGAAAAACTTTCTTGGAATAATCTAGTTCTTCATAAATTTTTTCTACATCTGTATAGCTTGTAGCTTGTGTCAAACCGAGCGCATCCAAGCGATTGCTTCTCACTTTAGCCAATTTATCCGGATCACAGACCAACCCAATCATTCTTCTTTTATCTACTTTATCTAAAACTTGTGGTAGTGGAACTTCAGGGATCAAGGGAAGATTTGATACTTTATAGCCTTTATTAGCTAAATAGATACTGAGTGGAGTCTTGGAAGTTCGAGAAACTCCCAGAATCACAAGGTCTGACTCCAAAAATCCTTGCGGGTTCTTGCCGTCATCATATTTAACAGCAAATTCAATCGCAGATATTTTGTTGAAATATTCCGTATCCAAACGATGTAGAACACCTGGAACTTCAATAGGTTGAGTATCCGTTTTTTCCTTGATGATTTCAAAGAATGGATTCATCAAATCTAGATAGGATAAATGATTGACTCTACTAAATTCTCTAGCTGCTGCTGCTAAATGGCTATCTACCAAAGTGCTGATAACAACTGCATCATCTTTGATAGCATCTTGCAAAATATCTAACAATTCAGATTCCTTATTAATAAATGGGAATCGATAACTATTATTGAAAATCAAATCTGGATATTGAGCCATGACGGCTGATAATAATTTTTGGGATGTTCCTCCCAAAGAATCAGAAATAGTATAAATAGTAATCTCTTTTTTCATGAAAACTCCTTTTTTAGCGATTTACTTCAGCATTTCTTGCTTCTTGGATAATAAAGTTCAGCAAAGCCGACTTAGTAATTGTTCCTATAATGTGATCTTCATTTTGCTCCTCCACAACAGGCAATGAATCAATGGCGAAGTCCTGCAAAAGTGCAGCTGCTTCAAGAATATTCAAATCCTTATGGCAAGTCTTAATATGTGGCATTCTGGTCATGCAAACGGCTACTGGGGTCACATCAATATTGGCATTGAGGGCAGCCCTTAACAAATCCTTTCGTGATAAAATGCCTAGCAGCTGCTTCTTTTCATCTATCACATAGAGAACATCTGCATCATACATAAATAATGTGATAATAGCATCTTGAATAAAAGAATCATGTGTTACTAATACGGGGGAGGTCATCACATCCTCTACTTTCTTCTGAAAAGTATCAAAGAAAAAGAGAGTTTCCAAATCTGAACCAGAATAAGTGTAGCCAACTTTCGGGCTTGCTTTTAAAATCCCTACTAAGGTTAGAAAGGATAGATCTGAGCGTAAGGTCGCCCTAGATACATCTAACAGCTCTGATATTTTTTCCCCGCTGACTGGCTGATCCTTTTTCACAATTTCTACAATTTCTTTTTGTCGCTTTGTTAATTTCAACTGTTACTCCTTTTAAAAACTTCAATCTTTAACAATCATCATTATGTGTCATATTATAACAAATAAATTCTGATTGTCAATGATTTATGACTGATTCTTTTCTGTTGACAAATATATATGCTATATATTACAATGTATCTGTCGTTTAATATGACACATATTTAATCAATCGGAGGCAAAAATGGATAAATGGATTTATTTTTTTGATGAAGGACGTGCTAGTGATAAAGCCTTATTAGGTGGTAAAGGGGCTAATTTGGCAGAAATGACTCATTTAGGGCTCCCAGTGCCAGAAGGCTTTACCATTACAACTCAAAGTTGTCTACGTTATTTAGAAACTCCTTCTTTTTTTGAATCTATTTTAAAAGAGGAAGTTTTGAAAGCGATTACGAACTTAGAAAGCAAGACAAATAAATTTTTTATGGGCAATGAGTCCTCGCTACTACTAGTTTCCGTTCGTAGCGGTGCAAAAATTTCTATGCCTGGTATGATGGACACCATTCTCAATCTCGGTTTAAATGACTTACGTGTTCAGACTTTAGCGGACGTAACAAATGCTAATTTCGCTTATAATTGCTATCGCCGTTTGTTGCAGATGTTTGCAGATGTCGTCTACGGCATTCCCAAAGAAGAATTTGATCGATGCTTAGAAAAAACCGAAAAGCAATTGAATAAAACAATCAATGATTTTTCAAAAGAAGAGCACCAATCACTTATCCAACAATATAAAGAAATTTATCAAGAGCACTACCAAAATTTCCCACAGAGTCCCAAAGAGCAACTCTACGCTGCTATCAAGGCTGTGTTCAAATCATGGAACAATCCACGCGCTAAAGTTTACCGCGAATTGAATCAAATTCCTCACGATTTAGGAACGGCTGTCAATGTTCAAAGCATGGTGTTTGGAAATAGCGACCAAAAAAGCGGCACAGGCGTTGTTTTCACAAGAAATCCTGCCACTGGTGAACATCATCTGTTTGGGGAATTTCTACTCAATGCTCAAGGGGAAGATGTCGTAGCTGGTATTCGAACTCCAGAACCGATTGATTCTCTTAAACGAATCTTACCACAGGCCTATGAAAACTTTTGTAACTATGCCAAGATTCTTGAAAAACATTACAAAGATATGCAGGATATTGAATTTACCATTGAAAAGGAGAAATTGTACATCCTGCAAACTCGAAATGGGAAGCGTACTGCTAAAGCAAGCTTAAAAATCGCTTTGGATCTAGTCGATGAAAAAATGATTTCAAAAGAAGAAGCTCTCCTACGAGTCAGTCCTTCTGCTATTAACCAACTGATTCACCCTATTTTTGAAGAATCTGCTTTGAAATCAGCTCATTATTTGACTCAAGGACTTCCCGCTAGTCCAGGCGCAGCAACAGGAGAAATTGTCTTTACCGCCGAGCGGGCTAAAGAACTTCATGCACTAGGAAAAAACGTTATTTTGGTTCGCCAAGAAACTTCTCCCGAGGATATTGAAGGAATGGTGGTCAGTCAAGCAATTGTGACTAGTCATGGCGGAATGACTTCTCATGCTGCCGTTGTAGCACGTGGCATGGGCACTTGTTGTGTCGCAGGATGTGGCGAATTGTCTATCAATGAATACGATAAAACAATTGTATGCGACAAAGTGACTCTAAGAGAGGGAGACATCCTTTCTGTAGATGGCACTTCCGGCAAGCTCTACACGGGCAATATTCCAACTACTATGATTGACAATAACGACGAATTACAGTTGTTCCTTTCTTGGGCAGACGAAGTGGCTCAACTGAGCGTTCGTGCAAATGCAGAAACGATTCAAGACTTAAAAACAGCCATGCAATTTGGTGCTAAAGGAATTGGCCTTGCTCGTACAGAGCACATGTTCTTTGGTGAAAAACGAATTTTAGAAATGCGCAGATTGATTTTATCAAACGACGAAGTAGAAACAAATTCCGCTTTAAAGAAACTCTTGGCTTTCCAAGAAGAGGATTTCTATCAAATGTTTCAAACAATTCAGGATAAACCTATGATTGTCCGTTTATTGGATCCGCCTATGCATGAATTTTTGCCAAAAAATAAACCAGAAATTGAGCAATTGGCTGAAAAACTACAAATCTCTGCTGAGACATTAACACAGAAAATTGCCTCCCTGCAAGAAACAAATCCAATGTTAGGACATCGTGGTTGTCGTTTAGGAATTACACAGCCTCAAATTTATAAAATGCAGATAGAAGCTATTTTCAACAGTGCTATTAGACTGGCAAAAGAAGGCATGGCCATTAAGCCAGAAATCATGATTCCGCTGATTGCTGAAAAATCAGAACTCGTTTATCTCAAAAAGCTACTGGTTGAGCACATTGGAACTATCTTCAACAAGCATCATATTGAACCTTTCCCTTATGAAATTGGCACCATGATTGAACTGCCACGCGCCTGCTTTATTGCAGACCAACTAGCTGAAGAAGCAGATTTCTTTAGTTTCGGTACCAATGACTTGACGCAAATGACCTATGGCTTTTCTCGTGATGATATTGGAAAATTTATCCAGCATTACAAAGACAAAGAAATTATGTCTTTTGACCCTTTCCAAACCATTGATCAAGCTGGAGTTGGGGAACTCATGAAAATAGCCATTTCAAAGGCTCGCCAAGTGAATCCCAATCTTCCAATTGGAGTTTGTGGTGAAGTCGGAGGAGATCCTACTTCTATTCCTTTCTTCCAAGACATTGGCATTACTTATGTTTCTTGCTCCCCTTATCGTGTCCCTGCTGCACGATTAGCTGTTGCACAAGCAAATCTTTCCTAGTCCTTCCTTATAATCACACCAGCTCTTTTCATCTGTCAACAAGGGCAGACAAGGATTGAGCTGATTTTTTAGTCCTTATAGTAGAAAACCACATTCTCTTTCGATTAATTTACATGAAATTTTCAATGTTTTAAATTTTTTTAAGACAATTTTAAACAAAGAGGGTATAATGAAGATGAGAAAGGAGATTATCAACTGACAATGGAAAATTATTCTCGAAAAAATAAAACTTCAACTACTAAAGAAGAAAAAACACCTACTCGTCATCATATCAAAAAAGGTCTCTCAGCTTTTCAGAAGACCCTTGCTACGATCGGGAGTATCCTTGGGATTATCACTGCAACGATTACCATCATGACTTTCATGAATAACAATAAATCTGATAACAAAACAAAAACTAGTCAGACGACACAAACAACCATTATCAAAGAAATTCAGAAAGAAACAACGACTGAGGCCCCTAGTTCTAACAACACAACTGCTACTAGTCAAGGTGAAACAGAAACAAGTAGCGCTAGCTCTAACACTACGCAGTCTAGCAATACATCAAACGATACTAGCTCTAGCCAAACAAGTAGCAACAGTGCTGATAAGGATACAACATCATCAAGCTCTAGCAATTAAAAAATAACGGAAGCAAGACTACTCATCAGACCAATGTCCGAGAGTTGTTCAACTTCCGTTTTTTATATCTAATTTTACACTCAATGAAAATCACAAAACAAACTAAGACAAGTCGTAGATAAATCGAAAGTTCCCGTGGAGCTTTTGAAATTGGAGATGAAACGTCCGTGAGGATGTGTCAACAGTACAGCTTTGAGTAGCGGATAGAACTTGCGAAGTAAGTATCAAGACGATTCGCTTGTCTATCTCGAAAGAGTACTTCTGACGAAAACTTCGTTTTTTATCGCCACCTTTCACAATCCCCTAGATTGTTAAGAAAGCACTCACTGCATTCACTTTATCTGCAACCTTTCATAGTTCTCGGGCTGTCAAAGCTAACGAAGTTTGAAAAGATTTTTACAGAGTATCATTTCCGATACATTTTCACCTGAAGATATAAATCATTGTAAATTCCCAGCCATTTCGCCCCTAATTGCTGATAGACTTCCAAATGCTTCATCGTTTCTTCATCTGGATAAAAGGCTCTATCTTCCTGCACTTCTTTAGGAAGCATTGCTTTGGCTAGTACATTCGGGGTAGAATAACCAACATACAAGGCATTTTTATAGGCATTTTCAGGTTTTAACATAAAGTTAATGAATTGATAGGCAGCCTTTTTATTTTTGACCGTCTTAGGAATGACAATATTATCAAACCAAAGATTGCTAGCTTCTGGCGGTACGACATAACGCAATTTCGGATTTTTATCCAGCATCTGCCGCGCCTCTCCAGAGAAACTAACACCAATGGCAGCATTATTTTGAATCATATAGCCTTTCATCTCATCAGCAACAATAGCTTTGATGTTTGGTGTTAACGTATAGAGCTTATCAACCGCCTCTTGCAATTGCTTGGTATTCTTTGAATTTAAGCTATATCCTAATGCATTCAATCCAACGCCCATTACTTCACGCGCTCCATCAATCATCATGATAGAGTTTTTATACTCAGATCGCCACAAGTCACTCCAATGCTTAGGTGCTGTTTTGACCAATTCCGTGTTGTAAACAATGCCTAGCGTTCCCCAAAAGTATGGAATAGAGTATTGATTGCGGGGATCAAATGATTGATTTAAAAATCGTTTTCCAATATTTTCTAAGCCTTTAATCTGAGAATGATCCAACTTTTCTAGTAAGCGTTCCGACATCATTTTAGAAATCATATATTCACTGGGAATAGCAATATCATAGGTTGTCCCGCCCTGCTTAATCTTCGTGTACATGGATTCGTTAGAATCAAAGGTTTCATATTGAACTTGGATACCGGTTTCTTTTGTAAATTTCGTCAATAATTCTGGATCAATGTAATCTCCCCAATTATAGATGACTAATTTGTCACCAGAACCGATTTTTGTCCGACTTTCAATGTGATGGCTCAAGCCCCAGAGGATAAGGATAATAGCAACAATGCCCATTAAAAATGAATAAAGTTTTTTCATGCCGCATCCTCCTTCTCACGAGAAATAAAATAATAACCAATCACCAAAAGAATACTGAAAAGAAATACCAAAGCAGAGAGAGCATTGATTTCTAGAGAAATTCCTTGACGAGCACGCGAGTAAATCTCAACCGACAAGGTTGAAAAACCATTTCCTGTCACAAAGAACGTCACAGCAAAGTCATCTAGAGAGTAGGTGAAAGCCATAAAGTAACCGGCGATGATAGCTGGTGTCAGATAAGGCAACATGATTTCCTTGAGCATCTGAACTTGGCTTGCTCCTAAATCATAGGCCGCCTTAATCATGTCATCATTCATCTCTTTTAACCGTGGCAATATCATCAAGACTACGATAGGAATTGAAAAAGCAATATGACTGGCTAAGACTGATAGAAAACCTAATTGAAATTTGACGGTTGTAAATAAAATCAAGAAACTCGCACCAATCATAACATCTGGTGCTACCATTAAAATGTTATTGACCGACAAAAAGGCTTCTTGATATTTTTTTCTTGCCTGATAAATATAAATAGCACCAAACGTTCCGATTGCTGTGGCAATCAAAGAAGACAAAAAAGCCAGAAAAAAGGTTTGTGCCAAAATTAGCATCAAGCGAGTATCACTAAACATATTTTGAAAATGCGCTAGACTAAAACCTGTGAACTTGTTCATATCGTCACCAGCATTAAAGGCATAGCCAATCAAATAAAAAATCGGCAAATAAAGAATTAAGA
>ERZ773008.2551-NODE-2551-length-11844-cov-22.485198_pt1 | contig 11844 bp, 10 predicted proteins | sample MGYA00580664_ERZ773008 | MGnify/ENA primary metagenome ERZ773008 (study PRJEB29015, sample SAMEA2738016) | human oral metagenome | biome: human oral; feature: human-associated habitat; material: dental | place: China | collected 2048 ... | reverse complement strand
TATTTAATGCAATTACAAAAGCAGGTGCAGAAGCAGCTAATTACCCTTTTGCGACCATTGATCCAAATGTCGGGCGGGTAGAAGTGCCAGATGCTCGTTTGGATAAATTAACAGAATTGATTAAACCTCAAAAGAAGGTTCCTACTACATTTGAATTTACAGATATTGCTGGTATTGTAAAGGGAGCTTCAAAAGGAGAAGGTCTAGGAAATAAATTCTTGGCCAATATCCGTGAAGTGGATGCTATCGTCCATGTAGTCCGTGCCTTTGATGATGAAAATGTCATGCGGGAACAAGGCCGTGAGTCTGACTTTGTCGACCCCATGGCTGATATTGAGACCATCAATCTAGAGCTTATTTTGGCCGATCTGGAAAGCATTAACAAACGCTATGCGCGTGTTGAGAAGATGGCTCGTACCCAGAAGGACAAGGACTCAGTTGCAGAATTTAATGTTTTGCAGAAAATCAAGCCTGTTCTGGAAGATGGTCTGTCAGCTCGGACAGTTGAGTTTACAGAAGAAGAGCAAAAAATTGTCAAAGGCCTTTTTCTTTTAACGACTAAGCCTGTGCTTTATGTGGCCAATGTCAGTGAAGATGAAGTTGCAGATCCAGACAATATTGACTATGTGAAGCAGATTCGCGAATTTGCAGCTACAGAAAATGCTGAAGTTGTTGTCATCTCAGCGCGTGCCGAGGAGGAAATTTCTGAATTGGACGATGAAGACAAGGAAGAATTTTTGGAAGCTATCGGCTTGACAGAGTCAGGTGTAGACAAATTGACACGTGCAGCCTATCATTTGTTGGGACTTGGAACCTACTTTACCGCTGGTGAAAAGGAAGTCCGAGCTTGGACCTTCAAGCGTGGTATGAAAGCCCCTCAAGCAGCTGGCATCATTCACTCAGACTTTGAGAAAGGTTTCATCCGTGCAGTGACGATGTCTTATGATGATTTGGTAAAATATGGATCTGAAAAGGCTGTAAAAGAAGCTGGACGTTTGCGTGAAGAAGGAAAAGAATATATCGTTCAAGATGGCGATATTATGGAATTCCGCTTTAACGTGTAAATTAAGTGTAAATTTAAAATACATAGGTTGGAAAGAAATTTCCAGCCCTTTTGGCTTTTATAAAGGAGTAAAATGACAAAATTAATTGTTGGATTGGGAAATCCAGGAGATAAATATTTCGAAACCAAACATAATATTGGCTTTATGTTAGTTGACAAGATGTGTAAAGAACTAAATCTAAAGTTTACAGCAGATAAGATTTTTCAAGCAGACATTGCTTCAACTTTCTTGAATGGAGAAAAAGTCTATTTTGTAAAACCGACTACTTTTATGAATGAAAGTGGGAAAGCAGTCCATGCCCTGCTCACTTACTACGGCTTAGATATAGATGACTTACTCGTTATTTATGATGATCTAGATATGGAAGTTGGGAAAATCCGCCTTCGTACCAAAGGTTCAGCTGGCGGGCACAATGGTATTAAGTCCATCATTAAACATATTGGAACACAGGAATTTAAGCGAGTGAAAATTGGCATTGGAAGACCTAAAAATAATATGTCAGTTATTCATCATGTTTTAGGAAAATTTGATGAGGAAGATTATATTAGTATTTTAAACACATTAGAAAAAGTTGACAGTGCTGTAAACCATTATTTACAAACTGAGAATTTTGAGCAGACCATGCAACAATACAATGGATAAGACAATGACACTACTTGATCTATTTGGTCGAAATCGACAAATTGTAGACTGGAAGCAACAATTACAAAAGAAGACCCGTCAGTTAGTGATGGGACTTTCAGCTTCAACAAAAGCTTTGGCGATTGCCAGTAGCTTAGAAGAGCAGGAGAAAATCCTAGTCATCACTTCGAGTCAAAATGAAGCAGAGCGTCTGGCTAGTGATTTGCTTTCTTTGTTGGGAGAAGAAAAGGTTTATACTTTCCTGGCAGATGATACCCCTTTAGCTGAGTTTGTTTTTTCATCGCAAGAAAAAATCTTTGCCAGATTAGAAGCCATGAAATTTTTATCAGACAAAGAGAAGAATGGGATTCTGATCATCAACGTCGCAGCCAGTCGTTTATTCTTGCCTAAGCCTGATATTTTTAAACAATCTGAGCTTATCCTTTCTGTTACTGAAGAATATAACCTTGACAACCTAGTAAATTCCTTGTCAAGTAATGGTTATAAAAAGGTTTCTCAGGTTCTCAGTCAAGGAGAGTACAGTCTGAGAGGGGATATTCTAGATATTTTTGAACGCTCGGCTCAATATCCTTATCGGATAGAATTTTTTGGCGATGAGATTGATGGCATAAGGATTTTCAATCCTGAAAATCAACTTTCTCTTGAAAATGTGGAACAGATTTTGATAGAGCCTGTCACAGACCTTTTATTGACGGAAGAAGATTATGCAAGAGGACAGAAAAATCTTGAAGCGTCCCTTTCTACGGTTGTTGATCCTTCTTTAAAATCCTATTTAGAAGAAGTATTAAGCTCTGTTAGAGAGCAATCTCATCATGCAGATATTCGTAAATTTCTTTCCTTTTTCTATCAGAAAGAATGGACCATTTTAGACTATTTGCCAACGCACACTCCTATATTTTTTGATGATTTTCAAAAGATAATGGACAAGCATGCACAGTTTGAGTTAGAAGTTGCCGATATCTTGACAGATGATTTACAAAATAGTAAAGCACTGTCAAATCAACAATACTTTGCAAATAATTATCAGGACTATCGTAAATATAAACCTGCTACATTTTTTTCTAATTTCCATAAAGGCTTAGGAAATCTAAAATTTGATGCACTTTATCAATTCAATCAATATCCAATGCAGGAATTCTTTAGTCAGTTTCCTCTTTTAAAAGAAGAAATCAATCGCTTTAGAAAATCGGGCTATACGGTAGTCTTACAGGCAAATTCAGCCTCAAGTTTACAAAATTTACATAAAACTTTACAGGATTATGAGATTCATTTAGATTATATCAAGGATAGAGATATCCATGAAAAAGCTGTCCAGCTCATAGAAGGAAATCTCGTTCAAGGCTTTAATTTTGTCGATGAAAAAATCGTTTTGATTACTGAACATGAGATGATTCAGAAAAAAATCAAACGTAGGATTCGTCGTCAAAATATTTCTAATGCTGAAAGGCTGAAAGACTATAATGAGCTGGAAAAAGGCGATTATGTGGTTCATAATATTCACGGTATTGGTCGCTATTTAGGAATTGAAACGATTGAAGTTTCAGGAGTTCATCGGGATTATTTGACGATTCAGTATCAGAATGCGGATCGTATCTCTATTCCAGTGGATCAAATCAACCTTCTATCTAAATATGTAGCTAGCGATGGAAAAGCACCTAAAATTAACAAGTTAAATGATGGGCGTTTCCAAAAAACAAAGCAAAAAGTACAACATCAGGTTGAAGACATTGCCGATGACCTTATTAAATTATATGCAGAGCGTAGTCAATTAAAAGGTTTCCAATTTTCTAGTGACGACCAGCATCAAGTAGAGTTTGACAATGCCTTTCCGTATGTGGAAACAGATGATCAGCTCAGAAGCATTCAGGAAATCAAGAAGGATATGGAGAGCGACCGTCCAATGGATCGACTCTTGGTTGGCGATGTTGGTTTTGGGAAGACCGAGGTGGCTATGCGGGCTGCTTTTAAGGCTGTCAACGATCATAAACAGGTGGCTATCTTGGTTCCGACCACTGTTTTAGCTCAGCAACACTACACAAACTTTAAAGAACGTTTCAATGATTTTGCCGTAAATATCGATGTTCTCAGCCGTTTTAGAAGCAAAGGGGAGCAAAAAGAGACTCTGGAAAAGTTGGAAAAAGGGCAGATTGATATTATTATCGGTACCCATCGCCTCTTATCGGCAGATGTGACATTTTCCGATTTGGGGCTACTGGTGATAGATGAAGAGCAGCGCTTCGGTGTCAAGCATAAGGAAAAGTTAAAGGAACTAAAAAAGAAGGTTGATGTGCTGACCTTGACGGCTACCCCTATTCCAAGAACCCTTCATATGTCGATGTTAGGAATTCGAGATTTATCGGTCATTGAAACACCACCGACAAATCGATATCCAGTCCAAACCTATGTTTTAGAGAATAATAGGACGGTTATTCGGGATGCGGTCTTACGTGAAATAGACCGAGGCGGACAGGTTTACTACCTTTACAATAAAGTTGACACCATTGAGCAAAAAGTTTCAGAATTAAAAGAGTTGATTCCAGAGGCTTCAATTGGTTATGTTCATGGACAGATGACTGAGGTTCGTTTAGAAAATACCTTATTAGACTTTGTTAATGGCGAATATGATATTTTAGTCACAACAACGATTATTGAAACAGGTGTCGATATTCCAAATGCAAATACTCTCTTTATCGAAAATGCTGACCACATGGGGCTGTCAACCTTGTATCAACTTCGTGGTCGGGTTGGCCGCAGCAATCGAATCGCTTATGCTTATCTTATGTACCGACCAGATAAATCTCTGACTGAAGTTTCAGAAAAAAGACTAGAAGCCATTAAAGGATTTACCGAGTTAGGATCTGGATTCAAGATTGCGATGAGGGATTTGTCTATCCGAGGAGCAGGAAATATTTTAGGAAGTTCTCAGTCAGGTTTCATTGATTCTGTAGGATTTGAAATGTATTCTCAACTTTTAGAAGAGGCCATTGCTAAGAAGCAAGGTAAGGAAACCAAGCGCCAAAAAAGCAATGCTGAAATCAATCTTCAGATTGATGCCTATCTTCCAAGTGATTATATTTCTGATGAACGTCAGAAAATCGAGGTTTACAAGAGAATTCGTGAAATTGACAATAGTGTCAACTATGAACATCTGCAAGATGAATTGATTGACCGCTTTGGAGAATATCCGGATGTAGTGGCTTACCTACTGGAGATTGGTTTAGTCAAATCCTATCTTGATCAAGCCTTTGTGGCACTTGTTGAGCGGAAGCAAGAATCTGTCATCATTCGTTTTGAAAAAATTTCTCAGCAAATCTATCTGACCCAAGATTATTTTGAAGCTTTGTCAGCGACAAATCTAAAGGCTCGAATTGGAGAGCAGAAAGGCTTGATTGAAGTCGTTTTTGATGTTCGGAAGAAAAAAGATTTCGAGATTTTGGAAAACTTGCTGAACTTTGGTGAAAAACTGGTAGAAATCAAGAATCGAAAAGCTGAATAAACATTACAATTCGGTAAAATTTCAGCTTTTTGGCTTTGTTTCTTTCAAAAGAATGATAGAATATTAAGAGAAAATCGAGGAAAAGACTATGAGATTAGACAAATATTTAAAGGTATCACGCATTATCAAGCGGCGTCCAGTAGCTAAAGAGGTAGCAGATAAAGGTCGTATCAAGGTAAATGGAATCCTGGCAAAAAGTTCGACAGATTTGAAAATCAATGATCAAATTGAAGTTCGTTTTGGCAATAAGCTGTTAACAGTGCGGGTGCTAGAAATGAAAGACAGCACTAAAAAAGAAGATGCTGCTAAAATGTATGAAATTATCAGTGAGACAAGGATTGAAGAAAATGTCTAGAAATATTGTTCAAATAAATAATCGCTTTATCCAAGATGAAAATCAGCGTCGCAGATACCTCGATGAGGAGCGTCGGAAGCGAAATCGTTTTATGGGATGGGTCCTAATTTTAGTCATGCTACTTTTTATTCTTCCAGCCTATAATTTATACCAGAGTTACGAAACTTTACTTAATCGTCGTGCTCAATATGCACAACTACAGAAAAAATATGAAAAATTAGGCAAAGAAAAGAGCTATCAGTCTGATATTGCTACTAAGTTAAAAGATGACAGCTATGCTGCCAAATATGCTCGTGCCAAGTATTCTTTTTCAAAAGAAGGAGAATACATTTACACAACACCAGATTTATTACCACAATAATTATGGAAAATTTACTTCAAAATATAGAGAAATTTTTATCTTTTTCGGATGAAAAACTAGCAGAATTATCCGAAAAGAATCAAGCTTTAAAACTTCAAGAAACAAAAAAGGAAAGGGGAGGTCATGCGTAAGTTACTTTTGCTGATATTTTTACTGCCAGCCTTATGGAGCAGTCAAACAGCAATCAGTACTGAAAAGGAACTTGTTTTAGACGAAGAAGAAAAGTATCAGCTAACAGGTACAGCTTATGACCGTTATCATACGAGTATCCCTACAAATCCTAATGTTTATGAAGAAACGCCTACTTTTACAGATGCTACTTTGACTAAGGTAGCTGGGAAACTTCTGCCGGATCAGCCACTACAACTGACAGAGTTGCACGTGAATGAAGCTGGGATTCCTATCTTTAAATTAAAGAATGGCCAGTTTGTAATTGCAGATAAGAATAGCATTTATGAGGATACGGTTCAGTCTATCACAGATGTCAAACAGGAAAGATGGCTAGCTCCTAACTATGCGCTCTACGATACTATCCCGATCAATTCTTCTAAAAAGATTGCAGCTAAACTACCTGCTTATAGCAAAGTAAAGGTAGTACAAATTGCTCAAACAGCTAAGGGAGAATACGCTAAAATTGAAGGTCAAGGTTGGGTTTCTGTTGATTTTCTTTCCCAAGAAGATAATCGAATGGAAAAGGTTCAGGAGCTTCTAAATTCTAAGTACAAAAAAGCTGACTTTTCTATTTATGTAAAACAGCTAGACACGGGCAAAGAAGCAGGCATTAATCCAGATCAACAAATGTACTCAGCCAGTGTGACGAAAATTCCTTATCTTTATTATGCGCAGGAGCAACTGAACAATCATAGCCTTTCCTTGGATAAAAAGTTAAAATATACAGCGGCTGTCAATGATTTTGCAGGTGCCTATGACCCTGAGGGAAGCGGCAGTATTTCCAAATCAGCAAATGACAAGGAATATTCTGTGCAGGATTTAATCAATGGTGTAGCAAAAGAGTCGGATAATGTGGCCCACAATATCCTCGCCTATTATACAAGCAATCAATCTGATAGCCAATTTCAAAATACTATTGAAAAAATTGCGGGTAAAAAGTGGGATGTGGAAAGCAGACAAGCTTCGGCTCGAATGGCAGGAAATGTTATGGAAGCCATTTATAAGCAAAATGGCATGATTATCGATGCCTTGTCTCAAACAAATTATGACAATCAGCGAATTTCTAAAAACATCAATGTAAAAGTAGCCCATAAAATCGGTGATGCTTATGACTTTAAGCATGATGTCGCTATTGTATATGCAGACTCGCCATTTATCATTGCTATTCTTACGAATAATTCGGATTACGATACAATTTCTAAAATCGCAGATGATGTGTACGGAGTTCTGAAATGATCGATCAGAAGTTTCGCAAACAAATGCAGGAAAAGCGGTATTTTCAAAATCATCGGAAAGTGCTGGTAGCAGTTTCTGGTGGCTTGGATTCGATGACCTTGTTCCATCTTTTGTACCAGAACAGGGAAGAACTAGAGATTGAGCTGGGCATAGCGCATGTCAACCACAAGCAACGTCCAGAGTCAAATATGGAAGAAAAAGAGCTGTCAAATTTTGCCCAGCAACTTGGTGTGAAATTTTTCAGCTCAAATTTTTCAGGTGATTTTTCTGAGGAAAAAGCTCGGCAATTTCGCTATCGTTTTTTTGAAGAAATCATGTTGGCAGAAGGCTACACGGCCTTGGTAACGGCTCACCATGCTGATGATCAGGCCGAGACGGTGTTTATGAGGTTAATAAGAGGAGCAAGGCTACGCCACTTGTCTGGAATGACCGAGGTTCAACCCTTTGCAAATGGCGAATTAATCCGACCTCTGCTTTATTTTCATAAGCAAGATTTCCCTGATATTTTGCATTTTGAAGATAAGAGTAATTTTCAAAATGACTATCTCAGAAATCGGATTCGTAATCTTTATCTTCCAAGTCTTGAAAAAGAAAATCCACGCTTTAAGGATTCTCTGATTTCTTTAGGGAAAGAAGTTGAGAACTTACAGACAGCTCTGTCTCATCTGACGCAAGATTTGGACATTACAAATCTTGAAGTGTTTGAGCAGCAAATTCCAGAAGTGCAAAATTTTCTCCTGCAGGAATATTTAAAGAAATTTCCTTCATTAAATATAAATAAAAAGCAATTTGAAGAAATCTTAGGAATCTTACGAACCAAGGCTAATTACATACACCCTTTAAAGGATGAATATGAGTTGGTGAAAGATTATAAGCATTTTGAAATCAGAAAAATCAGTCGTAGGTCTGATTTGAAAGTGGACTCAATTCTGTTAGAATGTGGTAATCAACTTCAATTTGGGGACTATCAATTCTCATTTGGCACTCCTTTGGAGGGTGGAAATGTTCAAGCGATTGCAGTTTCACGTGAAACACCACTTCTTTTACGTCACAGGAAAACAGGTGATTGTCTTTGTTTGAAGGGGCATCACAAAAAACTTCGTCGACTATTCATTGATCAAAAAATTCCATTTGAAGAACGCGAAAAAGCAATTATTGTGGAGCAAAATCAGCAAATCTTGGCGATTGTAAATATCGCTATCAGTGATTTGAGTAAGGAATTAAAAAGTGATATAATGAGTACTGTACTTTATATTCAGAAAATTAGATAGGTAAAATTATGCTAGAACAAGATATTAAAAAAGTATTGGTTTCTCATGAGGAAATCGTAGCAGCGGCAAAAAAATTGGGCCAACAGTTGACAGCAGACTATCAAGGTAAAAAGCCTATTTTGGTAGGAATTTTGAAGGGTTCGGTTCCTTTTATGGCCGAATTAATCAAACATGTGGATACAGATATTGAATTAGATTTTATGCTGGTGTCTAGTTACCATGGCGGTACAACTAGTAGTGGCGTGATTAATATTATCAAAGATATTGATCAAGATATTACCGGTCGTGATATTCTTTTTGTCGAAGATATTATCGATACCGGCCAAACTTTGAAGAATTTGTGTAATTTATTCAAAGAAAGAAATGCAGCTTCTGTAAAAATTGCTACGTTGTTGGATAAGCCAGAAGGACGCATTGTTGACATTGAGGCAGACTACACTTGCTTTACAATTCCAAATGAATTTGTAGTAGGTTACGGACTAGATTATGATGAGTATTATCGCAATCTTCCTTATGTAGGTGTCTTGAAAGAAGAAGTTTATACAAAATAAAGGTTTACTAGATATAAATGAAAAATAAACAAAATAATGGTTTTATAAAAAATCCTTTTCTCTATATTTTAATTATTGTAGTCCTTGTTACAGGTTTTCAGTATTTCTTTACAGGAAGTGCGACAGGCCGTAGCCAGCAAATCAACTACAGCCAATTAGTAAAAGAAATCAAAAATAATAATGTTACAGAGATGAGCTACCAGCCAAATGGTAGTATTATCGAGGTATCGGGTACTTACAAAAAACCTAAAGAATCAAAAGATACGACAGGAATCCTGTTTTTCAGTCCGGAAATCTCAAAAGTTAGCAGATTTACTAGTGTTGTTTTGCCATCAGATACAACAGTTTCTGATTTGCAAAAGCTAGCTGCTGAGCATGAGACAGAAGTGACTATTAAGCGTGAAAGCTCCAGTGGAATGTGGATTAATCTTTTGATTTCCTTGGTTCCATTTATCATCATCGCCTTCATCTTTATGTCTATGATGAATCAAGGCGGTGGCGGTGCTCGTGGTGCTATGAATTTTGGACGTAACAAAGCTCGTGCGGCCAATAAAGAAGATATCAAAGTACGCTTCTCAGATGTTGCTGGTGCAGAAGAGGAAAAACAAGAACTTGTTGAAGTTGTTGAATTCCTGAAAGATCCAAAACGTTATACTAAGCTGGGTGCTCGTATCCCAGCAGGTGTTCTTTTGGAAGGTCCTCCAGGGACTGGTAAGACCTTGCTTGCCAAGGCAGTTGCTGGTGAAGCAGGTGTTCCTTTCTTCAGCATCTCAGGTTCTGACTTTGTTGAAATGTTTGTCGGTGTCGGAGCAAGCCGTGTTCGTTCTCTATTTGAAGATGCGAAAAAAGCGGCCCCTGCCATTATTTTCATCGATGAAATTGATGCCGTCGGTCGTCAGCGTGGTGTTGGCCTCGGTGGCGGTAATGATGAACGTGAACAAACCCTCAATCAGCTCTTGATTGAAATGGATGGTTTTGAAGGCAATGAAGGAATCATTATCATTGCGGCTACTAACCGTTCGGATGTTCTTGATCCAGCTCTTCTACGTCCAGGTCGTTTTGACAGAAAAGTCTTGGTTGGCCGTCCTGACGTGAAGGGTCGGGAAGCTATTCTCCGCGTTCATGCTAAGAATAAACCATTGGCTAAAAATGTTGATTTGAAATTAGTTGCCCAACAGACACCTGGTTTTGTTGGTGCTGATTTGGAAAATGTCTTGAATGAAGCAGCTCTAGTTGCAGCTCGTCGTAACAAAAAAGTCATCGATGCCGATGATATTGATGAAGCTGAAGACAGAGTAATCGCAGGACCATCTAAGAAAGATAAAACCGTTTCAGAGCGTGATCGTCAGATTGTCGCTTATCATGAAGCGGGGCATACGATTGTCGGACTTGTTCTATCAAATGCTCGTGTCGTACACAAGGTAACCATTGTGCCTCGTGGTCGTGCTGGTGGCTATATGATTGCCCTGCCTAAGGAAGACCAGATGCTTCTATCTAAAGAAGATATGAAAGAGCAATTAGCTGGTCTCATGGGTGGTCGTGTAGCTGAAGAGATCATCTTTAATGTGCAAACAACAGGGGCTTCAAATGACTTTGAACAAGCTACACAGATGGCGCGTGCAATGGTCACTGAATACGGTATGAGTGAAAAACTTGGCCCAGTTCAATATGAAGGTAACCATGCTATGTTTGGTGCACAAAGTCCTCAAAAATCAATTTCAGAACAAACAGCCTATGAGATTGATGAGGAAGTTCGTTCATTATTAAATGAGGCACGAAACAAAGCAGCTGAAATTATCCAATCAAATCGTGAAACCCACAAACTGATTGCAGAAGCATTGTTGAAATACGAAACATTGGATAGTACACAGATTAAATCTCTTTACGAAACAGGAAAAATGCCTGAGACAGTAGAAGAGGAATCTCATGCCCTATCTTATGATGAAGTAAAATCAAAAATGAGTGAGGAAAAATAACCGCAGAGAGGCCGTGCCTCTCTTTTTGTGTGCCGTTGAGGGAGGAATAAGTATAGAATAGAGGAAAGAGATCCATAGGTTCGTGCATTCTGCTAGACTAAAGGCAGAAAGGAGAAATCTATGAATCTGAAAGAGTTATATGAAGAAAGCAAGGGGATTGTCCATAAGTGTCGGAAAGATTATCATCTCCATCTGTGGGAGAAAGAGGACTGGGACCAGGAGGGTATGATGTGCCTCTATGAGCTAGTCAGTCACCATCCAGAGTTACTAGAGGGAGAACGCCATCGACTATATGTGTGCTTTAAAACCAAATTCCGCAATCGCATCCTAGACTACATCCGAAAACAGGAAAGTCACAAGCGTCGTTTCGACAAAGAGCCCTATGAGGAGGTGAGCGAAATCAGCCATCGCCTAGGCGAAAAAGGACTGAGACTAGATGATTATTATCTCTTTCATGAACTTCTAAGGAATTACAGAGCAAGTCAGAGTAAAGAAAAACAAGAACAACTTGACCGTCTAATGGGAGGAGAATGTTTCAAAGGACGTAAGTCACTCCTAGGCGAATTAAGAGTGGTATTGAGTGATTTTAGATAAAATGAAAATAGCCCAAAAAAGTTCTTGACAAAGGCAAAAAAGTAGGTATAATAGAAAGAGTTGAAAAGCTCAGGTCCGTTGGTCAAGGGGTTAAGACACCGCCTTTTCACGGCGGTAACACGGGTTC
>ERZ773008.2550-NODE-2550-length-11849-cov-5.117772_pt1 | contig 11849 bp, 7 predicted proteins | sample MGYA00580664_ERZ773008 | MGnify/ENA primary metagenome ERZ773008 (study PRJEB29015, sample SAMEA2738016) | human oral metagenome | biome: human oral; feature: human-associated habitat; material: dental | place: China | collected 2048 ... | reverse complement strand
CATTGAAAATGATGGAATTTTAAACTCAAACAAAGGCGTAAATTTCCCAAATACAGCTCTTGGTATAGAGATCATCACACCAAAAGATAAAGAAGATATGAAATTTGTCTTACAATGGATCATCCGTCGTCATCGAAATGCTGAAATTGTGGTTCATGGTAATTCTATGGGGGCTGCAACAGCGTTATTATTGGCAGGAGAAAAAGAGGCAAGTCAAGTGAAAGCGTTTGTGGCGGATTCGGCTTTTACAAGTGTCTATGAGATGTTTAAAGAGGAATTACAATTACGTTTTCATTTGCCTAGTTTTCCTTTATTGGATGTTGCCAGCTTGATTTCTAAAATGAGAGCTGGATATAGCTTTAAAGAAGTTTCGGTGATCCAAGCCATTAAAAGAAGCACTAAGCCCATTTTATTGATTCATGGTGAAAAGGATGATTTCGTTCCCTTTTCTATGATGCAAAGATTATATGATGCCAAAACACAAGGTAAGAAGAAACGATTGGTTTCCAAGAAAGCGGGGCATACAGAATCTTTATTTGATTTAGGAGATGTTTATGCCAAAACCATCTTTGATTTCATTCGATCGTTGGATTAAGCTGATGCATTGTGATTGATCTAGTTCATTAAAAAACGATAGCATGTCACCGGAGTAATAGAATTAAGGAGAACACTTAATCACTATTTTAGTGAAATATGTACTTCTTAATTCTTTTTTTATTGAAAAATTAAGAGAAAGGGGGTAAAAATGGGGAATTTTGAAAAGATAACAGCACTCTATGAGAGATTAAGTCGTGATGATGAACTGCAAGGAGAGAGTAACTCTATCATCAATCAGAAAAAAATATTGGAAGAATACGCAAGCAAAAATAATTTGTCAAACGTCATTCACTTTACAGATGATGGAATCAGTGGAACGCAGTTTGACAGACCGGGATTTATGGCAATGATGAACGGAGTTAATCAAGGAAATATCGGTTGTATCATTGTAAAAGATATGAGCAGACTTGGCAGAGATTACCTCAAAGTCGGTCAATGTATGGAGATACTAAGACAAAAGGGAGTAAGACTAATCGCTATCAATGACAATGTAGATAGCTTTTACAGAGAAGATGATTTTACCCCCTTTAGAAATATCATGAATGAATGGTATGCAAGAGATACATCAAGAAAAATCCAATCTACCTTCAGGTCAAAAGGCGAAAGTGGGAAACATACGGCAAGCACACCGCCTTATGGCTATATCAAAGATGAAAAAGATAAAAATAAGTGGATAGTAGATGAAAAAGCAGCCGAAGTAGTAAGACGAATATTCAATATTACCATGCAAGGCAATGGTCCATATCGAATAGCAAAGATATTGGAGAGTGAAAAGATAGATATACCAGCTTTACATCAACAGAAATTAGGCTATGGACTATATCAAAGCAAAAACTTTGAACATCCCTATCGTTGGTGTAGTTCAACCATAGCAAGCATTCTAAAGAAACAGGAATACTTAGGTCATACAGTCAATTTCAAAACAAGAAAGCATTTCAAGGACAAGAAAAGCAAATATGTGTCTGAAGATAACTGGCTTATTTTTAAAAATACACACGAGCCAATCATAGACCAAGAAACCTTTGATAATGTTCAAAGGATAAGAGGAAATGCAAAAAGGTATCCTGACGGTTGGGGAGAATATCACCCACTCACAGGACTGATGTATTGTGCAGATTGTGGAAGCAAGATGTATGTTCATAGAACAAGCAATTATAAGAATGTCCCATACTATGTTTGTAGCAATTATAAGAAAACACCTTGTGGGACACTTTGTCCATCAGCACACAGAATAAAAGCAGAAGCAGTCCTAAATCTTATTAGGGAAACACTGAAAGACATTAAAAAATACCTTGATGAAGATAATGAAGCCTTTATCTGTTCCATTCAAAATGAAATGGAAGAAAAGGAAAAAATAGAGATAGAAAAGAAACGCACAAGGCTTATTGACAGCAAAGGGAGATTACAGGAATTAGAAAGACTGATGTGTCGTATCTATGAAGATATGATCCTTAACAAAATACCAAATAGCAGATATGAGATACTAAATAATCAATATGAAACGGAGCAGATAACTTTAAGCAAAGAGATTAGAGATTTAGAGCTTGCAATATCAAGATATGAAAAAGAAACAGATAGAGCTAAGAAGTTTATATCTCTTATCAGTCGCTATGAAAACTTTGATGAACTTACAACTACAATGATAAATGAGTTTGTAGAAAAGATTGTCGTACATGAAAGAGATAGAAAAGGAAGTCAAACATCAAAGCAAAAGATAGAAATTTATTTTAATTTCATAGGTAATTATGAACTGCCACAGGTAGAGTTAAGCGAAGAAGAAAAACAAAAATTTGAAGAAGAAGAACGAAAAATCAATGAAAGAAAAGACAAACTCCATCAAAATTATCTGAAGCGCAAAGCAAGCGGAAAGCAGAAAGAGTATGAAGATAAATATAAAGCAAGGAGAGAGCAGAATAAGCAAGAAAAAATAAAGGTTTTAAAAAGAGTAGGGATACCTTTAAGTGAATATAAAAAATGATATATCTAATAGTGAAAGATAATCTCATTGAAGGTTATCTTTTTTTCGGTCATATATAAACCTTCTTATACGGATAATAGAATAAAAAGACGTTTTTAAGGAGGGATTGCATTGAAATATGGATATGTCAGAGTATCAACAAAAGAGCAAAATATAGACAGACAAATAGCAGCGATGACAAAGGAAAGATTGGAGATGAAACAAATCTATGTAGACAAGGCAAGTGGGAAAGATTTTAATCGAAAGAAATATAAACAACTTTTAAGGAAATTAAAAGAAGGTGATGAGTTATATATCAAATCCATAGATAGACTTGGAAGAAATTATGATGAAATTATAAAGGAATGGAATAGACTAACCAAAGAAAAGAAAATAGATATTATCGTTTTAGATTTTCCATTGCTTGATACCAGAGAAAAAGCGGAAAATCTGACAGGCAAGTTCTTATCGGATATTGTTCTTCAAATACTTTCTTATGTAGCCCAGATAGAAAGAGAAAACATTCATCAAAGACAGATGGAAGGGATCAAAGAAGCAAAGAAAAAAGGAGTCAAGTTTGGTAGACCAAAACAGAAACTTCCTGATAATTTTTACGAAATTGTAACACTTTGGCAAAACAATAAAATTAGTCTCAGAGAAGGGGCAAAGTTATTAAAAATGAGTCATTCGACTTTTTCAAGAAAACTAAAGGAATACAATATATCAAAAATCCATGACTCTAAATAATCCCTGTAACAAAAAATGGAGCGAAAGGTAGACTTTTTAGACCGTATGTGATAAACTAATAGCAAAGTATGTTTAAGTTGGAAAATCATACTTTTTGTGTTGGGCTGTTTATAAAATCAGGTGTAACAAAAAGTCTGATTTTATAGACAAAAAAATAAAAAGGAGGATGTAGAATGAAGAAGAAATTAGCAAGCGTAATGATGGTATTATTTATGCTATTAAATACACTTGTTACAGGTAGTGGTGTTGCGTATGCCGAAGAACAAACAGGAGATGTTCCTTTAAAAGCAACAGCATCGTTTAATGCTCCGGACGGAGGGAAAATAGATGATGACGTGGATAGAAACGGTCTTTTGGGAATAGCTAAACATTTTCATATATTTGCTAATAAAGCGACACTAAAAGCTGATACAGCAGGAAATGTAGCGGTTGGGAATTTAGATGCACAGAGCAATTTTGGCACAAGAATCAAGGATGGCAAACTTAAACTTGATATTTCTTATATCCAAAATGCAAGTTTCATTCAGAGCAGTTCGTTTGTTAACTCTGATGGTAATAGAAAAAACAAAGCAGTTTTTGGAGAAAATGTACAATTAACATTGGTTGATAATGGCAATAAAGTCGCTGCGAATGGTAATAAGTTAGATCATCTAAATAAAGACGAAATTTTTCAGGATAAAAATGGGAACCAATATATAAACTTTGCTGAAGAATTTAAAAAATTAAAAAACTCATCTGATGAAATAGCGACACACCCACAAACACCAAGTGTTGAAAAGAATTTTAATGATGAAAACAACAGATACTTTGATGTTAGCAAGGTAAAGACAACTGCATCGGGGACAGTAATTTTAACTAAAACTGATGAAGATGGTAAATTACTGGATAATGTAGTATTTGATTTATATAAAGAGGGCAATAATTCACCTATTAAATCAGGACTAAAAACTAAAAATGGTAAAATTACAGTTACAGATTTAGAAAAAGGAAATTATTATTTTAAAGAAGTTGCAACCATAGAAGGTTATGATGTTGATTCAAGTGAACAAAAATTTTCTATAAAAGATGAAAATTTAGGATCAGGAAGTACGATATATTTAGACTTAACTAAAGAAGAAATAGAGAAAGATAGACCAATTATCATAAAAGGAATTGATAAAAACGGTCCAAATATTATTGTAAATGTAGATACAGAAAACGCTCAAACTGTAAATATAGGTGCTGAAATCAAGTTGCAATATACAGATGGAACGGACAGATCGAATCATGAAACAGAAGATTTTAGCGATGCAGTAGTTCTATGGAATTTTAAAAATAGAGCTTCTAATCAAGTTATAAATATAAACCGAGCAAGATTTCAAGGTAGTATTTTAGCGGTAGGAAATACTGTTGAAGTTGGGCAGAATGTTGATGGTTGCATAATTGCAGATACTGTAAATATTACCGGCGGTGAAAGCCATAGATGGGATTTTCAAGAAAAAAATGGCAACAATGGAAAACCTGCTGAACTTACTATGGTGAACAAGCTAAAAGAAGTTCCAACAAAAGTTAAATTCTCCAAGAAAGCATTGACTGAAGATGGAGAAGAACTAAAGGGAGCAAAAATCAAGCTTACAAAAGAAGATGGAAGTTTGGTAAAAGAATGGGTAACAGATGGTAGCGTAACTGAGTTTGAACTAAAAGACGGAAAATATACGTTCACAGAAGTATCTGCACCAGACAAGTACCAAGTAGCGACAGCAATAACCTTTGAAGTCAAAGACGGAAAAGTATTTGTGAAGAATGTCGAAGTAAGCGGAAATACCATCGTAATGGTAGACAAGCTAAAAGAGGTTCCTACAAAACCAGAAATAAAAAAACCTAAAACACCACTACCAAAAACAGGAGATAGTTCTAATTTGAGCTTATATGTTTTGGGTCTTGGATTATCAGGTTTAGGATTACTGCTATTAGGAATCTTTAGAAGAAAAAAAGTTGAAGAAAACTAAGTATTACAAACAGAAAAAGATATTATCTTAAGAAATGGAGGATTAAAAGAAATATGTAGGTGTAGATATGAAAAGAAAACAAAATAGTATATTAACACCGTTTTCCAAATAACAATTTCATAAAGACACCATTTTTTCAAGATAGAGGACTTTTTACGCCAAACTGTAGAAGTCCTCCTTTTTTATTCTCAAAAACAAAACAGAGAACTTAAAAAGGAGGATAACATAATGGCTAAAGAATATTACCTTTATGTGAAAGGTAAAGCTGTACCTGTAAGCGAAGAAGTCTACAAAGCCTACTGGAAGATAACAGAACATGAAAAATATCTTCAAAGAAAAGATTGGAAGCATAATGTTATATTATTTTCCGCATTGGATCATGACGGACACTTTGAAGATAACGTCATAGATGAAAAAATAGACTTAGAAAAAATTGTAGAAGTAAAAATGCAAATTGAAGAACTTCATAGAGCATTAAATACTCTCACAAAAGAAGAAAGAGAGTTAATGGAAGCCATCTTCTACAAAGAAGAAAGTCTAAGGTCGATTGGCAAAAAAGAAAAAGTAAGCTATCAAGCAATCGGAAAAAGGAGGGATAAGATTTTAGAAAAACTAAGAAAACTTTTAGAAGATAAATTCTAAAAATTTGGAAATGTTAAGTGTCAAAAGATGTTTAATCTTTCCAAGTATACAGATTGGTTCGAAAAAAGAGAATATATTCTTTGAAAAAGGGTATTTAGTATTGTATAATAAAATAAAATGTTTGGAGGTGATTATAATCAGTTATTTTAGCGATTTATATGAAAATTTAAGGTTTCCAATTGCAGAGGGGAAAGAGGGGGGACTTCGAAATGCTCAAATAGGAGCAATACATGCGGTTGCTTCTTATGCAACACTTAATTCAAAAGATTCCGCTGTTATTGTTATGCCCACAGGCTCGGGGAAAACGACAGTTGTTATGATGGCACCATATGTTTTAAAAAAAGCAAAGGTTTTAATTGTTACTCCTAGTGCTATGGTTAGGGGACAAATTGCAAACGACTACGGAAGTTTAAGAACGTTAAAATATGTGGGAGTGTTTTCAAAAGACACTAATGCTCCAAACATATATGAAGCTAAGCATCTGTATAGTATAGACGTAGATGATGACATTGTAAATGCTGATGTAGTGGTAGCTACTCATCAGGTGGCTGCATCAATTTCGGAGGCGCAGATAAAAAATGTTTTTGACTATATTATTATTGATGAAGCGCATCATGTTCCTGCTCCAACATGGCAACGAATATTAAAAAATATGATAAATGTTCCATCTTTACTTGTTACAGCCACTCCTTTTAGATTGGATAAAAAAGAAATAAAAGGAAAGACAGTTTATAATTATCCACTATCTAGAGCATATAAGGACGGAATATTTGGCGAAATAATGTTTAATCCAATAGAGGAAGGGACTGAAAAAGATAAAAGAATTGCTTTAGAGGCAGAAAGAATTCTACTGAATGATAGAGAAAGTGGATATGATCATTTTTTGATGGTAAGAACTGATACTAAAGATAAAGCAAAAGAATTAGAAAAGTTATATGAAAATATTACAAAATTAAAACTGAAACGAATTGATAGTGCGATGTCTACAAGAACTGTTGAAAAAACCATAATGTTACTTAAGAAAAAAGAACTTGATGGTGTGATTTGTGTAGATATGTTGGGCGAAGGATTCGATTTTCCTAATTTAAAAATTGCGGCAATACATGAACCACATAAATCTCTTGCTAGTACTCTCCAATTCATCGGTCGTTTTGCAAGAACTAATGCTGAAAAAATAGGTACCGCAAAGTTTATTGCCATGAATGATGATAACCTTAAAATTGAAAATCACAAATTATATTCAAGTGATGCTGCATGGCAGGATATGATAATAACTATGTCGGAGGAAAAAATAGAGGGAGATTTAGAAGCTAATGAAGTTTTGAATCATTTTACAAAACCTGAAGAACAGGATGAATCGATATCTCTGAATAATATTCGACCTAATTGCCATGCAAAAGTATATAAAGTTTCAAATTTCGATATATATGGAAGTTTTCCAGAAGAATTAAAAGTTGGAGAAAATATATATAGAAGTGAAGAAACGAATTCTATCGTAGGAATCTCAAAGATAAGTAGTACGCCATTATGGTTAGCTGGAGATAGTGTATTAAATAATGAGTTTGGCTTATATATTGTCCATTACCAACCAAGAACCAAGTTACTGTTTATATATTCACAAAATAAAACAGAAGCGGTGTATGAATCGATAGTAGAATCTTTTGTGGAACATTACGATAAGATTCCAAGAGATGAAATGAATAGAGTACTGGCGGAGTTTTCTGATTATGAGTTTTTCAATACGGGAATGCAGAATAGATATTCAGAAAGCGGAGAATCATACAGGATTTACGCTGGCTCAAATACTGCTGCATCAATTGATGAAACAACGGGTAAAATGCTTTCTGCTGGGCATGCATTTTGTAAAGTTAAAAAAGATGGTTATGAAAGTACAATTGGTTATAGTAGTGGATCAAAATTTTGGAGTAGCTCCTACTTTACTATTCCTGAATATATTAAGTGGTGCGATTTATTCGGAGAAAAAATTTCTAACGATAAATTAAAAGTAAAAACAAATACAAATTATGATAAATTACCAATCCCTGTTAGGATTGTAGAATATGAAAGCGATATACTGTTTTGCTTTTTGGATAAGAAATCATATATATCTCCTTGTATCATAGCAGATAGAGAAAATCTGGATGAAAAGGCGTTGATTACAGATGTCACATTTAAAATTGTAGCGGTAAATATGAACAATATTAAATTTGAAGTGGAGCTATTTGATAAAAGTGAAGTTCTAAACTGTAATTTATTGGGAAACTATAGCTCAGAAAAGGAAGAGTTTATTTGTAAAAACGGAAAAGAAGAATATTCTTTGGCAGAATATTTTTCTAATAATCCTCTTTCTTTTAAGACGGCGAATGATACTGTTTATTGTGGACAAGAAGTCTTAAAAGGAAATTTAGAATTGGAAAAATATGATTCAAAACGAATTTGTGCGTTGAAATGGGAGGATATGAAGGTCGATACAAGTTTAGAATGCGGAACTGGAACTGGTGGAATGATTTCCATTCAAGACGGACTTAGAAATTACCTAGAAAAAGAATCCAAGTTTTCACATATTATATTTGATCATGGAACAGGTGAAGTTGCGGACTTTATTACTATTGAAGAAAATGGAGATTTCATTTATATGGAAATGTACCATTGTAAAGCAAAGAAAGGGCGAGCATATAATTCGTCAGTAGGGGATGTATATGAAGTAACTCAGCAGGCGATAAAAAGTTCTATTTGGGTTTCATCTAAGGCGATGCTTCTTAAGAAAATTAATGATAGGGTATCGAGAGCAAGTAGTGAGAAATTTATTAGGGGAGAGTTTAAAACCTTAAAAAAAATATTGCAAAGACCGAAAGTATTGCAAGTAAAAATATATGTTGTACAACCTGCAATTAGTAAGTCTCTTGAAATCCCGGATAAAGTTGGAACTATACTTTCTGCTGCAACAGCATTTATAAAAAATACGGGTAAAGTTCAAGAACTATTGGTAATTGGAAGCGAGTAAAGGAGATGAAAATGAGAAAATTTTCATATAAAAATTTGTTTAAAAAACTAATTGATTTAGATATGACAAACAATGAACTTATGGAAAAGGCAAATGTGAGTAAAAGTACATTCTATAAAATAAAGAATGGGCAAAATGTAACTACAGATGTTTTACTTAGGATTTGTAATGCATTAGACTGTGATATTTCAGAAATTGTAGAATGTGAAAAAGTTATATGACATACAGAGTATATGTACCATAAATAAATTATTAGTTTTAGTGCATAATAATAGTATCAATGTTGATACTGTTTTGATACTAAAAAACTCAAAAACTATAAAAAATAGGTATAAAATGCTTGAAAATAGAAACTAAATAGATGTTGTTTTGTATAAATGAGAAACAAATATGATATGGTAATTATCGAGTGGGAGTAGGATATATTTTACTGAAAACGGCTTGTTTTCAGTGCTTATAGCTTGTTAAAATGAGCAAATGGAACAAAGTAGCAAAAAGAATAATTGAAATAATAGCCCCCAGTGGCTTTACAAATGAATAAAAAAATTAGACCGTAGCTTAGTTGTTACGGTCTTATTGAATCTAGAGCTATTTCTGCTTGTATGTGAAGCATATGATATCGTAAAGGAGGCATTCATTAGCTGCGCGATAGAGGGTTGCCAAGCCGTAAATGATTTGAATCTATATAATAAACATATTGGGAAGTAAATATATAACAACATTATAGATTTAGATTCTCAATAAATTCTCTAATTTGATTATATACCGGGTTATTAATGTGGGGATATGCTTCAAGCACTTTATTTGTCCATTCTGGTCCGTGCCCTCCAATATCTTTAATGAAGCATTCCAACTCCCCAACTGGAACAATATGAATGCCGTTTAGCTGTAACGTTTCGTTCAATCGCCTAAAAGCCTGAGTTGCATCTCCGGATGGAATAGCAGTTATTCCTGCCGATTTGATTGTCTCCCATTTTGAAATAGTACTAATAACTGTGCGTATTTCTTTTATTTCTCGATTTGATAAATCTTGATTTTGAGAGCCATCAAAGATTCTGTTAATACTTGTTTTGGCATCATTTCTATTGACTTTTTCTTTTTGACTGTGCAAATTCCCTACAATAGTGTTGTAATCACTTTGAACGGTTGTCCAGTCGATTCCAAAAGCTTCTACAATCCCCTTAAATACTGCTTCATCATTCAGTACATCTATGTCTGCTATCAATTTTACGTCAATTTTCAATACCCGGAGCGCCAAAGCAATCTTAGACATACGCTGCTTACCGCCACAATGAATAAAAAGAGTCTCTGAATACTTTCCAGATAATTGTTTAAGGTAGCTTTCAATAATTGAATACATTTTACAGTCAGAATCACTCTCACACAAAACAACAGAGTTATGAAATAAGCTAGACATTATGTTGGAATATTTTAGCAAAGGGTCATTCCATACATCTTCGAATCTATCATTTTTAAGAACCGAGAAGTAATTTGTATCACCTTTTCGAGTAATTCTAATGATTTTGATTCGTTCTGGACAAACCTCTAACAGACCCTTAATGATTTCTTCACTATGAGTTGAAATGAAGCATTGCTGTTTGTCTGATAACGTTTGACCGATTATTTGACCCATAATGTGGGACTGAGGCGGATGAAGAAAAGATTCAGGTTCATCAATTAGAAAGGTACAAAAGTAGTCAAGCATCAAATAGAGCAAAATCCCAGTAAAACTTTTTATACCGTCTCCTTGATTTTGGACCTGTTTATAAGTCGTAAGTATATCCGCATAAGCTTCCAGACGTGCTTGCTCATCTTCATACTCTTTATCAAATCGTACTGGTTCGCCCAAACAAAGCGGAATTTTAGATCCATATAGGATATTTGGAGTAATCTCAATTCCAAATGCTTTCTTAAAATTATCTGATATCCACTTTCGATATTTACTGTCAAATGCAGCATAGTGAATAGGATGTTGCTTGGGTGAATTTCTTGTTATACTGCTGGGTGCATCACAAATTGTTAATCGTGCAGCTGTATCCAAATTAGCAACAAATAGATTTCGAAAATCGTCAAAGTAGGGCGTTGTTAAAAACTGCTCATATTTGTCCTCCCAATAACTGAAATTTTGCCCGAGAACATTATATGAAGTATATGAACCTTGAGGTTGTTTTGGGGAAATATGATCAAGTAAATCTTTTATTTGAGTAGTATATTTTGTTATAGCAATATCTGACACAATTGTAGTGGGAAATTTTTCTGAAGAGAGTAAATAAATATCTTTTAAAGATTGGCTTTTTCCAGCGTTATTTGGTCCTACAAAAATAATAATGTCATTTGGTTGGATATCTACATGAGTTCCATCATTGAAATGAATTTTTGAAATATATCCACCTGCTTTTACTTCTTCCATTTGTATTATCTCCTCTCTTAAATTGATTATTGTAATAGTAAAATAAAAATTTTCTGAATTATAACTCAAAAAGCATTTCCTGTTATGTGTATTACTCTTTCTTATCTATGTTTCTTTAAAAATCTTGATTTCTTTGGAAACGACAACTTCCAATCTTCAAATTCTTCGTCTGTAATTTCCCCATTATAGTGTTTTTTTCTCATTTCGTCCCATTCGACTAAAAAGTCATCAAAATATGGATTATGAGATAGTAGTGCAGTAGGTTCACCGTTTCCTGCAAGGGGACGGAACTTCATTTCCTTTTCATAGTCAAAGATAATATGCATGATCTCAAAAATAGAATTTGGCTCATGGTCGATTAAAGCAGAAATATCACAGTTAAGTGCATCTGCTATTTTTCTTAATTGTTCAATGTTCGGTGATCTATTTCCCAATTCATAATTACGAATTGCAGCATCAGTCAGTCCAGACATGATGGCAAGCTCTTTTTGTGTTAGTTTTCTA
>ERZ773008.2549-NODE-2549-length-11850-cov-15.687240_pt1 | contig 11850 bp, 5 predicted proteins | sample MGYA00580664_ERZ773008 | MGnify/ENA primary metagenome ERZ773008 (study PRJEB29015, sample SAMEA2738016) | human oral metagenome | biome: human oral; feature: human-associated habitat; material: dental | place: China | collected 2048 ... | reverse complement strand
GTAAGCGCTCTTCCGGAAGCGTTATATCCAAATCTTTAATACGTAAAGATGGATTTTGTACAAAACAATTCGTTACATATATTAATTTGTCTAAAAATGCTTCGATAGTGTACTCTGAAACTAGATTTTGTTTATATTCCAATTCAAAAATCAATTTATTATTGTCTAAAAAACAATTAATTGAAAGTGGAAATGATGTTTCCTCATAAGTAGATAACTTTTTCAGATGAAGTGAAGAACTTTTAGCATTCGAAGGCGTCTTTCGGTAGTTTTCAAATGAAAAAAGACATTCCGGAAGTTCATTTAAGTCCGTATATTTTAATAACGTTCTGACAGGTACATGTGAATAATAAAGACTAGTAATATTGTTTTTATAATTATTTTTTACAGCATCAAGCAAAGCATCTTCCGAATCATAGCATATTCTACATGGGATTGTATTTATTAATGAACCAAAAATTTCATCTACCCCATCAATATCTACATGTCTCCCTGATGTTACTTTACAAAAAACTGTATCTGTTGTCCCTCCGCTTAAAAAATTAAACGTTATTCCTAAAAGAGTCTCCAATATTGAATTTAATGTTACTCTATTATTTATAGAGTGTTCTTTAAGTGTTGAAACAATGTTTTTAGAAAATTTATGAGTTCGTCTGCCTATGCCACAATCATTATTTAAATTTTTAGTCTTGCAAAGAATTGACGATACATTTATATCTTTCAAATATTTTTTCCAAAAAATGTCAATACCATCCAAAATATTTTCACTACTAAAAGAGTTTATATAACAGTTGTAGGCTTTGAAATTCTTATTTCCCCTAATAATATCTCCTTCTAATCTACTTGTATCTAACCCCTCTAAAAAAATTGAATATATATTGATTAGGTCTTCTAACAAAATATTGCTTGACCAACCATCCATTAAAATATGATGATTTGTAATTAAAAGATAATCGCAATCATTGCTGGGAATTATTTTAAAGCGAATAAGCACTGTTTCATTATTCAGATTAAACCCTCTCTCAAAATCCTTTTTTGAAATTTGAGAAATTTCTTCTACTTTGCGAACTTTTTCACACCATTCTACTTCAAAAAAATTTTCTTCATCCAAATCAATTAGAACTGAACCACTATCTATGCTTAGCTTAGATTTCATAGCTGGATGTATTAAAAGTAAATACCTCAATGTTTCAATAAAAATTTTTTTATCAAATTTGAGGTTTGATTTAAACAAGCGCTGAAGAGTATATTGTCTAGGATTTTCTTCATCTAAACAATGGTATAGCATACCTAATTGAGATTCATTTAATTTTACTACCTCATATGTCAATTTTATTTCCACCTTAATTCATATCAAAATTTATCATCGGTAATATTATTAATACCTTAATTTATTGCATAATTGAATAAAAACTTCTAAATTTTCTGCGTTTAGAATATCAAATATTTCTATTTTATCATAACCTATTTTTTTTAGTTTGCTAATTAATATAATTGCTTTAATCGAATCCCCACCCAAATCAAAAAAATTAATTTTTAATGAATTTATTTTAGTATTTAGGGTTTCTTCAAGGATATCTACAATCTTATGGTTACATTTTATTGATACTGGGTTATTTTTATCATTATTCCATATTATATTTTCAGAAGCTGTTAATAAGTTAATATCTAATTTCCCGTGCGCATTATAGGGAACTGACTTAATTATGTGGAAATTATTCAAAGAAACATTTAGCCCAATCCTGTCATGTAACCAAGAACTTATGTTTTTAATATTAATATTATTTAGCGAATATATATATATTTGCAACTTATTATCAATATAATTGCAGTAGGTAAACTTTATATTGTCATCGAATTCATTAATAACCGAAGATATTTTATCTAAATCTATTCTACTCCCATGATATTTAATTTGATTATCTTTTCTTGTCAAAAATTCTAATTCACCATTTGAATTTATCCTTCCTATATCTCCAGTTCTGTATAGATTTTGATCGAACAACAATGAACTTTCTGATTTGGCAGAATAGTACCCAGCAGTGACTCCTTTTCCAGCTATACAAATTTCCCCATACATATTTATTCCACACATTTGTTCACCATTCTTTATATAAACTTGATAGTTATATAGAGGTTTTCCAATAGGAATTGAACATTTATTTTTAGTATCAAGATAAGTACAATCAAATGCCGTAGCCCAAACAGTAGTTTCAGTAGGCCCATAAACATTTATCAACCTACATTTAGAGTTATAGCTTTGTAGTTCTGATAATAAATTTATATTTAACTTTTCGCCACCACATATAATATATTTCAATGTCTTCATAGCTTCATTGAATAATTCATCTTCTATTAGCAATAGCCTTAATCTTGTTGGTGTAATCTGCAAAATATCAATATTTTTTTCAATAACATAGTTAAGAATGTAACTGTTATCATATAATTTTTCATCAGAAATAATGTGAACTTTTATACCATATATTAAAGGCATTAAAAATTCTGTAATCGAAATATCAAATGTATATTCTGTTAAAAAAATTATCGATTGTAAATAACTAGATTGTAATTCTGATGGTTTTAATATACTATGTATAGAATTATTAATATAATTAACTATATTTCCATGTGTAACTTCAATGCATTTTGGTGAACCTGTTGTTCCGGAAGAAAATAGTGATACTGCAATATCAGTAGGTAGTGTTTGCGATCCAATAGTTTCTAATTTAATATTATTTCTATCATTATTATTAAGAGATTCAATATCAATAACTTCTATATCTTTATCTATAATTTCAATTCCTGATGTAACAAGTAATTGAATATTTGCTTGATAGATTATCTCTTTCCACATTCCTTTACTTTTTAAAGTTATTGGTACATAGCAATTTCCAGATTTTATTATAGCTAGAATTCCTATTATCATAGAGATATTTCTATTTGCTATTAGACCTATTTTAGAGTTTTTAGGTAATCTTTTGTGCAAAATGTCACGAGATAATGCATCAGACAAAAAATCTAATTCACTATATGACAAAGAAGTATTTTTATCAAATAATACTTCTGATGAAGAATATTTATTTTTTGACTCATCAAATAGATCAACAATAGTCATCTGGGTATCATAAATTAATTCTGTATTATTAAACGTATTTTCCAACAATAAGGTTTCTTCATCATTAGCAAGTATAATTGAATCTATGTTAATATTTTTATTTTCCAAAACTTGTTTATAGATAAACAAAAATTTATCAAGCATTCCATCAATGAATTGTGAACTAAATAATTCTTTTAAAAACTTTATAGATATAGTGTAACGTTTCTCATGTTTTATGAGGGTATACTCTATATTAAACTTCCCCTCATTTAAATCAATTATTTCTTCAAAATTAAATTGCTTTGTTGGCATTTCATAACTATTTATCATACAATCTGAACTTGTTTCCAATCTATTTATGTCTTCCTTACGGTGATCAATATTGTTAAAAACTTTCATTTGTATTTTAGATGCAAGGCTTAGAAAACTTTCTTTATTGAATAATTTAATATTTATATTTGACATTTCAAAACATGGTCCAACGAGCCTATTGTCTATAACACTTTCTCTGATATTTTGTGGATGACAAAAATCAATTTCATCACAATAATTATACTTCGATAACAAAATAGTGACTAAAGAAGCAAAGAAAGTGAACACTGTTAGCTTATTTTCCTTAGAAAATTCTAATAATTTCTCAGAATCACTTTGACTTAGATAAATGAATTTTGTATCGGAATCATAATTTAAATAGTGTATTTTTTTGTATTCTGGCAATAATGTGAAATTAGTAGAGTTTGTTAGAGAATCAGAAATTATTGATTTACTATTATAAAATGATTGTTGAGAAAGAAAATATTTAAATGTATTCTCCTGGTTATAAATTACATTATTTCGTAATAATTTTTTAAAATCATCAATGATAATACACATTGAATACTCATCTAAAATTAGATGATGACCTTCAATATATAAATACTTTCTTGTTGATGATTTAATAATCTTGAATCTTATTAAATTGGAATCTATTAAATTAAAAGGCTCATATTCTGTTTTACAAATATGTATTATGTCATTATGCTCCAATTCTTCATCTACAAAAGAATATTCTACTTTTGGCTTAGAGGGTTCTAATATTCTCTGAATTAATAGTGAATCATTATACGAAAACTGTATCCTTAAAGCTTCGTGAACTTCAATTAACTTCGACAATGAAGAATATATTGATTCATCGGTAATATAGGGACTTAATTCAACAAGCCTATTTAATGTATATGCTTTCTCAAGTTTTTTAGACTTACAATCAGAAAAAATCTTTTTCTGAATTAATAAAAGTGGGTAGGTATTACAAGGACTATTAAAAATATTAGATTGGGGGATATGTTCAGAAGACATTTTAGATCTAATATATCTTCTTAATTCAAAGAGAGAATTTTTTGAAACAACTTCACTTAATGAAAGATCAACACTGAATTCTTTTTTTAATGTAGAAACTAACTTAATAAAATTCAGTGAATCAAAACCCAACTCCAAAACATTCGAATTATTCATTATTGAATTATTAATAACACTATTAGACTTTATAAAATTGATGACATTATTTATTAAAGAATCCATTCGGAAATTTTCATTTAAATATAAAATATCAAATTTTCCATTCTTTGTTAAAGGTAATTTATTAATTGTTTCAAAAATAATTGGTACCATATAATTGGGCAATTTTTTAGACAAGGACTTTTTAAGATTATCAGTTGAAAAATTATTATCACTTACAACAAGATAACTAATTAACAGTGAATTGTCATTTGTGATAGTCGTATAAGAATTAATAATTTGTTTATCAATTTTACTAATTGCAATATCAATTTGATTCAGATTAACTCTTTTTCCATTCAACTTTACAACTCTATCACTTCTTCCAATTAACTCAATGTTTCCATCCCCATTATATCTACCAAGATCCCCACTATTGTAGTATTTAATACCGTCATGTATAAAAACGTTTGATTGATTTGTAATACCGAATCCACTTATACAAATTTCACCTATTTCTTCATCGCCTTTTATATAAACGCCCTTTCCAGGAATCGGTTTCCCAATGGGAACAATTTCTCCTTTCAGTGTATCGGAAAATGAATAAACTGTCGCACACCCTGAATCTTCAGTAACACCATACAGATTAGAGACGGTAGGATGATTATCACCTTTAAAAATCCAATTTATATCTAAACATCTAAGCAATTCTCCGCCCAATATTAAATGTTCTATTCTCATAAATTGTTTTTCTAAATTATAGTTTTCTTTAAGTGTTTTAAGCATACTTGGCGTAAGAATACAATGAGTGACTCGATTTCTAGTTAGTTGGTCAAAAATCTCGTCGCCGTCAAATCCACTTTCAAAACTCGGCAAAATTAATGTGGAACCTTTAAGCAAAGGACAAATGATATTTCTTTGTGTCAAGTCAAAGCCAATGGATGTTAATAAATAGATTACACTATTAAAATTAATACGAAAATAATTAGCATACCAATCAAAAAGTCGTGAGACATTATTAATCGTTGTCTCTACTTTTTTTGAAGCTCCAGTAGTTCCTGAAGTATAAATAGTATAGAATTTATCATCTCCCTCAACATCAATTTCATTAAAGAGATTACTATTTATCAAAACATCCTGATTGTTAATAATTTCTATTGTGGACAAAATATTTTTGTGATTAATAAAAAGTTGGTCAATGCTGGAGTCAAAGACTAACTTTGCATTACAATCATTTGCAATTTTATTTATAAACTCAACAGAATTACTACTTGTAACAGGTATATACATTACTCCCAAGGAAATAGATGCTAATATTAGCGCTATTCCAGTAATAGATCTATCTCCTATAATTAAAATTGAATCGTTTTTTTTAACATTTGCTTCCACAAAAAATGTTTTTAATTTAATAATCATATTACTTAATTCAGAATACGTACAACAATTGTTCCCGCTTACAATAGCAATCTTTTCCCCATAATCTCCTATATGATTTACTTGTTTTAGTAATTCCTGTGTTTGAGTTGCCATATTGATGCCTTCTTTCTATAAAAAAATTAATGGAACCTGATTAGTAAATTACACTAAAGCGCTAGAATTAAAAAACAGTCAAAATTCTGATATAAATTGTTAAAATATAATTAAAATATCCTAGAAAATGTCTTATTTGTTAAGGTTGATATCAAGGGCTTCTTCGATGAAGTTAGTCATATCAAAATGTTTCATTTAATTTAGTCATTGGGTATCAGACACAATCAGCTTTTAGTGATTATTCGAAAAAAACTAAGAGCACTAATAATTCTCGCTGATGGTCATTTTATTTATCCCCCCAAAAGGAACGGACACAGCGGAGAGAAAACTTGTCTCCATTACTTATACCAACCTTAATTATTTTGACTTGTGGATAGATCGTCAATGGGAAGAAGGAGTCTATAAGAAATTAGTCCCTCAATATAATTCTAAATGAACGAGACACAGATCACATATTTACAGAAAGATACGCTCTTCAACAAATCTAAAAGAGATTTATACTATTCGATATGAGGAAGACTAAAAAATATTTTGTCATAATAGGAATGAAACAAAACTAAACTGTATGGCCATAAAATTGTTGGAAAAAAGAGCGACTAAACTTTCCTGTTTCTACGAGAAATTCTCAATTTATCAATCTAATCACAAAAACAGTGAATTTCTTGGGATTACTTTAAAGCTAGTTTCGAAGAATAATCGCTTTGTTAGTTTCTCCCATATTGCACAAAACTGAGAAACGTATTAAATACCATCTGAAGTAACAAATGAAATTGATATAATTTAAAGATATTAAAGAAATAATTATTCGTGAAATGTAAAAATATGCTAGTACCATAATATGTATTCATAATTACTATCGACTGTTTTCTGTTCAACTCACATAATGCTTTGCTTGTAACTTCCATAACTCATAGTATTTTCCTTTTTTATTTAACAAAATACTATGTTCTCCTCGTTCGACTATCATACCATCATGTAATACAATTATATTATTACAATTTTTACAAGAAGATAATCTATGCGAAATATAAATTGATATTTCTGGTTTTATATCTCTAGCTAATTTTTCATACAAATTTTGTTCAGATATCGCATCAAATGCAGACGTTGGTTCATCTAATACAAACACTTGTGCTTCTTTGTATATCCCGCGGCAAATTGCTAATTTCTGCAATTCTCCCCCAGAAAATCCTGTTCCATATTCACAAAAATTTTTATTTATATATGTATCTTCCTTAAAAGGGAGACTTTGAATTTTTTCATACATACCAATTTGTTTTAAAGACCAATCAAATCTTTCTTTTTCAAAATATTGATTCATGACTATGTTTTCTTTAATACTAAAGGAGAATATCAAGAAATCTTGAAAAATTGCAGAAAATAGTTCTTCATAGGATTCATCATAATCTTGAATATTAATCCCATTTAAATAGATTGCTCCTTTAGTTGGCTTTAGCAGGCGACACAAAAGCTTAATAAAAGTACTTTTACCCATACCATTTTCCCCGACCAAAGCAATCAAATCTCCATTTTTGATCTTCAAATTAATATCAATAAGCGTATCATTATCTGCACCTGGATATTTAAAATAGACTGAATCAAATTCAAAATTTAAACCTTTAGACAGATCAATTTTGTATTTGTCTTTTGTTATTTGAGATTCAATACTAACTTCGTCAATATATTCTAATAAAGCGTCATTATAAAAAATATCACCTTTTATTTCTTTATAATAAGCAAAAAGAGAAATAAATGAAAGGGAGATTTTTTCAAAAGCCATTATAGATTGAAACAATAAAGAAACGGATATAAGTCCTGAAGAGGCGATTATTCCCAATACACCATATAATTCAATTTTAAAAATGTTTGTTAAAATCGAATTAGAACCTTTATGTTTTCTTAATATCGAATGTTTACCCACCACAATATTCATCCAGGGCACTCTCGACTTCTCCATAATCTCATCTAAAATCATTGAGGCTTGATTATAGATCCTAATATCTTTATTTGCAGACTCGCTTTCTAAGTAATCATTATTATAATACTCTGTGTAACTGTTATGCTGCGAACCTTTCCTATATAGTTCAAAAATTTTTCTTTGACTATTATCACCATTTTTTATTGATGCGTCAACAACAAGAATTGCTGTTGACAAAATTATTACCCCCCAAAAAATATTAACATTAAATACATAATACATCGGACGTAAAACAAAAAATATTGACAGTACAATTGTAAGGAATGCATTTGTGAATTTTTCTATATGCGCAACGAATGTGTCAATACCGTTGTCTGTTGCAAATAAAGACTTAAGAATATTTTCACGTTTAGTATTCAATTGAGGATCATCTATTTTTTGATATGGAAGATCTAATTTTAATTTGTAAAGACGTTGCTCTAATAAACTATGAAAACTATTCTCAATGATTCCTAACTTATATGTTAGCCAATTTTTTAATAAAGAAAGTAAACTTATAGTAATAATTGAAATAACAATCTGATTTTTTAAACCATTATAATTGCTATTACTTGTAAAGATATTTACAAGTAAGGTAAAAAGTATGATTTCTAAAACACTTAAAGCAGATGTTGTAGTTGCCCTCAATAAGGAAAATTTTAAGTACTTTGGTGAAATAGAACCGATAAAATTCAACTGTAATCTTATGTTTTGTATTAAATGCATAATCAGTGCCTTTCTTTAATCGGAATATCTCTCACTCTGAATCTTATACATCTTAGCGTAACTTTGATTTAACCTCATTAATTCTTCGTGTGTACCTTGTTCTGTAATTTTACCACCACTTAAATAAAGAATTTTATCACAAAATTTTGTTGATGCTAATCGATGAGAAATATATATAGATGTCGAATTTTTTGTCATCTCCAAATAAGTTTCGTACAAACGGTTTTCTGAAACTGCATCTAAAGATGAAGTTGGCTCGTCTAGAATTAGTATGTCACCGCTCTTATAGACAGAACGCGCCATCAATAATTTTTGCTGCTCTCCTCCAGATAAATCAATACTGTTCAAATTGACACTAGAAACAAGTGTTGTATCTAGTTTATCTGGTAGTTTCTTTATTACTTTATTAAAATCAGTAATACTAAGGGCATAATCTAATTTGTTAAAATCTATTTCTTCATCCGAAGTGATATTTTTTTGAATAGTAGTAGGTAACAAAACAATATCTTGAAAAACACTTGATATTTTTTTAAAATGTTCACTATTTGGAATATCTTCCAAATCTGCTCCGTTTATCAGAATATTTCCTGATGTAGGAGAAATAAGTTTGCATAACAATGAGACTATCGTGCTTTTCCCTGCCCCATTTTCTCCAACAATAGCTATTCTTTCACCTTTTTTTATTGAAAAAGATATATTTTCCAGAATATTCTTGGTACTATCGTAACTAAAATATACATTTTTAAATTCAATCGTATCTATAACAGATTCCTTAACATCTGTATTAATTTCCACTGGTTTATCTATTTCTCTAGATAATTCCATTAATTTCCTATAATCACTTACTTTTTCTAATGAAAATAACAAATTTCTCCAGTTTTCTATTATATTAAAAAAAATTCCATCAAAGATAACATATAAGTTTATGATTAAGATTATAGTTTCTGAAGAAAGTGTATTATTGATAAATTGAAAAAATAATATACCGAAAATTGCGATGTTTCGGAAAACTATTACTAATGTAATAAAATTATTTTTATTTAACTCACGTTTTTGTATAGTGTCAATGTTGAAAACTTTTTCTGTAATAACATCTGTTAATTTTTTTGAAATTTTACTAGAATAGTTGTTTAATATAATATCTTTGAAAGATGAAGAACTCTCAAAGATTTGGAATAAATATCGAATTTTCTTTTCAACTTTAATCTGTTCCTTTTTATTTTCTAACCTTTTTATATCTAATCTCTTTACTAGTAGTAAATCAAGCAGAGATGCGGAAAATAATATTACTATTATAGCCCAATTAACTCTAAATCCTATCACTATTAATATAATAAAAAGAATACCATAAGTTATAACATTGGTTAAGCTTCTGTAAAATGCTAGTAAATTTACGTTAATATTTCTATTAAGAGCAAGGTGTGCTCCTAGAATCACACTTTTTATTTCAGGTTTTATAAACAGATCAAATGGGATATCTGTAATCTTAGACTGTTTGCGTTTATAAAAATGCAAATTCCATAATTGAGTCAAATATATACTTAATGACTCCTCCGCATAAATCTTTAAATAATCTAAAAAAGTGTAAAACAGTAATAAAATCATACAGTATAATAGATATACTTTTATTTCATAACCATTATTTAAAAAATTAATAATGAAAACAGGAAAAAATAGATTAAACAGATATAAACCAATAGTTGTAAAAATAGTTATAATTGGAAGTATCCACTTTCTTTTATTTAACTTTTTATATTGTTCCAACATATAAAATATATTATCTATTATTTTTTTTGTATCAATAAAATCCATCAATGACTTCTCCTTAATATTGATAATAAAATTATTCTTCAAATAGAATTTTTGGCTTTTCATAGGCATGGAAATTATTTGACATAGAATTAGTATATGCTCCACAGTTGTTAAAAACAATTAAATCACCGACTGAAATAGTCATTGGAAATTTCTTTAAACCTAAAGTTACAGGATTACAAGTTGTCGAAATAATGCGACATATAATTTTCTTTGATGAGTTATTATCTGATTGGATTAAATCAATATTTTTTGAAAAAAATATTACTGATATCAATCTATTTTCAGCAGAAAACTCCCCATCCAAGTACTGTAAATATACTTCAATAGCTTTATTTGCCAATGAACTAGGCGCAATAACATTATATGGAATAAGTCATAACCACCCGTGAAAACGGGTGGCTTGTACATCGGCTATAAGCCGTTTCCCTCCAGCGACGTCTAAAGACGTTCGCTGAACTTCGTTCAGGTTAATGCTATGATTACTTGACTAATGCCCGTAAAAACGGGCTTTTATCTTGTTCTAAAACTACCATCTGAGAACGAATCCTCGTACTCTTTGACACTTAACTTATCCAGGGCAATGTCATTTTTCTCTTGCTCGCGAATATATTTGGCAACTGTCTTTTCATTGAGACCAACGGTACTTACATAGTACCCTCTCGCCCAAAACTTTCGATTACCATACTTATATTTTAGGTTGGCATGTTTATCAAATATCATCAAAGCACTCTTGCTTTTCAAATATCCCATGAAATCGGAAATCGAAAGTTTTGGAGGAATCAAGACAAGCATGTGAACATGATCTGGAATCATATATCCCTCAATAATTTCCACACCTTTGTATTGACATAGATGACGAAAAATCTCAATGAGATCTCGTCTTATTTTGTAGTAAATGGTTTTTCTGCGGTACTTGGGGGTATAGATGATATGATATTTGCACATCCATTTGGTATGTGATAAACTGTAACTGGTTTTAGCCATTTCTTTTTCCTCCTTTGTCTTACCTGAACAAGTAGATTATATCAGGAAAAAGAAATGAAAGCTCAAAGCCTTGGCAGCCACCAGCTTAGCTGGTGGTTTTCTTGTTTTTCTCTAAGAGAAAAACTGGCTTGAAGCCAAAATAAAATGTAGGACATGGCAAAGAAGGTCGTCAGACCAGCCAAAACCTCTGTCCGGACATCTGTCCCTTTTTCGGTCAGTTTGAAAAATTTATCCATTTTTCAACAAATCTCCTTTTGAGTAAAATTTC
>ERZ773008.2543-NODE-2543-length-11875-cov-2.334772_pt1 | contig 11875 bp, 10 predicted proteins | sample MGYA00580664_ERZ773008 | MGnify/ENA primary metagenome ERZ773008 (study PRJEB29015, sample SAMEA2738016) | human oral metagenome | biome: human oral; feature: human-associated habitat; material: dental | place: China | collected 2048 ... | reverse complement strand
CTATAACCAGAGGTTAGCGAGTTTCCGAGCGCGATATATCTGCTAAAATCTGCATCGCCGTTAGTTACTTTTATATCTGCTACATCTTGGTCAAAGTCTGTACTGTTACAGCTTTGTACAGACAGGAATACAGCTGCTATTGCCGTACTGATAATTATCTTTTTCATATCATTTTTCTTATTTGAGGTTATATCTGATGCCCAAGCCGAAGTAGTAAGCCTTCGATTTCGCTTGTCCAGAGAAGTTGTATTGTTCGTTATTAAATTTTCTGCTTTGTTGGAAGGCTCTTGCCGCTGCCAAATCGATTCCGAAGGATTTAAAGTTAAAACCTACCCCAGCGGTGAGAACATTCATATTAAATGAAGGCGTTTCGGGGATAAAATCTTTGTCCGCGTACGGAGATTCGTCCCAATACCAGCCCAATCTACCCGTGATGAGCTCATTAAATTTGTATTCCGTCCCAAGTCTAACGGTTCTCGTGCTCTTAAAGTTCTTGTCAGATACCAAAACGGTAGGGTCACTCGGGTGGTTCCCGATTTTAGCGTTTTCAAAATCGAGGGTAAGCTTATCATAGCCATCCCAGCCCGTATAATTGAAGTCCGCTGCCACTTTCCACTTAGGTGTAATTCTATAAGAAGCGGCAAGGGTGTATTCATCCACTAATGGGAGGGTTGCTTTAAAGGAATCTTGCCCATTTGCATCGAGCCCGAGCACCGAATAGAGGCTTGGTGCTACATTAAAGCTCACTTTTCCGTTCTCCGCCTTCATATCCACAGGACTTCTGTATGCAATACTCACATTCAGATTGTCATCAGGCTGAAAATAGAAACCCAGACCGAAGCCACTTCCACTGGCTTTCTCATCTTTTATGTTTAGACTTCCTCCGAGTAGGGTAACCGCCTTATCCCAATCTACCGAACCTTTTGCGTAGATGTAGCTACCGCCCAGCGATACCCAAGGCGCCAGTTTTACGGATACCATCGGCTGAAAAAAGAAACTTTTCAGCTGCATTTTCTGTACGATATCCTTACCACTCCATTCTTCCCCCCAATCTACCGTACTTCCGAACGGCGTAGCGAAGCTGAAGCCCACAGAGACCTCATCCACCACTTTATAAGCGACCGCAGCGTAGAGCGGCGTGCCCAGAGGGTTATTTGTCTTGTGATTCTCCAGTGTGTGCGGGTTTTGGTACTCAATAGTAGAGGTTACCCCGAAGCCTCCCGCTACTACACTCAGTTTTGAGGGGATAAATGACATCCCCGCAGGGTTAAAGAATGCAATACTGGCGTCTTCTGCGTGTGCTGAAGTGTGTGCCATCGCTAGCTGCCTTACGCCTTGCAGAGAAACCTTAAATCCTCCTGCAAAGACCACCGTACCAGCCAGTAATGATGCGCTAATAACGAGTTTTTTCATAACTAATTTTAAAAATAATCGCCCAAAGATATAATAATCATTATTCAAAACATAAGATTTATTAAACAAAATCTATAAAATATTATATCGTTTAATTCATTTAATAATGATAATTGCTTGTAAATAATATATATAATATAGAATTAAATATTTTTGTTTAATATTAAACAATATCTAATTTTCTGTTGATAAAGATTGTCTATCTCTTGTTTATTCTTTCTTCAAAGGAAGAAACTGTATTTAAATATTGAGATTTTATCATTTGAACATTGATAGCTATATTTCTATTTTACCATTTAAATGTCTCTTCTCTAAAATCTTAATTTAAATTAAGATTTTTATTCAGATTAATGATTTACCTTTGTCCTCTTATTAATAAATAGAAAATTAAAAACCCTATGAAAAGCGTACTCATCGTAAGTGGGCACCCTAATTTAGCCCAATCTAACGCCAATAAAGCGATAATAGACGAATTGAAACACCTCCTTCCCAATGCGGAAGTGAGCGATCTCGGGGCGCTCTACCCAGATTTCAAAATCGCCGTAGAAGCAGAGCAGAAGAAACTCCTAAACGCCGATGTAATCGTGTGGCAAGCGCCAGTTTACTGGTATTCAGTGCCTGCAATCCTCAAAAAATGGATAGATGATGTCTTCACCTACGGCTTTGCCTACGGAGGCACAGGCGATAGCTCAAAGGTAAGAAGCTCATCCTCTCCTTTACTGCTGGCGCTGGCGTAGAGGACTATACCCCTGAGAACAAAGGAGAAGAACCCTTTGAAAACCTCCTACCACCCCACAAAGAAACCGCAGCGCTCTGCCAGCTCAGCCTCCTCAACCCTGTAATTTCCTTCGGAATGATGTATCTCCCTGGTCTATTGCCAGAATCCGTCCTTACAGCGCTTCAATCTAAGGCTAAAGACCACGCACGGCAAGTATTTGACCAGATTTCTAACCTCTAAAACCACCTTATCCGTATGAAAAAAGCAATCATCATCAGCCTCTCCGCATTCTTTATCCTCTCTTGCGAGAAGCCCAACAATGCTGACCAGAAAACGGGCATAAATCACGAGAAAACAGAGGATAATTCCCAAAGCGAGAACCTTAGCACAGCTAAAACACCCATCAATATCATCGGTAAGAAGGCTACGATCACCTACCCCGATTTTGTTGCTGAGGTAGAATACATTAGCCCCACGAAAGTCCGCTGGAAGACTACCGATATAGATGGAAATACCTTAGAGGAAACCTCCACTGCTGGGATAAAACAAATCAGCGACACCCAATTTTTGGTTCATTGGGTGGAGGACGACGGTACTGCTGTAAGCCAGCTCATCGACACTGAAAAAGGAAGCGCCAGCGTCTTACTAAGTATTTATAATGAGGGAGAGGAGACTTATAATGAAGGAAACGGGAGAGAAGTCCGCTCCCTCGAGGGGAAATTCAGTCTAAAACCTTAAATTTGAATCTATAACTCTAAATAATAGATTTTTAAAATAAAATTCTTCCCTCCAAATCGGAGGGATTTTATTTATACAATGGAGCGACTGTTTGTCTATTAATCTTTAATCCTTACTGAACAATAAAAAAGTGGTACATTTGCAGGTTCTTATTAGAATCTAAGCCATTAGCAAGATGAAGAAAAACAAGATTTTAGAAAATATAAAACTCTTTGCCGCAGGTGCGAAAGGAGTGGCAATAGGACGGACGGAGGAAGGGAAAACGGTACTCGTAACGGGCGCTGTACCTGGTGATAGCGTAAATGTGAGGGTGAGGAAGTCCAAATCCAAGTACATAGAAGGTGAGGCAGTGGAGATTTTGGAGTATTCAGCGGACAGAGTAGAGCCAAAATGTGAGCATTTCGGTGTTTGCGGGGGCTGTAAGTGGCAAAACCTGAGCTATGAGAAGCAACTCTACTTCAAACAGGACGAGGTGCTGAATAATATTAGGAGAATCGGTGGTGTGGATGATTTTGAGCTGGTGCCTATCCTCGGCTCAGAGGAGCAATACTACTACCGAAACAAAATGGAGTTCTCATTCTCAAACGCCCGCTGGCTTACCCCAGAAGAGGTGAGCTCGCAGCAAGATATTAACGATAAAAATGCGCTCGGATTTCATATACCTGGGATGTGGAGCAAGGTTTTAGACCTGAAAAACTGCTACTTGCAGGAAGACCCTTCTAATGAACTGAGGCTGACGGTGCGCTCCTTCGCAGAGGAACACGGAATGGCGTTCTACGATCTGAAAAACCAAGATGGATTCCTCCGAACCCTGATGATGAGGCAAAATTCTAAGGGCGAATGGATGGTAGTTTTCCAACTCTTCCGCGAGGAGGAGGAAAATAGGAAGAAACTCTTTGACTTTATCCTCTCAAAATTCCCCCAGATTAAGACATTGGTGTATGCCATTAACCCAAAAGGCAATGATTCTGTGTATGATTTGGAGATTAAAACCTATTATGGCGATGGATTTCTGATGGAAGAGATGGATGGGCTTAAGTTTAAGGTTGGTGCGAAGTCCTTCTTCCAAACCAACTATAAACAAGCGCTCGAACTTTACAGAAAGACGCTCGAATTTGCCGATTTAAAGGGCAATGAAGTGGTTTATGACCTCTATACTGGCACAGGAACGATCGCTCAATATGTAGCTCAGAACGCAAAGCAGGTTATCGGGATAGAATCCGTACAAGAAGCGATAGATGCCGCTACGGAGCACGCAAAACTCAACGGACTTGCGAACTGTACCTTCTACTGTGGGGATATGAAGGAGGTTTTTACAGAGGAATTTCTCGCTCGCCACCCCAAAGCCGATGTACTCATCACCGACCCTCCGAGAGATGGGATGCACCCAAAAGTTGTAGAGCAAATCCTTAAACTTTCACCTGAAAAAATCGTCTATGTGAGCTGCAACTCGGCTACACAAGCGAGAGACATCGCCCTGATGAAAGACGACTATAAACTGGTGAAGATACTCCCCGTGGATATGTTCCCACAAACCCATCATATAGAGAATATAGCCCTCTTAATAAAGAAATAAATGAAGTATTATATCATTGCAGGCGAGGCATCTGGGGATTTGCACGGCAGTAACCTGATGAAAGCCATACTAAAACAAGACCCCAACGCTGAATTTAGGTTTTGGGGAGGAGATTTAATGGAAAGCGTGGGCGGAACACTCGTAAAACATTATAGAGATCTGGCTTTTATGGGCTTTTTAGAAGTGGCAAAAAACATCAGAACAATACTTAAAAACATAAAATTCTGCAAAGAAGACCTGAAAAACTACCTCCCCGATACATTGGTGCTGATAGACTATCCTGGCTTCAACCTGAGGGTTGCAAAGTTCGCTAAAAGCCTCGGAATACGGGTGGTTTATTATATATCGCCCCAACTTTGGGCTTGGAAAGAAGGAAGAGTGAATATTATTAAGAAATATGTAGATGAAATGCTGGTAATCCTCCCTTTTGAAGAGGATTTTTACAAAAAACATCAGTATAATAAGGCTCAGTTCGTAGGGCACCCTCTCTTAGATGCTATTTCGGATTTGAAACCCATCAGTAAAGACGAGTTTAAAAAGGAGTTTAATCTTAATGATAAAGAAATTATAGCACTGCTCCCCGGCTCAAGAAAACAGGAGGTGGAGAAAATGCTCTCCATAATGCTTTCTGTAAGGGAGAGATTTGAGGATTATCAATTTGTTATAGCAGGAGCACCAAGCCTACCGAGAGAATTCTATCAAAAATATGTAGATGATGATGTACACTTTGTCTCTAACCGTACTTATGACCTGCTTAGATGCTCTTCGGCGGCGTTGGTTACCTCTGGTACGGCGACTTTGGAGACAGCTCTGCTGAATGTTCCAGAAGTAGTGTGCTACCGTGGCAGTAAAGTGTCTTACCACATAGGAAAATGGCTCATTAGAAATATAAAGTATATCTCTTTGGTCAATTTAATTATGAATAAAGAAGTGGTAAAAGAATTAATTCAGGATGAGTTGACCACAGATAATTTAGTAGGAGAACTTCACAAGGTTTTATACGAGAATAGAGAGATAATACTCTTGGATTATAAAGAATTACAGAATAAATTAGGAGGAAAAGGAGCGAGTGATAAAGCAGCGATGGTTATCATTAAAGCATTATTGTAAGCGAAAAAATGAATTTATTTTTTGGAGGTTAAATATATTGTATTTAGATTTGCAGTGTAAAATTTATTATTTCTAAATTATCAATTAAATTAAACATCTATGAAAAAGTCAATCCAACTATTAGGAGTACTTTTCCTTTCTGCTGCATTAGTCGCTTGTGGTGGAGAAAAAAAAGATTCAACTGAGGAGACAGCTCCAGCAACTGAAGAGGCGGCTCCAGCAACTGAAGATGCTTCTGCTGATGCAGCAGCTACTCCAGAAACTTCAAACACTTTACTTCTTGAAAGTACAGATGATATGAAGTTTCTTCAAACTGAGTTTAAAGTAAAAGCTGGTGAAGAAGTTACTCTAACTCTAAAACACACAGGTAAGCAACCTAAGGAAGTAATGGGGCACAACTTCGTTCTTCTAAAACCAGGTGTAGATATCCCTGCATTTGCTGAAAAAGCAATGAAAGCTAAGGATACTGATTATATCCCTGATGGAGATGCAGATATCATTGCGCACACTAAAACCATTGGTGGAGGTGAAGAGGATACTGTTAAGTTTACCTTGGAACCAGGAACTTATGAGTTCCTTTGCTCTTTCCCTGGTCATTATAGTATGATGAAAGGAAAGATTGTTGCAGAATAATTTTTTTCTGAATATTAAAATAGAGTAGCTCAAATTATTTGGGCTACTTTTTTTATGTATTTTCTTGTTTATTAATTTAAAAGTCTTACTTTTGAATCATATTTGAACTTATAAATAATACCAATATGAAAAATTTAGCGTACTTATCAGTAATAGCAGGAGCAATGCTATTTGTTTCTTGCTCTAAGCAGCAGCCAGAGGAACATCATCATGAACATATGGCTACTGAGGAAATGGGTGATCAGAAAAAGCCAGATCTTACGAATGTAAAAGTGGTAAATGAAATAGATCCTATTTGCCAAATGAAAACTGCTGAACACCTTAAAGATACCCTTCATTATAAAGGTGATGTATATGGTTTTTGCTCTGCTCATTGTAAGGCAGAATTTAAGAAAGACCCTGAAAAATATGCAGTAAAATAAAAAAGATAGATATTTTTAAATTATGAACATTACTAAATTAACAGTAATTGGAACTTTGTTATTTGCACAAAGTATTTTTGCACAGTTTAAGCAAACACCGCTTCCATATGCTTATAATGCACTCGAAGGCTCTATTGATGCCGAGACGATGGAAATCCATTATACAAAGCATGCAGCAGGTTATGTAGCCAATCTTAATAAGGCAATAGCAGGTACACCTTTAGAAAAGGAATCTTTACCTCAGATTTTGTCTAAGGTCTCCACTTTGAATGTAGGGATTAGAAATAATGCTGGTGGGCATTATAACCACGAACTTTTTTGGATGATTCTTACTCCTGAGAAGAATACAAAGCCCTCTGCACAGCTAAGCAAAGCGATAGATAAGACTTTTGGAAGTATAGATAAGCTGAAAGAAGAGCTAAGCAAAGCAGGTGCTACGAGATTTGGTTCTGGCTGGGCATGGCTTGTGGTGACCAAAGATGGAAAACTTGTAGTAAGCTCTACTCCTAATCAGGATAATCCTCTTATGGATGTGGCGGAAGTGAAGGGTACGCCTATTCTTGGGATTGATGTATGGGAGCATGCTTACTATCTGAAATATCAAAACAAGAGGAATGATTATCTTGCTGCCATCTGGGATATCATCAATTGGAAAGAGGTGAGCAAAAGGTATGAAGTTGCTCTAAGAAGAAAGTGATTTTCATATTAGATATTTTGTTTGTAAAAGCATAAGATTCTATTGAATTTTATGCTTTTTTATATTTTATTTAAAAAAATAATTTTGCTGTTTGTGAAAATACTCTTACATTTAACGAAAAATTTTAAGATATGTCAGAAAATAAAGTTGTATTAAGCTATGATGGAAAATCGTTTGAGTATCCTATCATAGACAGTGTAATTGGTGATAGAGGTATAGATATCTCTAAACTTAGAAGTGATACGGGATTAATTACTCTCGATTTAGGATATAAGAACACTGGTGCTACGATTAGCCAGGTTACTTATTTGGATGGTGATAATGGAGAGCTTTATTATAGAGGTTATCCTATTGAGCAAATTGCTGAAAAATCAAACTTTACAGAGGTAATGTATCTCTTGCTTCACGGGGAGCTTCCTACGCAGGCAGAGTTTGATAAATTCAATAAAAGTATCAAGGTGTATAACTATGTGGCAGAGGAGATGAAGAAAGTATTAGATGCTTTCCCTCGTTCTGCGCACCCTATGGGAGTTCTTTCCACGCGTACATCTTCGCTTACGGCATTCAACCCAAGGGCGGTAAATGTTCAGTCTAAGGAAGACCTTGACCACGCTGCGGAGATGCTTATTGCGAAATTTGCCCACCTCGCTGCTTGGACTTATAGAAAGACCAAAGGGCTTCCGCTCAACCACGGAGATAATTCATTAGACTATGTAGAGAACTTCTACCGAATGATGTTCAGACTGCCAAATGAAGAGTTTGAGAGCGACCCCGTTATCGTAAATGCTTTGGATAAACTGCTCATCCTCCATGCAGATCACGAGCAAAACTGCTCTACTTCTACCGTGAGAATGGTAGGTTCTGCGCATACAGGATTGTTTGCATCTATCTCCGCAGGGGTATCTGCGCTTTGGGGACCTCTCCACGGAGGAGCTAACCAAGCCGTAATTGAGATGCTCGAAATGATAGAAAAAGACGGCGGAGATGTAGCGAAATTCGTAGCAAAAGCAAAAGATAAAGACGATAAATTTAGGCTGATGGGCTTTGGTCATAGGGTGTATAAGAACTTTGACCCGAGAGCAAAAATCATTAAGAAATCTGCTCACGATATATTGGATAAATTAGGCCTCCACGATAAAGCACTAGACATTGCTATGCAACTCGAAAAAGTAGCGCTGGAAGATGAGTACTTTGTAGAGAGAAAACTCTATCCGAATGTGGATTTCTACTCTGGAATTATCTACCGAGCACTGGGCATACCTACGGAAATGTTTACGGTAATGTTTGCCCTCGGAAGATTACCAGGATGGATCTCTCAATGGAAAGAAATGAGGCTGAAAGGCGACCCAATTGGAAGACCAAGACAAGTATACCAAGGTGCTCCAAAAAGAGAGTACATCCCTATTGAAGCGCGCTAATCAGCAAGAATTTTTAATAGTTTTTTTCATAAATAAGGAGCCAGTATTAAAAAATACTGGCTCTTATTTTTTATGCTATTGCCAGCGAGGGCATTGTCCATAAGATACTTTTAATATGGATATTGAGTAGCTGTATTTGTGTATTTTTTTGAATTTCTCTACTTTTGGCACAAGTAGATTTTTTATGAAACTTAATATCAAGAACGAAACGGGGCGTTTAAGGTCGGTAGTGCTGGGTCAGCCCGCTTCTATGGGAGCCATTCCCACGCTGGAAGAGAGCTATGATGCGAAATCTTACCACACCATTCTGCATAATATCTATCCTACAGAGAAAGATATTGTGGATGAAATGAGTATTTTTGAAAATATCCTTAAAAAATATGGTGTAGAAGTTCTTAGACCCGATGTGATAGAGGATTATAACCAGGTTTTTGCACGGGATGTAGCTTTCGTGATAGAGGATAAGATGATTATTTCTAATCTGATTTCCGATAGGGCAAATGAGCAGCACGCGTACTCCAAAATCTTTGAAAAGATAGATTGGAGAAACCTTATTAACCTCCCAGAAAGAGCGCATATAGAGGGTGGAGATGTGATTGTGTGGAATGATTTTATTTTTGTAGGAACTTGCTATAGTGAAGATTACAGAAATTTTAAAACTGCACGAACCAATGAATATGCGATTGATATTCTTAAAGAGTTTTTCCCAAAGAAAAGAATAATAGATTTTGACCTAAAAAAGAATGATAAAGAGCCGTATAAGGGGATTTTGCATTTGGATTGTACCTTTAATCCTGTAGGTGAAGACAAGTGTATTGTATATCCTAATGGCTTTGTAGATGAGGATGATTTTCACTTGATATTGGATGTTTTTGGTGAGGAAAATTGCTTCCAGGTTACGGATGAAGAGATGTTTGCTATGAACCCGAATATCTTCTCTATTTCACCAGAAGTTGTGGTTTCAGACTCTGCTTTTACGCGTATGAATAATCATCTTAGAGAGGTTTGGAACCTTAGCGTAGAGGAAATACCCTATAGGGAAATCTCTAAAATGGGCGGTCTCTTGAGATGCTCCACAATGCCACTGGTAAGGGAATAAAAAATGATAATTATAATAATCTCCACTCAGTAAGTGGGGATTTTTTTTATGATTTTTAGCTTAATTAATCTACTTGAACCCCATTTGCTTTAAAGAAAATGATTATATTTGCCGACTGTTAAAATTAATGTTGTATTAAAATGCAAGGAAAAGGACTTATCGTTACCATTGCCATTGTATTAGGGCTTATTTGCCTCAATGAACTGTTACCAACTTGGTATGTTGCGAGAACTGAGGAAAAAATAGCCGCTGCAAAGGGCAATGAGAAGGAAATTAAAAGAATTAAAGAGGATACCTTAGACCTTTACTACACGAAACTTTACTACTCCAAAGCGAAGGAAAAAGAGATGAAACTCGGTCTTGACCTTAAAGGTGGTATCAATGTTCTTTTGGAAATCAATCAGAGAGATTTAGTAAATGACCTTACCAATTACACCGCAAACCCAGTGGTAATAGAGGCGCTTAACAGAACAGACAAAGTCTCTAAAAGCTCTGCTAAGGCATATATAGATCTCTTTTTTGAGCAGTTTGATAAAGTAAATCAGGAAAAACAAGCGAACCTTAAACTCGCAGACCCAGAAGTATTTGGGAATATAAACCTGCCTGCTGTAAAGTACAATACTACTGATGAGCAGGTAAAGAAAATCGTAAAAACAAGAATAGATCAGTCGGTAGGTACTGCCTTTGAAGTTATCCGTACCCGTATCGAGAAGATGAATGCTTCTGTACAGCCGAATGTACAGAGAGTGCCAGGTACAGGTAGGATTTCGGTAGAAATGCCTGGGGTAAAAGACATAGACAGAGTAAAGAAAATGCTCCAGTCATCTGCTAAACTCCAATTCTGGGAAGTACAGCTGGGGCAGGAAGTAGCTCCATACATACAGCAGTTGCAAGCTGCCGTTTCTGCAAAAGGAGATTCCATAGGTGTAGATAAAAATATCAACTTGGAAAAAGTACTCTTTTCTGAAAGATTGTACTCTAATGGAATTGCGAATGTAAAACTATCAGATACCGCTGCTGTAAATAAACTCCTTAACAGTGAAGTGGCTACTAAGCTAAGACCGGCTAACCTTAGATACACACAGTTTATGTGGGGGTATAAGCCAGAGTCTGAGTCGCCAGACCATCTCACACTTTATGCTATAAAAGGTAATATCAACCAAAAAGCACCAGTAGATGGTGCGGTAGAATCTGCAAATATCTCCTACGACCAGATTGGTAGAATAGTAGTAGATATGCAGATGGACTCCAAAGGAGCAAAAGACTGGAAAACAATGACGGAGAAAAACCTCAAAAAACCAGTTGCGGTAACTTTGGATAACAGTGTATATACGGCACCTACGGTTCAGAGTGTTATCCCTAATGGTAGAACTCAAATCTCGGGTAGCTTTACCCAAGACGAAGCTCAGGATTTGGTGAATGTACTCGGTGCAGGTAAGTTGCCAGCAGGTGCTAAAGTAGTGCAGGCAGATGTAGTAGGTCCTTCTCTCGGGCAGGAGTCTATTAATGCAGGTCTTGTATCCTTCCTCATCGCATTTGTGGTGATGATTGTCTATATCATTTTCTACTATGGTGGGGCAGGGGTATATGCTGTAATTGCAATGGTATTCAACCTCTTCTACATATTCGGTATAATGGATTCCGGGGACTTTACCCTTACCCTGCCAGGTATTGCGGGTATCGTACTCTCAATGGCAGTGGCAGTGGATACCAATGTCATTATTTATGAAAGAACAAAAGAAGAGCTTTTTACAGGGAAAAACATCCTTCAAGCTTATAAAGATGGCTTTAAACACGCTTTCTGGGCTATTTTTGATGGTCACCTTACTACTATTCTTACGGCTATCGTACTCTATATTTTCGGTACGGGGCCTATTAAAGGCTTTGCTGTTACCTTGATTATCGGTATTGTGATGACATTCTTTACCAATATCGGTCTTGCAAGGGTGATGATATTCAACAGGCTGGAGAAAGGAAAACCTCTTTCGGTATGGACGACTCCTACTAAAAACCTGTTTAGAAACACTTGGATAGACTTTATCGGTAAGAGG
>ERZ773008.2539-NODE-2539-length-11884-cov-4.542480_pt1 | contig 11884 bp, 11 predicted proteins | sample MGYA00580664_ERZ773008 | MGnify/ENA primary metagenome ERZ773008 (study PRJEB29015, sample SAMEA2738016) | human oral metagenome | biome: human oral; feature: human-associated habitat; material: dental | place: China | collected 2048 ... | reverse complement strand
CCGCCAACCTGCCGGACGACACGCCGCACGAAGAAAAAGTGCGCCGCTTGGAAGCACTGAACGAAGTGATTGAAGCCGAAACCGCCCGCATCAACCAAACCATGCTCGGCACAGTGCAGCGCTGCCTGGTGGAAGGTATCTCCAAAAAAGACCCCGACCAGCTACAAGCACGCACGGCGAACAACCGCGTGGTGAATTTTACCGGCGATGTGTCGCTCATCAATCAAATGGTAGAGATCGAAATCACCGAAGCCTTCACCTTCTCATTACGCGGCGAGCTGGTGGAGTAAACAACAGGCTACCTGAAAATTTACCAGGAAGGATAAGCATGAAGAAAATCGCGATAACCGCGCTATTGGGTTTGTTGCTTGCCCCTGCCTATGCCGAAAATCAGCAGGGTTTCGACCAGGATGAAATCTATCAGCAGGTTCAGCTAACGAGCGAATATATTGAAAATGAGCTGAGCAAGATCGTGCTGGCGAATTTGGCCGTGATGTCGCCCGAACAAGAGCGGCGGCTGAATACGAGTAAACAGGCCGAAAGTGCGTTTAATCAAAGGGCTCGGCGCCAGCTCATGCAAACCTGGCCTGCCTATATGAATCGCTGCTATGCCGGCAATGCGGCTAGATTGTGCGCTTATCGCGATATGTATTTCCATCAGATATTTGAATTTGTTATGAAACAAGCTGGCGATCGGCAGCGGGTTCTGCCGCTCAATGTGCAAACCCACGCCTGGATATGGCAGAACCCCCGATTGTCGGAGCAGGCGGCAGCTGAAATAACTGCGATAATCCGTGAGGCTGGTTTGTAAATCAGTGCGCTTTGGTATTTGCTTGCCACTGATTTGAGGTACATATTTTCAGGTAGCCTGTTAGCGTTTTAGTCGTACAATCGTACTTGTCGGGCATGTAGAAAGGGATAACATGATGAAATTCAAACACACCCTGTTGGCTGATATCTTAGCGGTGGCTTGCGGCAGCGGCATGGCGCAAACCGCACAGGCCGGACAAGTGCATAGCCTCGCTCTGCTGTCGGACGTACCGTACAGCGGCGCTGACGGCTTATACGAGCTAGTTGATTGGACGGATAAAACTGTACGCCAGCCGCGCGGCTAACTACTGAGGCTACCTGAAAAATGTTTGGCAGATGTTTTCAGGTAGCTTTTATAACGCGTCAAACACAAAGCAAAAGAGACAGGGGCTACCTGAAAATGATGAAGCAAATGATGGCGGCGGCATTATCGCTATGCTTGCTTGCACCGGCTTACGCGAAGGATGCCGAAAGGCTTGATCAGTTGGCGTTTGCCCGGCAGGCACGGATGGCCGCCCAATATTTGGGTGATCAAGCATCCAGCCTGGTAGTGGATCACGTTCTTGCCATGACGCCGGAGCAGCAGAGAGAGTTCGACCGGCTGCTTGCGGACAAACAGCAGGCAGCCCGCTGGGAAAGCGAAATTCGCGGGCGGGTAATGCGGTAGTTTGTTGGCTATATTGTGCAATGCTATGCGGGAAACCAAGCAGATTTATGCGCTTATCGCGATATTGCCGGGCGGACCCTCATGCGCCAAACACTGGAGCAGTCAAACGACAAACAGCCGATTATGCCGCTACACGAGCAGACTCAATCTTGGATAACCGGCCCCCCCCGGCAGGCTGCCGAAGCAGAACAGATTGCCGAATGGATGGCGCGGTTAGCCTTGCATCCCGGCAGCCAAGATCGATAGCAGATAGTTTTCAGGTAGCCTTCCGCAGGCAACCCTTGAGGCTACCTGAAAATAAAACCGGAGCTTAATCCTGCAAGAACCCTTTATCTCAACCCTTTTTCCCAACCACACTTGAAACATCATGCAATCCTTTCTAGACCGTTATTTCAAACTTTCCGAAAACCAAACCACCGTCCGCACCGAGCTGATGGCGGGGCTGACCACCTTCCTCACCATGTGCTACATCGTCGTGGTGAATCCGCACACCCTGTCGCAGGCGGGGATGGATTTTGGCGCGGTATTTGTGGCCACTTGCATTTCCGCCGCCATCGGCTGCCTGATTATGGGCGCGCTGGCCAATTATCCGATTGCGCTGGCGCCCGGTATGGGGCTGAATGCCTATTTCACCTTCAGCGTGGTCAAAGGCATGGGTGTGCCGTGGCAGGTGGCGCTGGCGGCAGTGTTTGTGTCCGGCATCATCTTTATTTTGTTCAGCTTTTTGAAAGTGCGCGAAATGCTGGTGAACGCGCTGCCGATGAGCCTGAAAATGGCGATTGCCGCCGGTATCGGCCTGTTTTTGGCGCTGATTGCGCTCAAAGGTTCGGGCGTGGTGGTGGGCAATGAGGCCACGTTGGTGCACATGGGCGAATTCCGCCTGCCGGTGGAGGGGCAGCCGGGCGTGTATACGCCGAATTGGCCGATGCTCTTGGCGATGCTGGGCTTTTTCATTATTGTGGTGCTGGATTATTTCCGCGTGCGCGGCGCCATCATCATCGGCATTTTGGGCGTTACCCTGCTGGCGGTGCCGCTGGGGCTGACCCACTTCGAGCGCGTGGTATCGGCCATTCCCAGCATGGCGCCTACCTTTATGCAGATGGATTTCAACCATCTGTTTTCAGGTAGCCTGATTGCGGTGATTTTCGTCTTTTTCCTGGTGGATTTGTTTGACAGCACCGGCACGCTGGTGGGCGTGGCACACCGTGCCGGCCTGTTGGAAAACGGCAAACTGCCGCGCCTGAAAAAAGCCCTGTTTGCCGATTCCGTGGCCATCGTGGCCGGGGCGGTGCTGGGCACCTCCTCCACCACACCCTATGTGGAAAGCGCCTCCGGCGTGGCTGCGGGCGGCCGCACCGGGCTTACCGCCGTTACCGTGGGCGTGCTGATGCTCGCCTGCCTGTGGTTTTCGCCGCTGGCCGAAGCCGTGCCCGCCTTCGCCACCGCGCCCGCACTGCTGTATATCGGCATCCACATGATGCGCTCGGCTACCGAAATTGACTGGCACGACATGACCGAAGCCGCGCCCGCCTTCCTCACCATGGTGTTTATGCCCTTCTCCTATTCAATTGCCGACGGCATCGCCATGGGCTTCATCAGCTATGCCCTGGTGAAACTGTGCTGCGGCCGATTCCGCGACGTGCCGCCGATGGTGTGGGGCGTGGCCGTGCTGTGGGCATTGAAATTCTGGTTCTTGGGGGCGTAAGGCACATTTGAATAATAGAAAAGGCTACCTGAAATTTCAGGTAGCCTTTTTTTGTCCAATGAATCCAAAGGGTGGGTTTCTTCGGTAATTTTATCGGCAGCAGGGTTGTTTCAATTCACGCTCAAACTTTTCATACCGCGTTGGCTTGCCCTGCCGTATTGATAGCCGTTTCCGACTGTTGTCGGTAGGTTGGGCGGAAATGCCGGATACCGTTTTCGCACACCCAGTCGTCCAGCTGCATATCGTGCTTTTCGGCGGGCAGGGTGTCGGTTTCCTGGCAGGCGAAGCCGGCGCCGATTTTGCGCGGGCAGAGGCGGTGGCGGGTGGCGGCAAGGGTAACGTCGTAGTAGCCGCCGCCTTGGCCGAGGCGGTAGCCGCGCCGGTCGATGCCGACTAGAGGGATGATGATGCCGTGCAGGTTGTGGATGCGGATTTTGCGTCCGGCAAACTGGGGGATGTGCAGCTTGCCTCGGCGGCGGCGTTCGGGGCGGCCCTGCGGCGGGAAGGGGGTAAACCACAGGCGCAGGCGGCGCGGTTCGATATAGGGCAGGTAGAGCTCGGTGCCGCGGCGGCGGGCGGCGGCGGTGAGGCTGTCGAGCCGCAGCTCGCTGCCGATCGGCCAATAAACGGCCAGGCGCTTGCCGCGTTTCAGGTAGCCTTTGAGCAGGTTGTTGATGTGCTTTTCGGCGCGCTGCCGTATGGCCGGCGGCAGGCTTTGCCGTTGGCGGCGGAAGTGGCGGCGGAGGTCTTTTTTGCTTGGCATGGCGGTTTAGGCGAGGCCTTTTTTCAGGCGGGTCCAGCTTTCGGGGTCTTCCTGCCATTCTACGTTTTCGCCGCGCAGTATGGCCTGCATCATTTTGGCGGTTTCGACGTCGATTTCGCGTGCGGTTTCGAGCAGGGGCTCATTGGCAAACACGGGCAGGTCGGGGGTATATTTCTCGGCCATTTTGTCCATCTGGTAGCGGTCGCGGGCGGCGTAGAACTCGCTGAGCTCTTGGGCTTTTTCGGAGTTGATGCCGAGTTTTTCCAGCGCGAGGCGGCCGCTGCGGATGGCGGCGTCTACGGTTTCGCGGATGATGTAGTTGGCGCCGGCATGGTGCAGGTGGTAGGCGTGGATGCGGTCGTGGGCGCGGGCGATGATGGGCAGGTTGGGGTAGTGGCGGTGGACGAATTCCACGATTTCGGTGGACTGCTCGCGGTTGCCGATGCAGATGATGAGCAGTTTGGCGTGCGCCAGGCCGATGGAGTTGAGCAGTTCGGGGCGGGTGGCGTCGCCGTAGTAGGTTTTGCTGCCGTATTTGGTGAGGCCTTCCACGGTGTCGGCCTGGTAGTCGATCACGGTGGTGTGGAAACCGCAGGCGGTGAGCAGGTTGTTGATTTGCTGGCCGAAGCGGCCGTGGCCGAGCAGGATGACGGGGTTTTCCTCTTCAATCACGTCTTGCGGGCGCTCTTGGTTTTCTTCCACGATGCCGCGCGGGGCAACCACTTTGTCATAGAAGATAAACAGGAGCGGGGTGAGCAGCATGGAGAGGGCAACCACCAACGAGATGCGGTCGGCCATGGCGCGCGGCAGAACATGGCTCTGGCGGGCGATGGTAAGCAGCACAAAGCCAAATTCACCGGCCTGCGCCAGGCTGAGCGCGAGCAGTTTGCTGCCCATGCGCGGCAGGCGGAACAGCAGGCCGAGGATAAAGAGGATGGTGCCTTTTACCGCCAGCGTGGCCAAGGTGATGGCGGCCACCACCCAAAATTCTTTATGCAGCAGGGCAAAATTCATGCCCGCGCCCACGGTGACGAAAAACAGCCCCAAAAGCAGGCCTTTGAAAGGCTCGAGGTGGCTTTCCATTTCGTGCCGGTAGGAGCTGTTGGCCAGCGCCACGCCGGCCACGAACGCGCCCAGCGCGGGGGAGAGGCCGATAAGCGACATCAGCGTGGCGATGCCCACCACCAAGGCCAGAGTGAACATGGTGAACATTTCGTTGAGGCGGACTTTGCTGATGAAGCGAAACATGCGCGGCACCAGATAGCGCACGCCCACGGCAATGGCCAAAATGGCGGCGATGCTCACGGCGGCGAGCACCCAGCCGGGCTCGTCGGCCAAAAGGTTGGTGGTGTGCTGGCTGCTTCGGTGGTGGTGGCTGGCGGCCAAGAGCGGCAAGAGCGCCAGCATCGGGATGGCGGCCACGTCTTGAAACAGCAGGATGGCAAAGCCTGCCTGCCCGCCGGGCGACTGCATCAGATTTTTTTCGCTATAGGTTTGCAGCACGATGGCGGTGGAGGAGAGCGCCAGAATGCAGCCCACGGCCACGCCCATCTGCCAGCTTTTGCCGATGGCTATGGTGATGCCAGCAATCGCCGCCACGGAGAGCATCACCTGTAATCCGCCCAGCCCCAAGAGCTTGTGCCGCAGCTGCCACAGCTTCTGCGGCGCCAGCTCCAAACCGACCAAAAACAGCATCATCACCACGCCGAATTCGGCAACGTGCTGGATGGATTCGGTTTCTTTACCGGCCAAACCCAAAACCGGGCCGATGGCGATACCGGCCATCAAATAGCCCAACACCGAGCCCAAGCCCAGTTTTTTGGAAATCAGTACGGCGGCCACGGCGAAGGCGAGGTAGGTGAAGGAGTAGAGCAGGATGGTGGTCATGGGCGTATTTTAGGTAAGTGGTTTTTTAAATAAAGGGTTATGGTTTTCAGGTAGCCTTTTGCCGGAGGAGGGGCTACCTGAAAACAGCGGGCTGGTTTCGGCGAAACCGGCGTATGTTTCTGGCAGCCTGGCGGCAATCAGCGCCGCGCGGCTTCGGCAATCAGTTTTTCCACCAGCGGCGGCACGCCGTCTTTGGCTTTGGCTTCGATAATGCTGATGTTTGCCAAGCCTTTCGGCGGGCGCGGATCGACCAGGTAGCGTTCGGCTTCGTAGGGCGCGTATTCCAGTAGGCCGGCGGCGGGATACACCTGCATCGAGGTGCCGACCACCAGTATCTTATCGGCTTGCGATACCCGGCGGGCGGCGGTTTCAATCAGCGGCACGGCCTCGCCGAACCAAACGATGTGCGGGCGCATGGGGCGGCCTTGCGGGTCGGTGTCGTTGACGGATTGGTCGCCTGTCCATTCGACCACATAGTTTTCGTCGGCGCTGCTGCGGGCTTTGTTCAATTCGCCGTGCAGGTGCAGCACGTTGCTGCTGCCGGCGCGTTCGTGCAGGTCGTCCACGTTTTGGGTAACAATTTGAACCTGATAATATTTTTCCAGTTCGGCCAGCGCGCGGTGGGCGGCATTAGGCTCGGCGGCCCGCGCCTGGCGGCGGCGTTCGTTGTAGAAGTCGATCACGAGCTTGGGATTGCGTGCGAAGGCTTCGGGCGTGCACACTTCTTCCACTTTGTAGCCTTCCCACAGGCCGTCGGTGTCGCGGAAGGTGCGCAGGCCGCTGTCGGCGCTGATGCCGGCGCCGGTGAGGACGACGATTTTTTGCATGGTTTGCTTTCTTGTGAACGGGTTGCCGTGTGTTTTCAGGTAGCCTGTATGGTCGGATAAAGGCTACCTGAAAATAAGGGGAATGGCTTTTCAGGTAGCCTTTGGGTTTTTAGAGCCCCCAGAAATTGAACAACCACTCGCCATCAGGCTGTTTGACGGCATGGTATGTTTTACGTACCACTTCTTCGCTTTGCGGTGAGATGTATTCGACGTTGAAGGCAACTGTGTTGGCTGCCAGCCGTTTAATTTGATTGACTCGTAGGACATTCAGACAGCCGGAGGTGTGATGAAACATATCGCGTTGCGGCATACCGAGCGGGTTGGGCTCGGAAGAGTTTGGCGAGCTGTAACGGGTAAGCCTTGAAGTCGAAGTACCGCAGGCAATCAGGCCGATATAGTTGGCAATGGCCGGTTTGGCATCGTTGAAGAGCGGGGCGGCACCACGATTGGGTACGGCGCGGGAGAGTGCCTGGCTGATGGAATTCCGGGTGCTGGACGTCATCACGGCGGCATTATTGTTGCCGGTGGTAGTGGGCTGCCCGGATAGAACATTGTTCACGCCAGAGAGAATGGTGTTTGCACCGTCCAACACATCGCCTACTTGTTGGCAGCCGCTTAGTGCGGTGAGGATGAGGGCGGTGGTAAGGGTTGTTTTGAGGTGTTTCATAGGATGCTCCCTTTATTAATGATGAGTGGTGAAAAATGCTCAGGTAGCCTGTGTGTGATTGTAATAAAGGCTACCTGAAAATTTACACCTGGCTTTCAGGTAGCCTTTGCGTTTAAAACCGGCGGTGCTGCAGGGCGGGCAGTTGGTTGCGTACGGTGTGCAGGCGTTGGGGTTTGAGTTCGGCCATGATCCAGCCTTCGCCTTCCGGACGCTCGGCGAGGATTTCGCCCCAGGGATCGATAATCATGCTGTGGCCGTAGGTGCGCCGGCCGCTGTCGTGCAGACCGCCTTGGGCAGCGGCGATAACGTAGCATTGGTTTTCGATGGCGCGGGCTTGCAGCAGGGTTTGCCAGTGGGCTTTGCCGGTGGTGTAGGTGAAGGCGGCGGGCAGGAGGAGTACGTCGAACGGCTGCTGGGCGCGGAAAATTTCGGGGAAGCGCAGGTCGTAGCACACGCCTTGGCCGTAGCGCCAGCCGTCGATTTCCACAGACGGGGGGATGCTATTGCCGGCTTCGATGGTGTCGGCTTCGCGGTAGCTTTCGCCGATGCCGGTGTAGCTGAAGAGGTGGGCTTTGTCGTAGCGGCTGAGGCATTGGCCGTCGCGGCCGTATACGAGCAGGCTGTTGATGATTTTGCCGCTTTCGTTGGCGAGCAGGGGGATGCTGCCGCCGAATAAGACGATGCGGTGGCGGGCGGCCAGTTCGGCCATGAAGATTTGCAGGGGGCCGCGGCCGAATTGTTCGGCTTGGGCGAGTTTGTCGGTGTCGTGCCGGCCCATCAGCGGCCAGTATTCGGGCAGCAGCACCCAGTCGGCACCGGCTTGGGCGGCAGCGGCCACTTGCTGTACGACACTGCGGCGGTTGACGGCGGGGTCGGTGTGGGAAACGAGTTGGATGGCGGCGGCGCGGATGGTTTGCATGGTGTGTTCGATTCGGATTAAAAACTAAGGGGAGGCTACCTGAAAGCATCTGCTTCTGCGGGGGTAAAGCAATATTTTGTTGCGGGCGGCTGCTGTTTCGGCGAGGCCGAAATTATTTCAGGTAGCCCAAGGGTTTATTGTTGGTGCAAGCGGGTGGCGTAATCCACTTCTTCGCGGCTGCCTATGATTACGGCCACGCGCTGGTGCAGGCCTTCGGGCTGGATATCGAGCATGTTTTCGCGGGCGTTGGTGGCCGCGCCGCCTGCTTGTTCGATAATCAGACTCAAGGGGTTGGCTTCATACATCAGGCGCAGTTTGCCGGGCTTGGCCGGGTCGCGCGCGTCTTTGGGATACATAAAGATGCCGCCGCGCATGAGGATGCGGTGGATTTCGGCCACCATGCTGGCCACCCAGCGCATATTGTAGTTTTTGCCGCGGGGGCCGGTTTCCCCGGCGAGCAGTTCGGCAATGTATTGCTGCATGGGCGGCTGCCAATGGCGCTGGTTGGACATATTAATGGCAAATTCGCGCGTGGCCTGCGGGATTTGCGGGTTGAGCTGGGTTTGGACAAATTGGCCGCCCGCATCCAGCGTAAACACGGCCACGCCGTGGCGCAGGCAGAGCACGAGCTGGGTTTGCGGCCCGTAGAGCGCATAGCCGCTGGCTACTTGGGCGCGGCCGCTTTGCAGGAAGGATTGGGTGGAGAGCGGGCCTGCGGGTTTTTCCAAGATGGAGAAAATAGTGCCGACCGAAATATTGATGTCGATATTGGACGAGCCGTCTAAAGGGTCGAACAGCACGAGATAACGGCCTTGATCGCCGGCGGGCACGAACTGCTCTTCTTCTTCGCTGGCCAAGCCGGCCACGGCGGGGTTGGCGCGCAAAGCGTCAATCAGGATTTGGTTGGCGATAACGTCCAGTTTCTTCTGGGCTTCGTCTTGCACATTGCTGCTGCCGGCTTCGCCCAGGACACCGGCGAGCGCGCCCTGGCGCACTTGGCCGCTGATGGTTTGGCAGGCTTGGACGATGGTGGAAACCACGCTGCCTAATTCGGCAGGGAGGTGGTGTTCGGCGAGGTGTTGCTGGAGGAATTCGGCTAGGGTGGGCATGGAGAAACTCAATCAGGATATTTTTGCGGGTTATCTGTGTTAAAGGCTACCTGAAAAGTTTGGCCTGGCCGCGTCGTTACGCTGGATTTGAACCGCGTAGAGGCTTTATTTTCAGGTAGCCTGTTGGCATGGCCGTATTTTACCCGCACAGCGGCTTGGCGGGGTAGGGTTTGCAGGGAGAAATTTGCCGTGCCGTTGTGCCGTTCGGGCGGTTTAACGGCGTTTGCCGCGGCCGCTGTGGCGTGGAGGCTCAGTACGTTCAGCTTCGAGACGGATGCGTTCCACTTCGCGGCGGAACTGCGGGGTAAGGCGCTGGCTTACCTGTTCGTAGCGCTGGCTGATTAGACGCATCATCGGCGGCATCATAGTTTTGGTCAAATCACCCTGTTTGTTCAACACACTCTGTCCGGCAGGTGTACGGTAGAAGGCGATCATGGCATCCACTTCTTCCTGCGTGTAGGTTTGGCGCATGGCATCGCGGCCGATTTCGCGCATCTGGTTCAGCATTTCTTCCGATTGGAAAACTTCGCGGTTCATGCCGGCAACATATTGTTCGGCAGCGCGTTGCAGCGCGGCACGCTGCTCGGGGTTCAGGCGGGTGTTATCGTTGATGCGGCGGGCGATTTCCTGATTGGCGAAATCGGTGGCGGCGGGCATGGCGGCACGCAGCTGGGCGGGCAGGTTTTGCAGGTCAATCAGCCGGTTAAGAGATTCGTCAGACGGGGTTTGCGCGGCGGCGGGCAGGGCGGCCAAGAGTGCGGCCAAGGCGAGACTGCGGAAGATAGACCGGCGGAGACATAGGTGGCATGGGATTCCTTTTTGGAGTGAGGCTACCTGAAAACATTTGCTTCAGTGGCGTTAAAACAAGATATGCACCGTGCGGCTGCCACGAATGGGCTATTGTCGGTCGCGGTGGTATTCACGGGTGAAAAAACTGCAATCGTCATGCCCGTGAGTGGTGAGCGGCTTGTGTTGGCGGTGGTGCTGTTTGAGGCGCACCAGCAGCCATAGCAACAATGCCAGTAATAAGAAAGTAAGAGAGATAAATCGAACATCGCTGTCCCCCGCAAGTAGTGGCACGAAATACTTTGCATCCCTGATTATTTTGCTGGTTTGCTTGGCAAGGCAGTGCGGCCTTGGTTGTATGGGATGAAGTTGTCCGGCTGTAGGTATCAGAATCGGTGTTTATTCTCTGTTTATCGCGGCGCAAGGCCTGCGTTCCAAAGCTTGCCGCTTGGTAAGCGGCGGGATGCTGTTTGTTGTTGTATGCCAGCAAGCCCCTCTTTTTCGGAAACCCTCTGTATCTATTTTGAATTATAGCGATTTCTTTACATTTATGTCCAGTAACCGACTAAAGTGGTAGGAAAAGTTAAGACATTTGTGCAACAAGTGAATGGTGTGGACAATAAGTATAGATTATATTCATTATTCGGCCGCATTTTGCATAAATAGATTTGCTTTTGTGTCTAAACATGTCTATTATGGCGGTACTTGCCAAGTTGATGGTTTAAATTAGACTGAAAGTCCATTATGAAGCTCGATATCGACCTCCTGATTGCTTATTTCGGCGGCGTAAACGCGTTGGCCGAGGCCTTGCGCCAACATGATCCCGAAGGCGCTGCCTCCACGGCGGCGATTTACAAATGGCGCACGCGCGGCTCGCTGCCGCTGGCGCAACTGCAAAGGCTGACCGCCTTGGCCGAAGCGCAGGGCAGGCCGATTGATTTGAATGCCTTTATGCAACAGCAGACAACTTTGGAGAAAAACACCGTGCAGCCGCAAAGCAACCGCGTCATTATTTTCGACACCACCATGCGCGACGGCGAGCAGTCGCCCGGCGCATCCATGACCAAGGAAGAGAAAATCCGCATCGCCCGCCAGTTGGAAAAAATGGGGGTGGACGTGATTGAGGCCGGTTTTGCCGCCGCCAGCCCGGGCGATTTCGAATCGGTGAACGCCATTGCCAAAATCATCACCAAATCCACGGTTTGCTCGTTGGCGCGCGCGGTGGAAAACGATGTGCGCAAGGCGGGCGAAGCGGTTGCGCCCGCGCCGAAAAAACGCATCCACACCTTCATCGCCACCAGCCCCATCCACATGGAATACAAGCTAAAAATGAAGCCGCAGCAGGTGATCGACGCGGCGGTGAAGGCGGTGAAAATTGCCAAAGAATACACGGACGACGTGGAATTCTCCGCCGAAGATGCGGTGCGCTCCGATTTGGACTTTTTGGCAAAAATCTTCACGGCGGTTATCGATGCCGGTGCCACCACCATCAATATCCCCGACACCGTGGGCTATTCTGTCCCATCCGTGTGGTACGAGCGCATCGGCAGCATCATCCGCAGTGTGCCCAACGGCGGCAAAGTGGTGTGGTCCACCCACTGCCACAACGATTTGGGCATGGCCGTGGCCAACTCGCTGGCCGCGATCCAAGCCGGTGTGCGCCAAGTGGAATGCACCATCAACGGCCTAGGCGAACGCGCGGGCAATGCCAGCCTGGAAGAAATCGTGATGGCGCTGAAAGTGC
>ERZ773008.2533-NODE-2533-length-11893-cov-3.820324_pt1 | contig 11893 bp, 11 predicted proteins | sample MGYA00580664_ERZ773008 | MGnify/ENA primary metagenome ERZ773008 (study PRJEB29015, sample SAMEA2738016) | human oral metagenome | biome: human oral; feature: human-associated habitat; material: dental | place: China | collected 2048 ... | reverse complement strand
ATTTAAAACAAAGGGTTATTATGGGTAAAGTAGCGATTATTGGAGATAGTTTTAGTGCGTTATTTACGGCTTACGAATTAGCTAAAAAAGGTGAAGAAATTTTAATACCAAATGGTGGAGAACTTGATAGAATAGTAAGAGTAGGAACACACTATAACCAGGAAGAAATACAAAAACGTTTAAAAAGTCATTTTACTACTACTAATAGTGTTTTTAGAGAAGATGTAAAAAAGCTCTTATAAAACGCTTTGGGACTAAAGTTATAACTGATAATTTTATAAATGGTTATATGCGTGATAACTTTTCTTTTAGTATTTTAGAGTTTGAGGAGGAAGATGTAGAAGTTGCAAAAGAAAATCGTCTTAAATGGGAATATAAAATTATTCAAACAATTTCTAAAGCAGTGTTTTTAGGAGAAATAACTCCTTCAGAAAAATGGTTAGGCAAGTTCTCTCCTATTAATGAAATTACAAAAGGAGGTCTTTGGCAAAAAGAAGGAGTATATGATGAGGTAACTTCCCAAGATTTCGAAGACCTTGCAAAAAGAATTGGAGGTTAAAATAGCTATAATTTTAGGAAGAAAAGTTGAGTTAGTTTTTTACGTAATTCTTAACTTTCAAAAGTATATAAAAGAAATTAATCAAGTGGCACACAACACAAAAACCACCGCTGTGCATTTATCTGCTCAGCAGTGGTTTTTTATTTGCAATATTTCTATCAAATACACTTAATAATTGATAATTAAATCTTTACACCCTATCCTCTAACCTCTTCATTGTTGTCTGTCCATTGTTAATTATTAATTATTAATTGTTAATTGTAAAGAATACTGCCTCCTAATCTTCTCTTCTGGTCGTAAGCAAAAGGTATATAGACAAAGCAGGAATCCCCATTCTAAAGGTTTCATCAGTATATAAGTGAGGTTGGAAGCCCAGCGGGTTTTGATTTTTTTAGAGAGGTCGTAGCCATAGCGGTCGTAGTTCTTGCGTATAAAGCGGTGTAGGGTAGGAGAGAGGTCGGCGATGAGTTCTTCAAAGGCGTTGGCAATTTGCAACTGTCGGTTTACGATAATGCGCTGTTTGCCTCGTATCCCCCAGCGCAAAGGTTTTACTAATTGCGGACTTCCGCAGGCAGCTACAGTGCAAAGGTAATGCCCTTGGTGGGGTAAATGCGGCGGGTGGTCGTGTTGTGAGAACCCCCAAGTAGTAGTCTCGGTCAGTGCTTTGCTCACAGCATCGTAATCATCTCCAAAGAGCATCAGGATTAAGGTAATGAGTACAAATATAGGCAATATAGCTATTACTGAGGAGCAAAACAGAGCGCTTTTTGTAGAGAGTTTTTCATTTATTTTATTGAGCCATTGGTATTTAGAAGTACTAAAAGACAAGTTTTTAGGCAAATCGATGAGCGTGCGAATGATGATGCCTAAACCTAATAACAGACTGAAAGCAGGAAAGCAAGCTAATATTTCAGCACCTTCTTGTGAGCCTAAGAGTTGCAAGATGAGTACCCCGTTAAAAAACAACCCTATATAGAGCACGCACAATCCCAATGCTAAAATTAGTGGGGGCAAAGCTGATTTGCGAATCCAAAGTAGTAGCAGGGAAATATGGTACAACACAAAAAATATCATATATATCAGTCTGTATTTGGAAGCAATAAATTCATAACTTTCAAGTCCAGCAGGGTCAATCGCTTCGTAATAAGGGTGTTCCTCTCCTGAAAATAAAAGGAATAGTAAAAATGTAACAAAATAAAATTCTGCTATGATAATCTGCCATATAGGTACAAATTTGCGCAAGAGTAGTATAAAGCATATCGCAAATACAACTAAAAATAGTAATTCTATCATATTTCTTACCTGTTAATTGTTAATTGTTAATTGTTGCCTCTTACCTTACTTAAAACAATCGCTCCTGCCATTGCTACATTTAGGCTTTCTGTTTGTTGGTGTTTGCTAAAACGCGGAATAGTGATTGCCTTATTCCCTAAGGCGCGCACTTCGGGGCTAATGCCGTTCGCTTCATTGCCTAAGATAAGTATGCAATCTTCGGGAAATTCGGTAGTGTAGAGGGGCTCACCTTCTAAATCCATTACATATACGGGCAGACTACAAGTAGCTAAAAATCCCGCTAAATCTACATAATGCACTGCTACACGTGTGAGTGAGCCCATAGTGGCTTGCACTACTTTAGGGTTATAGCAATCTACGGTTTGGGTGTTGCAGAGCAAAGTTTCGATGCCAAACCAGTCGCAGAGGCGTATCAGAGTACCTAAATTGCCAGGGTCTTGTACGTTGTCCAAAGCGAGAATCACCCCCTCTTGCAGTATGCCCTTGTGCTTGCGCTGGTGAAAAATTGCCAAGCCCTCATCAGGGTTTTTCAGAGCGCTTACCTTCCTCAATTCCTCTTTGCTCACCAGCGTGATAGGGTGATTGCTAAGAGCTTCGGCAAACACTTCGGTGGCGATGAGTAGTTCCAATCGGTAGCCTGCTTGCAGAAATTCCACGATGCTCTTTTTTCCCTCTACTATAAAGAGATTCAGCTCGTTGCGGTATTTCTTCTGTTGTAATTTCTGAATTAATTTGAGTTGATTTTTGCTAAGCATAAAATAATTGTGTATTTTTGAGCCCTAAAAACAAAAACTTGTGAGAAATACGCGTTCCCCACTAAGCCTTATCGGTATACTACTCGTCTTGACCATTGCACTCAGCGCGTGTGATGCTACCAAGCGTGTGCCTAAAGACCGCCATTTGCTCAGAGAAAATCTCGTGTACGTGAATGGCGCTAAAACCGACGATGCAAAGATAAACAATTTTGTGTTACAAAAGCCTAATTCGTATATTTTAGGAATGCCCATCAGTTTGTATATCTACAATTTGGGCAATCCTAATGCCGAAAAAGACTTCGCTCAATGGATTGACACACACCCGCGTTGGCATCGTTTTCTCAAAGGACTCTTGTCCGAAAAACAGGTGGGCAGACTCCAGAAATCGTTTTTAGTATCGGGTATCGACCACCAATTGCAACGTATAGGCGAAGCGCCTGCCGTGCTTGATACAGCCCGCGTACATAAATCTGCCAAACAATTGGGAGCGTACTTCCGAAGTATAGGTTATTTCAACAACAAAGTAACCGATAGCATTTTCCCTCTTCCTAAAGAAGAAAAACAACAAGCCAAAGTGGGTTACTACATCACCACGGGCGAGCGTTACTATTTGGATAGCCTCAAAACCAAAATCACTTCCCCCGAAATTGATTCGGTTTACCAATTGCACAAATCAAAAACTTTCCTCAAATCGGGGGCGCCTTATCAGCTTAGCGATTTTAGCAACGAGCGTTCACGCCTATACGAACTCTTTCGCAATAATGGTTTTTACACCTTTCAGCAGAGTTCTATCAACTTCCAAATTGTGCGCGATACGGTTGCTGCCCAAAAAGACACTAAACTACAGGTAACCACCGATATAGGCGACCTTATAGAACGCGATGGCGATGTGATTACTACCAAAAAATACAAAGTACACCACATCAATAAAATACGCCTCTACACAGATTACGACAGCAAAGTAGATAAGAGTACTTTGGACTCTTTGCAGTATCGCGATATGCTTATTTACTACAAGGATAAACTCCGCTATCGTCCGCGAGTGCTGTACCACGCTACGGGGCTGCGAAAAGGGGCGGTCTACTCCGATATGGAGCGCGGTAATACTTATCGCCAGTTCAATAACTTACGCGTGTTTCGCTACCCCAATATGGAGTTTAAATACGCTGCCAATGATACCTTGCAAAACAAACTCGATGCGAATATCTACCTATCGTCTATGGATAAATTTTCACTGCGCCTTACCAATGAGATTAAACGTTCGGAAATTGAAGCCATTGGTTTTGGGATAGGTACTTCATTTGCAGCACGCAACTTGTTTAGAGGGGCAGAGACTTTAGAACTGAACTTGCAAGGTACTTTTGCCTCTCAGCCTACACTCAAAGATACGCGCTTTTTCAATACCTCGGAAGTGAGTGGTGATATCCGCCTCATTTTCCCCTCTATCGTTTTTCCACTGAATACTCGTAAGCTCATTCCGTACTATATGACCCCTCAAACTATTTTGCAAGGAGGGATGAGTTATCAAACCAATATAGGGCTCGACAAACGCACTACTTCGGGCTTGTTGCGCTATGTGTGGAATCCTCATAACCAAAAAAATAAGGTCATTTTCGATTTGATAAATGTACAATATGTGAACAATATCAACCCTGGTAACTTTTTCAATATTTACCAAAGTACCTATGAAAAACTGAACGATATTGCTCGCAAATATAGCTTAGGTAGCCAATATGTAGATGGCAGAGGAAATCTTACTCCCAGCGAAGGTACATTCAAATTCTTAGAAGATATTTTTAATCGAACAATAACTGTCCAACCTGATGATGTATTGCCTTTATTTGGTATTTTGGAGCGATATAACCGTATTACTAACAACGACTTTATTGTTGCGAGTAGTTTTACTTATATCATCAATAGCAAATCACAGTTTTTTGAACGCAATTTCTCTCAACTCCGCTTCAAAATAGAAGGAGCAGGCAGTTTGCTCAATGCTTTAACCGCTACTTATAAAGTGGTGAATACCGAGGGGAGTACCAAAAATAAACTCTTTGGGGTGGAATATGCCCAATATGCCAAAGCTGAGGTCGATTTTATCAAACACTTTCCTATTGGAAAACAGAGTTCTTTGGCATTCCGTTCGTTCTTAGGAGTGGCAATTCCGTATGGTAATTCCGATAATATACCCTTCTCACAGAGTTATTTTGCGGGAGGTACTACCGATAATCGCGGCTGGAAAGCCTATCGTTTGGGTCCAGGGTCAAGTCAGTCGATTTTGGATTACAACGAAGCAAATATGAAGATTACCCTAAATCTTGAATATCGTTTTCCTATTTTAGGGGCACTCAAAGGCGCACTTTTCACCGATGTGGGGAATATATGGAATGTTGCCGATAACACACCTTTTGAAGAAAATAAATTTAAGGATCTTTCATCACTAAAAGATGTAGGGTTGAGTACAGGTTTAGGCTTGCGTTATGATTTCAATTTCTTTGTAATCCGCCTCGATATGGGTATCCCTACCTATGATCCTGCTGAACCTATAGGTGATCGCTGGATAAAGAAATTCAGAATAAAAGAAACGGTGTTTAACTTTGGTATCAACTATCCTTTCTAAACGAATATGCAACCGCTTACGTGTATTATAGTAGATGATGAGCCTATGGCGCTCTGTCTTTTAGAGAGTTATGTGAAGAAAACTCCTTCCTTGCAACTTGTAGGAAAGTTTAGCAATGCCATAGAAGTATTGCAATTTCTGCACAACCACCCAGCTCCGGAGCTTATCTATATGGATATACAGATGCCAGAACTCAATGGTTTGCAACTCTCTAAAAAGCTCCCTACGGCTTCAAAAATCGTCTTTACTACAGCTTTCGATCAGTATGCCTTAGAAGGGTATAAAGTAAATGCTATAGGCTATTTGCTCAAACCTTTTGATTACTCCGAGTTTTTGGAAACAGTAGAAAAAGCCTTGCTTCTCACCGAAACTACTACCCCTCAACTCACCGAAGTACCTGATTATATGTTCGTAAAAACCGATTACAAACAAGTGAAGGTGCTCTACAGTGATATTCTTTATATAGAAAGTCTAAAAGACTATGTGAGAATATACCTCATCGGCGACACACCCCCTATTACCACCCTGATGAGTTTAAAGAAATTAGAAGAAGAATTGCCTCCTGAGCAGTTTATGCGCGTACATCGCTCGTTTATTGTAGCCTTAGATAAAGTGGAAGTGGTAGAGCGCAACCAAGTAGTATTTGGCAAACAGCGCATCACCATTGCCGAACACTGCAAAGAGGCATTTTTTGAGAAGATTAAGTTATAAAAAAAGCTGTTTAAACATCGTTTAAACAGCTTTTTATTTGTTATTTATGATTCTATTATTTAAGAGTCTTTTTAACGGCAACTTCTTGGAAGGCTTCTATTACATCACCTTCGTGGATATCGTTGTAGTTCTTAATTTGCAAACCGCAATCATAACCTTTGCTCACTTCTTTTACGTCGTCTTTGAAACGTTTGAGTGAAGAAAGTTCGCCGGTATAAATCACCACATTCTCGCGCAATAGGCGTATCTTAGAATTGCGGTAGATTTTACCATCGGTTACCATACAGCCCGCAATGGTTCCTACTTTAGAAATCTTGAAGAGTTCGCGTATCTCTACTGTACCAGTAACCTCTTCTTTGAACACTGGTGAAAGCATACCTTCCATCGCGTCTTTCAAATCGTTGATAGCATCGTAGATGATAGAGTAGGTACGGATATCGATAGATTCTTTTTCTGCCAAAGCACGTGCATTGGTCATTGGGCGAACGTTGAAACCGATGATAATCGCATCAGAGGCTGAAGCCAACAATACATCCGATTCGGTGATAGCACCCACACCTTTGTGAATGATAGATACTTGAATTTCTTCGGTAGAGAGTTTTTGGAATGAATCGGTGAGCGCTTCTACTGAGCCATCTACGTCCCCTTTGAGGATGATGTTCAACTGTTTGAAATCGCCGAGGGCAATGCGTCGTCCAATCTCGTCGAGGGTGATGTGGCGCTGTGTACGCACCGATTGTTCGCGTTGTAACTGAGCGCGTTTAGCTACTATTTGTTTAGCTTCTTTCTCGTCTTCAAACACGTAGAACTTATCACCTGCTTGAGGAGCACCATCAAGACCTAAGATAGAGATAGGAGTAGAAGGACCTGCTTCTTTCACCTTTCTACCGCGCTCATCGTGCATAGCGCGTATTTTACCCGAGTTAGTACCTGCAAGTACATAATCACCTACGCGCAAAGTTCCTGATTCTACGAGTACAGTAGATACATAACCACGACCTTTGTCGAGAGCAGCTTCTACTACAGTACCTACAGCAGGTTTGTTAGGGTTTGCTTTTAGTTCAAGGATTTCAGCTTCTAAGAGTACTTTTTCCAATAGTTCAGGAACACCAATACCTTGTTTAGCTGAGATGTCCTGTGATTGTATTTTACCACCCCATTCTTCCACAAGTAGGTTCATACCTGCCAAGCGTTCTTTAATTTTATCGGGGTTAGCGTTAGGTTTATCAATCTTGTTGATTGCAAAGATGATAGGTACTCCTGCTGCTTGAGCGTGACTGATTGCCTCTTTAGTTTGTGGCATCACATCGTCATCGGCAGCTACTACAATGATAGCGATGTCGGTTACTTTAGTACCACGGGCACGCATAGCGGTAAAGGCTTCGTGACCAGGAGTATCGAGGAAAGTAATGCGCTCACCGCTTTCGAGCTTCACTCCGTAAGCTCCTATGTGCTGAGTAATACCACCACTTTCACCCGCAATCACATTTTCTTTACGAATGTAGTCGAGGAGTGAAGTTTTACCGTGGTCTACGTGACCCATTACGGTTACGATAGGCGCACGAGGTACTAAATCTTCAGGTTGATCTTCTTCAGTATGGATAGCCTCTTCAATGTTTGCCGTTGCGAACTCTACTTCATAACCAAATTCATCGGCTACGATAGTGAGTGTTTCTGCATCAAGACGCTGGTTCATAGTAACCATAATGCCGAGTGACATACAAGCACCAATCACTTTGTTGATAGGCACATCCATCATCGTTGCCAATTCGTTTACGGTAACGAATTCGGTTACTTTGAGTATTTTTTCTTGTTGTTCTTGTTCTGCGAGTTCTTGTTCTGCTTTTTGGCGGTGAGTTTCGCGTTTTTCTTTGCGGTATTTAGCCCCTTTAGATTTGGTACCTTTTCCTTGCAAGCGTTCGAGGGTTTCGCGCACTTGTTTTTGTACCTCTTCTTCAGTAGGTTCTATTTTGGCAATAATCTTGTTTTTCTTTTCTTTTTTAGCAGTATCGCCGCCTTTAGCCACATTCACTTCATCTTTGCGAATGCGTTTGCGTTTGCGTTTTTCGCTGTCGGCAGTAGCCCCAATAGTACTATTAGTAGTTTGAGCCTCTTTTTCTTTGTCTTTATGACGGTTGCGTTTGCGTTTTTTCTTCTTTTTCTCAAACTGACTGAGGTCAATTTTTTCACCTACCACTTTAGGACCGGTAAGTTTTTGGTATTGGGTTTCAATCACACCAATAGGAATCTCAGGAGTAGGTTCTTCCTTGTGTTTAGTGTGTTGTTGTTCCTTTTTCTTAGGCGGGGTAATGGCTTGCATCAAAGGGTTTTGATAAACAGTTTTATTTTTTTGAGCGTCGGGTTTGGGGGATTCTTTCTTTTTGATCTCTTTGTGGTCTTTGTGGTTATGATTTTTATTTTCGTTGTTTTTAACAACTTCGGCAGCAGGAGTTACTTCTACTTCTTTTGCTACTACGGGCTCTACAGGAGTAGGAGGGGTGCTCACTACCTCGGTTTTAGGAGCTTCGGCAGGAATTGTTTTTTCCTCTTTTTTAGCCCCATCAAGGTCTATTTTGCCCACAGGTTTAAGTCCTGCCAATTGAGCTTTGGCACGAATTACTTCCTGTTCTTGTTGCTTGCGTTTTTCTTGGTTTTCCTTCTCTTGTTCCATACGGATAGCTTCACGCTCTTTGCGCTTATCTTCTACAATTTCTTTAGAAACCGCACGCTTATTTTTGTCGGCTTTAAATTTGTTAGAAAGGAACTCAAAAGCCTCTTCGGTAATTTTAGTGTTCAAACTCTCCTCAATTTCAATGTTTTTGTGTTTTTTGAGTTCTTCCACTGCGGTTGCCAAAGAGATATTTAAATCCTTTAAAACTTTGTTAATTCTTATTGTTTTTCCCTCGCTCATATATATGTTTTTAGTTATCAATTAGCAATTAACAATTAGATAATTGTCAATTCCCCTTTTTTGTTACCTCTTACCTAAATTACCTGCTACTCAAATTCGGCAGCAAGTACTTGTAGCACCTCGTTTACGGTTTCTTCCTCAAGGTCGGTGCGTTGCATTAGCTCTTCAGCTGAAAGTTCAAGTACGCTTTTAGCGGTATCAAGACCTGCTTTTTGGAGCTCTTCAATTACCCATTGTTCAATTTCATCGTTGAACTCGGTAAGTTCAATATCTTCTTCGGTTACTCCTTCGCGATATACATCGATTTCATAACCTGAAAGCTGACTTGCCAAACGGATGTTATACCCTGATTTACCAATAGCTTTAGAGACTTCTTCGTTAGCCAAATATACATCGGCGCGTTTTTCTTCTTCGTTGATAATCACTGATGATACACGTGCAGGTGCTAAAGCACGAGTGATGAGCAGTTGCGGATTGTTAGTGAAAGGCAATACATCGATATTCTCGTTGCCTAACTCGCGCACAATGCCGTGAATACGTGCTCCGCGTACACCTACGCAAGCCCCTACTGCATCAATGCGTTCATCAAATGAATCTACAGCTACTTTGGCTTTTTCACCAGGGATGCGCACTACTTTGCTAATGGTGATAAGTCCATCGGCAATCTCTGGAATTTCTTGCTCAAACAAGCGCTCTAAGAACACTGGAGAGGTACGCGACATAATAATGGTAGGTTTAGTGCTTTTAAGCTCTACCGATTCAATAATTCCGCGCACGTGTTCGCCTTTTTTGAAGAAGTCGGACGGGATTTGTTTTTCTTTAGGGAGAATGATTTCGTTGCCTTCGTCGTCAAGCAGAATAATAGCTTTGTGGCGAATGTGGTGGATTTCGGCAACGTATAGCTGACCTATCAAGTCTTTGAAACGCTGATAGATAGTCATACTATCGTATTCGTGGATTTTAGAGATAAGATTTTGGCGTAATGCTAAAATAGCACGACGACCTAAGTCATTAATTTTAATTTCTTCAGAAACGTCTTCCCCTACTTCAAAGTCGGGTTCGATTTTGCGAGCTGCCGAAAGGGCGATTTGCTGGTTGTCATTAGTAACCGCATCGTCTTCCACTACCACGCGGTTGCGGAAGATTTGTAGGTCGCCTTTATCGGGGTTGATGATGATATCGAAATTATCGTCAGAGCCGTATTTCTTTTTAAGGGTGTTGCGGAAAACCTCTTCCAAAATAGCCATCAAGGTTTCGCGGTTGATGAGTTTATCATCTTTAAACTCTGAAAACGATTCGATTAATTCAAGACTATTCATATACGTTTAATTAAAATTTAATGATTACTTTAGTTTCTTTTATGTCGGTGAGCGCAAAAAGCTGCTCTTTTTTTACAGTGATTTTTCCCTTGCCTACGGGTTTAGGTTCGCGAGTTTCGGTTTCGAGAACGGCTTTACCTTCTTGCAATCCTTTGAGGAGTCCCTCGTGAGTTTTGCCGTCAAGGGTTGTAATTTGTACAGTTCTACCAGCGTTTTTGGTGTATTGGCGCTCCATTACAAAGGGTTCGGTAGCACCAAAAGAGGTTACTTCTAAAGCGAAATCTACAGTTTCACGGTCTAAAGCACCTTCTACAGCACGACTGAGTTCAATGCAATCGTCTATACAAACGCCTTTATCGCCGTCGATAGTGATGCGAATTGTATTATCAGCACCCACAGTTAAATCGGTGAGGAAGAGTTCAGGATGATTGCTTAAAGCCTTATCTACTAACTCTTTAACTTGGTCTTTAAAATTCATATTCTATAAAAAGAGGGGACTAAAATGTCCCCTCTGATGTTGTTTTTCGGGGCAAAGATACAACGTTTTTTTGAAATAACAAGAAAAAAAGTAAAAAAAGTTTTGGAAATTAGATAAATAGGTGGTAATTTTGGGGGCTCTATAAAACAATAGAAATAATGAAGAAACTTCTAATTTCCAAAAAGTTTGAACGCGATAGTATCCTTCCATAGATAATTTGTGTAGGAACTAATGGCAATTAACTCTCATAAAAACAAATAATTGAAAAAATAATGAAAACATTTCTATTAACAATATTATACTGTGTGAGTACTCTCGCTGGGGCGCAAGAAAATAGCTTTTCTCAGCAAGATTCTATTATGTTGCTCAGTCAGCTTAAAGATAAAAGTTTTAAGATAGACAAAAAAGTAACAATTGATTGCATTCCTTCCATAGATATGCACCACTCTACTACCTATAGCAGGGTAAAAGTAAAGAAAGTGTTTAGCGCTATTTTTGATGAGTTTTTCGATAGAAAACTCAAAGAAAAAGATTTTAAGTTGTGCTATTATCCAGCTATGGATTATAATACTACACCAGAAACAGAGCATAAACTTTATGGTCTTGTTTTAAAGGAATATGATGGTAAGGTTGATGACCTTTTGAGGATTTATTGGTTTGAAAAAAAGGATAATAACTTTTATTTTATATGGATAGAATGTGCTATTAAGAATGAATAAGAAATGAGAAAAGTATCAAAACAGATTGTATTTTGAGCAATGTAACAAAATAAACTTTAGGAAATTAACATAATAAAAGGCTGATATCACAATGATTTATTACTAAAATGAAAAGAAAAGAAACTTTTTTCTTGCAAATAAAAAATAAAAGTCGTACATTTGCCTCATCAAACAAATAAAGCGCATAAAAATGAAATACTTTCTCAGTCTCCTATTAACATTCTTGCTTTGCCCTCTACACGCCCAAAAGGAAGCGTGGCGTGAGGAATATAGACAAGTGATGGATTTTTATGAAGGCTTAGCTGCCGTATGGCATAACAACGGAAAATGTGGCTTTGTAAACGAAAAAGGAAAGATCGTAATCCCTATTGAGTTTGATGGGGTAGATTCTTTTGATGACGGAGTATGTCGGGTAGTGAATAATAACTTATATGGACTTATTGATAAAAAAGGAAAGTTGGTTGATAGTAAGGCAAATGAAAAGAGAGAAAATTCTAAAGAAAAAATGTCGAATGATGTTGATGCATACGA
>ERZ773008.2525-NODE-2525-length-11910-cov-28.923155_pt1 | contig 11910 bp, 7 predicted proteins | sample MGYA00580664_ERZ773008 | MGnify/ENA primary metagenome ERZ773008 (study PRJEB29015, sample SAMEA2738016) | human oral metagenome | biome: human oral; feature: human-associated habitat; material: dental | place: China | collected 2048 ... | reverse complement strand
CGGCGAGCTTGCCCGAGGTCATCTCGTGCAGGGGCGTGACCTCGATCGTCACCAGAGCCCCGGCGGAGGCCGACGCCGATCCGAGGGCGATCTCGGCTGCTGCGGCCGGGTCCCGCTCAGCTCGGGCGGTGATCGCGGCCGGTGGCGGTGGCAGCTCGTCGCCAGCCGGGAAGTGGGTTCCCTCCACTTGGGTCTTGGCCAGGGCTCCGGGCAGGGGGCGCACCGGGCCGGGGACGAAGGCGCGCGCCGCGGCCCGCCCCCAACCCGACGGGCCGTCCTGGGTGATGGTGACGCCGTCGATGTCCTGGATCTCCTCCCAGCGCTTGCCGCGGGCGCGGCGCACGAGCTTACGGATGCGCCCGTCGCGCCAGTAGTCGACGGCCCGGTTCCACGGCCCGCCCGGGGCGGAGGCGGGCGCGGCCAGGAGGGCGACGACGGCTCGGGCGGCGGCCTCGGCGACGTCGATGCGCCGGGGCGGGTGAACCTTGTCATAGCGCACGGCGATCTGCATGCCCCAGGGGACCGCGTGGTCCGGGTGACCGGACAGGGAGGGCGGCTGCGGCGGAGAAGACAGTGAATGAGACGACGACAAGGAGTGCGGCACGGGCAGGAGCCTACGGGGTCGTTGTCGACGGCGTCATGTCCCATCTGCGCTCCACTCCTGGACGACCACCCGGCCCATGGGGACGATCGACCAACACTATTTCCCACCAGATGGCGGATAAACGACGCGCGAAGATCCTCCTGGGGCAGGAGATGAATCCAGCAACGAGTCGTTTAAGTTGCCACCATGCAACCTCCTGTTCCGTCCACCGTCCCCGATCTCCCCGGCCCGGCACCGTCGGCCACGACTCCCTCTCGCCCACGGATGTTCAACGGCGCGACTGTTCACGGCATCACCGGGACCAAGTGGCTGCGCCACCCCGCAGAGATTCCGTTGCTCGTCGCCGCTGCGATCACCACTTTCCTGGGTTACTTCGGTTGGTTCGGCATCATCGCCTGGCTGGCCTCCTCCTCCGACGCCACGGGTGTGGAGGCCGAGGTCCGCAGCCTCTTCCTGGACGGCGGGACCCTGTCACAGGCGGTCCTGGTCATCCCCCTCTTCCCTCTCATCGTGTGGATCATCCGCGCCGTCACGTACGCCCAGCTGCGGGCGAGCTCGGTGCAGATGTCTCCCACCCAGTTCCCGGAGGGCTACCGAATGGTTGTCGAGGCGGCCCAGGAGTTCGGCCTGCGGCGAGTCCCCGACGCTTACGTGGTGCTGGGCAACGGTCAGATCAACGCCTTCGCAGCCGGCCACGGCTTCCGACGCTTCGTGGCCGTCTACTCCGACCTGTTCGAGATCGGTGGGCAAGCCCGCGACCCCGAGGCGCTGCGCTTCATCATCGGCCACGAGGTCGGTCACCTCGCGGCCGGTCACGTCTCCTACCTCCGTCTCATCTTCTCCCAGCTGGTCAGCTACGTCCCCTTCCTGGGGCAGGCCTTCTCTCGGGCCCAGGAGTACACGGCGGACAACCACGGCTACGCCTACTCGCCTGAGGGCGTCCCCGGCGCCATGGGGGTCCTCTCCGGCGGCAAGTACCTGGGGGCCGAGGTCAACACCCACGCCCTGGCCGATCGCGCCACCCGGGAGAAGGGGTTCTGGCTCCACATGAGCAACTGGCTCTCGACTCACCCGATCAATACCTGGCGCGCTCACGCCCTGCGCGACCGCAGTCGCCCAGGACGAATCATGATCCGCCCGCCGGAATCGACCGCCTGGTTCCCGCCCTCGGCTCCCAGCGGCAGCGGATGGTCGGACTCCTGGCCGACGCCACAGCAGATGCGCTCGGTGCTGGACTCCACTACCACGAGCGTGCCCAGCGAGGAGCAGTTCGGCCGCTACCCGGGCGTTGCCTACGAGACTCCCCGCAATGAGCTGCGTTGGGCCTCCCCCGTTCCCGTTTCGGTGGGGACCGAGCCGGCCGGGCAGGCGGTCCCAGCCCCTGCCGAAGCGCAGCATCCCGAGTCGTACGGATACACCCCGTCAGCCGGGCGGGAGGATGAGCTCGCGGGAGACTCCGGCGCAGCCCCCTCCACCCCGCCGGCTCCGGAGGATCGAGGCGACTGGCCCGGCCAAGCCTGAGACCGGCCCGGTCCCGCACGTCCCTATCAGCACGGCGGCGCCGGTTGGAGAACGCTCACGTTCTCCAACCGGCGCCGCTCTGTGTCTGTCATGCGATTGTGCCCTGTGCCTGCGTTGACGCGCCGGGAGTCTCAGCTCGGGGCGACGGCGCTGGCCGCCGTGGTGAAGGAGCTCAAGGTATCCCGCAGGTCCGCCGCGGCGTCGGCGACATGAATGGCCTGGCAACGGGCGGCGAGATCGTCGAGCTCGGCCAGGCGCTGGCCAACCGACTCGACCACGCCGGAGGCCGCGGCGGACAGCTCAGCGGCCGTGGCCGGCAGGGCCGGGTCGGTGGAGGCGGGCGAACCGGTCCACAGCATGAGGAGCTGGTTGGGAATCGTCATCATGCGGCTGGCCTCCCCGATGTACGCCACGACCTGGGCCGCAAGCGCTCGGTGCGCCTGGGTCTGCCGCTCCATCTCCGCAATGCCGTCGTTGAGGGACTCGATGAGGTCAGGAATCGCCTCTGCCGAGTACTGCGGGTCTCCGACGCCGTCGATGAGCTCGACGGTGAACAGTGAGGTGATGGTGGCGTGCAGACGGGCCAGTGCGATGCGGAAACGGGTCCGGGCGCCGTTGGTGTCGAGCTCAGCCAGGGTGCTGACGAGGCGAGCCACGAGCGGGCTGACCAGCCCCTGCATCTGGGTCCACAGATCCAGCAGGTCGGCCAACGGCTTGACCCGGGAGTCGGAGCGGTCCAGGGCGGCGATCCGCTCGGGACTCAGGCGCGGGTCCTCCAGAGTCTGGGTCAGGCCCTTGCCGGCGGCCTTGAGCGAGGCCGACAGCTCGGCGAGCTGCTGCTGACCGGACATCCAGGAGTCGAGCCCGGTGGCGATGGTGGTGACCGAGTCGAGCATGACGCGTAGGTCCCCGGTAGCTCCCGGCCGCACCGGAGTGCCGTCGGAGAGCTCTTCGCGTCTCGCCACCTCCGCAGGCAGGGCTGTGTTCTGGAACTCCTCATAGGAGGACAGGCCCGCTCCAGTCAGCAGCTCAGCGATGCGACCGAGCCCCTGCTCAGCCGCTGTCCGACGATTGGCCCCGGCACCGATGGCCTGGTCCTCGACGGCGCGGGCATCGCGGTAGATGGCGCAGGCGGTGTCGAACAGGTCGGTGCACACCGGCCGAGTGCGCACCGAGAGGTAGCCGCCGTCGGACAGCGGAGTGACAGTGGCGAAGACGTCGTACTCACTGCCGTCGGCGGCGAGGTTGCGCACGTAGGCGGCGAAAGGGCTGCCGGTCTTGAGGGTGTCCCACATGGCCTTGAAGGCGCCGCCAGGCATCTCCGGGTGGCGGATGATGTTGTGCGGAGCGCCGGAGAGCTCATCACGCCGGTACCGGGAGAGCTCGATGAACACGTTGTTCGAGTGGCGGATGACGCCGCGCGCGTCAGTGGTGGAGAAGAAGAGCTGGTCCACGCCCACCTCGTGGGTGGCTCCGGTGACCTGTGGCATAACGAGTGCTCCTTGAAGTGATTGGGCGCGACGGCGTCCGGCTCAGCAAGAGGCGAAATCCTCACCCCTCGTCCTCTGAATTCCGGCTGGACAGTTGAACAATAACATCCCGTTTCCGAGAGGAAATCTGACAACTTCCCGTAACTGACCGACCGCACGGCCGCATCGCACGTTCAGAATGTGCGTCTTTTCACGCGTCGCAACACATCGTCTCACACTGACATCACGACCCCCTGACACGGCGACAACCCACCCTTCCTTCCCCCCACAGTAATGAGCACCGGAAAACGGCGAACTCACACCCCGGAAGAACATCACCGACGCTACTCATGCGCGTAAATACACAGCCAGAACACGACGTCAACCACATAACACTGAAACCCAAACTGAAGGCCTTATGAAAACAGGAGAAACGCGCCGAGCAACTTCCCAGCGAACTTTGAGATATATTGAAGTGCCTCCACAGGAGCAGTGGGTTACATAGTGACTGCCGCCGGACGGAACCGGTCGCGAGGGTTGGGGAGCCTGATGACCGATCGGATTTCGAGGCCGCCCGGGTTGATAGGGAGCCCGGCGCGAGTCGCTCTGGCGAAGGAGGGTGACTCCGCCTGGAATTATGGGATCCAGGCCGACGCCACCCTCAACGACAGGGGCCGGTGAGTCCCGGGATCACCCGGGACTCACCGGCCACGTTGTTGTTATCAGCCTACTCTACAGGCGCCAGCAAATACGTGGTCCAAAAGCTGAGCCCTTCCTTTTTCTCCCGATCTCATCAGTGCCTCAAGAAAGCGTCGACACTTTTTCGCGATCAATATCCTTCCCCACCGACGCGATCACACTTCCACTCACGGATGAATCGTGGCGGTAGGAGAATAGAAACCACCATGACAATCAGCTTCACCAGGGCCAGTGTCACTACCGCAGTCAGCACGAACTCCACGGAAACTGGGAGGGCCGGAGACAACGGGAGAACTACCAGCGAATTGCGGGTGACCCCTGAAAGCCGCGAGCCAGACGTTCTCGACTCCCCCGCTGGGCCATGCGCCCGACGACGTCGCCGTACCGCTAGCCCTCCAGGGAGTAGCCGGCCACCGGACCACCCGTATTGGGCTGCCAACCCAGCGCCGGGGCGACATGCTCAGCGAAGGCCTGGAGGATGTGGAGGTTGAAGTCGACGCCGAGCTGGCTGGGGATGGTAAGCATGACGGTGTCTGCGGCATGAAGCGCCTCATCCTGTGCCAGTTGCTCGATCAGAACGTCAGGCTCAGCGGCGTAGGTGCGCCCGAAGGTCGACTGCAGGCCATCGATGACGCCGATCTGGTCGCGGGAGTCCTCGCCGCGCAGGGCGAAGAACCTGCGATCGATGTCGGAGATGATCGGGAAGATGGATCGCGAGACGCTCACGCGCGGAGTCCAGTCGTGGCCGGCCTCCTTCCAGGCCTCACGGTAGCGGCGGATCTGCTCGGCCTGGAGGCGGGAGAAGCCCTCACCGGTGGCCTCGGTCAGCAGGGTGGAGCTCATGAGGTTCAGGCCCTGACGGGCGGTCCACTCGGCGGTCTCCCGCGAGCCGGCTCCCCACCAGATGCGACGGTCCACGCCGGGAGCGTGCGGCTCGATGCGTAGGCGAGAGCTGGCGCCGGGAGCCATGCCGCCGCTGGTGTCCAGGTCGGCCTGGGGGACACCTCGAACGGCATCGAGGAACTGGGCGGTATGGGCTCGGGCGACGTCGGCTCCACGGGGGTCGGCGCTGCCGGTGTAGCCGAAGGTCTCCCAGCCGCGCCGGGCCTGCTCCGGCGAGCCGCGGGAGATACCGATGGCGATGCGCTGATCGGTGAGCAGGTCGAGGGCGGCGACCTCCTCGGCCAGGTAGAGCGGGTTCTCGTAGCGCATGTCGATGACGCCGGTGCCGACCTCGATGCGCTTGGTGCGGGCGCCGGCCGCAGAGAGCAGCGGGATGGGGGCGGCGGCCTGGCGGGCGTAGTGGTGGACGCGCCAATAGGCTCCGTTGACGCCGATCTCGTCGGCGCCGACCGCGATCTCGACGGCGTCCTTGAGCGCCTGGCGGGCGTCGGGGTCACCAGGGCCGCGACCGTGTCCGTAGTGTCCGAAGCTGAGAAACCCGAATGCCTTCATGCAACCTTCAACTACGAGGATGATCGGACCATTCCGACCGGCCGTGCGAGCCGTGTCACCCGGCTCCGACCGCTCCCCTCCCTCGGCTCAGCGCCTGTTTGATGCGGGCGATGGCGGCGGTGCAACCAGAGCGAACGGAGCCCGGAAGGCGTTCGTCGGCGATCCTGTGGGGATGAGTTGAGCAGGCAGCCCGGGGACCTTGAGCCTCTCCGCGAGGCTCGCTCCACCCAGGGCCTTCTGGGTAAAGAAGACAGCATCGGCCCGGCCGACCACCAATGTTGGCAACCTCGTCCAGCAGATCATCGTCAAGGGGCTTCCCCTCGTCAGCGGCGCACCTTCAACTCGCGGCCGAGGTCGCCCGGCGATGAGCCAGGGACGTTCAGCCAACGAGGAACGGCCTCCTTGTAGTCGAGATAGGCCTGTCCGAACCTCTCCTCCAGGGCCTTCTCCTCCGCAGGTATCTGGTACCGGTCGATCAGCCAGACGAAGCCGACCAGCGGGATCACCGCGGACGGGCTCCTACGCACGATCGCGTGCGAGAGCAGCACTCCCGCCAGGCCCAGATACATAGGATTGCGCGTTATCCGGTTGGGGCCGTCCACAACGAGGTGCTGCGCGCACTCAACCCTGACCGGATCGACCGTGGTGCAATGCCGAAGAAAATTGCCCGCACTTGCGGCGAGCAAACAGAACGAGCCCCCGAGAACGGGAGCGGCCACCACCATCGACGACGGCGTCACTCTCCGACCGCGGGCAACGACGCCCTGCGCCAGCCCCGCCATTGCCAGCAGCACCGCCGGTGGCGGCCGCCTGAGCCTCTGTCCGATCACCACGCCATCCTCTCACCTGTCATGCCCCAGCGGAGAACCGGACTCAACCACGTGGAAGCACTGGACCGACAGGACGTGCGACCAGCATTCTCTCAGTAATTTATGATTCAATTTCATGATTGATTTCACCGCTCTTTGCGCCGACTCCGTTGAACAATGGCCACACGGTTCATTGCGGTTCAACGAGTTCAGCATGTTGGACGGCGGAACGCGCAGCACCTTCCACCCCGACCCGATGTGAGAACAGATATGAGACAGCCAGCAAGGACGACCACCATTACCCTGTGGGGCGCGTTTGTCGCCACCCTTGCCCTGGCTCTGACCATCACCGCGCCCGCCGTTGCGATCGACCCGGGAGGCCGGGAAGAGGCCCTGCCCGCCGCCCCGTCACCCAACCCCAGCGTGCCGAGCATCGGCACCACCGTCTTGAGTGACGGCACCCCCGTCGGCATTGTCGTGGCCGGAGGCGACGGCGGCCTGCTGCATATCGTGGACCTCAATACCCAGACAGTGAGGTCACGAGAGCAGCTCGCTCCGGAGAACACCGACGTGCAGCCCTGGGAGTTCGCCAGGTTGTCGAACCGGCACGTCCTGCTCGCCAGCGGTGGCGGGCAGCTCTTCGAGATCGACCCGGATGCCCCCGAGGGACAGAAGGCGACGAATCTGAGCGATCCGTCCCGACCCGGCTACGAGCAGGTCGCCGCCTACAGCAAGTTCCTCTGGGACGTCGTCGTCGACGAGCACGACCGGGCCTATGTCGCCACCCAGAGCGATCACGGCGGCCACATCCTGCGATACGATCCCTCCGCCAACCAGGGAAAGGGCCAGTGGACCGACCTGCTGCCGGGAGGAGTTCAGTCAGGAGAGACTGAGGTGCGCAGCCTCGCCTACGACAACGGGTTCCTCTACGCCGGGACGGGAACGAAGAGTCTCTCCATCCTCCGGATCAACACCTCCAACAACACCGCCACCAAGCTGTCGGTTCCCAGTCACGTCACCGCCGGTCTCGGTCACCTCGAGCGTCTGCAGGTCAAGGCCGGCAACCTGTACGTTGGCACGAACGTTCCGGGCAAAATCCGGCCGACCTGCGGGGGAACCTGCGTCCTGGACCCGGCTAGCGGGGCTCAGAAGACGAAGGACGGCAAGCCGATTGAGCTGGACACCTGGTCCAGCCAAGTCGTCACCCGCCCCGGTGAGGCCGAGAAGGTCTATTACTCCGTACAGAGTAAGGCAGTCCCAACACTCATGGAATACGACCCACGGACCAACACCTCGCGGGCACTGGCCGAGAAACTGACCTCCTCGGCCCGGCCGAGCCAGTCGAGCTGGGCGACACACGACCACTTCATCTCAGCGGGCAAGGACGACGGCAGCATCTCCATTGTTCACGCCTCTGAGCGCATCGCGAAAAACCTCACCAATGACGCGAACCAAAGCAGTGGGATCGTGGGGTCGCCCCGAACCATCCAGTCCTTGGCAGCAGTCCCCGGCGGGGACCTCTACGGCTCCTGGTACATGACCGCTCCGATGCTCCTTCGCGCCACCCCCAACGCACAGGCGGAGAAGACGACGTACAGCCTGACAGATGCCCCATTGGGCCAGGTCGAGGGATTCGGACACAACAGCAAGTGGTTCATCACGGGCATCTACCCCAGCGGCGAGCTGGTCACATACGAGATGGGGGCGAACGGGCCAACGATGCCGCAGCACCAGTCGGTGAGGATCACGACCGATGCCAGCCAGGCGCGGCCGTACACCATCGTGCCGATCGATGCGGATCAATTCGCCGTCGGCACCACCCCCATGAACAAGAACGGCTCCGGGGCGCTGTCCATCTACGACGCTGCGCGCAACGAGATCTCCACCTACCCGCTGGACAAGATCGCCTATGCGGATCCATCTCTACGAGGCTCGTTGAGCAACCGCCGGCCACTCTCAATCGTCCATTCCAAGGACAAGCTGTACGTGGGGACCAGTGCGAGCGGTGACGGCATGAACGCCGCCCAGACGGAGGCCACCGCCCCCAGGCTCTTCGAGTTCGACGTGAAGACAAAGCAGGTGACGCGCGTGATGACACCGTTCAAGGATCAGCGTTCCATCACGGCCCTGACCTCGGGCAGCGACGGCACCTTGTACGGGACCACCGGCATGCATGTCTTCACCGTGAACCCGGCCGACTTCACGATCGGACGCAGCCGAGCGCTGACAAGGCAGGGCTACGCCGACGCCAACCGCAGTCAGCTGATAGAGCGCGACGGCGTGCTCTACGGCATCATGGCTGGCCGGCTGCGGGCCCTGAGCACATCCTTGCAGGACGACGGCACCGTCATCGCCGACTCCGTGAACACCCCCCGAGGAAAGGTCTACGTTAACGCCCTGACCCTCGGCGCCGACGGCAACCTCTACTACGCGAGGGGGGCAACGATCTACCGCTACACCTTCCCAGCAGGATAAGGCGGACGCCCTTCTCCTGCCCACGGAGTACCGGCGAAATCGACATGCTCGGACGGCATGGTCAACTCCTCTGAGACAGGGCAGGAGGAGCAACGCGCCGCAGCGGGCTGACACGACGTCATCGTCGGGCCAGCAGCGAGACGACTCCAATCCTGTCAGGAAGGACCAGCCGGCACCAATCCTCCCAACCCCCCTCACATCCTCGCACCCTCTCACAAATCTACCTGGTGGGCAGAACTCTCCCTGGACGCCTCCAGCGATCTCCACTAGCCTCTCGAGGCATTGATCGACCTCCTATGTTCCCAACGGAGTCAACAAGATGCCTTCCGATCATCAGCGCAACAGCGACGGCCCCAACGCCCCCGACACGCCCACCACCGGGGCTGTGCACCCGGCCCCACACCCCGAGAAGCGCTCCTTCGCCTACCGTGCGGGGATGGGGCTCGGTAGGAGGATGACACTGGCATGCAGCGCCATCTCGACAGTACTGTTCGCCTTCTGCATGGCATGGTTCTTCGCTTTCGCGATGGTGATATCGAGTCTCGCTCCGAGGTTTGATCCCGATGAACTCATCTTCCGGTGGACAGGGGGAGTCACTATCTCCTTCGCCCTCACTTTCCTCATGATCGCAGCCATCAGTTTCGCTCGCCAGCGCGGATGGCTGGCCCCGCAACACGCCTTCGCGGCGAGCATCGTGTCCCTGGGATACGGCATCATCGACGCGGTTGCGAGTATCGCCCTGGCGATCAACATCGAGACCGCGAACTCCGGTTCCCCTGAGCCGTTGCTCGGCCCGATCCAGCCGATACTCGGCCATCTTGATATGACGCTCCTACGCGCCTCCTGGGTCGCATGGGCGCTGGCAGCGGCGATCACCGTCAGCGGTCTGACCATCAGCAGACGTCTGGAACCAGGGCTACGGGCCATCGTCGGGCTCCTCGTCGGGGCTCTCCTGGCCCCGTTCACCTTCGCGGTGGATGCGATCCTGTGGATGGGCGCGATCGTCGCTCCACTCGCGCTCTTCATCGTCACGGCGTCCTCCGACCGTCCCAAGCACCCCCCTTACCCGATCATGTGGCCCGCTCAGGGCCCGATGATCGCCGGTTGCGATGCGTCCTACCCGCCTCAGTGGCAACAGGCAGTCGCTCCGTCGGCTGGGCCGGCACTTCCCCACACCGCACCGGTCAGGCCCTCGGCTCCCAGGGTGTTTTCGAAGCCAGCCCGGCAGCGTCCGCTGAACATCCTGTCTGACAGACGAGTGCTGTCCATTCGTCTCCTCGGCGCCTGCGCCACTGTCCTTGGAGCCCTCGCCGCCTGCTGCGTCATCGTGAGAATCACTGGAATCGTCACCTTCGCCTCGCGAAGGACGCTCCTGGCCCTGGGGGTCCCCATCGGATTTATCGCCTTCATTCCTGTTCTGGTGGCGATCGGCCTGTGGGCCTCGGGGCGTTGCTCCCATACGGCTGTGCATGTCTGGGCGCCAGTCGCCCTGGCCTGCGCCTCGGCCGTCGGATTCGCGGCGCTGTACTGGGTGGAGGCGACCGGCGGTGACGACGTTTCTGTTCTTCCGCTTCGCAGCGTCCTTGCGCTCTGCTGCGGCACAGCGCTCATCTGGGCGATTCTGGTCTGGACTCCCTATCCTCCGAACATCCGAGTTCTCGGGGGAATTGCCCTGGGAATGGCATGCATGCTGCTCGCCAGCATGTTCTTCCAGGACGCGATTTCCGTTCCTCCGGTTATCGGGCTGATTCTCGCCGGCGCATTCCCACATCTCCGCCCGTTGAAGTTCCCCGAGCCGGCCGGCGCCCGCACTTCCGACTAGCGCGAGCAACGAGGCGGAAGAGCGCATGTGGGTGGCGGAACGACTGCCACCGGTCTTCCCACCACCCACATACCGGTCCTCAGTCGCTGAGCCTCGACGTCTCCCGAAGGCTCTCACCGGCCGACTCGCCACCGGCAGGCTCACTGGCCTCGGCCTCGGAGATCTGCTCCATTGCGGTCTTCTGGGACAGGGGCACCTCGGGCAGGAAGACGGCGATGACGGAGGTCGCGACGAACAGAGGGATCATCCAGCCGAAGATCGGCAGGAGGGCGTCGGCGTATGAGCTCGCCACGGCATCGTGCAGGACGGTGGGCAGCTGATCGACCAGGGCAGGAGTGAGCGAGGAGGTGTCGGCGTCCTTGAACTGGGCCAGTGTCCCCAGGACGGCCGGGTCAGCGCTGCGGGCCAGCTCCCCGATCCGATCGGTGAGGTTGGAGGTGAGGCCGGAGGAGAAGGCCGCACCGATGAGTGAGGCGCCCAGGGAGACGCCGACCTCGCGAAAGAAGTTGTTGCCACTGGTGGCCGTGCCCAGGTGCCTGGCCTCGATGGCGTTCTGGACCACGGTGACCAGGAGCTGGAAGAACATGCCGATGCCCGCTCCCATGAAGAAGGTGGCCGCGGAGATCTGCCAGACGGGCGACGTCGTCGTCAGACGGGAGAGCCAGAAGGAGGCGCCGGCGGCGACCAGGGGCCCTAGGACCGGGTAGATCTTGTAGCGGTCGGTGCGTGAGACGAGGATGCCGGAGAGGATCGAGGAGACAAGCATCCCGATCGTGATGGGGACCAGGAGCAGACCGGAGGCGGTAGCCGAGTACCCGTAGACCATCTGGAGGTAGGTGGGCAGGTAGCTCATGACGCCGATCATCCCGCCCATAGCGAGCATGCCGACCACCGTGGCCACGATAAAGGTGCGGTTGGTCAGGATCGACCAGGGCAGGATGGGGTCGGCGGCGCGGGTCTCGACGTAGGCGAACAGTCCCCAGCAGACCAGACCCACGGCGCCCAGGCCGATGATGACCGGGCTGGTCCACGCGTACTGGTTGCCGCCCCAGGTGG
>ERZ773008.2520-NODE-2520-length-11921-cov-3.612169_pt1 | contig 11921 bp, 10 predicted proteins | sample MGYA00580664_ERZ773008 | MGnify/ENA primary metagenome ERZ773008 (study PRJEB29015, sample SAMEA2738016) | human oral metagenome | biome: human oral; feature: human-associated habitat; material: dental | place: China | collected 2048 ... | reverse complement strand
CTTAAGTGCTTATTCTACTTTAGGAAATATATTTTTAATAGGGTTGCTATTCATTTCTTTTTTTTGGAAGAATAAGACTATAGATACATCCTCAAAAAAAACAATGAAACTGATATTTATATGGTCAGTATTCCTATTAACTTATGCTATTTTAATAAGGGAGAATTCTATTAATTTAGTTTTTAGATTTTATATTATTATATTGTGCCTATTACTATCTCATTGGGTGCATTTACCACTTGTTGCTACTAAAAGAATCTTTTTTTTCTTTATTTTGCTACAATGTTTTATTTTAATAGTTATAGAAGCTATTATGAATCTCTTTTTCTCTATAAATAACTATTTACCTTTTAGATTTTTTTTTATGGAACAAGGATGGGGAGATATCTATACTTACGATGGATTTTTTTATAGAGTTCAAATAAAAGGAAACGCTTTAATACCCTTTGCTTTTTTCCTCACGTTTTTAAAAGATTATACATTTAAATATAGGAGGACATTGCAAATAATACTTCTCATTAGTAGTATAATAGCCGGTAATTTTGCTTATTTAATAGGTATTTTTATATTTATTATTTTTTGGTATTTGTTTAATGATTTACGCAAACGAAAATTTAGAAATAGAATTATAATATTTTCTTTTGTATTTGCATTGAGTATAGGTAGTATTATGGAATGCACTCAAGATGTATTAGATAGAAAAAGTGGTTATTCATTAGGAACTAGAAGTGATCAAGTAGATGTACTTATTAGAGATGTACAAAAAGATATTTCTACATTCTTATTAGGAAAAGGATTAGGAAATAATGTAACAATAAAAACCTCTTTTCGTGATTATACAGATAATTTATATTTTGAGATACAAGCAATGTATTTTTTCAATCAATTAGGGCTCGTAAACTCTCTCATTTTTATATCTTTTTTACTATTCCTTGCTATAAAAAAAATCTTCTATAAAGATTTACTTTTTATATATTTTTGTTATATTATATATGGCGTAACTAACCCTTATATTTTAGATACAACACAGACTACAGTTATTTTAATTTTAATCAGCATCAGTAATGTACGAAAACAAAAAAATAGGTTGTATAATAGTGTTATACAACCCTAATTGGGAAGTAACTCATAAAGTTTTAGAAAGTATTTATAAACAAGTAGATAGAATCTTTATGGTTGATAACTCTCCTAATGCACAAGAGGTGGATTTTTCTGTGTATGGAAATGTTGTATATCATTTCATTGGAGGAAATAAGGGAATAGCCACAGCTCAAAATATAGGTATAAAATATTTTGAACAAAATGATTATGACTTTGTTATTTTCTTTGATCAAGATAGCATTCCTTCTATTAATTTGGTTGAACATCTCTATACAAAATATAAATTTCTCTCTGACAAAGGGATCAAAATTGGAGGAATAGGCCCTAGACCTTATAATAGAACTGAAGGTAAAGAATATAGAGGGATGATTAAAAAAGGAAAGAAACTATACCCATACATTACTGAAGTTACTGATATTATCAGTTCAGCATCCTTTATTCCCATAAATAATTTTAGTATAGTAGGATATATGGAAGAAAGATTATTCATAGATGCGGTAGACCATGAATGGTGTTGGCGAGCTATTAAAAAGGCAAAATTACGTTTCTTTATTATTGAAGATATACTTTTGAGTCATCAGTTAGGAGAAGGAGATCGCTTTTTTCTATTTCGAAAAGTAGCCATTCCAACTCCTTTTAGAACTTATTATCAATTTAGGAATTATTTTCTTCTAGTAAGACGAGGTTATGTCCCTCTTTATTGGAAAGTTAAAAATGCTATTAAATACTTTGTGAAATATTTCTATTTCTCTATTTTTGTTCCTCCTAAAAAGCAATATTTCCTGCAAATTAATAGAGGTATAATAGATGGTTTAAAAAATAAAATCAGATGAATTTTTCAGTTTTATTATCACTTTACATTAAAGAAAAACCAGAATTTCTAAGAGAATGCTTGGAGAGTTTAAAAAATCAAACGCTTCCTGCTACAGAAATTGTAATAGTTTATGACGGAACTATTACCACTGATTTGGAGAAAGTGGTAACACAATTTATTACTATTTTGCCCATTAAAATTATCAGACTACCACAAAATGTAGGATTAGGAAAAGCTCTTAATGAAGGTTTAAAACACTGCTCCTTTAATTGGGTGTTTCGTATGGACTCTGATGATATTTGTTTGCCAGAACGTTTTGCTAAACAAGTAGATTTTATATCCCAACATCCTAATATTGTAATTTTTAGCGGACATATTGCAGAGTTTAGAGAAGAAAAATCTAATATTTTTGGTTATAGAAAAGTGCCTTTAGGTAATAAGCATATCAAAAAATATGCACTTTCAAGAAGTCCATTTAATCATATGATGGTCGCTTTCCGTAAAGATATTATTGAAGAAGTAGGGGGCTATCAACATCATCTCTTTTTAGAAGATTACAATCTATGGTTGCGAGTAATCGCTAAAGGATATGAAGTAGAAAATATGAATGAAACATTACTTTTAGCACGTGCAGGAAACGGTATGGTCTCTAGAAGAAGAGGAAAAGAATATATCAAAGGAGAGTGGCAATTGTTCAAACTTAAACGTAGTTTAAAACTACAACCTTTGCTTCCTAACTTCTTTATTTTCACCTTAAGAGCAAGTTTAAGAATACTCCCTACAAACCTTTTAAAAGTAGTTTATAAATTTCTTAGAAAAATGCGTTAAGAAACGACAAACAAAACCTGCTAGGTTTTGGTAGGTTTTTCTTCATCGTAACATCAGTTCGATTTAACAACGTTTTGATTTAGAAACCAATTCACCGTCAGGTGGAAATTCGTGAGATAATAAAAAATAAAGACTTTTATGCATTCCCAATTTCGTGAAAATTCGTGTTTCACATACCCAGCTGCGCCAACTCGTTGGCTTTGTGGGAGATTGAAAATATTTTACAATGTTATAACCTATCAGAATTGATTTTAAATCTATACGAAAACTCTTATATTCTATAATTTGTCAGAGTTTCACACTGTGTTTAAATTGTGTTATGTAGAGGTGTTTCACAAACGCTCACACAAATAGAGTTTTTTTAAAACAGTTTCAAAACTTTTCACTATTCATTTTTCACTAAAAACAACAACGTTTACAATATTTTTTGTAACTTCGCGTTTCAAACACTAAACATTCATCGTCCTGATGCTACTCTCTATCATCATCCCCACATATAATTCGGCTTCACATATAGCCCACTGTCTTTCTCTTATACAGCAACAATTAGGAGAAGATCAGCTCTACGAAGTGGTTATCGTAGATGGTAAATCTACCGATGAAACCCTAACTATTGTAGAGAGTTTTAGTTCTAAAATCCCTCAATTGAGATGGATTTCTGAAAAAGACAAAGGAATTTACGATGCTATGAACAAGGGTATTGCCCTCGCTCACGGAAAATTTCTCTATTTCTTAGGTGCCGATGACGAAATTACTTTCACTATAAACCAAATAACCCCAATATTGCAAAATGAGAATACCATCTATTATGGTAATGTACTTTTAAAAAACACACAAACACTATACGACGGTGCGTTTACAACCGCCAAACTCATAGAGCAAAATATATGTCACCAAGCAATTTTCTATCCTAAGAAAATAGTAGAACAATACCCGTACAACCTGAAATACAAGCTGCTAGCCGATTATGAATTAAACCTAAAACTCTGGTCAAAATACAAATTTGAATACGTAGATCTCACCATAGCCGTATATAGCAACGATGGAATTTCTACCCAAGTGAAAGATGTACAATTTAAAAGTGATTTCCTTTCCATACTTTATAAGTATTTAGGAATAAAATATGTAATAATAAAAATATACAACAAACTTAAAAGAACACTACAATGAAATATATAGCCTTCTATTTCCCTCAGTTTCACTCTATAGAAGAAAACAACCAATGGTGGGGACATCAATTTACCGATTGGGAATTGGTACAAGCCGCCCAACAATATACTGAAGAACAACGACAACCCCGAATCCCTTTAAACAACAACTACTACGACCTTACTGAAGCTGAAGTAATTGCTTGGCAAACCCAATTAGCAAAAAAATACGGATTAGGAGGCTTCAATTTCTATCACTATTGGTTTGATGGCAAGCTATTGTTAGGCAAGCCTATGGAATTGTTTTTAGCAAATCCTAACAACGACCTTAACTTCTGTATCACTTGGGCAAACGAAACTTGGACAAAACAGTGGATCGGTAGCTCCGAAATACTGATGGAACAAAAACATTTAAACGATAAAGATCTTTGGCAACAACATTTTGATTATTTGTTACCTTTTTTCAAAGACCCTCGCTATATTACCATAGAACAAAAACCTGTGTTTTGCATCTATCGCCCCGAACTCAATAAACATCAAACCCAATGGATGAATTTCTTCAACCAAAAAGCTCGTGAAAATGGTTTTGAAGGCATCTATTTTATCGGAATGAAATCCTATGACCTCGATAGAGAAGACGAAGTGTATAGCAGCTTCCAAGCCAAAATGCTCTTTCAACCTCGCTATCTTTTCAACAAAAAATTCTTCCAACGCAAATCGTGGGTGTCAGCAATAGAAAAAAAACTGAGACGATTGCCTGAAAAAATGCAATTCTGGATAGGCCGACTCAAATTTAAAATGGAAAAAAGCCAAAAAGTAGACTATGTAGCTTTTGGTGAAGCGCTCTTAGCTTTAGCACAACAAACTAAAGACAAAACCTATCAATCAATTATTGTAGATTGGGATAACACTCCCCGATACAAAAATCGCTCTAAATTCTTTGTAAATGCTACTCCTGCTAATTTTGAACACTTTTTAAAAGAACTCTCCCTTATCGAAGCTGCTAAAGGAAACGAATTTGTATTCATCAATGCTTGGAATGAATGGTCGGAAGGCGCTTATTTAGAACCTGATACTACTTATGAATACCAATATTTAGACGTCGTTAAAAAATTATCGGAATGAAACTCTCTGCCTCCATAGTGTTATACCAAACCGACCTCACACCTCTCAAAAAGGTCATCGATAGTTACTTCGCTTGCAAAAGTGAGGCACTACAGTTGTTCCTTGTCGACAACTCGCCCACCGATGTGCTCAAAAGCGTAGTAACAATGTACCCCGATAAGGAAATACACTATATTTTCAACAACGAGAATATGGGGTATGGCAAAGCACATAATATTGCTATCAAAAAATCTATGGAGCAAGGGCTACCCTATCACATAGTCTTAAATCCTGATATTGTAATACAAGAAGGTGCCTTAGAAAAACTCACTCATTATATGAATGAGCACCCCGAGGTAGGCAATGTAATGCCCAAAATCATCTATCCAGATGGTCAATTGCAATACCTTTGCAAACTCCTCCCCTCCCCTATCGACCTCATTTTTAGGCGTTTTATCCCTTTTAAAAAATGGAGAGACAAAAGCAACAAACATTTTGAGTTACACAACTTTAGCTATAACCAAACAATGAATATCCCTATACTCTCAGGTTGCTTTATGTTCTTGCGCACCGAAGCCCTTGAGAAAGTAGGATTATTTGATGAACACTTTTTTATGTATATGGAAGATTTTGACCTCAACCGTCGCATCCACCGTGCCTACAAAACCATTTTCTTCCCCAAAGCCGTTGTTGTACACGAATACCAAAAAGCATCCTATAAAAATATCAAACTATTAAAAGCCCATATCAAATCAGCTATTTATTACTTCAATAAGTACGGTTGGTTTTTCGATAAGGAAAGAAAGAAAATCAATCAAGAAACCTTAAAACAAATCCTAGAAAAGAACTAAAAACTTACTATGCTGAAAAAGAATACTTATCGCCCTGATATCGATGGGCTTCGCGCTTTAGCGGTTTTAGCCGTTGTATTATTTCATTTAAGTCCAACACTTTTGCCCAATGGTTTTCTGGGAGTGGATATTTTTTTTGTTATTTCAGGATTTCTCATTACCACTATTCTCTATCGCGAGATGGAGCAAAACAACTTTTTGTTTGCCAATTTCTACAATAGGCGCATCAGGCGAATTCTTCCCGTTTGTTTTGTGGTGATAGTTGTAGGATTATTGCTCACTCGTTGGATTTTTTTATCCAAAGAACTTTATGGTATTGCCAACAGTGCAGTAGCTTCTGTTTTCTTTCTGTCTAACATCTATTTTGCAAGAGTGGGAGGCTATTTTGACATATCTACTGAAGAACGACCTTTCAATCATATATGGTCACTATCTGTAGAAGAACAATTCTATTTCGTTTTTCCTCTATTGTTGTGGTTAGTGTTTAAAAGTAAGTTCCTCAGAAAACATATCATAGCTGTATTACTCTCAACAATGTTTTTCTTGCTATGCCTCTCCTTCTTACCATTAGAGAAAATAGGCATATACTTAGATGTCTACTATCTCCCTCACTTGCGAATGATAGAGTTGCTCACAGGCTCATTGCTAGCTGTAATCTTGTGCTTGAAAGGCAATCATTTGTCTCCAAAAGCATCTAATATATTAGGCGTCTGCACTTTTATAATAATTATAGCTTGCTTGTGTATCAAAGGCATTTTTGTTCCTCCTTATTTCCCAGGGGTAACTTCATTCTTGTTGTGTGTCCCTACAGCGCTACTAATTGTAGCCAATGAAAAAGGAAACTACGTGAAAAAACTATTCTCAATACCACTTATAGTGTGGATAGGGAAACTCTCGTACTCTTTATACTTATGGCACTGGGTTATATTAGCAATGTGTAGGTATTTTTTAGGAGTAGGCGACTTACCTTTGGGGGTTGCTTTAGGAGCTTTTATACTAATGTTCTTACTTTCAATCATCACCTATTATTTTGTAGAACAACCTTTTAGAAAGAAAAAATACACTTTCAAGAAGAGCTTTTTGTATTTATACCTATTGCCTCTTACAGTAGTGATAGCTATTAGTTACAGTCTGTATCAAGCAAAAATTCCCGAGCTTCAAAAAACTTCATCTCACTTTCCACCAGTAACGTGTGAAAAATGTAGTACCTCAAAAGATACTTTGCAAACATTAGGCAATACACAAAGTCTTTATTCTAAAAAAATCCTTTTTGTAGGCGATAGCCACACCTCTCATTTATCTCCTTTCATAGATATAGTGGGGAAAAAGGAAGGTTGGAAAGCCGATGTCTTATCTGCTGGGGCTTGTCCATCGTTATTAGATACTCAAGGGTGGAAACCTTCACCCGAATGCAAAAAGGCGCTCAATTACTTGCAAGAACACTACCTACAGTACAATGTTATCTTTTTAGTAAATTCATATACTACCGATAGAGAAAATATCCCTGCATATACAGAAAAGTTTATCGCTACTATACGCACCTTGTTAGCTGCAGGGAAAGACGTTTATGTGCTAAACTCATCAGCTAATTTTGATTATGATGTTCAAAGAAACCAAAAGCTCAAAGAGCAAGTAGGAATCCAATACTTTACCTCTCTTAGAGGAGAAAAATACAAGAAAAATTACGAACGTTGGGAAAGATTTGCCTCCACTCTAAAAACTGAATTCCCTCCCCTCCATATAATAGACCTCTCTCATTACATCCCTAATGATGGTTGTATAGCAGGAAAACCAATAATGTACGACACCAATCATTTCAATACCTACGGAGCTCAACAAATAGCAACTATTTTCATAGCAAATGGTGAGAAACTTCTCATTCCTTAATATGAACTTGAAGTTAGGGGTTAAATCAAAAAATATCACCAAAACAACCCCATTTCCAATATTTTTCGTAACTTCGCCCCTTGAACAATCACCTTTATTACACCAATAATAAAATGACAAAAAAAGCACTCATTACAGGTATCACAGGGCAAGATGGCGCCTATCTCGCCGAATACCTCCTCAAAAAAGGATATGAGGTGCACGGTATGAAACGCCGTTCATCCCTCTTCAATACCGACCGTATTGACCATCTCTACCAAGACCCTCATTTAGAACACCGCAACCTCATCTTACACTACGGCGACCTCACCGATAGTATGAATATCACTCGCCTTATCCAAGAGGTACAACCCGATGAAATCTACAACCTCGCTGCGATGAGCCACGTACACGTGAGCTTCCAAACCCCTGAATACGTAGGTAACGCCGATGGTCTCGGCACCTTACGCATCCTCGAAGCTGTACGCCTCTTAGGGCTTACCGAAAAAACGCGTATCTATCAAGCTTCTACCTCCGAACTCTATGGATTAGTGCAAGAAGTACCCCAAAGTGAGCGCACTCCTTTCTATCCGCGTTCACCTTATGCAGTAGCTAAATTATATGCCTATTGGATTACCGTAAACTACCGTGAAGCCTATAAAATGCACGCCTCTAATGGTATCCTCTTCAACCACGAATCTCCTATACGTGGGGAGACTTTCGTAACCCGCAAAGTAACCCGTGCGCTCAGTAGGGTAGCGTTGGGTATGCAGGATAAGTTTTATATGGGTAACCTCAGCTCTCAACGCGACTGGGGGCACGCCAAAGACTATATCAAGGCGATGTACCTCATCTTGCAACAGCCTGCTCCTAGTGATTATGTAATTGCTACAGGTATCACTACCGCCATCCGCGATTTTATCACAATGGCAGCCAAAGAAATAGGTATCTCTCTCGAATTTAAAGGCGAAGGTGTAGACGAAAAAGGTTATATCACTGCGGTAGATACTTCTGTTTTCAGTGAAAAAGTAGGCGAAAAGTACCTCAGTGCTATACGCGAACGTATTGCCAATAACCCCGAAGTGGTGAATGTAGACCCTCAATATTTCCGCCCTACCGAAGTAGATTTGCTCATCGGCGACCCTACCAAATCGCAAACTGTTTTAGGTTGGAAACCTGAGTATGACCTCAAAGGATTAATCGAAGATATGATGCGCTCGGATATCAAACTCTTCAAACGCGATGCTTACCTCAAAGAAGGTGGCTTCACTGTAATGAATTACTTTGAATAACAATGGATAAAAACGCTAAAATATATATTGCAGGACACAAAGGGTTAGTGGGGTCTGCTATTTGGAAGAATCTTTCGCAAAAAGGATATATTAATTTAATTGGCAGAACCAGTGCAGAACTCGACCTACGTGATGCTCAGGCTGTAGCCCAGTTTTTTAACAATGAAAAGCCCGACTATGTGTTTTTGGCAGCAGCCAAAGTAGGCGGCATTATGGCTAACAATACCTATCGCGCCGATTTTATCTACGAAAACCTGATGATTCAAAACAATGTGATTCATTCGGCTTACGAAAATAAGGTGAAAAAATTACTGTTCTTAGGGAGTACCTGTATCTATCCAAAAGAAGCACCTCAGCCTATGAAAGAAGACTGTTTGCTCACCTCTCCGTTAGAATATACGAATGAACCCTATGCTATTGCCAAAATTGCAGGCATCAAGCTATGCGAGAGTTACAACCTGCAATACGGCACTAATTATATTGCTGTAATGCCTACCAATCTCTATGGGCCTAACGACAATTTTCACCTCGAAAATTCTCACGTATTGCCAGCGATGGTACGCAAAATACACTTAGCAAATGCCTTGCTTAAAAATGATTGGGAAGCAGTAAAAACAGACCTCAACAAGCGTCCGGTAGAAGGAATAAGTGGTAAAAACAGCCAAGAAGAAATAAAAACAATCTTATCAAAATATGGTATTACAGCCGAAACAGTTACGCTATGGGGTACAGGCACTCCTTTGCGTGAGTTCTTGTGGAGTGAAGATATGGCCGATGCTTGTGTGTTTCTAATGGAACGCATCAATTTTAAAGATACCTATCCTGCTGATGCTAAGGAAGTCCGCAATACCCACATCAACATTGGTACGGGTAAGGAACTTTCTATCAAAGAACTCGCCTATATGATAAAAGAGACCATTGGCTATCAAGGAGAAATAATATTCGATAGTACCAAACCCGATGGCACAATGCGCAAACTCACCGACCCAAGCAAGCTACACCAACTCGGTTGGCAACACACTGTTGAACTCCAAGAAGGCATCAAACTGATGTATGAACATTATTTGTTGTAAATCAATCTCATATCTGTACTACTCTGTTACAACCCTGTTACCCCTCGTTACAACTTTTTGCACACTCGCAAAATTCGCCGCAATTTTGCACCGTAAAAGTTAGGAAATAAAGTTCAGAAATGAAATAGGAAATAGAATAGTGGTCAGCCCCTCTGGACAGGCTGACGTGTCCAGCACTATCCACTTTTCACTATTCACTTTTCACTTTTCCCTAACTCCTAATTATGAACAATTTTAAAATCAAACAAAAATGGCAAAAAGTATTAACAACATCGTAACAGAAGGACTTTCAGGTCGAATTGGTAAACAAATCGTTTTCAGCCAACGCAATGGCGAAACCATCGTTTCTAAATTCCCTGTGCGCACCAAAAAGCCTACCGCTAAACAGATAGCACAGCAAACAAAATTCTCAAATGCTATCACCTACGGCAAAAACGCTTTGCAAGACAATGCTCTTAAAGAAGCCTACACCACCGAAGCCCTCAAACGCAAAGGTGTAACAGCCTACAACCTCGCTGTCGCCGATTTCCTCAAAGCTCCCGTGATAGAAACCGTAGACGTTTCAGCCTACAAAGGTCTTGCAAGTGGAGAAAAAATAGCGATTGCAGTAACCGATAATTTTAAGGTAACCAGCGTGAAAGTAGCTATCGTAGGTAGCGACGAAAGTACCGTAGAACAAGGTGAGGCAACCCTCAAAGAAGGCAAATGGATTTATAGCACCACCGCTACCAATACCTCTCTCTCAGGTGATAAAGTAGTAGTAACCGCTACCGACCGCCCCGGTAACAAAACCATAAAGGAAACAACCCTCTAATCTTAACTACAATTAGAAAAACAATAGGCTCATCTATAGCTAAATGAGCCTATTGTTTTATATATAATATGAATCAAGAGTTGAAAAATAATAATCCTTGATTAACAGAACGTTATCGCTTTTGCATCGTATTTCCCCCTTTGGAGGGGGCTAGGGGGAGGTTATCCCTTTGGGGGAAGTCCGCGAGCAAGCGTAGCGGAGTATGTGAGGAGGGGAGGTTTTAAATCAACAAGTTAATTTAACCTTTGATTGACATATATAGGAAAAATTATATAAAATAGGAAAAAACTCAATGTTTTTTATAACTTTGCACCTCAAAACATTTAACTTTATTAAAAAATACACAATATTTATGATAAACTCTTTAATACTGAGGAAATATTCCCCTAAGAATATGCTCAAAGGTGAAGATTTCCTAGAAAAAGAAACCAATAGTATTCACAATGCCTTGTTTTTACCCGTTACTATTGTTTCTTCATTCGTATATTATGCAGCTCATACCAATATAGAAAATAAAATCCTTGTATATATAGCCGCTATTTTCGGAATTATCTATTATATACTCACCCGACTCATTTTCACCTACCGATTGCAAAAACACTTAGCTCAAACAATAGCCAACTATCAATTTAAATGGAATTTATGGTTTGTAGATTGGAGAGATGAAGCCCTACAACAAGCGTGGACAGAAAAACTACAAGTATTGCGCAAACACGGAGAACTCACTCACCAAAAACACCAAAAAATACTGCATACTTACCAACAACATAGCACCGCAAAATGGGCTTATATAGGACTTTTCTTGCTAATTTGTGTAAGTACTTTTTTCGCTCTTTTGCTAACTACTACTAAGTCTCACCACAAACTAACCGATTTCAATAGAAACAGACGTAGAACATTAACTGCTAAAGTCCCAGTTTTTGCAATAGCAGCTTATGTAGAAAAACCAGCAATAGCTGTGTATGGAGGCAAACAACCACACAAATAGAACTTTTCGGGTAATCACCCTTCCATTCCCTTTCTACTTGCA
>ERZ773008.2519-NODE-2519-length-11921-cov-6.305158_pt1 | contig 11921 bp, 9 predicted proteins | sample MGYA00580664_ERZ773008 | MGnify/ENA primary metagenome ERZ773008 (study PRJEB29015, sample SAMEA2738016) | human oral metagenome | biome: human oral; feature: human-associated habitat; material: dental | place: China | collected 2048 ... | reverse complement strand
TTTATCTCGTCCGCCGGGCGGACGGAGTGAACGACAATCAGTTTGCCTTGTCAGCCGCGCGGACGAAATGAAATTGTCTCGTTTGTAGTTTTCTCATGCTTAACTTCTAACTTTATTTTTTGAAGATAACTTTGAAAAGAAGGTAGATACAAATGAATAAAAGTACAACAATGACGAATACAGCTACTATTCCAAATGTTCCCAGGATTTAATCGTCCTTTCTGATTGAAACAATCTTTCTTCATTTTCATTATAGCACCGATTAGTGTATTGATCTATTAGCAAAAAGGTAGTGACTGATGAAAACGAATTTTCGTCAAAAGTACTCTTCTAATCTTGAAAAGAGAAAAGGCTTGAAACTTTCGTTCAAGCCTTTTCTTTTTTAGCTCAATTCCGCTACAATAGCTTTTAATTGTTCTTTGGTATGAACACCGACAACTTGCTTCACCACTTGCCCATCTTTTTTGAAGATGAGTGTCGGGATTGACATGATTCCAAATTCACTTGGTGTATTTGGGTTGGCGTCCACGTCCATTTTGAAAATCTTCAATTCGTCTTCATGTACTTCTTCGGCTAATTTTTCCAAAATTGGTGCCTGCATGCGGCAAGGACCACACCATGCTGCCCAAAAGTCAATGAGGACAAGTCCGTCTTTTGTTTTTTCTGCAAAATTTGCATCTGTAATTGCTGTTACCATATTATTCTCCTCTGACGATGACCGATGTCATCGCTCTATTTCATTTCTTGACATCATTCTACACTAAAAGGAAGCATTTGCAAAATATTTGCTACGGAGCGAAAAGCTCCTCCGCAGATTAGCGTTCAATCATTCCAAAAATAAACTTCTATCCGTTGGAAATTGCTTGATACAAATCTTTTGTAGGAGCAGAATTTACTACGAAGCAAAAGTTCTTCTGCGGAGTTAGTCGCTCAAAGAAAAATGATTGGTCATCAGATTGCTGGCGTCTAGCAAGATTTTATTCAGAAGTTGGTCCGTTGCTTCTTGAATCTTATCGCTTAGGGCTTGATTTTCTGCTTCAAAGTCAACTATTTCTCCCTTTTCCAAGGCACAATCCACGCGCCCCAGCATTTCATGTCCCAAAGCCATAGTCGTTTCCTGATAATCATCCAAATCTCCCAGATGACTAGAAAAATGCGCGTCAGCCAAAGCAGCGATTAAGCGATTTGTCCAATAAAACGAATCCGTAGAGACTTTCTCACCTGTATTCGCAAAATAAGTCGGCGTCGTAGAAATTTGAGTAAAGAAAGGCACGGCTGTGTTGTAAGGCATAGAGCCATAGGACAACCATTGAATGCCCGTCGTTTCCTGGGGTTTATTGGGTCTCAAATGCAAGATAGATGTTTGACTTGTGCGGTTAATCCCAATTGTGCGGAAAGTCCGCTGACTGTGAGGAGTGCCTTCTAAGCCATAAGGGTCATAAGGAGAGTCTTGGTAATGGCTGCTAAGGACATACTTGATATCTTCAACCGTGATTTTGCGGTAGGGTTTTTGGCACCAAGGAAGGAAAAAGGAGCGCGGGTCTTGCTCGATTTCTGGATTGAGAAAACGCTGAATATCCCAAGCACGCGGTGTATTGTAATGGCGGTCTTTGTCACGCTGGCTACCAAAAGCATAGCGCGGATTGAAAGATTCCCCGTCATAGTTGAGATTCAAATTATTGCGACGAATAAAGTCTTTCAAATCAGGATCACAGAGGAAATATTCGGGATTGTCAAACTCAAAATAATCCATTCCCAGCTGATTCGGATTGGTTACATAGGCGTCATCGGGCACCCGGCGAGCTAGCCAATGATGTCCACCGATTGTCTCCAACCACCAGATTTCATCCACATCAGAAAAGGCAATCCCGTTTGACTCATAGGTGCCGTATTCCTCAAGAATCTTCCCTAAGCGCAACACGCCCTCACGCGCCGTTTTGATATAAGGCAGCACCAAGGTCAGCATGTCTTCTTCTCCGATACCAGTCGCCACCAAAGGATCTGCTCCCAGCACTCGGCTATTCGTGGTAATCGTCTCTGTCTCGCTCATGGCTACATTGTAAACATTGATACCAGCCTCACCCCAAATCCCGTCTTTTGCAAGAGCGTCCGGTACACTGGTGTAGCGAACTGGATTGTCCGGCAAATCTATCTCAAAGCTTGACAGTACAGACTTGTAATGCCGCGACTGATCTTCTGGGTTAACAACAATAAATTTCTTAGGCGTAAATACACCATTTTGTGAATCTTCTGTACGTGCAATCATAGTTGAACCGTCATAACTCGCTTTTTTACCAACTAAAATCGTTGTACAAGAATCTTGCATACCTTTTTGTCTCATAAATGTTTCCTCTCTTCTATCTTTCTTTTTTTATCCTGAACAGCCTTGCTTTGTTCATCAACTCTCTATTACTTAAACACCACAATCGTTGCTCCGCTGCCTCCGGCATTTTGCGGTGCATAGCCAAAACTCTTGACATGCTTATTGCGACGGAGATATTTGGTGACGCCTTCGCGAATGACGCCCGTCCCGATCCCGTGGATAATGTCCACCTGCGCCATATTGTTGAGCAGGGCTTGGTCGATAAAGGCGTCCAGCTCTTGCATGGCTTCTTCGTAGCGCTTGCCTCGCAAATCCAGTCTGGCTCTTGGTCCACTTGTTGTCGTTCGCTTGACCACATTGACCTGCTTTTTCTTAGGCTGTTCTTTTTCAGCTTTGAGCAGGTTAAATTCTGCTTCCTCTAAGGTCATCTTGATGAGTCCCACCTGTGCTTCCCAGCGACCGTCTTTGAGCTGATTGACAAGCGTCCCTCTCTGACCGTAGCTAATCACCAGAATATCGTCTCCCACTTTTGGTTTCCGTGCTTTTTTGGCTTGTTTCAACACTTTATTCTGTGATAAATCCACCGTTTCAGGAGCCAATTTTTTCAGTTGACTTTTGGCTTCAATAATTTCGTGCGGTTTAAGACTAGCCTTAGTATGTAGATTTTTGAGAATCGTATCACTCTCGGCCAACGCCACATCAATAATTTCCTGCGCTTCTAGTCTTGCCTTGTTCAACTCAGTCTCTTTTTCCCGATTAAACTCATTATAGAGCTTTTTAAGGGCGCGGTTAAATTTGAGATTTTCTTGCTCCACTTCTCGGATATTATCCAACCGCTTGCGGCTTTCCAATGTCTGTTCTTCCAAGCGCTCAATAACGCGATTGACATCGCTGTCCGTGTCAGTCAATTCTTGAGCATCCTTGACCACTCTATCAGACAGACCTAAACGCCTTGCAATCTCAAAAGCATTGGAGCGACCCGGCACTCCCTGCATAAAACGATAAGTTGGCCTTAGGCTTTCTGTATCAAACTCCATACTGGCATTTTGCACTCCCTCAGTCTCAATCCCATAGACCTTAAGCTCTGGATAGTGGGTCGTTGCCATTGTCTTGACCTGTCGCAGTCGCAAGTCTTCAAGAATTGCCATAGCAAGAGCTGCACCCTCCTGCGGGTCGGTTCCAGCTCCAAGCTCATCCAAAAGCACCAAGGCATTCTCATCAGCCTGCTCTAAAATAGAGACAATGTTCGTCATATGGCTGGAGAAAGTCGACAAACTCTGCTCAATAGACTGCTCGTCTCCAATGTCCGCAAAGATTTGGTCAAAAATCCCCACTCGACTCCCTTCATCTGCCAAAATAGGCAGGCCAGACTGTGCCATAAGCTGAGCCAAGCCTAGGGTTTTGAGCATAATGGTCTTTCCGCCTGTATTCGGGCCCGTAATGACAATCTCAGTCAAATCCGCCGCAAAGTACAAGTCATTGGCTACTGCATTTTCTATCAGAGGATGAGCAACATGGAGCAGGCGAATATCCTTACTATCAGACAGCATTGGCACCACCGCGCCTCTTTCCTGCATAAAACACACTTTTGCCCGAACTAGATCCAAATGTCCAATAATCCAAGCGTTATTAGCAATTTCAGCAATATGATGACGTATGCGGTCAGACAACTCTTGTAAAATCCGCAAAATCTCATAGCGCTCGTCTGCCCGCGCATTGGTGATTTCTTCATTGAGATTGACCACCGCCCGCGGCTCAATATACACCGTGTTTCCACTGGCAGAAATATCGTGCACCACGCCTGAGATACGATTGCGGAATGTATTTTTGACCGGCAAAACATTGCGACCGTTTCGACTGGCTACTACTTGATCTGCTAGCATATCGCCCTTGGTTTTGAGGATATCTTGCAAAATATCTCTCACTTGAACTTCATTTTCTTGAATTTTTCGGCGAATGCGAGCCAAATTATCACTAGCAAAACTTTCAACAAATCCGCCCTCATTGATAGCCTGCAACGCTCCTTGCAAGCTCGGAAAAGAAACCAAATTTTCAAAAAGCCGATTCAATCTTTGCAACTCAACATTTTCCAAATCCTCATAAAAATCAGTCAATTCTTGCGTAACAGCCAGAACCCGCTTCAGAGCGAGAAATTCTTCAATATTTAAGTCGCCTTCCAGCTCCAAGCGCTTGGTCAAGCCCGTAATGTCTTGGGTCGCAGCCAGACTGAAGTGAGGACGCTGTACAAAAATCTGCTGCATGTCCGTCATTTCTAAAAATGCTGTTTCCAGCCTTTCTTGTTTATTGGATGGGAACAGCTGCTGCAATTCCAAGCACCCTTGTTCTGTCAGAAGATAGGGTTCAAAGAGCGCCTTGATTTTCCCAAATTCTAACGTTTCTAAAATTTTTCTATTCATATTCTTATCTTTCCTGATGAAAAAGAAACTCAGCTAGCACCACCAACTGAGTCTTTGTATTTATCCGATGATTTTGGTCACCCAGAGTTGTTTCAACATTCCTGAAGTAATTGGTGTGTGACTGATGATAAATCGAGCTAAACCACTGGCATTGAGATGATTTTGAACAACTGGTAAAGGAATCGTTGCCAAAACGGTCAGCAACATTTGAATTCCAAACAAAGTGACACAAACAGCCAAAGCACCGCTAGCAACATTGTACCAACGCTCATTGGCTTTCTTGTTTGGCACCAAGTGAATAAAAATTCCAATAAAACGGGCTATGCTATAAACAATCGTATAAACTGCTAAATAAGCCAAACCGGCATAAAAAACCTTGTCCAACTGGAACAATTGGCTGCTGGGAAAGAAATAGGTAAATGTTCCTTCCTGTGCACTGGCGTAGGGAACTAAAAGATTGATTTGTTCACCTAGAGATTGGTACATTTGCCCCGCAATAATAGCTGAAACGACTGCCGAAATAGTATAATAAATTTGTAATACAATTCCGCGCGAGTAGCCAATGTAAAAACTCCAAGCCAAAATCAGCAAAATTACTAATGAAATCATAGGGTCCCCTCTTGCTCACTAACCTTTTGCTTGTTGGCTTCTAACACTTTTTTACGAAGTTCTTCCAGCTCTTGCTCCTTGTCATCGAACTCAATCTCACGTGACAATTGCGTCGCTAAACTATTGACTGCCAGCAAAATAGCTAATGTTTCATCATCTGCCGCAGGCATCTTCTCTTTAATTGCGTGATATTTTTCTGTTGCAACCTTTTCAACTTCTTCCATGAATAAATTATCGTGTTCTGTTGTTAAGGTTACACTCTTCTTTCCGAAAGTAAATTTGTATCGATTTAAGTTTGCCATAAAATCACCTCAAAATATTATACCAAAAGGAAGCGATTTTGTCAGTTTTTAAAGAAATTTATAACTTTTATGGTACAATAGCAATATGGAAAGTATTACCTTGCAACCCAGTAAGAGACAAATTCAAGATTTTGTCGCCTATTATCAGGCACAGCTTGTCGCTAGCAAAAATCCCTACATTCGCTATCTTTTTAAGCTTGACAAGGTGACTGTCTCCGTCTACACTTCAGGAAAAGTCCTCTTTCAAGGGGAAAATGCCGAGCAGGCAGCACAATTTTTTGGCTATCAAGCGTCCAAAGAAAAAACGACATCTCATTGGCAGAATTGTCCTCTTATTGGGACAGATGAGGTGGGAAATGGCTCTTATTTTGGCGGGCTCGCTGTTGTGGCGTCTTTTGTGACACCACAACAGCATGATTTTTTACGAAAGCTGAGAGTTGGAGATTCTAAAACTTTGACAGACCAAAAAATCAGGCAAATCGTTCCTCTGTTGAAAGAAAAAATTCAACACCAAGCTCTGCTATTGTCTCCGAAAAAATACAACCAAGTTATTGATTCTGGCTACAATGCGGTGTCTGTCAAAGTTGCTCTTCACAATCAAGCCATTTATCTGCTCTTGCAAACGGGAGTGCAGCCAGAAAAAATTGTTATTGATGCTTTCACAAGTGACAAAAATTATCAGAAATATCTCCAGCAGGAAAGCAATCGCTTTTCAAATCCTATTACACTAGAGGAAAAAGCGGAAGGGAAATACTTAGCCGTAGCAGTCAGCTCCATGATTGCCCGTGACCTCTTTTTAGAAAATCTTGAAAATTTAAGTCAAGAGCTCGGCTATGAATTGCCCAGTGGAGCAGGAGCAAAGTCCGATAAAATCGCAAGTCAGCTTCTTCAAGCCTACGGCATAAAAGGCTTAGAAGCGAGTGCAAAACTGCATTTTCAAAATACTGAAAAAGCGAAGAAACTTCTAGAAAGGTAAGTTATGCAAACAAAATCAACTACTTTTTCAAAATTTATGAAAGAATGGGGATTTTTTATCCTCTTTATGGCCGTTCTTTTCTTATCACGCGCCTTTCTTTGGGTTCCTGTCAAGGTAGACGGGCATTCAATGGATCCAACCTTAGCTAATGGAGAATATCTATTTGTTGTCAAACACTTGCCTGTCAATCGCTTTGATATTGTCGTTGCAAGTGAAAAAGACGAAGATGGAAAAACCAAGCAAATTGTCAAGCGGGTGATCGGTCTTCCTGGAGACACTATCCGCTACGAAAACGACCAACTATATGTAAATGGCAAAAAGGCCAACGAACCTTATCTTAAAAATTACCTCGCGAAGTTTAAAGATGATAAATTGCAGGCAACCTATTCCTATAACAGTTTCTTTCAGTCTTTAGCAGACAAAGCTCAAGCCTTTACGCAGGACGCAAACGGCAACACTAGTTTCACTATTGAAGTTCCAAAAGGCGAATACCTGCTCTTAGGAGACGACCGTCTTGTCTCAAAAGACAGCCGTCAGGTGGGAACCTTTAAAGCCAATCAATTGCAGGGCGAAGCAAAATTCCGTTTCTGGCCTTTGAATAGAATCGGCACTTTCTAATCCCAAACAAGTCTATTTTGATTCGTTGGAGCTGGGCAAAAAGTGTGCTAGCTTCTATCAGATTTAGGAATAAACGAATAACGCAGCTTCAACAATCTAGTGAATTGTTGAAGGTTGGAAATCAGCCTTGCATGGCAAGCCACCGTGATTGCTTAAAGCACTGCTTTGAGGTGGCAGTTAAAACTTGCGAAGCAAGTATCAAAGCTGTTCGCTTTTCAAGTTCGGAAGAGCACCTTTGACGAAAACTTCGTTTTCTTCATCTGCAACCTTAAACAGCTTGATAACTGTTTAAGCACCCTTGCGGGGGTGGGACTACAAACTAAAAATTTTCGATTTTTAGTTCTGTCCCGCTCCCATTCTTTTAACATTGATACAGGAAGATGATGGAATTTTACTTTTCAGGCACCATTGAACGGATTATTTTTGAAAATCCCAGCAGTTTCTTTCGGATTCTGCTGTTAGATATTGACGACACCGATGCTGATTTTAAGGATTTTGAGATTATTGTCACGGGCACCATGGCGGATATTATGGAGGGCGAAGACTACACTTTTTGGGGAAATCTCGTGCAACACCCTAAATATGGTGAACAACTCAAAATAACACGCTATGAGCGTGCAAAGCCAACCAGCAAAGGCTTAGTCAAATATTTTTCAAGCGACCATTTTAAAGGGATTGGTGTAAAAACAGCGCAAAAAATCGTGGCTCTCTATGGCGACAACGCGATTGATAAAGTCTTGGCAGAACCCGAAAAATTACATGATATTGTAGGCCTTTCTGCTAAAAACCGTGAAACCTTTCTCACAAAACTAAGACAAAATTACGGCACCGAGAGAATCCTTGCCAAGCTATCTGAATACGGTATCCCGAACAAGCTTGCCTTTCAGATTCAAGATTTTTACAAGGAAGAAACTCTCGAAATTGTCGAACAATTTCCTTACCAATTAGTAGAAGACATCCAAGGGGTTGGGTTTAAAATTGCCGACCAACTGGCACAAAGCTTAGGAATTGAAAGTACTGCTCCAGAGCGTTTTCGTGCTGGGCTGCTTCACACACTCCTAACCCAGTCTATGGAAAAGGGCGACACTTATCTTGAAGCAAAAGAACTTCTGGAACATACGATTGAACTCCTCGAAAGTTCCCGTCAGATTGAATTAGACCCAAGTTCTGTTGCGGATGAGCTGACATGTTTGATTGAAGAAGATAAAGTTCAAAATGTTGATACAAAGATTTTTGAAAACAGTCTCTTTTTTGCCGAAGAAGGGATTCGCAGCAGTCTCCTACGCATTTTAGAAAAAGGGAAGCAAAACAAATTTGAACCGGAAAAAATCGAAGCTGCTATTACCCAAATCGAAATTGAGTTTGCCATTTCCTATGATGTGATGCAAAAACAAGCGATTTGTGACGCTATCAATCACAAAATTTTTATCCTAACGGGTGGTCCCGGAACGGGAAAAACGACCGTCATCAACGGCATTATCGCTGTTTACGCTCTGCTGAATGGGTTGGATTTGCGTAAATCTCACGATTTACCTATCCTTCTAGCAGCTCCGACTGGGCGTGCTGCCAGACGCATGAATGAATTAACAGGGCTTCCAAGCGCTACGATTCATCGGCATTTAGGCATGACAGGAGACGATGACACTAGCCATTTAGATAATTATTTGGACGCAGACTTTATTATTGTCGACGAATTTTCAATGGTAGATACTTGGTTAGCCAATCAACTCCTCAGCAATATCTCTTCCAACAGCAAACTTCTCATTGTCGGAGATGCTGATCAGCTGCCTTCTGTCAGCCCCGGACAAGTGCTGGCAGATTTACTGAAAATCCCTCTTCTTCCACAGACCAAATTAGAAAAAATTTATCGACAAAGCAAAGACTCCACTATCGTCAACTTAGCCAGCCAGATTCAAAAAGGCATTCTGCCACCTGATTTTATAGAAAAAAAGGCTGACCGTTCTTATTTTGAAGCGCGTAGTGAACATATTCTGCAGATGATTGAACGTATTGTAGAAGCTGCTATCCGCAGTGGCATTCCAGCTCAAGATGTGCAGGTACTTGCGCCTATGTACCGCGGACAGGCTGGGATTGACCACATCAATCAACTCATGCAAAATCTAATCAACCCTGCCGAAAAAGAACAACTCGTCTTTGAAGCAACGGATTGCCAATACCGACAAGGCGACAAGGTGATTCATCTGGTCAATGATGCGGAAAGTAATGTCTTTAACGGCGATTTGGGTTATATCACTGATTTGCTGCCAGCCAAATATACTGATTCAAAACAGGACGAGTTGACTATCAACTTTGATGGCAATGAAGTCATTTACCCACGTAGCGAATGGTATAAGATTCGTCTGGCTTACGCCATGAGTATCCACAAATCGCAAGGCAGTGAATTTCCAGTAGTTATTTTGCCCATTACGTCCAGCAGCCACCGCATGCTGCAACGTAATCTCATCTATACTGCTATCACTCGTGCTAAAAGCAAGCTCATCCTTCTTGGGGAAAAGTCTGCCTTTGACTTTGCGGTTAAAAACACTGGTACAGCTCGCAAAACCTATCTAATCCAACGCTTTTCAGACCTGCTCAATGAAGAAAAAGTTATACACACTTCTGTGGATAATTTGGAAACAACTGTGGAAAACTATGTCTTGTCTGAGGAAAATTTCTTGAAAATTAACCCCATGATTGGAATAACGGATGAGGATATTCAAAGTGTTTTTGGAGAATGATAGAAAAAAGTTTGGAATGGGGAATTCCAAACTTTTTTACATCCCAAATCCTGTCACTGTCACTCCTAAAAGACGCACACCTTTTGTCTGCTCGTCCAAGCTATCATAAATCTCATGTGCAATGCGCTCAATCTGCTCCGCATCTTGCGTTCTTGTCGCTAAGCTCTGCCTTTTTGTCAATGTTGAAAAATCCGCATAGCGAATCTTCAGAACAATCGTCCTACCAGACTTTCCATGCTTTTTTAAACTACGAGCTACCTTTTGTGATAAAAGGGTCAGCTCCTTTTTTATGTCGTCTTCGTTATGGAGCAATTTCCCATAAGTTCTTTCCTTGCCGATAGACTTACGAATACGGTTGACTTTTACTGGTGAATTGCTGATTCCTCTTGCCTTGCGATAAAGGTCAAATCCAAATCGACCAAACAAGTCAATCAAGGTCATCTCAGGAATTTCTAATAAATCTGCTCCTGTATAAACGCCCATATCATGCAGCTTTTCCACCGTCTTTTTTCCAACACCGTAAAACTTTGCCACATCCATTTGAGAGAGAAAGGCTTCTGCTTCTTCTGGCAAAATAACCGTCAAACCGTGAGGTTTTTCATAGTCACTAGCTATTTTTGCCAAAAATTTATTGTAGGACACACCAGCAGAACTGGTCAAATGAAGCTCTGTCCATATCTCATGCTGGATTAGCTTGGCTATCTTGACAGCAGATTTCATACCTAACTTATTTTTGGTCACATCCAGATAGGCTTCATCAATACTGATTGGCTCAATCACATCTGTATATCGTTTAAAAATGGCTCGAATTTGCTGGCTGACTGCCTGATATTTTTCATAATTTCCCGAAATGAAAACCGCCTGTGGACAACGCTCATAAGCTTCTTTGGAGCTCATAGCTGAGTGAACACCAAACTTTCGTGCCTCATAATTGCAAGTCGAAACAACGCCTCGTCCGCCTGTCAAGCGAGGGTCAGCTCCGATGATAACCGACTTGCCTTTTAGTGCTGGATTGTCTCTTTCTTCTACGGAGGCAAAAAAGGCATCCATATCAATGTGAATGATTTTCCGAGATGTATCATTGATTAAGGGAAAAATTAACATCAATACAGCTCCTTTCTTGACTCTTTTCTTTCCTCCATTATACAATTTTTATCATTTTTTCCAAAATATTTGAAAATATGTTGATTTTTTCAAAAATATAATACAATTTACGCTGATTTTTTAATCTGTATTATAAAAGAAAGTGCTTTTATGACCAGATTCCATTTGTGGAAACGATTACTATATGATATACTTATTTTATAAATGTAACAGATTTGTGTTGCTAGAAAGATACAAGAGGAAAAAACATGGTTGTTAAAACTGTTGTCGAAGCACAGGATATTTTTGACAAAGCCTGGGAAGGCTTCAAAGGGGAAGATTGGCGCGAAAAAGCTAGCGTATCTCGTTTTGTACAAGCAAACTACACTCCTTATGACGGAGATGAAAGTTTCTTAGCTGGTCCAACTGAACGCTCTCTTCACATTAAAAAAATTATCGAAGATACAAAAGCACATTATGAAGAAACACGTTTCCCAATGGATACACGTGCTACTTCAATCGCTGATATTCCAGCTGGATATATTGACAAAGATAATGAATTGATTTATGGTATCCAAAACGATGAGCTGTTCAAACTCAACTTCATGCCAAAAGGTGGTATCCGTATGGCGGAAACCGCTTTGAAGGAACATGGCTATGAACCAGATCCTAAGATGCATGAAATCTTCACAAAATACGTAACAACTGTAAATGACGGTATTTTCCGTGCCTACACAACAAATATCCGTCGTGCACGTCACGCACACACTGTAACAGGTTTGCCAGATGCTTATTCACGTGGACGTATCATTGGTGTTTACGCACGTCTTGCTCTTTACGGTGCAGATTACTTGA
>ERZ773008.2518-NODE-2518-length-11923-cov-3.987867_pt1 | contig 11923 bp, 11 predicted proteins | sample MGYA00580664_ERZ773008 | MGnify/ENA primary metagenome ERZ773008 (study PRJEB29015, sample SAMEA2738016) | human oral metagenome | biome: human oral; feature: human-associated habitat; material: dental | place: China | collected 2048 ... | reverse complement strand
ATATCGGGATTGAATCTTCAGAGGCATTACCTTTGCTTTTGTTTATCGGAATCGGAGCAATGATTGATTTTGGTCCTCTTTTATCCAATCCGAAAATGTTGTTATTTGGAGCTGCGGCACAATTCGGAATCTTTTTTGCATTATCTCTATCTACACTCTTGGGGTTTGATTTGAAAGATGCTGCTTCTATCGGTATCATCGGTGCCGCCGACGGTCCAACCTCCATTTTGGTTTCCCAAATACTTCATTCAAAATATGTGGGTGCAATTGCAGTAGCTGCCTATTCTTATATGGCACTTGTTCCGATTGTGCAACCATTTGCCATCAAACTTGTTACAACAAAAAAAGAACGCCACATTCCCATGAAATACAATCCGAAACAAGTGAGTAGACAGACAAAAATTCTATTTCCAATCGTAGTTACAATTGTAGCAGGTATGGTTGCTCCTATGAGTGTTTCACTTGTCGGCTTTCTGATGTTTGGAAATTTAATTCGAGAATCAGGAGTATTACAAGGATTGACTGAAACAGCAAGCACATCTTTAGCAAACTTGATTACCTTATTACTTGGAATTACCATTTCTTTTTCTATGAGAGCTGATGCTTTTGTTTCGTTAGACACTCTATTGATTATGGTAATTGGTCTATTTGCCTTTATCTTTGATACCATCGGCGGGATTATGCTTGCAAAATTATTAAACCTCTTCTGCAAAGAAAAATGTAATCCCATGGTTGGTGCAGCAGGCATCTCAGCTTTTCCAATGTCTGCTCGTGTTGTACAGAAAATGGCACTTCAGGAAGATCCGACCAATCATTTACTTATGCACGCAATCGGTGCAAATGTAGCCGGTCAAATAGGCTCTGTTGTTGCAGGTGGCGTTATCTTAAATCTGATTAGAATGTATTTATAGGAGGAATCGTTAATGCGTGAAAATTTTTTCATTTCATTATCCATTATGTACAAAGGCATGCTTTCTATTTTTGTTGTATTAGGTATACTTGCTTTTATCATCTTGTTGCTTTCTCATTTTACTAACAAGAAAAAATAACCAATGAAACTTTTAAGAAGTGATTCCAACATTTCTTATTTGTCTAATTGTACAAAATGGTTGACGTATACCCTTTCATATCAATTTTTTTCTTACTATAAATGATTATTATATATATAGTACCATTACTTTTATGATATATCTATTAAGTATAAAAATGGAGGAATAGAAATGACAAATAAAAGAATATCTCCTTTTACACTCGGTTCTCTTGCCGGTCTCAATTTATTGTTATACGGGTTTTTTATCTCAAAATATATTCAAAATGAAACCATCTCCGTCGTAATTGTCACATCGTTGTACCTTTTGATATTCACATTATTTGTTCTTACCGATTTGTTTATCAAAAATATGACGAAACAAAAAACAAAGCTGTTGCTCTCACTGATGGTTTTTTGTATTCAGTTTGGGCTTGGTGTTTTTTTGACAACGGTATGGTTTCGACCAAGAAGTGCTTATGTCCTGAGCCACCCGATGTGGCTTACTCATTTACGTATTCTTACGCAACTACACTATTTCATAGGAATTTCCATTCTGTTCAAAAATAATTTCAAGACTTTTCAAAAATAAACTTCCAACTTTTCAAAAAAAGAATGGATAGTTTCCTAAAACTGAATATAACCTCACTGAAAATATTCTAAAAAACCGATGAACAAAGGTACTTCCTTATTCATCGGTTTTTCTGCTTTCTTCAGATTCTTTTCTCTTTAATCGTTCCATCGAAAATTCGCAACCGCAATAATCTTGACGATACATTCCGTACTGTTCCGTAATCTCACATGATCTTTTGTATCCACCCTTCTTTTTGAAATCTGACGGAAGAGGTGTTGCTCCGTATTCTTCTCCTACTTTTTGCGCAATTTGATTCAAAAGTTGAGAATTTTTGTGTGGGCTGATGGTCAATGTTGTTGTAAAATAATCAAAATGATTCAACCTTGCAAGTTTTGCCGCCTCACTCAACCTCATCTCATAACACTTATGACAACGCTCTCCGCCTTCCGGAAGATGTTCCATTCCCTCTGCCATTTTATAAAATTTCTCAACCTCATATTTTCCTTCTATCATACGAATCGGATTCTTTGCATCTGTTAACTCGATGATTTTTTTCTGTTCTTCCACTCGATACCAATATTCTTCCGAAGGATAAATATTCGGATTGTAATAAAACACTGTAATCTCAAAATACTTTGAAAGATACTCCAACACATAACTGCTACATGGACCGCAACAGCTATGCAACAGAAGTGTCGGAATTTTTTCCGTTTGTTCTATCTCTCGAATAATTTTATCCAATTCAATTTGATAATTTATCTTTGGGATAGTTATTTGCTTTGTTATTTGTATCTTTTTTCCCTGCAATATCATCATCCAAACCTTTTCTTTATTAAATTCTTATCCACTCTGTACTTGACCGTAAATGACGAATCTTAAGATTTTCAGTCCTATCCTTCTCCTACCGAATATCCCGAGAATTCGAATTCACTCTTTACTGTTCTTATTATAAATTTTTTCTTTTGCTTTTTGAAATCAACATCATAAATTGAATTGTCAGGAACAAAATCATCATTCCTACTGCAATATCCGATGCAGTAAAAGGCTTGAAGTAGTAATTCCACTCTTCTCCTAAAAAACGCTTCGTCAAAAAATAAGACTCTAGTAATGAGCATATACTGAGACAAAACACCAAAAACCTTTCTTTTATCGTATGGATTGCTTTTAATAGTACTGTTCCACAAAATATGGCAAATCCATAACCTATCATTGAAAAATGTTTCATCATTGCATCACAATACACAGCAATGAATGAATATGGAATAAGAGCAATCACAATACATAAGGGTGACATCTCTTTTGTTTTATTTTGTCCTTCTCTCATAGCATCCTCCCCCAAACATGGTATCCCTATTCCATTGTATCACAATTTCAGTCCTTGTGTTCAGCTCGCTTTTACTGACAACCCCCGGTATTTCAATGACTGAATCGATATCTTTCTACTTTGACCTAATGAGTGATAATACATCTTTTTTATCACAATCCACAATCCTATTCTTGCCTCACTTGATTGTTCGGAGTTTCTGTTGTAAACTCAAATGTTTGGTTCTGATACAAAAAGAGCATATTGTTTCCAATACACTTCTTTTTTCTCTCATTTGTTTTATTACTTGATTTCTTCAAAGCCTTTTTCTAATAACCACTTTTCGACAGCTTGCATGCTTACTTTCTTCTCTGAATCTACCCCATCCGTAAAAATACTGTCAATTCCTTTCGCAAGGTCAAAATCCAACTCTCCGTAATCTATCATCACAGTTTCCACTGCTTGTTCTTCTTGGTAATCAATCGATTGTTCCACTCCTTTTATCCCTTGATATGGTTCTGACAATCGATCTAACAAGAAATGAATATCTTCTTTCTTTTCTACCGGAAAAATTGCATATGGCATGGTATTTGTTGCTTTTTGTTGAAGAACAGTATCGCCTTTGTAAGTATATTCCATCTGTAAGGTAATTCCGTTTTTAGTCTGCGTAAAAGTTTTCGTTTGTTCTTTTTCACAACCGGTCAATATCATTGCACAAAACAACGTAGATATGATTCCAAATATTATTTTTTTATTCAATTTATTACACTCCTTTTTCATTCAATCAACTTTTTGCAAGTTACACTACAACCCTTATCAAAAAGACAAGACTCATTGCTCCAAATAACACCTTATTTAAAATCCTATAGAAATCCTACATTTCCAACAAAACTCCAAAGAATCATATCAATTACAGTTTCTGTATAAGATTCCATCTAATTTACTTATAATGTACGACATCTTATCAAAAGAGTCCATTTCTATTTTCAATACAAGAATTACCATAAAAAGTACTTTACTCCTATTTTTTCAATCGTCTTTGAATCATTCCCACTGCTACAGTCAATTCATGGACATGTAATGTTTGGAGCATAACATAATATACTACCATTCCTACTACACTTGTGACCATCAAATTTATTACTACAGATTGAATCACCAAACCTGAGAACGCAAACATCAATTTCATCACAAATGCCATAACAAGTGCAGCTATTCCTGTTTTACAGAAAGAATCAAACAACTTTCTTCCACCAAAGTTTCCGATTTTTTTCTGTAGGTTCACAAAAAATAGCATTGCCGTCAAAACGGAAGACACTGTCGTTGCAAGAGCCAAACCTCTGTGTTGCATAAAACGAATCAAAATAAGGTTCAAAACAATATTTACTACAATGGAGATTACAGAATTAACCATTGGAGTCTTGGTATCTTCCATCGCATAAAATACCTTTTCCATAATTTGTCTCCATCCCAAAGAGATAACACTGATACAATAAAATTGCATCGCTTGAGCAGTAATCATTACTTTCTCAAGGGTAAATTCCCCTCTACCAAAGGCAACTGATACAATCGGATTTGCCAACACTACCATAGCTAAAGCAATCGGAACCAAAAAAATGGACATACTTCCCAAACTGGTATGCAATGTTCTCTTCACCGCAGTCATATCTCCCTCTTTGGTTAATTTTGCCAACCTTGGAAAAATAGTCGTACCAACGGATGTTACAATTACACTATTGACTAACAAATTGAGTTTGTAAGCATTGTTCAAACAAGTAACTGTTCCTGTCGCCAATCCGGAACCGAGATATCTGTCCACCATTAAATTGATATCAAAGACCATTCTTCCCAAAAAAACCGGAATAATCAATAACAAAATTTTTCGTACATTTTCATCTCGAAAATCCAACATCGGATAATATCGAAACCCACTCCTGTATGCAGGAAGACCAAAATACGGAACATAAAACGCATATCCTATCAAAACGCCCAATGCCAGAAAATAATAATGTTGTTCTGTTGCCAAAAAAATTCCAAAAATAATAAACAAATTGAGCGGAATCCCCATCAACCCGACAATGGTAAATTTTTCATGCACTTGAACATATCCCTGCAAAATAAAGGATATCCCTAAAAATAACATGGACCAAATCATAATCTTTGTAAATTTCAAAGCATACTGCACTGTCTCAACTTTTTCTTTTCGAATAAAAAAAGTGGTAATGATTTTTTCATCGAATATCGTAAAAAATACAATAATTAATACAGATACCAAAAATACAATACTGATTAGATTACTGTTAAATCGATCTACTTGCTCTTTTCCTTGTTGTTTTACTCGATTGTACATAGGAACATAGCAGGTCAAAATAGAGGTCGCTACCCCACCAAAAATAACCAGAGGAATATTCCACGAAATGATGAATGCATCTGTGAATGAGCTTGCTCCGAATTTCCAAGCCATAAAACCTTCACGAAAAAATCCAAGTGCCTTTGATAATAATGTAAACAACGCCATAATAAATGCCCATGACGATAAATTTGTCATACTCTGCGCTCCTTTTCTACACATATTTCCCAAGATATGAAGATTCTTCTATCCTTGCCCGGATAAATGTCTTTTTGTTATGCTCCGTATTGGATGTTATCTCTGTGAATCTGCATTTCATAATATTGAACAAAAAGATGAGTCCCACTATATTTAAAGTAAGGAGCAATCTTTTCCCATCCTTCTATCTCAAACGGAACAATTTGATCATTATAACAATAATCAAAGAATTTTCTTTTTAATACGAATCCTACAGACTGATAGCAGGCAATCGCTCTGTCGTTGTATCGGGCAACTGTCAGTTTCAATTTCCGAAATTTTTCAGATTCTGTTGCCCATTTCAAAAAAGTACGCAATGCATCTCTGCCATACTTCTTTCCAATTGCGGAAGGTCGAAGTAAAATGCCTATTTCTCCTGTCTTCAATAGTGGATTCACCTTTCTGAGCGAAATATATCCAATCAAAACTCCCTCTCTATCAAAAATAGAAAAACATTGTTTTGTACCGCTTGTCTTACTCAAAAACCATTTTTTTTGTTCTTTTGCAGACCACGGCGGAAAATTATAATCAGCAAATAGAATATCTTCATGTCGCTCCCAAGATATCATTTTCTCCACATCTTCTAATTGCATAGGAGATAATTTCACATATTTTCCAAAAAGTACCATAGTATCCCTCTTCTATTATAAATTCATATCGTGACGAGGTGCGTTGTGGAACAATTGAAACTGCCCTAACCATGTCAAATCAACAGTCCCAATTTCTCCATTTCTATGTTTTGCAATAATTACTTCTGCCTTATTCTTATCCATTGTGTCTTTGTCATACACTTCATCACGATACAAAAACATAACCATATCCGCATCTTGTTCAATTGCTCCCGACTCTCTCAAATCAGATAACATCGGACGATGATCAGACCTTTGTTCAGGCGCTCTTGATAACTGTGACAGTGCAATCACAGGACATTCCAACTCTTTTGCCAAAATTTTGAGAGAACGGGAAATTTTGGAAATTTCCTGTTGTCGATTCTCTATCTTAGAATCTCCTTCCATCAATTGAAGATAGTCTATCACAATCATATCCAATCCCTTTTCTATCTTCAGTCTTCTGCATTTTGTGCGCAACTGCACCATATTCAATCCAGCAGTATCATCAATATAGATTTTTTGAGAAGATAACAGACCCATTGCATTGGTAACTTTTTCCCATTCTTCATCTTTTAAAGAACCATTCCGAATATTGGATAATTCTACTTGTGCATTAGCTGCAATCATCCTGTCTACTAATTGTTCGTTGCTCATCTCCAAAGAAAACACAGCAACAGATGCTTTTCCTTTGATAGCAGCATTCGCCACTAAATTCAAAGAAAATGCAGTTTTTCCCATAGAAGGTCGTGCAGCAATTAAAATCAAGTCTGTAGATTGAAATCCGTTAGTCTTTCGGTCTAAATCAGTGAAACCACTTGTAATTCCTGTCAAATCTCCTTTATGTTTCGCTAATCGTTCCAAAGAATCAAACTTGTTCAACATAATGTGATCGATTGGTATCAATCCTTTGATATTTTGTTCCTGTGCAACATCAAAAACTTGTTTTTCTGCATAGTTTAAAATATCCATGACCTCTATTTCTTCTCGATAGCTTTTTTCAATAATATTCTGAGAAGCTTGAATTAAAGCTCTAAGCATAGATTTTTCTTTTACAATTTTTGCGTAGCTGATAATATTATCTGTAAAATCCGGTACGGAAGTTAAGTCTGTGATGTAAGTAATCTGCTCCGCAGATAAGTCTTCCTTCTCTAATTTATCAAGAAGTGTAATTAAATCAATCGGCTCCGACTTTTTATTCAACTGCAACATCGCACTAAAAATTTCTTGGTGAAATTCCTTATAAAAATCTTCCTCTGTGATAATGTCCGTTACCATCACAATCGCATCTTTTGATAACAAGATACTACCCAATACAGACTGCTCCGCTTGCAAAGAATACGGTACCACTTTTCCTTCCATTTAACTACACCCTCCTTTCTGCATATGTAAACGGATGCATTGCATCCGTATCTCATTAATTTAATGCTTCAATCGTTACTCTCAATTCTGCTGTTACTCTGGAATGTAATTTGATTTCTACCACAGTTGTTCCCAATTCTTTAATTGGCTCTTTCAACATAATTTTTCTTTTATCAACATCAATATTTAACTCTTTTTTGATTTGATCAGAAATATCTTTTGATGTGATAGAACCGAACAATTTCCCTTCTCCGGCCTTTGCTTTCATTACAATTCCTTTTTGTTTCAATTGTTCTTTCACTTCTTTTGCTTCTGCCTCTGCAACTTTGTCACCATGTTCTTTTGCAGCTTTCTTTTGATTCAAGTCATTTACATTTCCTTTTGTTCCTTCTATTGCCAAATTCTTCTTAAACAAGAAATTTTTCGCATAACCGTCGCTCACTTCTTTCAATTCTCCGGCTTTTCCGGTTCCCTTTACATCTTTTAGCAAAATTACTTTCATTTTGTATTCTCCTCCTCATTCAAATATTCCATCACGCTATCTTCCAAACGATCCATCGCTTCTTCCAATGTAACATCTTGGAGTTGTGTTGCTGCGGTATCCATATGTCCACCGCCACCAAGTTTTTCCATAATAATTTGTACATTCATCTTACCGAAAGAACGAGCACTAATCTGAATCACATCTGAATCATTTTTGGTAATTACAAAAGAAGAAATCACACCTTTGATATTCAGCAATTCATCTGCTACTTTCGCTGCAATCAATTTAGAATCCGATAATCTTTCGTCACAATAGGAGATTGCAATTCTACCGTCGATGATTTTTGCATTTTTGACAATTTCCGCAATCCTCATATAGCTATCCACATCTCCTTGAAAGAAAGATTTTACCTCTACGGTATCAGCACCGCATTTTCTCAAAAATGCCGCCGCCTCAAACGTTCTGACTCCTGTCTTAAAAGAAAAATTCTTTGTATCTAACATAATCCCCGCCAAAAGAGCCTCTGCTTCTAATGTGCGTAATTTCGGCTTATCCGCAATATATTGAATCACTTCTGTCACCATTTCGGAAGCGGAAGATGCATAAGTTTCATGATAAACCAACACCGCATCATCAATAAATTCTACACCTCTTCTGTGATGGTCAATCAAAACTACCCGATCACAAAGATGAATCAAGTCAGGATATTCCGTCAACATCGGTTTATGTGTATCTACAACTACAACAAGCACTCTATCCTGATTTTGACAAATCCTTTTAGCTCTTTCGTGATTCACAAATACAGTTCCCATAGAATCGTCTTGTTTGATTTTTTCATATAAAATATCAATAGAAGTATTTGAATTTTCCAATACAATGTTTGCAGTCTTTCCAAGAATTCTACAAATCCCAAATGTTCCCAGTGCTGCTCCCAAAGCATCCAAATCAGGATAAGTATGTCCCATAATCAACACTCGATCAGATGCATGTATCAAATCTTTGAGTGCATAAGAAATCATTCTTGCTTTTACCCTTGTCTTCTTTTCGATAGCCTTGGACTTTCCACCGTAAAATGTAAATCTGTCATTTCTCTTAATCACACATTGATCTCCTCCGCGACCAAGCGCCATATCCAAAGCAGAACTTGCAATATCATGTGTCTGAGAAATTGTATCTGCTCTTCCTGAAATCCCCAAAGAAAGTGTTACAGGTAAGGTATTTCCTACATCAATCGAACGAATTTCATCTAAAATAGAAAATTTATTATCTTCCATCGCCTGTAAATTTTGTTCATCCACTAATACAAAATAATGATCTTTATTTATCTTTACAATTGTTGCTCCATAATTTTCAGCCCATACCTTAAGTTTTTGCTCTACTGTAGCCTCCAAAACAGGTCTGTTAGAGTCTTCTACATTATCCAACACTTCATCAAAACTATCTACCTGAATTAAAATAATTCCTGTTTTTGTATTTTGATATTCTTGTGCCAAATCTTCATATTTTGTCTCATCAATAAAATATAACATCACCATGCCGCTATCTTTTTTAGATGTTTTTACCACATAATATACAATTCTGTATTTACGAGAATCCACATCTAAGAAAGTAGTTTCTCTCTCTCCGGTAAGCGCAACATCAGATAAATCAATTTGTTCAAAAATCTTATTGATATTTGTGCCTAACAGACCCTTTTTCATCGCAATATCAGAAAATTTCTTATTGTACCATGTAATAATACCATCTACCTTACACATACAAAGCGGAATCGGTAAATTTGTAATAGCTTGTTTCGTGCTGTAATCCATATTCAAAGAAAGAGTTTCGATATATTGAGTCCATTCTATATTCTGTTTCTGTAACTCCTTCTTATTCCAAAAAAAGAGGGTAATAAGCCAAAACACTGCTAATAATGAAACATAGTAGTTATACTGCAAAAATATAACCGCAAAAAAAGCCATAGAAATTAAATAAGCTCTATAAATCTTCCATTCTATTTTCATTTTACACCTCCTGTATCCGGTTTTCTAAGGTGAAACATGGTATCAAAAAAACCGATAAATATAATAACCCTTGGCACAAAGACACAAGATAATATCCACATCATGTTTCCAAAAAGAATACTGAATTTTTTTCTACACCAGTACAAAACACTCGCTGTTCCTTGTAAATACAATAAAATCACCGCAAGATACACCATGGTTACAGATATATTATATGAATAATCAATTTGTATTTTTCCAAAAAGATAACCTGTCAAAAAGATCAATCCTATCCCAAAATTAGCATGCCCCGGTAAATAAAATTCCGTAAAAACAGGATATTTTTGTGATTTTACATTGCGATTCAAGAAAAAAGTTCCCAAAAAATAATTTATGGAAGAAGTAAACAAAAGACCCACAAAAGTCACTATCGGCAAGAATAATCTCATTTTATTCAACAATTCAGGAATAATCATCTCTTCAGATATATCGAAAGAATCTCTAATTTGATACAAAAGTTCAGGATTCGTTTCAAATAACGTTTTATATTCCAAAACCAAACCGTCTGTCAATCGAATTCCTGTAATCCGATAATAAGCAAAACTAAAAATAGCAACAACCGATACAGTGAAAAAAGTAGTAAGAAAAATAACTTTATCTGACGAAAAACCTCTTCTAATCCCTTCTCCCATCAACAACCCCATTACAGAAAACAGTCCTACTATCTGATAAATTGAATCAGATACAACAATAGGTTGTAACAGAAATGAAAAACCAGTCAATAAGATAAAAAAAATCAATCCATATATCATACCGCCGGACACAGTTGAAAGTAATACCACCGTAGGCAACAACATAATGCTGATATGCAATCCACTGAAAAATACAGATATCAAAATTAGCAACGTCCCAATCAGAAACAACTTCATCATACGAAAAACATATAGTTGTACATTTTTATTATTTTTCTCTGACACCGATAAAACCCCTCCTAAAATAAATCTCCTATAAAACATATGGTCAGATATTCCTCTATTATACCCTATTTTAAATCATTTTTATATATTTTTACCATAAAAACCTATACCTTTCCTCCCATGGATATAACGCCATCTATCTTCACAAAAGGAAACGCTCTGCAATATCTCCGTTGAAAAATAAACATAGTAAAAAAACAGATTATGTAAAGCAAACAAACTATAATCTTGTGCTATGAATTTATTATTAAACACTATTGTAAAATGTAGAAACAGTGTACGATTATAGATAAAAAGAATACCATATAATCGTATTAAAAAACAGATTATTTATTATAACATTAATCAGTGATTTAGTATTAAAAGTTTCTCTATAATATCACAAAAAACGATAAGACAGATGAAAATGATTTGGAAACATCTACCTTATCGTTTGAATTATTGGCGCATCCAAGAGGATTCGAACCTCCGACTCACAGTTTAGGAAACTGCAGCTCTATCCTCTGAGCTATGGATGCGAAATAAAAATATACTACACTATACCATTATAATGATACTCATAGAAAAAATCAATATGTATAAAAAACAAAAAGCTCCAATGAATTACAGAATCACTGGAGCTTAAACTGGAGGCGACAACCGGATTTGAACCGATGATAAAGGAGTTGCAGTCCTCTGCCTTACCACTTGGCTATGTCGCCAAAATATGGGGTGAATAGTGGGAGTCGAACCCACGACCTCTAGAGCCACAATCTAGCGCTCTAACCAACTGAGCTATACCCACCATATTATTATCATTTTTCCTTCAGCTTCCTATTTTAAGGATGGTGGGCCTTCAGGGACTCGAACCCCGGACCTGCCGGTTATGAGCCGGACGCTCTGACCAACTGAGCTAATGGCCCTAAAGTGGTCGGGGTGGCAGGATTTGAACCCGCGGCCCACTGGTCCCAAACCAGTTGCGCTACCAAACTGCGCTACACCCCGATATACGTATTAAATTGGCAGGGGCAGTAGGATTC
>ERZ773008.2517-NODE-2517-length-11930-cov-3.277389_pt1 | contig 11930 bp, 14 predicted proteins | sample MGYA00580664_ERZ773008 | MGnify/ENA primary metagenome ERZ773008 (study PRJEB29015, sample SAMEA2738016) | human oral metagenome | biome: human oral; feature: human-associated habitat; material: dental | place: China | collected 2048 ... | reverse complement strand
GCACGGTAAAAGCGGCTGTTTTGCATCGCAAAACCTACGCTTTCGCAACGTCAAAGCGCAGTTACCACTTTTTAACGGAATTATCTTTACAAAGTCAAAGCAAAACCTCCCGTCAGTTTTTCTGTATTATGGGAGAAGCGCAGGTATATTCGCAGGGGTTTTTGGTAAACCAAAAGAAAACCATTACTGTTTGTTAAACTCTGCCAAAATTGCAGACTTTTAAAAATAAATAGGTAAATTTGTCAGCCAAATGAACAATACAGAACTTCAACGCATAAAACAGCGTTACAACATAGTGGGCAACTGCAAAGCACTGAACCGAGCTTTAGACGTGTCGTTGCAGGTTGCACCAACCGACCTATCCGTACTTATCGTTGGAGAAAGCGGTGTGGGTAAGGAAATTATTCCCCGCGTTATTCACGACAATTCACCACGAAAGCGGGAAAAATACTTTGCCATTAACTGCGGTTCCATACCCGAAGGAACAATTGACAGCGAACTCTTTGGACACGAAAAGGGTTCGTTTACGGGTGCCATTGGCGAAAGCGACGGCTATTTCGGCACCGCAAACAAAGGCACAATCTTCCTCGACGAAGTGGGCGAACTGCCTTTGGCAACACAAGCCAAGCTGTTGCGTGTGCTGGAAACAGGCGAGTATATTCGTGTGGGAGGACAGGAAGTGCGCAAGACCGATGTGCGCATAGTGGCTGCAACCAATGTTAATATGCGCAAGGCGGTGAGCGAAGGAAAGTTCCGTGAAGACCTGTTTTACCGTCTGAACACCATTCCTGTCCAAATGCCGCCACTTCGCGACCGTGGCGAAGATATTCTTTTGCTGTTCAGGCTCTTTGCTATGCAAATGGCAGAGAAGTATCGCTTGCCCAAAATAACACTGACCGACGATGCAAAACAAATAATGTTACACTACAAATGGCCAGGAAACGTGCGACAGCTGAAGAACATTACCGAGCAAATGTCGGTGTTGAGCGAGCAGCGTGAGATAACGGCAGATATGCTGACCGACTTTATTCCGCGCGACCCCGATAGCACACAGCTTGCCATTATAGAAAAAGGAGGAAAGCATAGCTACGAAAGCGAGCGCGACATACTGTATCAGATACTTTACGAACTGCGTGGTAATGTGAGCGACCTGCGCCGCGATTTAAACACAGTTCGCAAGCAATTGGAAGAAACACGTGCGTTGAACGGAGCGAGAGGATTTGAACCTTTGCCCGAGAAACATCACGAGGCAATGCCCGTTCCTGCCAAACATGCTGTTGCAGAAAGCCCTGCTTCCGACAGCTTGATAGAGTTTGCGGAAGCCGAAGAAATATCAGAACCCGAAGTCTTGAACCTCAGCGATGTGGGCAGACAGATGGTTGAGAAAGCTTTGGAGCGCAACAACGGCAACCGAAAGAAGGCTGCACAAGAGTTAGGCATCAGCGACAGAACGCTTTACAGACGAATTAAGCAATATGGCTTGGATAGTAAATAAAACAAGAAAAATACACCTTATATATATAGTAGTGGCATTGATGTGTCTTACTGCTTGTTCGGTGAGCTATAAATTCAATGGCGCAAGCATCGATTACAATAAGGTGCGCAGCATTCAGATAGCCGATTTTCCAATTCGTTCTGCTTATGTGTGGGGACCAATGGGACCTATGTTCAACAACAAACTGAAAGATGTCTTTGCCAATCATACCCGCTTGGAGCAGGTGAAACGCAATGGCGACTTGAAGATTGAGGGCGAAATAACACAGTATCAACAGCGCAACAAGAGTGTTTCGAGCGAGGGCTATTCGGCTCAGACAGAACTATCTATCACTGTAAACGTGCGTTTTGTAAACAGTACGAACCGTAATGAAAATTTTGAAAAGCAATTTACGGCAACAGCCAGCTACGATACCACAAAGAGTTTGAACTCTGTGCAGGAAGAGTTGGTAGAGCAAATGGTGAAAGACCTTACCGACCAGATATTCAATGCAACCGTTGCCAATTGGTAAAAACAATCGTTACAGCATCGTAAAGAAAACAATAATATGGATATAGCACATTATTTTAATCACCCCGAAGACCTGAACAAGGAGACGTTATACGACCTCCGAAGTCTTATTGCGCTCTATCCGTTCTATCAGCCAGCACGGGTTTTGCTCCTGAAGAACCTGTTTCTGCTGCACGATTCCACGTTTGACGAGGAGTTGCGGCGCGCTGCCATCTACATCACCGACCGTAGAATACTCTTCGACCTTGTAGAGTCTGCTCATTATCAGCTACGCACATCGGCTGCCCAAGAAGTTGCACCGACTGCCTCGAAAGAAGAAACGGCTCCGGAAACAGAAGCCAACAGAACCGTTTCGCTTATTGACAGCTTTCTCGAACAAATTCCGAAAGATACCGAGGAGGCTGCGGAAAGCGGACGAAAGCCTACACCTGCCGATGCAACAGTAGATTATGTAGCTTTCCTAATGCAGTCGGAAAAGCAGGAAAAGAAAGAAAAAGCCGTACCCGAACTGCGCGGACAAAGTCTGATAGACGACTTTATCTATAATGAAGGCGGTAAAATCGTTTTGCAGGAAGATACAGAATACGAGCCCGAAACCGCAGAAGAAAGCAGTGCAGAAGAAGTAGAAATAGAGGAAAACGGATATTTCACCGAAACTTTAGCACGAATTTACATAAAACAAGGCAGATATTCTAAGGCATTGGAAATAATTCAGCGATTAAATTTGGTATATCCGAAAAAAAATCGTTACTTTGCAGACCAAATCCGATTTTTGGAGAAATTGATAATAAACAATAATAAAAAATAGCACAAGAAATGTATACGCTTTTAGTAGTACTTATCGTTATTGCAGCCATTCTTATGATTGGAGTAGTTCTAATTCAAGAGTCTAAAGGTGGCGGCCTTTCATCAAACTTCTCATCTTCAAACGCTATTATGGGCGTTCGCAAGACAACCGACTTTATTGAAAAAGTAACTTGGGGCTGTGCAATCTTTATGGTTGTTGTCAGCATTGCAACTGCTTACGTTGCACCACAGGCTGTAACAGAGCAAAGTGTAATTGAAAAGGCTGCAACAGAAGGTAGTGCTACCAATCCAAACAACTTGCCTAACTTTGGTGCAAGTCAGCAAAAGCAAGCTGCTCCAGCAGCACAAGGCGAAGCTGCTAAGACTCCTGCAACTCCTGCAAAGTAATAAAACGAAATAAAAAAGTACGGATTTTATTTGGGTAAAATAAATAAAATTCCTACCTTTGCACTCGCTTTTGAAAAGCAAACAAAAATATGGTGGGCGTAGTTCAGTTGGTTAGAGCGTCAGATTGTGGTTCTGAATGTCGTGGGTTCGAGTCCCACCCTCCACCCTTAAGAGAATAAGCGGAAATCCAATAAATAAAAGGGTTTCCGCTTTTCTTTTTGTGTTTAGTACATTGTGCTTAACCTTTACAAGTGGAGTTTAAGTACTACAAGTGGAGCGAAAATATTAACTAATTATTGACTGAAATATGGCAACGTTTAAAGCAATGATAAAAAGGGGAATAAAAAAGCTGATGGCACGTGGAATGTTGTCATTCGCTTTACGCATAAAGCAAAAGTGCGTTTTATTCCTACCACAATATATATCACCAAAAGGATATTACAGCTTCATATAAGATAAAAAACGCAAATATACTCGATAGGTGTAACGACATCATAAAAGAGTATAGGAATAGATTAAGTGAATTAAGTCTTGAATTTAACGATATAGATATTGATACTATTGTTTCCTATATCCGACAGAAGAAAGAAAACAAAGGGGTATCATTCACAAGATTTGCAGCGAAATGGATTGAGGAATCAACCATTAAAGGCATAAAGAACTATAAGACGGCTCTAAACGCTTTGTGTTCCTTTGTAGGGCGTGATAATATTCTCTGTGAGGGAAATACGTTAAGACAATGAAAGCCTTTGAGAACGCATTAAAAGACCGTCCAAGGGCGCAATCTTTATATCCTAATTGCATTAAAACTATGTTCAACGCTGCAAGAGATTATTATAACGATGAAGATAACGATATTATCCGTATTAAGCACTCCTTAGACAGGTATAAGCCTGTGGAACAGAATGTAGCAGAAAAGCGTGCCTTGGACGTTGAAACTATACAGAGGATATTTGCCCTACCCTATGACAATATCAAGGTAAAAGGAAAGTCCAGCCGTCACGATTTGGCATTAGATTGTTTCCGTCTTTCATTCTGTCTTATGGGAATGAACTCTGCTGACCTATACTATGCTGATAGATTGGAAGATAACACCATTATCTATGACCGCATGAAAACAAAAGATAGGCGAAGAGATAAGGCGGAAATACAAGTAAAAATAACAGATTATATCAAGCCATTAGTTGAGAAATATAAGGGGAAAAGTCGTGTATTTAACTTCTACGAACGCTTTATAACTATGGAGAGTTTCAATCGTGCGATAAACCTCGGACTAAAGGAAATAGGGAAAGAAATTGGCATTGAACGTCTACAATTCTATGCTGCAAGGCACTCTATGGCTACGATTGCCGTAAATGACGTGAAAATAAGTAAGTACATAGTGAATGACATGCTAAACCACACTGACCAGTCATTGAGGATAACGGAACTTTACATTAAAAAGGACTTTAACACTATAAATGAAGCAAATGTAAAACTTTTAGATTACGTTCTAAAAGCGTAACAACACACTGACCAACACACTTAATACCCTTGTAATTATCTTTATATAAGATTTTTACAAAGGTAAAAAATAAAAACCAACACACTGAGCAACACACTAACCAACACACTGATTTTGCCAATTTACGTAAGTATAAAATACTTTGAAGTATAAAAATTCTCCTTAACGTTTTTTGTGATACAAAATTATTTGCTATATATTTGTAAGAAAACCACTAATGGAGCAAATAATAGAAACCATCAAAAGAATTGAGAAAGCACGTACTGCATTACGTCAAGCAATGGCAGATAATGAGATTGCCACATCGCCTAAACTGAAAGACTTAAATCTCATACCGAAGATTTACAAAATATTTGAGGAATTAAAAGGCAAAGAAATAAAGGTAAACGACCGCAAAGAATTTATCTTTGTTGTCATCTACCTTTATTCCCCTAATAAATTCTTTGGTGGCAAGATGCCGCAAGGTCTTAGACGTGCCATAACCAAAGCAACCAAAGTAACCTGCGCAAGTGTTATTTCAGCGACCTGTACAGAGTTAATGGTACTCTATACCACCTATTCAGACTTTCGTCAAAATGTGGACGAACTTATGAGCAAGATTTTATTTTCTATGGACTTCTAAGACTTTACCCAAGTTAAACACGACCTGTTCTGCGACCCACTCAAGCGGATTTCCGTCTTTATCCGTTCCATCCTCGTAGATTATCGGCTCGTTGTTTTCATCTAAGAATATTTCACAATACTCATCTTTCACCTCTACCAAAGCACTATCTCGGTTTTTATTATACCCAACATAGAATTGGATAGCATCATAGTGTATTGGTATGGCGTTACCATTTTCGTCTTCTAACTCATAGCCGTCTTCATCGAGTTGGAGGAGTTTTTTAATAGTCGTAGGTTTTACCTCTCTAAACTCTTGTGTCTTCGTTCCATTTATAATTTGGTCAAAGTACACCTGCTTAATAATAAGATTTAGCGTTTTCATTCTTTTCAATTTTATTAATTATACTTTTTCAAACTTGATTGGCTTCCCACAATGAGGGCAAATGATAGTATTTGATGCGTCCTTTTCGTCCGCCACGAGTTCAGATACCGACACACCTATAATAGATGCTATCTCCTGCAATTTGTCAAATGTAGGGTTGCCATTAATAATCAATTGCGACAATGCTGATTGAGGTAGACCAACTTCGCCATTTGGTTTTTTCATTCGAGCAGCAACTTCTCCTAATGTGAAGCCTTTGCTTTTAATTACTTTCTTAATATTCATATTATAGATATTATAAAAACATCTGCAAAGGTATAGTCTTCTTTTTAATAAAGCAAATTAAAAAGGGATAAAATATAATATAGGTATGAATTTTATAAAAATTAGTTAATACAAAAGCTATATTTGTTAATCGTAGTTAAATATAATATTAATAATATATTTTTATTTGGTTATTTCATATTTGTATTGTGATTAAGAAACAAATATAAAACTATTAAACTATAAAGGTTATGAGTACAACATTTAAGAACACTATGAGAGAGGTTATGACACTTGCATGGCAGTTTGTTCGCAAAAATGGTTATACACTATCTGAAGCGTTAAAGTGCGCTTGGGCTAATATCAAGCTAAAAGCAGCCCTTAGCAAGCGAATAGTTAAGTTCTACTTTCAGAAAATCGATGGCAGTCTACGTGAGGCTTACGGCACTCTTATGAGTGACAGAATACCTGCAACAAAGGGTACAAAGAAAACAGCAGACACTTGTCAAGTTTACTTCGATACAGAAAAAGACGAGTGGCGTTGTTTCAAAAAAGCAAACTTAGTTAGAATAGCATAATATAATAAGGTATGAAAACATTAACGCTTATCATTAAGCAATGCTTCTTTGACGAAATCATCAAAGGCACGAAAAAGCAAGAGTTTAGAGAAGTGAAGCCTACTACTATCAAGCGACTTGTACAGCTTGACAAAGACGGCTACGAAGTAGAAGATGAGAACGGCAATGCTATCCCTATTCAGTATGATGCTTTACAGCTTTATGTAGGCTATGCGAAAAATAGAGCATCTGCGCTTGTTGAAGTAAAGTCTGCCTATTGTGAGATTATCACAAACGAAAAGGGCGAGCCTATCATATATCAATATGGCACAGATAAGAAAGGTGAGCCACTTGTATGGGTGGTAGAACAAGTAGTGTATAACTTAGGCAAAGTGCTTGCCTATAAACCAAAGGGGCAATGAAGAATTTACAAGAATTATCTGCATGGGTAAATGAGATAGTTGATGACGTTTCTAAAACAGAAAAACAACAATCGAAGCGTTGTCGTTTTACTCACAAAAGATAAAAGAAAAAGAAGATAAGAAAGTAATATCTTTGCAAAGTATAACCGCCTTAGTGGTGTTTGGTGGTAGAGAAGATATTTAAAGGGCATTAACTTCGAGGTCTAAACACCACATCAAGACTTCTTAGTTTTTGCCCTTGTTTTATAAACAAAAATGGCAGGTCTACCCCCTGCCAAGTATAAACAAAATATTCAAATATGAACACACCTATTGTTTACGATTACAAAGGTAGTAAGATTTCTTTTGCAAACGGCAAAAATGTGATGGTAAATGCAACAGAGATGGCAAAAACTTTTGGCAAATATCCAAAAGACTTCCTCGTTAACAAACAAACAAAAGAGTTTTTATCCTCATTATCAGCCGTTAGGGGAATTAGCCTAACGGAACTTGTAAAGGTTGTACAAGGTGGTGACCCACAAATGCAAGGCACATGGATGCATGAAGATGTAGCATTAGAGTTTGCACGTTGGCTTAGCCCTGCTTTTGCGATTTGGTGCAATGATAGAATAAAAGAGCTGCTGAAGTATGGTATGACAGCCACACAGCCCACACTTGACGAAATGGAGAACAACCCCGACCTTGTTATCAGAATGGCAACACAGCTAAAACAAGAGAGAGAAGAAAAAGCACGGATTGAAATACAGAATGCACAGGCAAACGAGCGTATTGCCTTGCAAGATACTCAACTAAAGCAACAAGCACCAAAGGTTATAGAATGGGATAAATACATTTCATCAGATGGCACTTTCACCACTACGCAAATAGCTAAAGAATATGGTTGGGGTGCAAAGACCCTCAACAACAAATTAAAAGAACGTGGCATACAATACAAGCAAAACGGGCAATGGCTGTTATTTGCTAAATATGATGGTAAAGGGTATACAAAATCAGTACCACGTATATTCACACATAAAGATGGTTCTACAGGAACACAGATGCAAACCGTATGGACATCGAAAGGGCGTGAATTTATCCATTCTATTTTAAGCGTTGCATAAATGAGCGAAAAAGCCCAATCGCAAAAATGCGATATGGTGATAATCAACAAGTTACAGAGGTAGACATAAGGCTTTCAAAGCAAAAGAGGCATAGAGCAAAAATGCTCCATGCTGATAATCAACAAATTACAAGACTATAACTATATAAAACTATGACAATTATGACAACAATAGCATTAAGTGAGAATACGGCAGAGTTATTAAACTGCAAGAAGAATTTAGATGAGTGTTTCGCTAAGTTAAGCAAAGTACAAGATAAACTATTTGGCTTTGACAGAGACTTTGAAGACAAGGTCGGGTGCGCATACGCCACTATAAATGAAGCTATCATGCGAATTATGGCGGATAGTATTGATGTTACAAGCACAGAAAGCCAATATAAGGTGATTTAGATTTTACATTCGATAATATACCAATAAGCTACAATGTCTTAGTTGTGGCTTTTCTATTGCCCCCTACTCTACCATTTTATTATATGCTCGCTAACTTTGCGAGCATGGTAATATACGACATCAACGGCAATAAGATAATAGATGCAACGCTTACAAGCGGGGCAGAACATGAAGAAGAGTTGGGGAAATCCAACTTAGTACGTTTGTCATGGCAAAGTGAATTAAAGGTTACTTTGCCTGCTGGTGCGTATATCATACCTTTTGATGATGGGTTGAAGTATAGGCTACTCAACGCATACACACCGAATGAAGATAGTACGGCTTTTAAGTACACCCCTGAATTTCATCACCCTTTGATGTGGCTTTCACGTGTGCCGTTTCTCTATGATACGACAGATGCGGATAAGAACTCTATTAAGCAACAGGAATGGTCATTTGAGGGGTTAACGACAAATGCACTTGACTACGCCTGCAAGGCTATTAATGAAGCGTTAGGAATAACAGAGAAAGCGCAGCAATTCACTTACACCCTTTGCGGTAATGTGGATGCGTCTGTTTCATTCTCGGTATCAGCAAACGACATTCTTTCGGTACTCTCTTCTATTGCTCAGGCTTGCAAGAACAACGCTTGTGAGTGGCATTTGTCATGGGAACACAAAGCGTTGTACTTCGGTCAGATAAGTATTAATCTCGGTGAGGAAATTCCCACGTTAAAGGCGCATGATAACGTACAAGTGCCTAACATAAGCGATAGCAAGGAGAATTACTACAACTGCTTCTATCCACAAGGCTCAACAAAGAACATGTCTACAAAGGCACTTGTGGGGACTGGTAACGTTGCCACGCTTGCACGATTAGGACTTGACAAGTCTGTTTATCCTGACGGATATATCTATGTAGACACAGATGGGAACGTCATCACAAAGGAAGCATTTGAAGCATCAGGGGAAATCAAGCAAACGCTTGCACTTTCCTTTGATGATGTTTATCCTCATATCGACTTGTATATTTACAATGTCCGCAAGCACGTGCGTTATCTCAAGAACTCTCAGACAAACGCAATAGAACTTGACAGCAGGGGGAACAAAAAGACCTATACTATTTGGTATATGCGCCTCGCTTTCCCATCTACAACACAGATAGCAGGCAAGAATGCTATCAACATAACCCTCGATAAGAACGAAAGCGGAGAAATCATCACGCACTATTGGTATGACTATGAGATAGACCGAACAAAGCAGGTATTACAAGGGTACACGCTTAAAGGAATATTCAAGGTTAACACCCACGCCACAGATGGGCAGTACGATGCACTCACGCAAGGGCTTGTAGGGCAGCCAAACGGGCAAGAGGGCTTTGAACTCCATTACCACGAGACGAATCAGAATATCCCAGAGAGTACCTCAAATGGTGATAGTGGTGTATCTATCCTCAAGGGCGACTATGAGATTATCAAGTATCAGAGTGGCGACACCATCATTCCTACCAACGAAAGTGATGGGCTTTATCCACGTGGCAAGGATAAGCCCGACTACACGTGTAACATGGTTGTGCTGTTTAACATCGTCATGGGCGAACACGAAACAAAGCTCGCTCAGGCGGAATTAGCAGCACGCACCATCAAGGAGATAAGCAGGCGAACACAAGACAATAACAATTATTCTTTTGCGTCTAACGCGGTTGCCTTTGCGGAGCATAACCCTAACCTTTACATAGGACAGAAGGTAGTCTTTGACGATGGGCAGGGCTATAAGTTAAATACACGTGTTATCAGGCTCATTACAAAGCTGGACTATCCAATCATACAGGATATTGTCGTTGGCAATCAAGCCGTCAAGGGTACTATCTCGCAATTAAAGGAGGATGTAAATAATATCCTTTCGGGTAATTTCAGCGGTGGTGGTATTAACGCTAATCAGACTGCCGAGATAATCAAGAACTATGTTGACCCACGTTTCCTCCGCAAGGATTCCCCCGACACCGCCCAAGAGCTGATAACGTTTCTAAAGGGCATTGCCGTTGGTGGTAACTATGGCATTGACAAGGAGGGCGTAGCACGGCTGGAGCAGCTCGTGATGGGGAACTTCGTCAAGGATAATAGTGGGGCGAGTATCTATCAGGATGAGCAGGGGCAATGGCACGTGGAGGGGGATATCTTTCATGTGAGAAAGAAACTCACAGCAGAAGAGGTGGAGATAATGAAGACCTCTCACATCAAGGGCAAGGTGGTAAACTCGGCTGGTGGCTTTGTTATCTCACGCATTGAGAAGGTCAGCGGTGCGTGGCGTTGTTACTTCCGACAACAGGATGCCGAAGGACGCAGGGTGTATAACTCTATGCGTGTGGACGATTTGGCGTTGTGCGAAACGTTCAACCTCGTTGACAATAACGGGCAGGCAGCAAATCACTACTGGCATAGGCGTGTGGTTGGTGTGGGTACGGATTACGTGGACGTGGCGGACAACACGAATGCGGATGATTATGCCAGCGGCAGCGATATTCCTCAAGAAGGGGATGAAGTTGTGCAGCTGGGTCACCTCACAGAAAAGGAGCGTCAGAGTGCTATCATTCAGTCGGCAGCAGGCACAGGCAGCCCGTGCTTCAAGATTATTCGGGGCATCAATAGCTTTACCTTGCCGCAGCCTATCTTCCTCTTCGATAGCGAGCGATTCGAGATTCGCATTGAGAATCCGCAGCGCAAGGGCGAGTACGTTCTCTTGCAGGACTTCCTCGAATCAATGCAGAGCCGTATCAATGCTGTTCAGCAGCAGGCGGACAAGCAGTTTTTAATATTGTTCGGCGACGCAATCCCAACGCTGACCAATGACCCTGCCAATGAGTGGACGGACGATGCAACCCGTGAGATGCACTTGCATGACATTTACTACAACCGAAGCTATGCACAGACGGGTGGCGGCAGGTCGTATTCGTTTGAAAAGCGGGCGGATGGGACGTATTACTGGAAGGAGATCACCGATGCTGACGTATTGAAGTCGCTCGAGGCTGCAAAGCAGGCACAGGACACGGCGGACGGCAAGCGCAGGGTGTTCGTCAAGGTGCATCCCACGCCACCATACGATGAGGGCGACCAGTGGTCGAATGCCACTTACGGCACGGAGTATCAGAACGACCTCCTTGTGTGCGTTAAGCCTAAGAAGAAGGGCGAAGCGTTCGACATAGCTGATTGGCAGTCGGCACAGGCATACACCACGAAGAAGTTTGAGGCACAGCTGAAAGTGGGTGATAAGACGATTGATGCTGCCATTCGTGACCTCCACACGGGGCTTGAATCGGTGGGACTTCATCTTGATGGCGAGAATAGTACGCTTACTTTGGTTGCGAACAAGACCCGCGTACAAGCCGCTGACGGAACGGAATCAGCCGTATTCAATGCTGATGGCACAATCGACGCTCGGCATATCATTGCGCAAGGCACGGAGGACAGGATAGAATATGGTATCATTGATGGTCGTGCGAACCTTATCATCAAGGATAAGCAGGGCAACA
>ERZ773008.2512-NODE-2512-length-11945-cov-14.304289_pt1 | contig 11945 bp, 9 predicted proteins | sample MGYA00580664_ERZ773008 | MGnify/ENA primary metagenome ERZ773008 (study PRJEB29015, sample SAMEA2738016) | human oral metagenome | biome: human oral; feature: human-associated habitat; material: dental | place: China | collected 2048 ... | reverse complement strand
GTGCAGCAGTAAAGCCCTGCATCTTCTTGTTCATCTGATCGTCCAGATTAGACCATTCTAGCTGCTCTTCTGACTTCCATTCTAGGAACTGACCAAATTCTGAACCCATAAAGAGCAATTTCTTCCCTGGATGACAGATTTGGTAAGTCAGCAAGTTGCGGAGCCCTGCGAATTGATTGTAACGGTCACCCCACATCTTGTGCATGAGACTCTTCTTTCCGTGAACCACTTCATCATGCGAGAATGGCAGGAGGAAGTTTTCAGAGAATACGTACATAAAGCTGAAGGTCACTAGATTAAAATCGTACTTACGATAAATCGGATCTTCCTCGTAGAAGCGAAGGATATCATTCATCCAGCCCATATTCCACTTGTAGTCAAATCCAAGACCACCCAGCTCTCTCATACCAGTAATCTTGGTCTCTGAGGAGCTTTCCTCTGCAATCATCATGACATCAGGATGAGCTAATTTGATAACCGTATTGAGGCGCTGCAGGAAGTAATAGCCTTCATAGTTACGATTGCCGCCATCTATATTTGGCTGCCATGGACCGCTGTCATAGTCTAGATAGAGCATATTGCTGACAGCATCAACCCTAATCCCGTCTAGATGATAGAAATCAATCCAGAATTTAATACTGGAAATCAAGAAAGACTGAACTTGATTCTTGCCTAAATCAAAGTTGAGAGCACCCCAACCATAGTTATGGGCCCGATCATGATCCTGATACTCGAAAGTCGGTGTTCCATCATAGTAGGCCAGAGCATCATCATTAATAGTGAAATGACCCGGTACCCAGTCTACAATGACACCGATATTGTTCAAGTGACATTCTTCGACGAAGTCTTGAAATTGCTCAGGCGTCCCATAGGTATGCTCAAAGGCGAAGTAGCCCATAAGCTGATAGCCCCAGCTAAGTCCCAGTGGGTGAGCCATAAGCGGCATGAATTCCACATGTGTGTAGTTCATCTCCACCAGATAAGGAATCAAGTCTTCTTTTAACTGGGCAAAGCTATAAGGACTGCCGTCTTCATTGCGTTTCCACGATCCGGCATGCACTTCATAGATATTGACCGGCCGAGAGAAGAAGCCCCAACGCTTCCGGCGTGCCAGCCAAAGACCATCTTTCCACTTCTTCTCAGGAATAGTGCGAATGACTGCTCCCGTGCCCGGACGCTCTTCCAGATAGATAGCCAGCGGATCAATTTTCAAAATTTCCTGACCACTGCTGCGCTTGATATTGTACTTGTAAATATCTCCTTCCTTAGGCAGCTCTGTGAAGACTTCCCAAACGCCCGCTTCATTTCGGACCATAGGAATCTGCTCTTCATACCAATTGGTGAAATCTCCAATCAAATGGACACTCTGAGCATTAGGCGCCCAAACGCGGAAAGAGTAGCCAGACTTGCCGTCCACTTCATCCTGATGCGCCCCTAGATAATGCTGTAAATGAAAGTTTTCACCTGTTGTAAAGGTTCTTAATGCTTCGTTCTTATCCATGCAATCACCTTTCTGTTTGTAAGCGTTTTCTATATTTTTATTTTATCCTAAATTTGACATATTTTCAAGTAAATTTCATAAATATTATCATTTTTTTCAAAAACTGAATGATTGCTTCATATCCGTTTTATTATAAGCTAATTTACTATTGATTCATTTCTATCCATATTTAAAGCACTTTTTTTACGAACAAAATTTAAAGAAAGAACCATTTTTGAAAATGGTTCTAAAAAAGAGCGATTGCCCGCTCTATTATATTAATTAATCAAAGTTTACATACTCTTTTTCAAGCTCAAGAACTTCTTCCATTGTTGCACATTCAGTCAATGCACGTTGAGCCAGTTCTTGCATCTTCTTGGTATCTAGTTTCTTCATGAGGCTACGAGTCCGAAGAACTGAAGTTGCACTCATAGAGAATTCATCCAAGCCCATACCTACAAGCAATGGCACAGCTGTTTGATCGCCAGCCATTTCTCCACACATACCAGCCCACTTGCCTTCTGCATGCGCTGCTTTGATAACATTGTTAATCAAGCGAAGGATAGATGGGTTGTAAGGTTGATAGAGGTAAGAGACTTGCTCATTCATCCGGTCAGCTGCCATCGTATATTGGATCAAGTCGTTAGTACCGATAGAGAAGAAGTCTACTTCCTTGGCAAACTGATCTGCTAACATCGCTGCCGCTGGGATTTCAATCATGATACCCACTTGGATGTTATCTGCTACCGCAACGCCTTCAGCCTGCAACTTAGCTTTTTCTTCTTCATAGACAGCTTTAGCCTTACGGAATTCAGTCAGAAGAGCTACCATTGGGAACATGATACGTAATTGTCCATGTACAGAAGCACGCAATAGAGCGCGGATTTGTGTACGGAACATAGCATCGCCAGTTTCAGAGATAGAGATACGCAAAGCACGGAAACCAAGGAATGGGTTCATTTCATGCGGCATATCGAAGTAAGGAAGTTCCTTATCTCCACCGATGTCCATCGTACGAACAACAACTGGTTTTCCATTCATGCCTTCAAGCACAGCCTTGTATGCTTCATACTGCTCATCTTCTGTTGGAAAGTCTTGAGAATCCATATAAAGGAACTCAGTCCGGTAAAGACCAACTGCTTCTGCACCGTTAGCATTGACACCTTCAACGTCTTTTGGCGTACCGATATTAGCAGCTAGTTCAAAGTGCTTGCCGTCTGCTGTTACAGTTTGGGCATCCTTAAGCAATTCCCATTCAGCTTTTTGTTTAGCATAAGCGTCACCAGCTGCTTTGAATGCTACGATTTGCTCTTCAGTTGGGTTGATGATTACATCACCAGTGATACCATTAACAGCAATAATATCGCCGTCTTTTACCAACTCAGTAATATTATTAGTTCCCAATACCGCTGCGATTTCAAGCGTACGTGCCATAATCGCTGAGTGACTAGTCCGACCACCGATATTCGTCACAAAAGCCTTAACAAAGTTTTTGTCAAGCTGTGCTGTATCAGATGGAGTTAAGTCATGAGCAATAACAATCACTTCTTCATTAATAGATGCTGGGTTTGGTAATTTTTTACCTAAAAGATTAGCCAGTACACGTTTTGTTACATCGCGAATATCCGCCGCACGTTCTTGCATATATGGATTATCTTCCATACCTTCAAAAATCGTAATAAACATGTCGGTTACTTCTTTTAAGCCAGCCTCTGCGTTTACCTTTTTAGTACGGATTGTTTCCTTAATTTGACCAACCATTTCTGGATCAGACAGAACCATCAAATGTGCATCAAATACTTGGGCTGCTTCTTCCCCTAAGCTATCTACTGCCTTTTCACGGATAACAGAAAGCTCGTTCTGTGAAGCTTCAAGAGCTACATCCAAACGAGCCTCTTCTGCATTCGTATCTTCGACTGAAACAGTCTCAAACGATAAATCCGGTTGGACTAATAGATATGCCTTAGCAACAGCAACACCATCAGATGCTGCGATTCCTTTTAGCATTTCTGTCATCTTAAGCCAATCCCTCTTTTTCCATTGTTTCTGAGATTGCTGCGATTGCATCATCAGCATCTGCACCTTCAGCTGAGATTACTACATCAGCTCCTTGACCAACACCAAGGCTCATTACACCCATGATTGATTTCAAATTTACTGATTTACCTTTGTATTCAAGAGTGATATCAGAAGCAAATTTGCTTGCTGTTTGAACCAACAAAGTTGCTGGACGAGCGTGAATACCTGTTTCTGCCACAATGTGGAAATCTTTAGAAGCCATAATTAGACTCTCCTTTAAATAATTCTTTGTCAGGCTAATTGATAACCCTTACAATTTGTCATTATATCATTTTTTGAAATCTTTTTCAAGAATCAGTACTAGATTTTTCAAAATTAAGCATTATTTTTTCAGGTTTTAGTCTCATAAAATAGGAGTTTTTTCTCATTAAAATAAATCATTTAATACATCAGTTTTATGATTTATTTATATCTCAAAAACATCCTTAAGCTCATTTTTTCTATCTTTTCAAAGCTGAATAAACCTATTTTTCCTCATTTTAGTAATATTTCCGCACTTTACATAAATACCATATATTGTATCGATAATTGTTTTATAACAAAATTCAACACAATATTTAGTCCAATCCATTGACAATCATTTTCCTTTGAGATATACTTAGTAAGTATTAAAAAATAATAGGAGTTCCCTTGTATGGTAACGATTTACTCAAAAAATAATTGTGTTCAATGCAAAATGACCAAACGTTTCTTGGATACAAACAATGTGAAATACCAAGAAATCAATCTTGATGAACAGCCAGAATATATTGAGCAGGTAAAAAAACTAGGTTTTAATGCTGCCCCAGTAGTGCAAACTGCAACCGAAGCTTTCTCTGGCTTCCAACCAAGCAAATTAAAACAACTTTCATAAAAATGGCACAGTGACTTGTTTTTCTGTGATACTTTCGTAGCAAAAAACAATTTATTGAGTAGTTTATGGAAAACAAAGGAGCTTCTATGAATCTATAGGAGCACTTTCTTTTGTACAAAAGAATTAGAAAAAGGAATCAATTATGGGTTTAAAACACTTAGAAGATGTTACTTACTTCCGTCTGAACAATGAAATTAACCGTCCTGTCAATGGTCAAATCATGCTTCACAAAGACCAAGAAGCCTTAAAAGCTTTCTTCAAAGAAAATGTTGAACCAAATACCAAACAGTTTGCCTCTATTACTGAAAAAATCCAGTACTTAATTGAAGAAAATTATTTAGAAAAAGAATTTATCGAGCTCTATTCTCCCGAATATATTGAAGAATTAGCAGCTTTTATCCATGCACAAGATTTCAAATTCAAATCTTTCATGGCAGCCTACAAGTTCTACAACCAATATGCTCTAAAAACAAATGATGGAGAATACTATCTAGAAGGCATGGAAGAGCGTGTTCTCTTCAACGCCCTCTATTTCGCGAATGGAGACGAAGCCATTGCCAAGGATATTGCCAATGAGATCATCCACCAACGCTATCAACCGGCTACACCAAGTTTCCTCAATGCTGGTCGTGCTCGTCGTGGTGAATTGGTTTCTTGTTTCCTCATCCAAGTAACAGATGACATGAACTCAATCGGTCGCTCCATCAACTCTGCCTTGCAACTCTCTCGTATCGGTGGCGGGGTCGGTATTTCCCTTAGCAATCTACGGGAAGCTGGAGCGCCTATCAAAGGCTATGAAGGAGCTGCCTCTGGGGTTGTTCCTGTTATGAAACTGTTTGAAGATAGTTTCTCCTACTCTAACCAGCTGGGCCAACGTCAGGGAGCTGGGGTTGTTTACCTCAATGTCTTCCACCCAGATATTATCGCCTTCCTTTCTACTAAAAAAGAAAATGCGGATGAAAAAGTTCGGGTTAAAACTCTCTCGCTTGGTGTTGTCATTCCAGATAAATTCTACGAATTAGCTCGTAAAAATGAAGAAATGTATCTCTTCAGCCCATATTCTGTTGAACGCGAGTACGGAGTGCCATTTGCCTACCTTGACATCACTGAAAAATATGATGAACTAGTAGCAAATCCTAAGATTACCAAAACGAAGATTAAAGCACGTGATTTGGAAACAGAAATCTCCAAACTCCAACAAGAATCCGGCTATCCTTATGTCGTAAACATTGATACAGCTAACCGTTCAAATCCTATCGACGGTAAAATCATCATGAGCAACCTTTGCTCTGAAATCCTGCAAGTACAAGAACCTAGTCTCTTGAATGATGCACAAGAGTATCTCCACTTGGGAACAGATGTCTCATGTAACTTGGGTTCTACCAACGTTGTCAACATGATGACTTCGCCAGACTTCGGAAAATCAATCCGAACCATGACACGCGCCCTTACTTTCGTTACTGATAGTTCACACATTACAGCTGTTCCTTCTATCGATCACGGAAATAGCCTGGCTCATACTTTTGGTTTAGGCGCTATGGGGCTACACAGCTACTTAGCTCAGCAGTTGATTGAATACGGTTCAGCAGAAGCTGTTGAGTTCACTAGCATCTACTTTATGCTCATGAACTACTGGACTCTAGTTGAGTCTAACAATATCGCTCGTGAGCGTGGTGTGACCTTCCATAACTTTGAAAAATCTGACTATGCTAACGGTACTTACTTTGACAAATATCTGACAGGTGAGTTTGTACCTAAGTCTGAGCGTGTCAAAGATCTCTTCGCAGGCATCTTTATCCCATCTGCAGAGGATTGGGCAGAGTTACGCGACAAAGTCAAGGCTGATGGTCTCTACCACCAAAACCGCCTAGCCGTTGCACCAAATGGGTCTATTAGCTACATCAATGATGTTTCTGCTTCAATCCATCCAATCACTCAACGGATCGAAGAACGTCAAGAAAAGAAAATCGGTAAGATCTACTATCCTGCTGCTGGTCTGTCAACAGAGACCATTCCTTACTACACTAGTGCCTATGACATGGACATGCGCAAGGTGATTGATGTCTATGCTGCCGCAACTGAGCACGTAGACCAAGGTCTATCTCTGACTCTCTTTATGCGCAGTGATATTCCAAAAGGCCTCTACGAATGGAAAAAAGAAAGCAAGCAAACAACTCGTGACCTTTCTATCTTGCGTAACTACGCCTTTAACAAAGGTATCAAGTCCATCTACTACGTCCGTACCTTCACTGACGATGGTGGCGAAGTCGGTGCCAACCAGTGTGAAAGCTGTGTGATCTAGTTTTTGGTAGGAAACAGTCATCTCGTTTTTACTTACCGGCTTGATTTCTAACATCACCTTTACAAACAAAAAGTCGGCTCGCCGACTTTTTGTTCGATCCACTTATCAAATTATGATAAAATAATATTGATTCTTTATCACATCACTACTACAGAAAGAGATTTCAAATGGAAACATACTACAAAGCCATTAACTGGAATGCCATCGAGGATGTCATTGATAAATCAACTTGGGAAAAATTGACAGAACAATTCTGGCTGGATACCCGAATTCCCCTGTCTAATGATTTGGACGACTGGAGAAAGCTATCGAATAAAGAAAAAGATCTGGTTGGTAAAGTCTTTGGAGGCCTGACCTTGCTGGATACCCTCCAGTCTGAGTCTGGTGTGGACGCCCTACGTAAGGATGTCCGCACAGCTCATGAAGAAGCTGTTTTCAATAATATCCAATTTATGGAATCCGTTCACGCCAAATCTTATTCTTCTATCTTTTCTACACTCAACACCAAGTCAGAAATTGATGAAATCTTTGAATGGACGAATACAAATCCTTATTTGCAGAGAAAAGCTGAAATCATCAATGAGATCTATCTGAACGGTACTCCTCTGGAGAAAAAAGTAGCCAGTGTATTTTTAGAAACCTTCCTCTTCTACTCTGGTTTCTTTACGCCTCTCTACTATCTCGGTAACAATAAACTGGCTAACGTCGCAGAAATTATCAAGTTGATTATTCGTGACGAGTCTGTCCACGGAACCTATATTGGCTACAAATTCCAACTTGGCTTTAATGAGCTTCCTGAAGCAGAACAAGATACTTTCCGTGAATGGATGTATGACTTGTTGTACAAACTCTACGAAAATGAAGAAGGATATACAGAAACGCTCTACGATGGTGTTGGCTGGACTGAGGAAGTCAAAACGTTCCTACGTTATAATGCTAATAAAGCCTTAATGAACTTGGGACAAGATCCGCTTTTCCCAGATACAGCTGATGATGTAAACCCTATCGTTATGAACGGTATCTCTACCGGTACTTCTAACCACGACTTCTTCTCTCAAGTCGGCAACGGCTATCTCCTCGGTGAAGTTGAAGCCATGCAAGATGACGATTATAATTATGGATTATAATCTATTAGCTTTATAAAAACAACTCCTCAGAATGCTTGCTCACGTGAGTATTCTGAGGAGTTTTTATTATTGAGATGACCCAAAATAGACTGTTCTCTTCAATCTAAGCAGGGCAATTCCTAGCCTTTGAATATTATGATTCGGCCTTGTATGGCGCAGTCATATCTAGCGAGAATGCTTGTTCTAAGTACTATCAAATATTACTTCAAAAATATTTATTTGTAGACAATACCAAAACTTAGATAAACCCAAAATGGTCCTAGTATCTACCAAACGAATTCACGCTTAAGAAGTATATCAGTGTAATAGAAGATAGCTACAGAGATTAGTGTTAATAGAATAAATAAAAGCATTTTTTTATATTACTCAATTCTTTCTATTCAGTCCTCCAGCAATTCAACAGACCGAATGTCTTCAATACGCATAAGTTTTGTTTCTTTTTGGCCTTTTTTATTTGTCTTGCTAAGCTTAACCCAGTCTTCATCCACATCCATCACAAACCAGTCTTTTATTTCACTTAATTCCCCCTTAATCGTCGGTTTCTTTCCAATCATCTCTTTAAAAAAACGTGACATTTTCTTCTCTCCTTTTCTTTTTTTTCCAAAGTCTTTATTCGTCTTCGCATTCGCTTTAGTTTACTAAAAGATTCAATCCACAGCACAAAAGCCAAGGGAAATAAGAACCATAAGAATATATTCATAAACCACCCTCCATTGTCGTTAAAAATCATTGTAGCAAATCTCCTTCCTTTTGACAATTATACTGGTCAAAAAAGCATAGATATTTGCTACATATTTCAATCCTGTTAAAAATAAAAAAGACCAGGATTGTACTGACCCCAAAAAGTTAGACAGAAAAAATCTAACTTTTGGGGTGCCGTTCAGTCCTGATCTTAATAAATTTCCTACAATTTTCCAGCAACTGCATCCAACAATTCTTGGATGTTGGCTTGATTGCTTCCTCCTGCCATGGCCATATCCGGTTTACCACCGCCACGTCCATCAACGATTGGAGCTAATTCTTTGACAAGGTTGCCTGCATGTAGGTCTTTCGTCTTGCTGGCTACGAGGACATTGACTTTGTCACCAATAGCTGCGACTAGGACAAGCAAGTCAGAGTAGTCTTTTTGTTTCCAGTTATCGGCAAATGTACGAAGAGCTCCTGCATCTGATACAGAAACTTGACTTGCAATGTAACGGTGTCCGTTTGCTTCCTTAACGTCCTTGAAAACATCACCAGCAGCTGCTGCTGCTGCTTTTTCTTTCAATTCTGCATTTTCTTTTTGGAGTTGGCGAAGTTGCTCTTGAAGACCTTCAACCTTATGAGGTACTTCCTTGACTTGAGGTGCTTTCAAAGTAGCTGCTACTGCTTTAAGGGCGTCTTCTTGCTCACGGTAAGCTTCAAAGGCTTCCTTACCAGTTAGTGCTAAGATACGGCGAGTACCTGAACCAATCCCCTCTTCTTTGACAATCTTGAAGAGACCTATCTCAGAAGTGTTGCCTACGTGTGTACCACCACAAAGCTCAATAGAGTAGTCACCGATTGTCACGACACGGACTGCCTTACCGTATTTCTCACCAAAGAGGGCCATGGCTCCCATTCCTTTAGCAGTCTCAATATCAGTTTCAACAGTTTCCACTGCGATTGCTTCCCATATTTTCTCATTGACTTGCTGTTCAATAGCACGTAATTCTTCAGGAGTTACGGCTTGGAAGTGCGTAAAGTCAAAGCGGAGGAATTCGACTTCATTAAGAGATCCTGCTTGGGTTGCATGGCTTCCAAGGATATTGTGAAGAGCCGCATGAAGCAAGTGAGTTGCTGTGTGGTTTTTCATGACACGATGACGACGATTAGTATCGATCGCCAATGTGTACTCTTGGTTCAAAGCAAGTGGAGAAAGAACCTCAACTGTGTGCAATGGTTGTCCATTTGGAGCTTTCTGTACATCTGTCACCTTAGCAACAACATTTCCTGCAACATCTAAAATTTGTCCATGGTCTGCTACCTGTCCACCCATTTCAGCGTAGAAAGGGGTTTCTGCAAAGATGAGAGAGGCAGTTCCTCCAGATACAGCATCTACTTCAGCATTATCAGCTACGATAGCGACCAATTTAGAAGTCAATTGACTCGCATTGTAGTTAAAGCGACTTTCCACCGTGATATTTTGAAGGGTTTCATTTTGCATGCCCATTGAGCCACCTTTGACAGCTGATGCACGCGCACGTTCTTGCTGCTCTTTCATGGCTGCTTCAAAACCTTCACGGTCAACCGTCATACCTGCTTCTTCAGCGATTTCTTCTGTCAATTCTACTGGGAATCCATACGTATCATAGAGTTTGAAGACATCTTGACCAGCGATGACAGATTGGCCTTTTTCTTTCAAGTCTGCTACAATCGTTTCCGCAAAGTGTTGACCTGAGTGGAGGGTACGGGCAAATGACTCTTCTTCGCTCTTGACGATTTTTTCAATGAAGTCACGTTTTTCAAGCACTTCTGGGTAGTAGCTTTCCATAATTTTTCCAACAGTTGGAACAAGTTTGTAAAGGAAAGTTGCGTTGATACCCAATTTTTGACCGTGCATAGAAGCACGACGGAGAAGACGACGAAGGACATAACCACGACCTTCATTTCCAGGAAGAGCGCCATCACCAATAGCAAAGGAAAGCGAACGAATATGATCCGCGATAACCTTAAAGCTCATATTGTCGCCATCTTGATCGTAGACTTTACCAGACAACTTCTCTACTTCACGAATGATTGGCATGAAGAGGTCTGTTTCAAAGTTTGTCTTAGCCCCTTGGATGACCGCTACCAAACGCTCCAAACCAGCGCCCGTATCAATATTCTTGTGTGGCAATTCCTTGTATTCGCTACGAGGAATTGCAGGATCAGCGTTAAATTGCGACAAGACAATGTTCCAAATTTCGATATAACGGTCATTTTCAATATCTTCTGCAAGAAGGCGGATTCCGATATTTTCTGGATCAAAAGCCTCTCCACGGTCAAAGAAGATTTCAGTATCAGGTCCAGAAGGTCCCGCACCAATTTCCCAGAAGTTATCCTCAATTGGGATTAAGTGACTTGGATCCACTCCTACTTCAATCCAACGGTTGTAAGAATCTTTATCGTCTGGATAGTAAGTCATGTAAAGTTTATCTTTCGGGAAGTCAAACCATTCCGGACTTGTCAAAAGCTCATAAGCCCAAGTGATGGCTTCATCACGGAAGTAATCTCCGATAGAGAAATTCCCCAACATTTCAAACATAGTATGGTGGCGAGCTGTTTTCCCGACATTTTCGATGTCGTTAGTACGAATGGCTTTTTGTGCATTGGTAATCCGTGGATTTTCGGGGATAATGGTGCCGTCAAAGTATTTCTTAAGAGTGGCTACCCCAGAGTTAATCCATAAAAGAGTAGGGTCATTTACAGGAACCAAGCTGACTGATGGTTCTACAGAGTGGCCTTTACTTGCCCAGAAATCAAGCCACATTTGGCGGACTTGTGCACTAGATAATTGTTTCATAAAAATCTCCTTTTTTAATCTGATTGGCTTTCTAGCATCTCTACATAGTCGATAGCGACGCAGAGAGAAATAACTAGGTCTGCATAAGAGTCTTCATAGACGGTTACGGTATAGGTAGAGGTTAAATGGAAGAGTTCCTTAGCGATTTCCGCAATCACTTGATCACGGTCATCCAGAAGTTTAAAGTTTAAATCCCAGATATTCCCCTCAATGCGAAGACCTAGGTTGTCAAATTCATACTTATCTCTAAAGAAAGTCAACTTCTTTCGGATATAAAAACTATCTCCATTACTGAGCTGAATCTCAAAGCGTGGCATGAAGGTCAACATTTCTTTACTAATCTCACTAACCTGTTCACCAGAATTATCAAAAATGGTAAAGGTCTTAGGAATCTTAAAAAATGAACCTTCAACCTGATAGGCGACATTGCCCATTTCATCTTTGATATCAAAACGTTCACCACCTAGGCGAAATTTTTGTTTGACAAGAAATGTTCTCATAAACACCTCCAAAAATAAAAGACAAATCCATATCACGAAGGGCGAAAAACCGCGGTACCACCTTCATTCAATGAACTTGTC
>ERZ773008.2511-NODE-2511-length-11945-cov-17.455425_pt1 | contig 11945 bp, 21 predicted proteins | sample MGYA00580664_ERZ773008 | MGnify/ENA primary metagenome ERZ773008 (study PRJEB29015, sample SAMEA2738016) | human oral metagenome | biome: human oral; feature: human-associated habitat; material: dental | place: China | collected 2048 ... | reverse complement strand
TGCTTCAATACTGTCCGATGTGTTTTTTGCACCCATGACTTCCCTTTCCAGTTGAAAATTTCAGAATAGATTTCTTTTTTCCTTGCTTCTCTAACATTGACTATCTTTGACTATACTATCATTTAACTATCTATAAATCAAATTTTTAAGGCTCAACCATTGGAAATACTGACTTTTTTAAAAACACTTTGGCATTAATTCGCCTTAGTTGTTCTTGAAAGTTCCTAAAAAAGTCCACAAAAAAGAGACCCAAAAAGGGCGTAATATTGACGAGTTCAGCAGGCAAGAAACTAGCACGGTCAAACGTGCTTCAGATTGGAGAAAAAGTCCATTTTGGACATTTTTCTTCAATCTTTTTCTTTTTTGGACATTTTTCTTCAATTATTAGAGAAAATTAAAAACTCTTAAAAAGAGCATTAGTTCAGCATTTCTATGAGTTTTCACTATTTGACAACCAACCTCGATAAGGGCATTTTTTTAATTACCGATAGAGTTTGTCTACGTTCTGTAGCACGGTCAAACGTGCTTTTTTAATTGCTTGATGTCATTATACCATATTTTACTTTTTGAATGTAATGTATCTCACTAGGGAATAATACTTTGATTGTTAACGAAAAATGTTGTATGCTAAAACGAGATAAAGAACTGGTTTGGCACCCTATGGCCTCTTTGAAGTCAGCGCCTAAGTCAGTTCCTTTTTGTAGTTCGAGATAAAGCAACAAAGACGTAAATATCATGTCTTATATACCAATAAAGCGCCCTCCCGATAGCTTTTAGCAAAATCAAGCAAGATTTCAGTTTTAAGACTCCTATACTCTATTTTATCAACGCAAAGGACTTTGTATAAATCGCAAAGCTTTTTGGTCTCTTTTGGCTTTTTTGTAAACAAATTAGCGAATATCTCACGCTTTACCTCGTCCAGATTATCTCTGTAAGCTTCAATCTCTGCGACCAACTCCACTGCCTTATCCTTGAATGCTCCTTGCTCGTTTTTTCGTTCTGCTAGTGTATGCAGCGATTTGTAACTTTTTAGAAAATAGTAGGCTCTTCGTGCGGTTTCTATTTCATCTAAAATCATGTATCTTAATTCTTTCCCTTTTAAGTAAAAATGTTGTATACTCTAAGTAATGAGGATTGGTTTCGTGCCCCTTGTCCGTTTTCACGGTCGGCACTATAGTCAATTCTCTTTTTTTATGCTCTGATAAGGCTCCCAAACTTGCAGTTCTCCGCCTCTATGTATCTCAGCAAAATTAAGTATGCCCATTCGCTTATAAAGGTTGTATTGAGTTATACTATATCCCATCTTTTTGGCTTTCTCTGTTGCAAATCGTTTCCGAGATTCGGTGAATCTGCAGAAATTCTCAATAAAACACTGACGAGCTGTACAGTGTTCTATGGCGTTAATATCAGCAATACAAATAGTCAAAGTGTTTTCTATCTGCTCGGCAAACTTTCCCTTGATGCTATGAGGCTTTATAATCACTTTCCATGCCTTTTCATCTATGCTTATGAAGTTCCATGCCTGAGCCATTCGATAGGCTCTACCTAAAAGTTCCATACGCTCGGTTACGTTCTTTGTCGTCCTGCGCGTGTTTAATTTCAATATTCTCAACTCCTATTAGTTCAATCAATTATTTAAGCCATTCATCCAAAGACTATCCCCTTTTTTAGTATAGTTCACAAACCTTTGATAGTGCTTGTAATACCGTTGGCGTTTCATAAACTTAGGTCGTGCAGGAAAAGCATCAAACATATAGCCGCCACGTTTAGGACTCCAACCTGGCTCTACCTTTCTAGCCTCTCTCAAGGCACGCTCCCAGTAGTATTGGCAGTCTGTCTTGCTACGGTTTAGGGTTTGCTTATGTACTTGTTGGCATGATCCGCAACCATAAAGTATAAGCTGCTTATAGAGTATTCTACACCGCCGGCCACAAATAGGGCATAGAAAGAAGTAGCGACTGCCCCCTTTAGTTCCCGGTATTTTAGTTAAATTAAAGCAATCTTTATCAAAGGTGATACATAAGTTATCTAAGTCTATTTCTAGCTTTCTGCCGGCTAGTTCAGCTATACCATGGGAGATATTATTGATTTTCATAGGCTTTATAAATGTTTCTATTGCTATTGATTTCATTGTGTCCATTCGTTCAAAATACCTATATGCTGAAAACCCCAAATCTATTGAGATAAGTAGCAATCAAACCATAAAAAGAGGCGGCTGCCTCTCTAAATGTTCTAGTTATGCACGCGCTCCGGCTTGTTCTTTGAGTTCTTGTAGTAGTCCTCAAAACCATCACAAATCCTCTTGAAAGCCTCGCTTAGGCTCTTATCTTCGGCATAGTCAACGACAAGCTGCCCATTGCCTTTATAAGTCAGTTCAATCACTGGCTGATGGTATGTTCCTAACATGTACCCCATAAGTGCATGACCTGCTGTCTGGGCTGTCTGATAGTCTGCGAAAGAGTAAGTAAAAGTAAATGTTTTTGCTTTCTCTGAAATAGTTTTTAGTGTCATTTTGTCTGTCTCCGTTTCTTTGATTAAAAATTCCGCTTCATGCGTTTGTCTGTGATACCGGCCATAGTGAATACATTCCCCTCTGACCGTTTGCCAATTCGACTGACTAACTTAGGATTGTAGATTTGTGCTAGCTCTTTACCAGTATGATTGGTGTTGACGATTGTTGTTTCTCGCTTGTCAAAGATTTTGAAAAGAAAAGTCTGCACCCAGTTATTAGCTTCTCGTTTTTGAGAAGTCATGGCGCTTTCTGTTCCTAAGTCATCAATGAAAAGATAGTCAACAGAAGTCAGCAGCTTAACAGCAGCATCTTCTGTAAAGTCGCTTATTTTATCTTGCCATCCTGACTGAATGCGTGTAACTATCTCGGCAATGCTGACAAATAACACGCGCTTAGCATCTTCTTTGCTATTGTAGCCCTCGTTGATTGCTCGAGCAAGGGAGTAGCACAAGTGGCTTTTACCGACACCAGGCGGGCCTGTAATGATAGTGTTTCCTCGCATACCATCTAAGTACTGTTTGGCTTGTTTTATGGCAAAATCTTTTGCTGCTTTCTCTTTTGGAGTCTCAGCTTTGAAATTCTCAAAAGTGGCATTCAAAATCTCATTTGTCACTGTACTATCTCTTTCAAATACTTGATAGGATTCGAGATTTGCATTGCGTCGTATAGTAGCTATTATGTTTAGATCGAGTGATTCCATGAAATCAAGTTCAAAATCCTCTTTGCTGTGATCTAATGATTCCATTTTTTACCTCTTAACCTAGATTTCCACCAAATGGATCAGTAATATTTACTGTTTTCTGCGCGTGTCCTTTATCAGCTATATAGCGCTGTTGTTCTTCTTCTTGCTGTGCAACGGTCCTTATACCGTTTTGAGTCCAGTTCTTCAAGATAGTATTGACATAACCAAAGGAGCGTTTACCATTGTCTGCAGCTTTATCAATAGCACGTTTGATTAGTTCAGGCTCCATTTTGTCTTCTGTGATATAATCAGTCAGTATTTGATATTGCTGACCATCAAGAACTCCTATTCTTGATTGATAGAGTTTTGAAATTTCAGCAGCAGTTAGAGTTTCATTTCCCTTTTCTTTCTCTACTCTAACTTCTAACTCTATATTTATATCTTTATTTAACTCTATATTTATATCTTTATCTATCTCTTTCTCTAACTCTATCTCTGTCTTACACGCAGTTAACGTTGTAAGATTTTCAGATAACATTGTAAGATTGTTCTTCTTTTCTCTCTGTTCTTTACGGTACTGACGCATATAGGCGGCTTGGTTTGTTTCCTGTTGTACCAAGGCTTTAGCCTGTGCCATTTCGGCATTGCTATCACTATCGACTTGAATAAGTCCGCACTGTGTGAAATAGCTAAGCGTCATCCGTATATCATCTTCTGACACATCAAGTTTTAAGGCTAATTCTTCCGCAAGATCGTTGAGGTATCCCTCGTAATATAAAATACAGTCGCTTTCTAAGCTCTCAAGCATTAAACGGATATAAATAACTGTCATAGTATAGCCACCAGGCATGTTTTTAAGCCTTTTAATAAAAAGGTTATCAAAAAACTTTTTATCGACTTTTAGCCAAAAATATACTTTCGTTTTAGCCATTATCCACCCCCAAAAATATTAGAATATCGCTTACTCTGTAAAAGACTTTTCTAGTGTCCTCTACTGGCGGCTGATAGCGTCTCAATCCGGCACGCTCCCAGCGCTGCAGTGTCCGGGCTGTGATACCTAGTTCCTCTTTAATCTGTCGGGGTGTCATTAGCCCTAGCTGTCTAGGTGTTGGCTGTTTACTGACTTTTAGAAACTCATTGACTAGCTTTAGAATGCCCTGATTTAAGCTATTTTCGCTTTCTTTACTCAGACTGAACAATAACTATCACCCCCTATTCAGAAAGGCCTTATAGCTCTCTAAATCGGCATTTAAGAGCACGTTAAGGCGTACTTGTTCTTTTTGTACTTGGTTTTTCAAAGGTTTGACTCCGTCTATTAGTTCTGCCTTGCTGGCTGGGATATAGTAGCCACTGTGTGGGATAAGACGCGCTCCAATAATCGGAATCTTGTATCGAGTTATTAAGTGACTGATAATCTCTTGGACGGCTCGCCTTTCGATTTTCAAGATTTTAGCAATCTCAGCGCCTGTAATGGCATTCTCACCCCCAACCTTGATTAGATCAAGAACTCGCTTATAATTCTCTGGCATAGTTGTCCGTGTCATTTCGCACCTCATTTCATTTGTTTTAGGATTTCAATTTCCTTGCCAATGCTGTGAATGGTTTTCTGTTGTTCTTCCACAATGGCAATTAGTCTGCCGATATTGGCACTCGTCCTAGTGGCAAACTCGCAAACCATGCTGTTGAATGATTCATCATTCTTAGACTTTGCTAGGCTCTTTTTCTGTTCTTCTAGCTCTTTCATATACTCAGAGAAACTGAGAATATTATTGTTTGGTTCGAATCTATCGGCCATTTCTAAAACCCTCCAGCTCCTCAGCATCGTCGCATTCCAAAAGCTGACTAGCTATATCATCAAGCTCGGCTATAATGGTTTCAAATACCTCGTAGGAAGAGCTTAGATAGCTTGTTGCTAGGTGTGTAAAGGTGAATAAATCTCGGTCTTTTGCGAGAGACAATCCAGCTTGAGCCACTTGATCCATTTTTATTGTCTTTAGGATATTAGACAGTCGGCAGCCTAAGTTCTGCAGTTCTTCAACGGTAAGTTGTACTGTTTTAGTTTGTTCTGTTGTTTTAGCCATTTTCTTATTCCTCACTTTCATAGTGCCTATTTCCCGCATTGCTGGATAAGTGATTGCTTCTCTTCTTCACTAACTGTGTCTGCTACAAAAAGCACATCTAGGTCTTTAACGTAAAAAGCATTACGATTTAGTTTGTTGTGGTCAAAGATTGCGATTTTCATGTTCTTGTCTCCTTTAGTTGTACTTGCGTCCTGCAAGTTGAATATAAGCCCCGTATTCGGGGTTTAGTTCCTCGGTGGTATATTCTGCCGCCTGATTGCTTTTCGTCGCTCTGAGGGGCTCTGGTGAGCTCTGAGAGCCTTTTAGATGCCATAGCTTCCAGATTAGGAAAAGCAGCAGCAATACAAAGACGATTGCTTGCCCTGGCGTCATGTCAATTTCTTGGATCATAACTTTATCCTTTTTGAATTGTTTGGCAGTTAGAGATGCCAGCTCTCTGCGGTAGCATTTTTCAATAGCCTATGTTATAATTTAGCTATGAAATCTTTACTAAAACCCTTTTAATAACAGCTTGCCTGCTTGTTAATTTGTTTTGGTGATAGTGTGAAAGCCTTGCTGATTTGGTCGTCTGTTAAGGCTTTTTTGCTGCTCTCACGCGCCTTGTGGTGCGTTTTCTTTTGGTCTTAATACCATAGACTTGATATCCTGATAGCTCATATTTAAGCCAATCATAGCGATAGCCATATCTTCCAAAGCTTGGTATCTGATTAGCTCGGTACTGGTTAAGCTGTCAATGCCTGTAAGACCGCCTCGCGCTGCCACTAGTTGCTTTTTATTCATTCCGCTAGCACCTTTGAGCAGTAGATTGTTTATTGTTGGATGCGCGTGTTTGGGTGCGCTTCCCCAGCTTTCAATGCAATCATGCAAAGTCTTACGCTTGGGCTTTTCTAAAGCACGCTGCAGCTTGAACTTTGCTAGCTCGTCCCGCATTTCAAAGAATGCTTTGACTAGGCTTTCCTTGAAGTTAGCCACTTGCTCTGTATTCTTTAAGAATGTGATCAGCAAAGTTGCTTGTTGCTCGTTCAGAATATAATCTTTAGCTTGTTGCCCACTCGGTAAAGGTCTCATTTTAAATGCGACCTTTCCAAAACGTTCTAGGCGTTCAACATTCTTTCTGATATGCTCCTGTACTGCGTGGTGCTTCACTCCAGCACATTCAGCGATTATCTCGCTTGTGGTGTACGGCTCTTTCTTGCCGTCCATGTAGACTAGGTTCATTGGTCGCTCCTTTCTAGTAATCTTTTGCTAGCCATTGCATGGCTTTTTTATAAATAGTATTTCTCACTTCTCCGCCAGTAGTTATTTTTTTATAAGTAATCGGATTTATTCCAATTTCTTGGCTAGCCTGTTGAGAAGTTAGTTGCCTATCTGCCTGCTTTCTTCGGAATGCTCGTGCTTCTTCTTTAGAAATCTGCATTTGCTACCTCCTTTCGTTTGTATAGTTTTTCTTTACAAATATCATTCTATAAAGAATTACTTTATTTGTCAAGCGAAAATATAAAAAAACTTTACAACTATATTTCTAATGTGCTATACTTTCGTTGAGGTGGCAGAAATATGAGTAGATTAAAGGAACTTCGAATAGAAAGACAAAAAACCCAACAGCAATTAGTAGATGAATTAAACGAAACGTTTCCCAATAATGAAAAACCATTTTCAAAAATGAATATTTCTAACTGGGAAAACGGTAAGCATAATATCAAACCAGAAAAGGCTCAGCAACTAGCTGACTACTTTGGGGTAAATGTTGGGTATCTCTTGGGGTATGATGAAGAACAAAAAGTATATGATTCAAGAAGTTCACCATATCAACAAAAAAAACTTGATTTTTTAAAGGATATTGAAGAAGTTAAGAAAATAAAGACTGATACATTGATAGCTCTTGAATTTGTGGAAAATATTTTTAGCCAATTATCTCAACATGGGAGGGTTAGACCGGGTTCTCACGCTGCTGATATGGAACATATTTCAATGCAACTTCTTGATTTTCTCAGCGATTTGGAGCGAGTGGAAAACTCGTTGGACGACTAATAAGCTACAATATCAACAATAAAGCGCGTGATTTCTAAAACTTAAACAAGTCTGCTATATCAAACACACTAAAGAGTGAAAGGAAACTAAATGACCTATAAACAAGATTATCTGGATGATATTCTGATCCGTATGGCCTATCATTCCAGCGGGATTGAGGGCAACACTATATCTCTTCCTGAAACGGTCAGTATCATCTTAGAAAGCACCTTGCCAGGGAAGCACAAGAGTATCAGAGAGTTCTACGAGATAGAGAACCACAAGCAGGCCTTTTCTTTGTTGCTGGATAGCTTGGCTAATAACGCTCCTGTGACTGTGGGGCTGGTGCAAGATTTCCATGAGCTATTGACAGACCGCCTGCAGCACGATAGAGGACATTTTAAAACTGTTCAGAATGCCATCATAGGGGTGGAGTTTAAGACGGCTTCACCAGAGGAAACGCCTTTTTTGATGGCTCAATGGGCGGACAATACAGCTTATAGACTAGATGCGGCAAAGAGTAAGCATGAGATAGTAGAGATACTGGCTGATACTCATATCCAGTTCGAGCGCATTCACCCTTTTAGTGATGGGAATGGACGCACTGGCCGCTTGGTTCTTATGTACTTAGCTATGAAGTATCTAGATGCTCCAATCATCATCAGCAAGGATGACAGGGCGGAGTATATGGAACTTTTAGCTGCTCAAAACATTCAAGGACTGGCTAACTTATTGCAGCAGTCACTAGATGACGAAAGGGAGAGAATGAGCCAGTTTTAGGGCTGGACTACTTTTGTACAAAATAATTAAAAGAACCACCAATGAGGTGATGATACAAGCTAAGTATCTGAAATTTGCTGGTGGACTTTAGGAGGATATTATGAAAAAAACAAAATTCTTATTAGTTGGATTTCTAGCCTTGGCTGCCCTTGGCTTTATCATGCAGGCTCTAGGGTTAGCACCTAAGACGAAAACACCAGAGACGCCCAAAGTAGCCGTCCAAAGTTCGACGACCGAGGACAAAAAAGAGACCTCGAAAACCTCAGAAAGCACTGAAACGCCCAAAGAGAGTAGTTCTAGCTCTAGTTCTGGTGATGAACTTCCAAGAGTCAAAGCAGAGCAAATGGCTAGCTTTATCGATTACCTAAAACAAGACCTTACAGATAAAGGAGTGGATATTAGTACATATACTTTCTATAACAAAGATACTATCCTTTATGTAAAAGTTCCGGACGAGTATAAAACATATAGCAAAGCAGACTTACAATCTTTCGCTGACGGTCTGAAAGAGAAAGAACATGAGGCGTTTAACGTTTGGGCAGCAATTAACGGAGTAGACTTTAATTCATATCCTATGATGCACATCAAGACTGATGACGGAAATTCCTTAGTTTCCCAAAAAATGAACGGGAAAATGGAAGTTAAAGTAAAATAGCTGTATATCTTAAAACGCAATATAAGCCCTTTTAAGCCCCTTATTTTTATCTCTGGTATATTTTTATCGACCGACCTTTTAAAATCGAATAGAGAGGCTATTACGTGCTTTCTCGCATGATATAAACCTAATTCAATCTAAAACCTTTTTAATAATAGCTTGCCTGCTGATGGAAAGGTATATCATGAAAATAGTAGAAGTCAAAAAGAAAGACGGTAGCAAAGTGTACCGAGCAAGTGTTTATCTAGGAGTGGATCAGGTAACAGGTAAGAAAGTAAAGACTAGTATCACTGGACGGACAAGGAAAGAGGTTAAGAGCAAAGCCCAGCACGCGCAGTTTGATTTTAAATCTAATGGATCGACAGTCAAAAAGACAGTACAGGTCAAGACTTATAAAGAGCTTGCTGCCCTATGGCTAGAAAGTCACAGGCTGACAGTTAGACCGCAAACATTTGCTGTGACCAGGAGACGTGTCAACCATCATCTTATCCCTGAGTTTGGGAGTATGAAGGTTGACAAGATAACGCCTAGCAGCATTCAAGAGTTTATAAATCAGTTAGCTCCTAAACTTGTGAATTTCAAGGAGATTAACTCAATTAACAGAAGAATACTGCAGCATGGAGTAACTTTGCAACTGTTGACCTCTAACCCTGCGCGTGATGTGATTCTTCCTAAGAAGCAAAAGAAAGGCAGAGAAGCGGTTAAGTTCATAGAGCCAGATAACTTAAAGGCGTTTATCGATTATGCTGAAAAGCTATCTACAAAGAGCTACAAGCATTATTACCGCTTTGTGGTCTTTAAGTTGCTGCTGGCCACAGGCTGCCGCATAGGAGAGTTGACGGCCCTGGAATGGTCGGATATTGACCTAAAGGAAAAGACAATCACAATCAGTAAAACCTACAGCCAAGAAATTAGGATGATAGGGGAAACAAAGACAAAAGCAGGTACTCGAAAGATAAGCATAGATCCCAAAACTACGCTTATGCTGAGACAGTACCAGAATCGTCAGCGCCTAATGTTCTTGGAAGTTGGGGCGCGAGCTCCGTCTGTTGTCTTTGCCACTACGGTTAGAGATTATCTGCCAAGGCATTCTCTCCAGCAGATTATTGACAAGCGTTGCGAGACTTTGGGTATCCCACGATTTACTTGTCACGCTTTCCGCCATACTCATGCTAGTTTATTGCTGAATGCTGGTATCAGCTACAAGGAGTTGCAATATAGGTTAGGACATTCTAATATATCCATGACCTTAGATGTGTATAGTCACCTCTCCAAGGACAAAGAGAAAGAGGCTGTTTCATATTATGAAAAGGCTATAAATAATCTATAAGTCCACAAAAAGGTGAACAATTTTATAAAACAACTTACTCACAAAGGTTATAAACCTTATTAAATCAACGTTTGAAAGGATAATAAAAGAAAATATGACGAAAATTCGCGGATTCGAGCTGGTGTCTAGCTTTACAAATAAAGATTTGCTGCCCAAGAGAGAGACGGCTCACGCAGCTGGTTATGACTTGAAAGTGGCAGAGCGCACTCTCATTGCGCCAGGGGAGATTAAGCTGGTTCCGACTGGTGTCAAGGCCTATATGCAGCCTGGCGAGGTGCTTTATCTTTACGACCGCTCGTCCAATCCTCGGAAAAAAGGTCTGGTCTTGATTAACTCCGTTGGGGTCATTGATGGCGACTACTATGGCAATCCTGGAAACGAAGGGCATATCTTTGCTCAGATGAAAAACATCACAGATCAGGAAGTCGTCCTTGAAGTTGGCGAACGTGTGGTTCAGGCTGTCTTTGCACCATTTTTGATTGCGGATGGAGATGAAGCGGAAGGTGTGCGGACCGGTGGATTTGGGTCGACAGGGAAATAGAGAAAGAAAATGTCAGACTATTTATTAGTTGTGGATATGCAGTCAGATTATGTTGCTGCAGGAAAAGCATATGATAATGAAGCACTGACTGCGGCTGTCAATGACAAAATAGCCAGTTATCCCAGCGACCGAGTTATCTATATTCTCAACCGTTTTTTCTGGGAGAGAAAAGATAGAAAGAAGAAATTTGCGACTGGTTTGCAGGTTGTATCTTCTCGCATCTTTGAGAAGCGTCGGGCTTCTTGTTTTACTAATCCGGATTTAAAAGAGTTTTTAGAGGAAAATGGTGCTAAAAGCATAGAGTTTATAGGGGTAGATGGCAATGGCTGTGTCAAGGCTTCCGTTTTGGCAGCAGTCAAGGAGAATTATCAAGTTTCCATTGATTTGTCCGCTGTCAGAGTTGCTAACCAGAAGAAATTCTCTAAAACACTGAAGCAATGGCAAGATTGCGGAATTAAGATTGGATAGATTTATGAGGACATTAGCATGAAAATCATTTTTATCCGTCACGGAGAACCAGATTATTCACTTTTGGAAGAAGCTGGTTACACTGGATTTGGACTAGATTTGGCTTCCTTGTCGGCTGATGGTCGTCGGATGGCGACAGAGGCCGCTGATAATCCTTTGCTGGAACAGGCGGAAATTCTGATCTCCTCTTCTGTGACGCGGGCTTTGGAGACGGCCTCCTATTTGATTCGAGACCGCCAACTGCCGTTTTTTGTGGAGCCCTTGCTGCATGAATGGCAGGTATATGAGAGTGGGACAGATAAGTTTGAGCAGGCTCGGGAGTTGTTTTTTGAAAATAATGGTTGTCTTCCTGCAAGAAGTCCTATCCAGTATGAAACATCTGAGCAGATGAAAGCCCGCTTTTTCCGTGCCTTAAGTAAATACAGGGACTACGAGACGGTAGCTCTTGTAGCCCATCGCATGCTCATCCGCCAGTTTCTGCCAGATGAAACTATTGATTTCTGTCAGTTTATTGAATGTGAATTAGAAATATAAAGGAGATATCTCATCGCTAAGAAAAAAACGACCTTTGTCTGTCAAAATTGTGAATATCATTCGCCCAAGTATCTAGGTCGCTGTCCTAACTGCGGCTCTTGGTCTTCTTTTGTTGAGGAAGTAGAGGCTGCAGAAGTCAAGCATGCCCGTGTTTCCCTGACAGGTGAAAAGACTCGGCCCATGAAGCTGGCTGAGGTCACTTCGATTGATGTTAATCGGACCAAGACGGAAATGGACGAGTTCAACCGTGTGCTGGGTGGTGGAGTCGTGCCTGGCAGTCTGGTTCTGATTGGTGGAGATCCTGGTATCGGGAAGTCCACCCTGCTTCTGCAGGTATCCACCCAGCTTTCTC
>ERZ773008.2509-NODE-2509-length-11949-cov-4.241719_pt1 | contig 11949 bp, 9 predicted proteins | sample MGYA00580664_ERZ773008 | MGnify/ENA primary metagenome ERZ773008 (study PRJEB29015, sample SAMEA2738016) | human oral metagenome | biome: human oral; feature: human-associated habitat; material: dental | place: China | collected 2048 ... | reverse complement strand
ACTGTTCCCCTTTGCTTTATAAAAAAAAGTATAAAAAAGATAGAAAAAAACATTATTAATAAAAATATCTAAAGTAGAAATAAAAAAACAGCTGGATAAATGATTAGAAAAGTTTAAAAATATTGAGTTTTTATCTTTAATTTTAAAATTAGTCTTAATTTTAGGATTAAAAATAAAAATTTAGATAGAAAATGGAGAAAATGAAAGAATGAATATAAACTGGTATCCAGGGCATATGAAGAAAACAAAGGATTTAATTGTTGAAAACCTTAAGATAATTGATGTTGTTATTGAGATTTTAGATGCAAGGATTCCGATTTCTAGTAAAAATCCAGATATTTCAAAGCTGGCAAATAATAAGAAAAAGATTATTGTTCTGAACAAAGTAGATTTGATTGATAGCAAGGAATTAAAAAGTTGGGAAGATTATTTTTTGAAAAATAATTTTTCTGATTATTTTGTAGCTCTGAGTGTAGAAAAAGGGACTAATTTTAATGAACTACGAAAAATTACAGATAAAATTTATGCTGAGAAATTGGAAAAAATGAAAAAAAAAGGACTTCGTAAAACTGAAGTAAGAGCTATGATTGTTGGGATTCCTAATGTTGGGAAGTCTAAATTTATTAATAAATTTGTGAATAAAAATAAAGCAAGAGTTGGAAATACTCCAGGATTTACACGTGGAAAGCAATGGATAAAAATTGATGAAAAATTGGAACTGCTGGATACACCAGGAGTTTTATGGCCAAAGTTTGAAGATGATGAAGTGGCTTATAATTTAGCAATCACTGGTTCAATAAAGGATAATGTATTGCAGTTAGAACAAGTTGCTATGAAATTTTTGGATAAATTAAAGGATTTGGGAAAAATAGACAATCTTGTAAAAGTGTATAATTTGGAAGAATATATAACTAATGAGGAAATTTTGGGATTGGAAAATCATAAGATACTGGAAATTTTGGAAAAACGGCTTGGGGTTTCTAAAAATGATGAACATAATTATGAAATTATTTCGAGAAGGCTTATGAAAGATTATAGAATGGGGAAAATAGGTAAGTTCTTCTTGGAAATCGTTAAAAATTAGCAGATAAGAATTTTTTTATTTAAATTGAAATAGAACTTATATAAAAAAATAATAAGATATAGAATAAAAATGGTTATTTGTGTGAAAATTTATAGTAGCCTAAAAAAATTTCAAGAGAGTAAAAATAAAATTGAAACAAGGCTTTATTATAGAAGGAGAAATATAAAAATGAGAATTGGAATATTTACAGATACATACAGACCTCAAGTAAATGGAGTTGTAAGTTCGATTATGACACTTGAGAAGGAGCTTAGAAAGCTGGGACATAAAGTATATATTATTACTACGACTGATCCAGATGCACCTCAAGTTGAGCCTAATGTTTTACGAATACCAAGTATGGAATTTAAGCCGTTGCCGCAGTATAGACTTGGAATGATTTATTCTTCAAAAATAATAAAAAAGATAAAGAGGCTGGAATTAGATATTATTCATTCACAGACAGAATGGGGTGTAGGAACATTTGCGAGATTCGCTGCAATTAATCTTGAAATACCGCTTGTTCATACATATCACACGTTATATGAATATTATACACATTATATTTTTGGTTCGAGATTTGTTTCAGCTGGGAAAAAGATTGCAGCTGCGATTAGTAAATTTTATTGTGAAAAATGTAATGGACTGATTGTACCAACAAGGAAAGTTGAAGATATTTTGTATTCTTATGGTGTTGACCAGACAATGAACATTATTCCAACTGGACTGGAATTGGATAAATTTTATCGCGGAAATTATTCCGATGAAGATTTGGAATTTATGAGAGAAAATTTTGGAATAGAGAAAAGCGATTTTCTTTGCGTGTATATTGGGCGGATTGCCGAAGAAAAAAGTATTGATTTGTTAATTGATATGTTTTCTAAAATTAAGGATGAAAACTTTAAATTTATGATTGTTGGGCGTGGGAGAATTTTGGATGACTTGAAGAAACAAGCTGAAGATCTTGGTATTTCAGATAGAGTTATTTTTACAGGGGAAGTGCCACATGATAAAGTTGCTGCTTATTATCAAATGGGAGATGTATTTTTGAATGCGAGTATATCAGAAACGCAAGGACTTACATTTGTTGAGGCAATGGCTGCTAAAACACCTGTTGTGGCAAGATATGACTTAAATCTGGAAGACTTGCTTGTAAAGAACGAAGCAGGGCTTGTTTACAGAACAGAAGAAGAATTTATTAATTCTATAATGCTTTTAAAAGAAGATAAGGAATTTAGAGAAAAAATTATCGAAAATGCTTTTGTCGCTTCACAAGATTACACAGCACAGAAATTTGGAGAACGAGTAGAAGCAGTTTACAAAAAAACAATAGAGGAGTATGATAGTCGTGAAAGTTTTACTATATTCAGAGGGGAAAAGTTCCTTCAGCAAATCCGGCGTTGGACAAGCCTTAAATCATCAGGTAGAAGCCCTTGGAGCAAATAATATTGAAGTTACGCAGGATCCTGAAGATGATTATGATTTGGCACATATAAATACTGTTGCACTAAAATCTTATGAAGTATTGAAACAGGCAAAGAAAAAAGGTAAACCTGTAATTTATCACACACATACAACCTATGAAGATTTTCGTGGAAGTATAAAGGGAAGCTATGTCCTGTCGCCAATTATAAAATTCTGGACAAAAAAATTATATAATGAGGCAGATTATCTGATTTCTCCGTCAGAATATACAAAAAATCTTATAAAATCAAAATATTTAGAAAAAGAAAAAGAAATTAGAGTAATTTCAAACGGTGTAAACATAAATAAATTTAATAAAAATGAAGTTTTAAAAGAAAAATTTTTAAATGAATACAAGTCAGTGTATGACATAAATAAACCCTTAATTATAACAGCTGGACTGCCTTTTGAGAGAAAAGGGATAAAAGATTTTGTAAAAGTAGCCCAGGAATGCAGTGATTATCAATTTCTTTGGTTTGGATCGTCAAGCGTAAAGTCAATGCTTCCTGACAAAATACAGAAAATTATTGAAAATCCACCAAAAAATCTAATTTTTCCAGGATATGTAGATAAAGATATTCTAATTGGAGCATTTAGCGCTGCAAAAGCCTTTTTGTTTATGACTTATGAAGAAAATGAAGGAATTGTGGTGCTGGAAGCGCTTTCAGCAAAATTACCGCTTGTAGTGAGAGATATTCCTGTGTATCAAGATTGGCTGGAAGATGGAAAAACTTGTTTTAAGGCTAGGACTAACGAAGAATTTTGCCAAAAAATAAGGAATATTGTGGAAAACAATGTGGAAAACTTGGATGAAATTACAGAAACTGCCTATAATATTGCTGTAGAGCGGGATTTGTTAAATATAGGAAAAAAATATAAAGAATACTATGAGTATATATTAAATCAAAAAAATGGATAACCTTTCAAAAAATCAGAAAAAACAATTTCAATAAATCAAAAAGAGAAAACCATCAATAAGTCAACAATGGTTTTCTCTCTAATTTTAGACATTTTAATTTATCATATAATAAAAAAACTGTTTTAACATTGACTTAAAAATGATGGATGATTATATTTTTAGAACTTCAAGTTTCTTTTATTTATTTTTCTAACGTTGTTTAGTATGTATTTAAGCGTAGGAGTCATATTGTTTAAGTGTCTAGTTTTTTATTATTTATATCCTAAAATTTTTCAAAATTAACCTAAACTAGATAAAATTAAGGTTTGTACTTAATTATATGATGCCCTTATATTATTTTTTTTTCTTGAAAAAACCTAAGAAATTTAGTAAAATATACTTAGTTAAGAAAGAGATATTTTAGTCAAAGTATAATATTTTTTATTTTTTTTATAATTTTTTCTAAATGTTCGTATATTAAATTATAAAAAAGAGATTTTCAAAATTAAGGGAGAACAGAATTATGAAAAAATTACATATTTTAAGTACAATGATGCTATCAGCAGCAACTGCAATGGCTCAGGAAATAAAGATAAATGGGGGCTGGGATTTTGACAGGGCATATAAAAATGATTTAACTAAACATCAGAAAGGTTTGTCAAATACTATTTATGACTATAAATTTAAAAATGGTCCCGTTGCAGGAATAGAGTGGCTGTTTGACAATCAGGGAAGACTTGAATTAGGAATTGGTGCGGAACATAAGTTTTCTGTAAAATCTTCAGCTTTAAAAGATAAGAATGAAATGAAAATGTATGAAATAACACCAATGTACTTAACAAGTAAGTACAATTTAATAACTTCTAAAGAAGGAAATGATCTCGTTTACCTTATCGGAAGAGTAGGGTATGCTAAGGCTAAAGCCGGAAGAGACAATAAAGAAGATTTGAACGATAAAAATTTTCGTGGTGGACTCTATTATGCTGGTGGACTAGGTACTCAAATTGGTCCCATTTCGATTGAAGCGTTATATGAAAGATCAAATTTACGATATGACAAAGTAAATTTAGGTAACATAAATAGAAATAATATAAGTACTCTAAATAATTTTAAAAAGACTAAAGATAATATAAATACTGTTGGTGTAAGAGTAGGATACAGTATCGGAAATATCAAAAATTTACCAAAGAAAAAAAATGAAACTGTGCCTTTTGATCCTTTTAGAACTGATATTTTTGCTAAAACAGGAGATATGCAGTACACTACGGATAAAATTCAGAAAAGAAAATGGAATGGTGGAGAACTTAGATTAAATGCAGGATATAATTTTAAAAATAGATACAATATCCAGCCAGAGCAATTTTTAGGAACAGGAATGAAAAATAATAAATGGCAGTCTGCAAAATCTGATTTTGATATTAAAAAGATGCCTGTTGTTGGTTTGGAATATTTATTTGATAATCAGGGAATTGTTGAACTAGGTCTAGGTGTTGAACAAAAATTTCTTGATATTACAGCTTTTTTTAATGATAAAGAACAGAAACATGTTTTAAGAACCTATCCCGCTTACGCTACAACAAAAATTAATTTAGTAAATAATAAAGGGAATAATCTTCTTTATGCCGTTGGACGAATAGGATATGTATACGGCGAAATAAAGGAAGAAAACTTTAACAAGAAAGATCTTCATGGTGGTCTTTACTATGCTGGAGGATTAGGTACAGAATTAGGGCCAGTTTCTATAGAAGCTCTTTATGAAAGATCAAATTTTAAATATCAGCCAAAAGATACAGTCAGTCCTATAAAAACTAAAGGTAAAATTGATACATTTGGTATAAGAGTAGGATACAGAATAGGAAGTATAAAAAATAAACCAAAAATAAAAGAAGTTAAGACAGCAGGATATGCCTATAATGACATACCGGAAGAAGATAGAATAGATATAATTAATAATTTGAGAGATAAAAGTAACGAAGTTTTAACTTCTAGAAAGAATCCTATAAAAAGGCAGAAATCTTTGGGAAATGAAATAAAGGAAGCTAGAGTGGCAGGCTATAATACCTATAATGATATACCGGAAGAAGACAGGATAGATATAGCTGGTAATTTGAAAGGAAAAAGTAATACTGTTTCAACTTTAAAAAAAGGTACTGTAAAAAGAGAAAAATACTTTGAAGATGAGATAAAAAAAGAAAATGGTAAAACTGTATCTGAAGAAGATTCTATAGATATAATCAATAATTTAAGTTTTAACAGATTATAAATTTACAAATTTTCTAAAAAAAATCCAATTACAATGTGAAGTTGAAATATTAATTTTGAGAAGGAGACAGAAAATGAAAAAATCTATAGTTGCTGGGCTGCTCCTAATTTTTGTGAGTTTTTCAATAATGGCTGAAAATATAGGTAACATGCCTTCTTCAGTAAATGAAGTAAAATCAGGTAACGAAATATTATTGAAATGTTTAAATATAGTGGGAGAAAGTACGCAAGGAACTGAAATAACAGAAAATAATGGCAATAATATATTTTTAAAATGCTTAAATTTTGAAAATAGTAGTGAAAATACAGTTACAACAAATAAAATTAACTCTAAAGATATATTGCTGGAGTGTTTAGATACAAGTAAGAATACATCTGATGAAATGGTAAAAAATGAAAATTCGGATGAGAAAATATTAAAATGTTCCAATGTAGTCAAAATAATTAATTCAAATGAATTGTTTCAAACAGATAAAATAGAAAATATTAATGGAGTTCAGCTGAAATGTTCAAATACAGTAAAAAATATAGGTAAATCTGAAATACCATTATTAGATAGTGGTGGCTCAAATGATATAATATTAAAATGTTCCAATGTATCTGAAGATTTGTCAAAAAATGAAACAAAAATAAACAATGGAACAGGAAATTCAACAGAAATAACATTAAAATGTTCCAATGTAGTTAGAGTTATTGACGGAAATAAAGTTTTTTCAGATAATTCGGAAAATGATACTGCAGTAATATTAAGCTGTTCAGATAAAACAGAAAACGCAAATATTATTGGAAATATAGGACAGCCAAAAGTAAATATAGGATCATTAGGAGGCAATATAGGAGGAAAAGTGCCTGTTGGGCCTATTATTGGCGGAGTGGCAGGAGCTTCTGCTGTCGGAGCGATAGTTGGTGGAATTGGCCATCATAAAGGTGGCGGAAAAGGTGGAAACCCTGGACATCAAAACGGTAGAAATGATGGTGGCAAAGATGATAATCCTAAAAAACAAAAAAAAGATGATACAAAAATTCATAATGTGAAAGGAATTGGAATACAGCCTGTCAACCCTTTTTGGAGAAGTAATCTTAGGGAAGCTGAAGATTCTTATTCCCAAATAGCGAAAGTAGGATTTCAATGGGTAAGAATTACAGCTTCGTGGCATAGAATCCAGTCTTCAAAAAATGGAAGATACGACTGGCAGGATATAGATGATGCCGTTGCTCTTGCCAAAAAATATAACTTGAAAGTTTTAATGCAAATAAGTGGTGCTCCTGAATGGGCAACAGGAGCAGACAAACTTTCAGCTGCTGAAAAAAATGCATTGAATGCAAGAAAAATTTGGGTAGCATCATTTGCACCGCTTCAGCAGTATGATAACGATTTTTCAAATTTTGTAAGTGCATTGGTAAAAAGATACGCTTCACAGGGAGTAATTGACTATGAATTTTGGAATGAACCAGGAAATCCAGAATTTTGGCATGATACAATTCAAAATCCTAGACCGAATCCTGAACATTATACTGATTTACTAAAAATAGCGTATACAGCAGCACACGATGCTCATAATGATGTAAATGTTATGGCTGGTGGAATGACGGTAGGAAACAGCAATAGTTCAACAGGATATATCGGACCTATGGAATTTTTAGAAAGAATGTATAGATCTGGTGCAAAGGGATATTTTGATGGTGTATCGCATCATCCTTATGGAATTTATGCTAGAGCATTTCGAGATAACGGCTGGGCAAATATGATAGGTGATGTTGTGGCACCTGGTAGTGGAGAAAAAACATTGTATCAGATAATGTCAGAGAATGGTGATGGAAATAAAAAAATATGGCCATCAGAAGTAGGACTGGATGCCGCTTATCCTGGAGTTGATGAAACAAAACAGGCTAATGTAATAAGCCAGATTTTAGGATGGTATCAAAAATCAGACATATTTGGGCCTCTTATTCTATATCAGGCAAAAGATAGAAAGCCTTATATTACCTCAGGAGTAGTGGATAGAGACAGTAATGGAGATGGATGGCTTGATGTAAATATTGATACAAATGGAGATGGTATTCCTGATGCGAATATTGATGCAGATAATAATGGACGGCCTGATATATTGGATGCTGCAGACCCTGAAAATTATTTTGGGATTTGGAAGTCAGATGGCACAGAAAAAAAAGCAGTAGATGTAATTCGAAGATTTATTAAGAATCAGCCAGCACCTGGACCATCGCCATTAACAAACGGATGTAGCAGTGCTACAGATGCTTCAGGACAATGGAAGAGTGTGAAATGCTGGGAATTTAAAGATAGAAATATCCCTTCTGGTTGGGTAAGTAAAAGAATTATCAATCATTTGGGTAGCCATTTGACTTATTTGCCAAGCAGTATCAGTTTAGATGGTGATCACGCAATACTTACTACACGACGTCATTGTGTTAACAGAAAAGGTGATCCTTTAACTGATGCAAATGCCACTACAGGTGTATGTCCTGCAGGTAAAGTTACTCAATATTCAAGTGGTAGATTAGAATCTAATAAGCTTGTAGATGCTTCTAAACCGTTCCGTGCAGAAATACGGGCTAGAATGAACTGGAATCGTCTGCAAGGAATGCGTACAGCCCTTTGGATGCAGAAACAGCAAAATGATGTGGATACACCTATTTGTAAAAATCCAGGTGGAAGTGCTCCTTATGGTTCATTATTAATTTTGGAATGGTTTTCAAGTACTCCTAGTTATGCATGGCCTGCAACTAATATCAGCTGTTATTACAGCCAAGTAAATCACGAATGGACTCCACGTGGCTTTACACATCGTCTTGAAAATATTGTTGGTGGACAGAGTAAATCATTGACTCATGAATGGCATGTTTGGGCAATTGAGTTTGATGGAACAAAAGTACGTTATTATATGGATGGAAGATTGATTCCAGTTGTTCATTACCGTATTAAGGATGCTCAACGTATCAGTGTAGTTGATAATACTAGATATGACCAATATGGCAATTATCTTTCTACTATGCCAGATGAAGACTTTAGCAAGTTGAATGCTCCATCGTCCTTAATTAAACAAGGATTTGAGAATGATAAATGGCATTTTATTTTCAATGACTATGTGGAATGGGAACCAGGATTGAACCCGCCTTCTGAACATTCTCCATTCCCGATTCAAACTACAGAAATTGATTATGTTCGGTTGTATCAGAAATAGAAGGATTACTTAGTTTCATATAACCTCAAAATTAATTTAAACTACTAAATAAGAAATAGTAGTAATTGGATAAAATATGAAAAAATACTTATTAATCCAAAATAAATGTATGTACAAAATAAAACTTTACAAATTAAAATTTTTATAGTATAATGCTTTTATATACAAATATAATTGTGAAAGAGAGTTGTAAAAATGGAAAATATTATAAAAAAAGACAAAAAATTAGATATGATAATGTGTATGAATTTGTAGAGTTTATTTTAAAATTAATTAAAAAATAATTTTAGATGTAAGCTTATTTTAAAGTGAATAAATTGAAAAAATAAGATTGCATCTTAGAAAGCCGGATAATCTTATTCGGCTTTTTTCTTTAAAAAATATTTATTTTTGGAGGTCTTGGAATGAGAAAAATTAAATTATTGCTAGGAGTCTTGTTATTACTTATTTTAGCGGTATCTTGCGGAAATAAAACTAACGCTGGGAGAAAAAGGGTTATAAAAGTAGGGACAGATGGAGTTTATGCACCATTTTCGTTTAAGGATGAAAGTAGTGGAAAATTGACAGGATATGATGTTGAGGTTATTCAGGAAGTTGGAAAAAGAATAAATGCAGATATTGAATTTACAACTGTTCCTTGGGATAGTATATTTTTGGGGCTGGAGTCAAAAAGATATGACATTATTGCCAATGAGATTGAAAAAACTAAGGAAAGAGAAGAAAAATATATTTTTTCTGATAAATATTTAGTTTCAGCTGCTCAGATTATTGTAAAAGAGGGAGAGAATAACATAAAGACTTTAAAGGATCTGGAAGGTAAAAGAGTAATTTCAGCAGTTGGAAGCAATTATTCAAAAACTGTTGAGGAATATAATAAAACAGCTGCTAAAAAGATAGATCTTAATTATTTTGATGGCGGAATTACATTGACATTGGTAGAAATAGCACAAGGAAAAGCGGATGCAACATTGAGCGACAGACTTGTGGTAAGTTACTATAAAAAACAGCAAGGAGATAAAGTTCAGCTGGTAGGGGAGCCTTTGAGTACAACACCAACATTTTTCCTATTTAGAAAAGATAGCGAAGAATTAAGAAATGAAGTGAACAAAGCACTTGCTGAGATGAGAGCTGACGGAACTCTTGCTAAAATATCAGAAAAATGGTTTGGCGGAGATTATACGAAATAGTTAAAAATTTAGTTTTACGATAATATAAATAAAAAATATAAAAATTTTGGGAGGAAAATCATGAAAAATATTTTAAAATTAACAGGAATTTTATTGATAGGACTATTTCTTATCAGTTGTGGAGGAAAACAGGAAAATGGTAAAAGTGGGAGCAGTGAAGGAAAACAAAAAGTGAAAGTTGGAACAGAAGGAGTTTATGCACCATTTACGTTTACTGATGGAAGTGGGAAATTAACTGGATATGATGTGGAAGTTGTTGAAGAAATTGGGAAAAGGGCAAATTTAGATATAGAGTTTGTGCCTACACCTTGGGATAGTATGTTTTTAGGACTGGAATCGAAAAAATTTGACTTTATTGCAAATGAGATTGCTAAAAATCCTGAAAGAGAGAAAAAATATACTTTCTCTGATGATTATTTAGTATCAGCTGCTCAAATTATTGTTAAAAAAGGAAGAACTGATATTAAGACACTTGAGGACTTAAAAGGTAAAAGGGTTATGACAGGAGTAGGAAGCAATTATAACAAGACTTTGACTGATTTTGACAAAAATAAGGAAATAAATTATGCTTATTTTGATGGAAATGTTTCAATTGCACTAGAAGAAATTGCACAAGGAAAGGCAGACGCTACTTTAAATGACAGATTAACAGTAGGATATTTCACAAAGCAAAGAGGAAATCTTGTAGAAATCGTAGGAGAGCCTGTAACAAAAACACCTGTATATTTCACATTTAGAAAAGATAGCGAAGAATTGAAAAATAAAGTAAATAAAGCACTAGCTGAAATGAAAGCTGATGGAACGCTTGCCAAAATATCAGAAAAATGGTTTGGTGGAGATTATACGAAATAATTTATAAACAGGAGAAAAGTAATGAATAATAATGTACCTTTTTTAAACTGGGGATTTATGGTAAGAGCGATTCCAGAAATATTAAAAGCATTGCCAATGACTCTGAATATTGCGATTGTTACGATGATATTTTCGCTGATACTTAGTTTTTTTATCGCACTTGTGAGAATAAATAAAATTCCTGTGCTGACAAGGCTTGCTACAATTTATGTGTCCTTTATAAGAGGGACACCTCTTTTAGTTCAGATTTACCTTGCCTATTATGGATTGCCTAAAATATTAGATTATATACATTTAAAGTATGGATTTAATATAGATGTGAATAATATTCCTGCGATTATCTTTGTTTACGTGGCATTTATTTTAAATGTATCGGGTTATCTGTCTGAAACATTCAGGGCGGCAATTCAGTCGGTGGATAAAGGACAAGTTGAAGCTGCATTGTCTATTGGAATGACAAAATGGCAGGCAATGAAAAGAATTGTACTTCCGCAGGCGATTATAATAACTTTTCCTAATTTTGGAAATACTTTTATAAGTTTGATAAAGGATTCCTCACTTGCTTTTACAGTTTCAATTGTAGAAATGATGGGAAAAGCAAAAATAATATCGGCTTCAGGGCTGGATATTTTTGAGGCATATATTGTTGTTGCCGGAATTTACTGGGTAGTTTGTATAATTGTGGAAAAAGTCATGGGAATTGTGGAAAAGAAATTGAGAGTAGGTGGACTGTAGAATGATAAAGGTTGAAAATCTAAAATTGTCTTTTGGAAAAAATGAAGTTTTGAAAGGAATAAACTTTAAAATAGAAAAAGGACAGGTAATAAGCATCATAGGACCGAGTGGATCGGGAAAATCAACATTTTTACGAAGCCTTAATTTTCTTGAAACAGCTTCATCTGGAACAATAACTTTTGGAAATGAAACTTTTGACTTGAGTAAAATAAATAAAAAAGATATAAATAGACTTAGAAAAAATACGACAATGGTTTTTCAGAATTATAATTTATTTAAAAACAA
>ERZ773008.2508-NODE-2508-length-11950-cov-15.279613_pt1 | contig 11950 bp, 5 predicted proteins | sample MGYA00580664_ERZ773008 | MGnify/ENA primary metagenome ERZ773008 (study PRJEB29015, sample SAMEA2738016) | human oral metagenome | biome: human oral; feature: human-associated habitat; material: dental | place: China | collected 2048 ... | reverse complement strand
TTAAAAATCTGCAGGCACAAGATTATGATGCCAGTCAAATTCAAGTTTTAGAGGGTTTAGAGGCTGTTCGTATGCGTCCAGGGATGTATATTGGGTCAACCTCAAAAGAAGGTCTTCACCATTTAGTCTGGGAAATTGTTGATAACTCAATTGACGAGGCCTTGGCAGGATTTGCTAGCCATATTCAAGTCTTTATTGAGCCAGATGATTCGATTACTGTTGTTGATGATGGGCGTGGTATCCCAGTCGATATTCAGGAAAAAACAGGTCGACCTGCCGTTGAGACTGTCTTTACTGTCCTGCACGCTGGAGGAAAGTTTGGCGGTGGAGGATACAAGGTTTCAGGTGGTCTTCACGGAGTGGGGTCTTCAGTAGTTAATGCCCTTTCCACTCAATTAGACGTTCATGTCCACAAAAACGGTAAAATTCATTACCAAGAATACCGTCGTGGTCATGTTGTCGCAGATCTTGAGGTGGTTGGAGATACGGATAAGACTGGAACAACAGTTCACTTCACACCGGACCCAGAAATCTTTACTGAAACAACAACCTTTGATTTCGATAAATTAAATAAACGGATTCAAGAGTTGGCCTTTCTAAATCGTGGTCTTCAAATCTCCATCACAGATAAGCGTGAGGGGTTAGAACAAACTAAGCATTACCACTATGAAGGTGGGATTGCTAGCTACGTTGAATATATCAATGAGAACAAGGATGTAATCTTTGATACACCAATTTACACAGATGGTGAAATGGATGATATCACAGTCGAAGTAGCCATGCAGTACACAACGGGTTACCATGAAAATGTCATGAGTTTCGCAAACAATATTCATACTCATGAAGGTGGAACGCATGAACAAGGTTTCCGTACGGCCTTGACACGTGTTATCAACGATTATGCTCGTAAGAATAAACTGCTTAAAGACAATGAAGACAACTTGACAGGGGAAGATGTCCGTGAAGGATTGACTGCAGTTATCTCAGTTAAACACCCAAATCCACAGTTTGAAGGGCAAACCAAGACCAAACTGGGAAATAGCGAAGTGGTCAAGATTACTAATCGTCTCTTCAGCGATGCCTTCTCTGATTTTCTCATGGAGAATCCACAGATTGCTAAGCGAATCGTGGAAAAAGGGATTTTAGCTGCTAAGGCTCGAGTCGCTGCCAAGCGTGCGCGTGAAGTCACTCGTAAAAAATCTGGTTTGGAAATTTCCAACCTTCCAGGGAAACTAGCAGACTGTTCTTCTAACAATCCTGCTGAAACAGAACTCTTCATCGTCGAAGGAGACTCAGCTGGTGGATCAGCCAAATCTGGTCGTAACCGTGAGTTCCAGGCTATCCTTCCAATTCGTGGTAAGATCTTGAACGTTGAAAAGGCTAGCATGGATAAAATTCTTGCTAACGAAGAAATTCGGAGTCTCTTCACAGCCATGGGAACAGGATTTGGCGCAGAATTCGATGTTACTAAGGCTCGTTACCAAAAACTCGTTTTGATGACCGATGCCGATGTTGATGGAGCCCACATTCGAACTCTCTTGCTAACCTTGATTTACCGCTACATGAAACCAATCCTAGAAGCTGGTTATGTTTATATTGCCCAACCACCGATTTATGGGGTTAAAGTTGGAAGTGAGATCAAAGAATACATCCAGCCAGGTACAGATCAAGAAATTAAACTCCAAGAAGCCTTAGCACGTCATAGTGAAGGACGCTCAAAGCCAACCATCCAACGTTATAAGGGGTTGGGAGAAATGGATGACCACCAATTGTGGGAAACAACCATGGACCCTGAACATCGCTTGATGGCGCGTGTTTCAGTAGATGATGCTGCTGAAGCAGATAGAATCTTTGATATGTTGATGGGCGATCGGGTAGAACCTCGTCGCGAATTTATCGAAGAAAACGCTGTTTACAGTACACTTGACGTCTAAAAATTGTGGGAAATGGTTCCCTTGGTTTAAAAAATATGATATAATCATTACGATTGTTTCTAGTATAAAAGGAGTTTGATATGTCTAATGGACAACTAATTTATCTAATGGTTGCGATTGCAGTCATTCTGATCTTAGCTTATGTAACAGCCATCTTTTTACGTAAGCGTAATGTAAGCAGATTAACGGCCCTTGAAGAAAGAAAAGAAGAACTCTACAACCTTCCTGTAAATGATGAGGTTGAAGCCGTTAAAAACATGCACTTGATTGGTCAAAGTCAGGTAACCTTTCGTGAATGGAATCAAAAATGGGTTGATTTATCTCTGAACTCATTTGCAGACATCGAAAATCACCTCTTTGAAGCTGAAAACTACAATAATTCTTTCCGTTTCTTTAAAGCAGCTCACAAGATTGATCAAATTGAAAGCCAGATTAGTTTGATTGAAGAGGATATTGCAGCTATTCGCAATGCCCTTTCCGAACTTGAAAAGCAAGAATCTAAGAATAGTGGTCGTGTCCTACATGCTTTGGACTTGTTTGAAACCCTTCAACATACCGTTGCAGAAGATTCAGAGAAATATGGAAAAGCTCTTCCTGAGATTGAGAAACAATTGGAAAACATCCAATCGGAATTCTCTCAATTCGTTACCCTTAACTCATCAGGTGACCCAGTTGAAGCTGCAGCAATCTTAGATGATACTGAAAATCATATTCTTGCTCTAACGCATATTGTTGATCGGATTCCAGCTCTTGTTGAAACCTTGACAAAGGAATTACCAGATCAATTAGCAGATTTGGAAGAAGGCTATCGCAAGTTGTTGGATGCCAACTACCACTTTACTGAAACAGATATTGAGTCACGTTTCCAACTTTTGCATGAATCTTTGAAGAATAATCAAGAAAACATTCGTCAGTTGGAGTTGGACAATGCAGAGTATGAAAATAATCGCATTCAAGAAGAAATCAACGCACTTTATGATATTTTCACTCGTGAAATTGAGGCTCAAAAAGTCGTTGAGAATCTCCTCTCAACACTTCCAACCTATCTCAACCACTTGAAAGAAAATAACCAGGTGCTTGTTCAAGATCTTGAACGCCTGAATAAAACTTATCTTCTTCCAGAAAGTGATGGAAATCATGTTCGCCGACTTCAAGAAGAATTAGCTGCACTTGATACTGCTATTTTAGAAGTAACAGAGGATCAAAGAGAATCTGCTCAAGCCTATTCTGTTCTTGAAGAACAGTTGGAAATGCTTCAAAGCAATCTCAAAGATATTGAAGATGAGCAAATTTCTGTGAGCGAACGACTTGCGCAAATTGAAAAAGACGACCTCAATGCTCGCCAAAAAGCAAATGTCTATGTGAACCGTTTGCATACTATCAAACGTTACATGGAGAAGAGAAACTTGCCAGGTATTCCTCAAAGTTTCTTGAAACTTTTCTTTACTGCAAGTCATAACACAGAAGATTTGATGGCAGAGTTAGAACAACCACAAGTGAATATTGAATCGGTTAAACGAATTCTTGAAGTCGCAACAAATGATATGGAAGCACTTGAAACAGAAACCTATGATATCGTTCAATATGCAACCTTGACTGAGCAACTACTCCAATACTCAAACCGTTACCGTTCATTTGATGAGCGTATCCAAGAGGCCTTCAACGAAGCGCTTGAAATTTTTGAAAAAGAGTTTGACTACCAGGCGTCATTTGAAAAAATTTCACAAGCCTTGGAAGTTGCTGAACCAGGAGTTACAAACCGTTTTGTAACTTCATATGAGAAAACACGTGAAGCGATTCGTTTTTAAAAATAGAAGCTTAGAAGATTTCTAAGCTTTTTTATTTTCCTAAAAAAGACAGAATCCCTGTTTATCATTGAAATAATAGCCTCGATTTGATATGATGGAAATATGAAAAAAAATAGAGCGAAACGTGTTTCTCACGATAAAACGAGAAGGCTATTGCTTTCCCTTGTTGGAATCTTAGGAATTGCTACGATTCTATTAGGAAGTGCTATTGGTTATAAGCTACTACAAAAGCAATCTTACGAACAAAAAATTGAAGCGCTAAAAAGCGAAAAAGACCAGCAATTCAACTCAGGTAGTCAGAAGGACCATTTCCGAAAAGGTCAAGCTGAGGTGATTGCCTACTACCCTCTGCAAGGAGAGGAAGTCATTGCGTCTGTTAGAGAAAAAATCAACCAGGATATCAAAGAAAAGCTGGAAGATAAAGAGGATTTGGTCTTTTATTATAGTGAGCAGTTGGACCCAGTCTTAAAGGGAGTTGTTGCTCGTAGTATCAGTAAGCAAGTTTACGATTTGTCTGCATCAAAGGTTGAAGAAAAAGAAAAGACTTCCTTAGGGAAAATTTTCTTGACTGAAGATGGGAAAGATTTTGACCTCAGTAAACTATTCAAAGATGTAAGTAAGGCTAAGGAACTCTTACTGAGTCAAATCAAATCAACTCTAGAAGATAAGAAACTTGACCAGGCAAAAATTGATCAAGTTATAAAGAGCTTCACAGACCAAGAATTGACATCTTGGAGCTTTGATTATAAGGATAGTCAAATCATCCTTTATCCTGCTAATCCAGGGGAGACTCTGGAGGAAATTGCCTTACCAATATCCAGTTTCTTTGATGTATTGGAGTCCTCTTATCTATTAGAAAAGGATGCTGAACTTTACCAAGCATACTTTGCTAAGAAAAATAAAAAGGTTGTAGCCTTAACCTTTGACGATGGTCCAAATCCAACTACAACCACACAAGCTTTGGATACTTTAGCTAAATATGGTGTAAAAGCAACCTTCTTTGTACTTGGTAAAAACATTGCAGGTAATGAAAATCTTCTAAAACGAATGAAATCAGAAGGTCATGTTGTAGGAAACCACAGCTGGAGTCATCCCGTTCTTTCACAACTTTCGCTCGAAGATGCTAAAAAGCAAATTACTGATACAGAAGATTTGTTAACTCAAGTTTTAGGATCAAGCTCTAAACTGATGCGCCCACCTTATGGTGCCATTACTGATGATATTCGAAACGGCCTTGATTTAAGCTTCATCATGTGGGACGTGGATAGTTTGGACTGGAAGAGTAAAAACGAGACAGCTATTTTGACAGAGATTCAACGTCAGGTTCGCAATGGTTCCATCATCCTCATGCATGATATCCATGGTCCTTCTGTTAATTCTCTACCAAGTGTTATTGAGTATTTAAAGGGTGAAGGGTATACATTTGTGACCGTTCCTGAATTGCTCAATTCTCGCTTGAAAGCTCACGAGATCTATTACGATCGTGATCAATAATTGTTAAAATCTAAAGGGGCAAGTGTTCTGATAATCAGGATTTTGTTTCTTTAGATTTTCTTCACATAGAAAGGAAAAACGATGAAATCTTACACCCTTAATAATGGAGTTTCCATTCCTGTACTAGGATTTGGAACATGGAAAGCTGAAAATGGAGAGGTAGCCTATCAAGCCGTTTTAGAAGCCTTAAAGGCTGGTTATCGTCATATCGATACTGCAGCTATCTATAAAAATGAGGAAAGTGTTGGTCGTGCTATTCGAGATAGCGGTATTCCACGACAAGAAATCTTTGTAACGACCAAACTCTGGAATACCAATCACAGCTATGAAGAAACTCGCCAAGCATTTGAAGAATCAATGGAAAAACTGGGATTGGATTATCTAGATTTGTACCTTATCCATTGGCCAAATCCAAAACCTTTAAGAGAAAATGACGAATGGAAAACTCGCAATGCCGATGTCTGGAGAGCGATGGAGGACCTGTACCAAGAAGGTAAAATTCGTGCTATCGGCGTTAGTAATTTCCTTCCCCATCATTTGGATGACTTACTTGAGACAGCAAGAATCATCCCAGCGGTCAATCAGGTACGCTTGGCACCAGGAGTTTATCAGGAGGAAGTGGTTGACTACTGTAAAGAGAAAGGAATCCTCTTAGAGGCATGGGGACCATTTGGGCAAGGGGAGTTGTTTGACAAGACAGAAGTCCAAGAAATTGCTGCTAAGCATGGGAAATCAGTTGCTCAAATTGCCTTGGCTTGGAGCTTGGCAGAAGGATTTTTACCCCTACCTAAGTCAGTGACAGCCTCTCGCATCCAGAGCAATCTTGACTGTTTTGAAATTGAACTCAGCAAAGACGAGCGAGAAGTCTTAAAGACAATTTCAGTGACTTCGGGCGCACCTCGTGTGGATGAGATGGATTTTTAGTTTGTGAAATCTGTTTATACCGAAATAACAAAGACTAGGAATTTTAAATCCTAGTCTTTTTGTGTATAAAAAATCTAAATTATTTGTATAATAAAATAGTTTTATAAATTGAAATAAATGAACAAGTTTAGAAAATGTTGCTTTGATAGAACAAATAACACGAACGATAAAACTAAATAAGAACATTACATACGCAAATATTACATTTTTGTGACAATTCAGATTTTTATGAAAATTTTTGATTATTTGCGTTATAATGGGTATACTTTAAAGAAAAAGGAGATTATTTATGGATAGACGACAACGTTTTTCATTACGGAAATACAAATTTGGTCTTGCTTCAGTTTTATTGGGAACTGCATTGGTTTTTGGAGCAAGTCAAGTCAGTGCCAATGAGCAGAGTACAGGTGAAAATCAAGCTCAAACTCAGGAAATTAAGACAGAGCTAAAAGACGATAAGCACTCAAACTCTTCAACTGACCAAACCAATACTAATGTGATAGCTCCAGTAGTTGGAGAGAAACAAGAAGCTGAAACTTCTAAAGAGGATGCTAGTAAACAAGATGCTAAGGTAGAAGCTCCGGTTGATAAAACTGCTGAACTCCAAGAATCAGGAAAAGATAGCGCAGTTGCAAATGAAGAGAATCAAGGTGTCGTCCAAAAAGAAACAACAGTCGCTACCAGTACAGCGCCTGCTACTGAGAAGGCTTCTAACATAGAGAACAAAGAGGCTCAAGCAACGACAGCCCCTAAAACTACTGGAGAAACAGCAAGTACTGAAAAAGAACAAGAAAAAGCTGAGTCTGCAAAACCCAATAGTCTTTCAAGCAATGATATCATCACAGTACCGAAAACTTGGAAGGCTGGTTACAAGGGAACAGGGACCGTTGTTGCCATTATTGACTCTGGACTTGATTTGAATCATGAGGTACTTCGAATTTCGGATCCGTCAAAAGCAAAATTTAAAAACAAGGAAGCCATCGAAGCAGCTAAAAAGACTGCTGGAATCGATTACGGTAAATGGTATAGCGATAAGGTTGTCTATGCCTATGACTACTTTGACGGAACAGATAAGATCAAAGAAGCAGAAAGAACTTCTCATGGGATGCACGTAACAGGGATTGCTGCTGGAAACCCTGATAAAGAAGCACCAAATGGTGAAAAGGTCTATGGTGTGGCGCCAGAAGCCCAAGTCATGTTTATGCGTGTCTTTTCAGATCGCCAAAAAACGACCAGTTCTGCCCTTTATGTAAAGGCGATTGATGACGCAGTTGCCTTGGGAGCAGATGCCATTAATATGAGTTTAGGCTCTAGCACTGGTTCTATGGTCGATGCTGGTTCTGATATCGTGGATGCCATCAAACGGGCTCGTGCCAAGGGAGTTTCTGTTCTTATCTCAGCAGGAAATAGCAATACATTCGGAAATGGTTATTCAAAACCATTAGCTGAAAACCCAGACTATGGCTTGGTTGGAAATCCATCCACTGTTGAGGATTCGATTTCAGTTGCTTCTGTCAACAATAAAACATTGACGACAGCGGTTTTTGAAGTCAAAGGTCTAGAGGGAAATTCCGGCCTTCATAACGGAAAATTTGATTATAATCAACCTGAAGCAGATAAGGACTTTGAAAAAGGAAAAGAGTACGAATACGTCGAAGCAGGGTTAGGTCGTGAAGAAGACTTTGCGAAGTTGGATTTAACTGGGAAACTTGCCCTCATTCAGCGTGGAGCCATGAACTTTTCAGAGAAGATCAAAAATGCACGAAAACACGGTGCAGTTGGTGCTTTAATCTACAATAATGTAGAAGGTGCAAACATCAATATGGCTATTGATGATGAAGCAAAGAAAATTCCTTCAGTATTTATTTCTAAACAGTATGGTGAAGCCTTAAAATCAGGAAACTACAAGATTGTTTTTAATGACAAGATGGATAATCGCCCTTCGGATGTAGCCAATCAGCTATCTGACTTTTCAAGTTGGGGAGTGACCACCGATGGACAATTGAAACCGGATGTGACAGCTCCTGGTGGCAATATCTACTCATCCTTTAATGACAATACCTATGGTAGTATCAGCGGAACCAGTATGGCGGCTCCTCACGTTACGGGTGTTGCAGTTTTGGTTAAGGAATACCTTCAAAAACACCATCCAGAATTGACTCCTGAGCAAGTATCAGAGACTGTCAAGGCCTTGATCATGTCAACTGCAAAACCACATGTTAATAAGGAAACAGGCGCTTATACCTCTCCTCGTCAGCAAGGTTCTGGTATTGTGGATACTGCTGCTGCAGTTTCAACCGACCTCTACGTAACGGGTGAAAATGGTTATCCAAGCGTGACTTTGGGAAATGTTGGAGATCAATTTACTTTCAAGGTCACTGTACACAATATTTCAGATACTGACCGTACTCTCAAGATGGTAGTGAATACCAATACAGACGAAGTCCAAGATGGAAAATTCACCCTTCGACCTCGAAAACTAACGGAGACAGTATGGCCTGAAGTGACGGTCAAAGCCCACAGCAGTCAAACAGTCACTGTTAAAGTGGATGCTCGAAAATTTGCTACTGAACTCAGCAAACAAATGCCAAATGGCTATTTCCTTGAAGGGTTTGTTCGCTTTGTAGATCCAGCAGATGATGGGGATATTGTTAGTCTTGCATTTATGGGCTTCCGAGGTGAATTCCAAAATCTTCCTGCTGTCGAAAAACCAATTTACAACCTTGTTCGAGAAGGGAAAAACGGATTTTACACGGAAATAGACAAGGAAAATCCTGCCGTTAACTACTCTAATGATGCCACCTATCTCGCAACCTTGCAAAATGACCTTCTAGTATCTAAAGGTCAACGCCAAGGCCGCCGAATTACCGTTCTGGGGATCGAACAAAATGCTGAAGGTAAGCATGTTCTTCAGTTGGACGAAAAAGGGAATATCCGTATTGCCATTTCTCCAAACGATGATGGAAACAAAGACCTGGTTGAATACAAAACGGTTGCTTTGAGAAATCTTGTAAATCTTCGGGCTACAGTTTATGCTGCTACGGATACCAAGCATGAACATCCTATTTGGGAGGGCGATGCAAAGGATCTCCGTAAGAATTATTTTGATGGAGACAGTAGAAATCTGAAGAGTTATATTCTAGATAATACTGCTTGGAGAGGTCAGGATTTTGATGGTAATACTGTTGCGGATGGTTTATATAACTATGTTATCAGTTATACACCAGACGTTCCAGGAGCAAAAGAACAATACACGACCTTTAAAATTCAAATTGATACTCAAAAACCTGTCATCACAAGTGGTTATATTCGCTTTAAAGATGGAAATCAAGAATTCGTAGCTCGTAAACCAAAAGATGTGGGTCAAGGTGGTATCCTTTCAGAAAAAGTCTTCTATATCACACCATTTGACCAGAAAGGGACCATGGTTCTAACTGGAAAGGACCAGTCTGGAACGCGTGCGCTTGAGAACACCCATCTGATTAAGGCCAATGCTGACGGTAGTTATACACTTCCTAAGAATGTTGACAAGGCTAATATTTACTATCTTGTTGAGGACTATGCAGGAAATGTAGACTATATCTCACTTGCTGAACTTGTCCGCGATCAAAATAGTGGTCGAGTTAAAATTGCCTTGAAGGATGCAAAAACAAACCAAGATATTGATACCCTCTATGTCTATCGAATCAAAAATAGCGAGGGGCAATATGTTGATGTTGACAAGACAAAAGCGATTCATTTCTTACAGTTTGGTCATTATACAGCAGAAATTTTCAGTTATGACCGAACAGAATTGAAATTTATCAGTGCCTTGTCCCAAGAGTTCGACTTGACGGAAGAAAATAGTTTCCAAACCATTACCTTCCTGGCAAATCTCCTAGAATATGCACCAGTGTCTGTTTCCTTCAACCAAGCAGTTCCAAAGACGACTACAGTAGTTTTGAAAGGAGAAGATGGGACAAGTATCACTCTTCCTGCTGAAAAATACGGTCAATACGCCTTTGGTAAGAAAGTTGCTACAGGTCGTTATACTGTACAAGTCACCTTGCCAACTGGATATGAACTCCTTGAAGATCTCGTTTCCTTGCTCGTTCAGCCAGGTCGAAATAATGCTTTGCGTCTATCTGTTGTGTCTAAGTTGGCCTTGATTGCTGCGGTAAATCAACAAAAAGAACTGGTAGAAACGTCTCGTTACTTTAATAGTAGTGCAGATAAGAGAAAAGCTTATGACCAAGCTTTCCAAGTGGCGCAGTCAGCCTTGTCAAGCAAGTTGAAGCAAGAATTGATTGATGGCGTTCTCGCTAGTCTTGAGGCTGCTGGTAAAGCTTTGAATGGAAAAGATTCGAACGTGGCTGCCTTGAAAGAAGCTATGAAAGCTTACTACGCAACGACTAAAACTGGACGATATGCTAATGCCAAGGAAAAAGTACGTCGAGCTTATGATCGTGCCTTCCAAGAAATTGCCTTACTAGCTGTAGATCCTAAAGTCAAACAGGATCAAATTGACCAATCTCTCATTGCCCTAGCGACGGCTAAAAGCAAATTAAATGGCAAAGCTACTGACTTCTCTAGTCTGAAGAAACTGGTCAAGGATGAACGCCTTTTCCAAGAAAAGAATGCGAGATTTATCTATGCAGACAAGAAAGAAAAAGCAGCTTATCTTTTAACTTTTAAAGAGGCACAGGAACTCCTTAAAGATCCAGGAGCGAGCCAAGAAGATGTCAAAGATGCCATTACAGCATTGAAACAAGCCAAGAGAAATCTACATGGCAAAAAACCAAAAGCGAAAAGACATACTTAAACAGGAGTTTCTGAAGCTTTACTAATAAATGAGTCTGGAACTTTGTTTTCAGACTCATTTTTGGTTTACACTAGCTAGAAAATCTGCTATAATACTAGCTAGGAAAGAAAGTCTTATGGCGTTCTTCAGCGAGCTTGGGGTAGTGGGAGCCAAGTAGAACAAGGTAAGAAACTGGCGCTTTCTGTCGTATTTTTAAAAACAATGAAGTAATAAATTAGGGTGGAACCGCGTTTTTGACGCCCCTAGTCGCAAGGCTTGGGTGTTGAAATTCGGTTCTTTTTGAATTTCCTCTAATGCCTAAGTAGAAAGGAGCATAATGCTTAAAGGATCTTGTTTATGCAAAGCAGTGACCTACACTTTAGATGAGGAATTGTCGGAATTAGTTTTTTGCCACTGCTCATTCTGTCGGAAAGCAACTGCGTCTGCCTATACAGTGAATGCCAAAGTTAGCAGTAAAAACCTAGTATTGCATGGAAAAGAACAGTTGGTTACCTATAGTTCATCTCCAGGAAAACAACGCTATTACTGTCAGAACTGTCATAGTCAAATTTTCACTGCTCAAGAAAATATACCGGAAGTCTGTGCTTTGAAATTAGGTACAATAGACGAATGCGATCAGAATTTACAAACTGTTCCCAAACGTCATATTTTTCAGGACCCAGCTTTTTCTTGGTTGCTTGATGAATAAAGCTAAAAAGATAATATAAATTAAAGGAGTAAACAATGTCTAAAAAATTGACTTTCCACTGCGTCAGTGGCAGAAACCTCCTTATAGTCGGACTGCCCCACGCTCAGCACTAGAGTGCTTGAGCTAGACGCAGTACTAACTCGTCTTGCCTCGTATGATCGACGAGGCAGACTCGTGTCGCAAGAAATCATTTTTATTAAGGAGTAAACAATGTCTAAAAAATTGACTTTCCAGGAAATCATCCTTACTTTGCAACAATTTTGGAATGACCAAGGTTGTATGCTTATGCAGGCTTATGATA
>ERZ773008.2506-NODE-2506-length-11952-cov-8.627973_pt1 | contig 11952 bp, 10 predicted proteins | sample MGYA00580664_ERZ773008 | MGnify/ENA primary metagenome ERZ773008 (study PRJEB29015, sample SAMEA2738016) | human oral metagenome | biome: human oral; feature: human-associated habitat; material: dental | place: China | collected 2048 ... | reverse complement strand
CGACGAAACCGCGGAATCATGCGGAAGTCACTGAGCACATCCGCGGTGCCGCCCCGAACGATCCTCCCAGAGCACCAAAACCGGCAGCAGCTGCTGTGCCCGGTCGGGCGGACCGCGCCGGTCGTGCCGATCAGGCGACGGTGTAGACGCGGATATCCGGGTCGGCCTTGAACAGCGGGGTCAGGCCGGGGACGACCTTGGTGGTGAAGAGCTCGCTGGTCAGGTAGGCGTTGGCCTGCTCGAGAGTCTCGAAGCCGTGGAGGACCTGGACGTCCTCATCGCGGACGAGAAGCTCCTTGCTCCTCGCGCCGGGAACCGTGTCGAGAAACTCCTGCTTGTAGTCGGAGTAGACCGTGGCACCGGCGGCGCGGTCGGCCGGGTCGATGGTCATAGTGACCTGAAGATACGCGGACATGATGCCTCCTTCGATATCGGGCGGCGCCTCAATGCCGGCCTGACCGGCGCGCCACCGCCTGCACCGTAGGATCAGCGCACCCGCCCCGGTAGAGGCTCCTGCCTGATACCGGTATTACACGAGGTTATATCCGGTGGCGGACGGGTTGCGACGATCCGCCACCGACCCGGCCCGTCCCCGCCCCCTCCGCCCGCCCCGAGGCGAGGAATCCCGCCAGGACCTCGAGCTCCTCCGCAATCGGCGACGCGGCATCCCAGACCGCCTCGTAAGCGATCATGATGGCGGCGCCATCGGCGTCGACCACGGTGCGCACGCACGAGTCGGCGGAGGTCACCTTTGAGCGGGGCAGGAGCGCGCTGCCCAGCCCCATGCCCGCCCAGTCCTCGAGGACCCGATAGCTGGCGGCCTCCCCCGAATAGGCCCGAAGCGGCAGCCCGCGGTCGCTGAGCAGACCGCGGGTGAAGGCCGTCAGCCCGCAGGTGTCGGGGACGAGGAGAAGAATGCGATGCGCGACCTCCTCAACCTCGACGACATCAACGGCGGGAGAATCGGAGACGCCGCCGGCCGCGGGGAGCGCCGACGACGCGCCCGGATCCCCCGCGCCGCCGCTCCCCGGCTCGACGAGCACAACCGGCTCACTGCCGATGAGACGACGACGGTAGCGGGTGAGCGGAAGAACGGCGGGAACGACGATGAGATCGAGCCCGCCGCCGTCGAGGGCCGTGCACAACTCGCGCAGATCGGCCTCGCGCAGGACCAGGGAACTCCCGCCGCAGCCGGAAGAGGAGACGACGGCGCTGTGGGCGCGAGCGACGGCATCCGCGCTGATGAGCGGGAAGACGCCGACGCGCACGGCTCGCGGCTCGCAGGCGTGCCAACGGCGAGCCTCGGCGGAGACGGCGTCAACGAGTCCAGCGCAGCATCGACCCCGAGCAGGATCGCCGCGCCGAAAGCGGTAGGACGGGCTCCGCGTGTCCTGCGCTCGAAGAGCCGGCCGCCGAGGACCTCCTCCAACCGACGAACGGCGTTGAACAACGCCAGCTGGGTGACGTCGACCCCCGGACGGCCGCACTGAAAGAACCGGTCCGGGAAACCGCCCGAGCATAGCGCAGACCCTCAGGACTGAGTCGATCATTCACGCAAGCAGCCTACGAACCCTCGCCAACGGGCCCGACCGCCGCCCCTCCCCGAACCACCGCGAACCGGGTCGACCTCGCACCGGGCAGCCGGGCATGGACCGCCCCGACGGACGAAAGAGCCGGCCGCCCCTGCGGGTGACCGGCCCCCCGCCCTACGAACAGGACGACAGATGCGGCGCCGAGCGCCGCCCAACGCCCAACCCGACTCAGGCGTTGGGACGCTTGCCGTGGTTAGCGCCGGACTTGGCGCGTGCACGACGCTTACGACCGCGCTTGCCCATGAAAACAGCCTCCCCGTGTCTCGATTCGCCCCACGAGGGGGCACACAACACAGCAATACTCGCACACTCGTGCAATCCTGAGCCAGTCGCCCACCAGTTGCACCGATCACGCGCCGTGCCCGCCCCGCAGAACCACGCGCCGTGGATGGCAAGTCCCAGCCCGGCCGAACCTAACCGAGCCGGAAGTGCACGGTCTGACTGCGGTGCACCGTCGTCGTGCCATCCTGCGAACTCACGGAGGTCACGGTCACCGACGTCGTCGACGTCACCGATGTGGCCGACCGCATGACCGACAACCGGCCCAGCACCCGGGCGCGCAGATCGGGCGGCGCCTGCTCGGCGCAGCGCGACCGCAGGATCTCGCGCAGATGCCTCTCGGCGTCGGCGATGCGCGAGCAGTGCTCGCAGTTCGCCACATGCTCAGCCAGCCGAGTGGTCAAGTCGTCATCGCACTCGTGGTCGAGGAAACGCTCCAGGTGCGCGCGAGCCTCCGAGCACGAACAGCGCTCGCCCTTCTCCTGAGACCCGCTCATCAGGCGTCCTCCCGACTCGTGGTGTAGCCCAGCTGGCGGGCGTGATCGGCCAGGAGCTCGCGCAACTGACGGCGCCCGCGGTGCAGGCGCGACATGACAGTGCCGATGGGGGTGTCCATGATCTCGGCGATCTCCTTGTAGGAGAACCCCTCGACATCGGCGAGGTAGACGGCCAGACGCCGGTCCTCGCTCAGCTCGGAGAAGGCCTCCTTGATCTCCTCGTCGGGCAGCTCGTCCAGGGCAATGTTCTCGGCGCTGGGCAACCCGGTCGAATCGTGGGAGGCCGCGCGGTGGAGCTGCCAGTCCTCGACGGTGTCGGCATCGGACTGGAGCGGCTCGCGCTGCTTCTTGCGGTAGGAGTTGATGAACGTGTTGGTCAGAATCCGATACAGCCAGGCCTTGAGATTGGTGCCGGGGCGGTACTGGTGGAAGGAGGAGAAGGCCCTGGCGTAGGCGTCCTGGACAAGATCCTCGGCATCTGCCGGATTGCGCGTCATCCGCATGGCGGCGCCGTAGAGCTGGTCGAGATACGGCAGGGCGTCGGCCTCGAAGCGTGCGGCGCGCGCCTCCTCGGACTCGCCCTCCGGAGCCCGGTCGAGACCGCCGGAGCCGCCGGGGGCGGTATCGGCGAGGTCGGTGGAGGTCTCGGCGTCGGCGCGCGCGGCGCCGTCGGGATGCAGGTCGTTGGTATCCGTCATCGCCCACGAGCCTAGTCCGCGGGTGCGGACGGGTGCGGACGGGGCGCGGCTGTCGAGCATGGCACTGGAGGTCATCGCCGGATGCAACGACGGCGGGGGCCGACTCATTCCCGCCGGTCCCCGCGCCGCCGCATCCGCGCACGAAGACCGGGTACTAGCCCTGGGAGTACTGGCCCTGGGAGCCATGGAGGGCGAGGATGAAGGCATGGACCTGCTTCGCACCTTCGCCCGCCCGATGCTCGCCACCTCCTTCGTCCTGGACGGCATCGACGCCATGACCCGGCCCGCCCGTCACGCGGAGCGATTCGAAAGGGCCACGCCGCTGCTGGAAAGGGCCGGCCTGCCACCGATGCTCACCTCGGACGCTCGCATGCTCACCCGGGCCTGCGGGGCGGTGAGCGTCATGGCCGGCCTGGGGCTGGCGACGGGCACGGCCCCACGCATCTGCGCGGCAGTCCTGGCGGGACTCAACATTCCGCTGACCCTCGTCAACAACCCGGTATGGGCGGTCAAAGGCGGCCGGGCGCGCGACGAGGCCCTGTCGGGGCTGGCGCGCGGCGGCGCGGTCGGCGCCGGACTGCTGCTGGCCGCCGTCGACCGGGAGGGCCGCCCCTCCCTGACCTGGCGGATCGAGGACGGCAGACGGCGACGCGCAACGGCCCGGCCGGCCCTGCTCATGCATCGACGCATGCGTCGTGCATGAGCGAGTGACCGCCTCCCGGCCCGGCGTGGCCAACGCCATCCTCGTACCGCCGTCCTCCTCAGCCGGCGCCGTCATCTTAGGACTGAGGTCACGCTAGGGTGAGACCATCACGACGCCAAGCGAAGGACACGCGCATGAGCGACCAGCCCGATGTCATCTACACCTGGACCGACGAGGCGCCCATGCTGGCGACCCGCTCCCTCCTGCCGATCGTCGAGGGGTTCACGCGCGCAGCGGGCGTGAGCATCGGCACCGCCGACATCTCACTGGCGGGCCGCATCCTGGCCGCCTTCGAACTGGCCGACGACGACCTGGCCGCTCTCGGCGCGCTGACCCGGTCCCCAAGCGCGACAATCATCAAACTCCCTAACATCTCCGCCTCCCTGCCCCAGCTCAAAGCCGCGATCCGCGAGCTGCGCGACCAGGGCGTGAGCCTGCCCGACTACCCCGACTCGGTGACCACCGATCTCCAGCGCCGGGTGCGCGCCCGCTACGACGCCGTCAAGGGCAGCGCCGTCAACCCGGTCCTGCGCGAGGGCAACTCCGACCGGCGCGCCCCCGCAGCGGTCAAGGCCTACGCCCGCACCCACCCGCACTCCATGGGCGAGTGGAGCCCGGACTCCCGCACCCGGGTGATGACCATGGACAGCGGCGATTTCCGGCACAACGAACGCTCCGTCATCGTCCCCGAGGCGGGGACGCTGCGGATCCAGCTCGTGCCCTCCGACGGCTCCGGCGTCCAGGTGCTGCGCGAATCGCTGCCGGTGACAGCCGGTGAGGTCGTCGACGGGACCTTCATGTCCGCCACCGCGCTGGACGCCTTCCTGGCCGAGGCGGTCGCCGCCGCCAAGGACGACGACGTGCTGCTGTCAGTGCATCTGAAGGCCACCATGATGAAGGTCTCCGACCCGCTCATCTTCGGTCACGCCGTGCGCGCGGCCCTGCCGCGCACCTTCGCCGCCTACGGCGAGGCCATGTCCGCCGCGGGGCTGCGCGCCGAGGACGGACTGGCCTCGATCCTGGCCGGGCTGGACACCCTGGCGCAGGGAGAGGAGATCCGCGCCTCCATCGAGGCCGAGCTGGCAGCCGGCCCGCGCCTGAGCATGGTCGACTCCGACCGCGGCGTCACCAACCTGCACGTGCCCAGCGACGTCATCATCGACGCCTCCATGCCCGCCATGATCAGGAACGGCGGCAAGCTATGGGACGCCGACGGGAAGAAGGCCGACACCCTCGCCGTCATCCCCGACTCCTCCTACGCCGGCGTGTACGAGGCCGTCATCGAGGACTGCAAGACCCACGGCGCCCTGGACCCGCGCACCATGGGCACCGTCCCCAACGTCGGCCTCATGGCGCGCAGAGCCGAGGAATATGGCAGCCACGACAAAACCTTCCTCGTGCCCGTGGCCGGGCGCGTGGAGGTGGTCGTCGTCGACGGCGCCGGCACGGCGCCGGGCACGGTCCTGCTGTCCGACGACGTCGAGGCGGGTGACATCTGGCGGGCCTGCCAGACCCAGGACGCGCCGGTGCGCGACTGGGTGCACCTGGCGGTCACGCGAGCCCGGGCCACCGGGGCCCCGGCGATCTTCTGGCTCGACCCCGAACGCGGCCACGACCGCGTCATCGCGGAGCTCGTCGAACGCTACCTGGCCGAGGAGGATGTTCGCGGGCTCGACATCCGCATCCTCGACCCGGTGGCGGCCACGCGGCTGTCCCTGGAGCGGGCACGGCACGGGGAGGACACGATCTCGGTGACCGGCAACGTGCTGCGCGACTACAACACCGACCTGTTCCCGATCCTGGAGGTCGGCACGAGCGCGAAGATGCTGTCGGTGGTGCCGCTGATGAACGGCGGCGGCCTGTACGAGACGGGCGCCGGCGGCTCCGCCCCCAGGCACATGCGCCAGCTGCTGACCGAGGACTACCTGCGCTGGGACTCCCTCGGCGAATTCCTGGCCCTGGCCGAGGCCCTGCGGCACGTGACGGAGGTCACTGGGAACGGGCGGGCCGCAGTGCTCGCCGACGCCCTGGACGCCGCGACGACGAGACTGCTGGAGGACAATCGCTCCCCCGCCCGTCGCCTGGGCGGGATCGACAACCGCGGCTCGCACGCCTGGCTGGCGCTGTACTGGGCCCACGACCTCGCGGCGCAGGACACCGACGCCGAGCTCGCAACCCGCTTCGCCCCGGTGGCCCAATCCCTGGAGGAGGCCAACGAGACGGTGCAGGCCGAGCTCGTCGCCGTGCAGGGCCACCCGGTCGAACTCGGCGGCTACTACCGGCCCGAGGACGCCAAGGCGGACGCCGTCATGAGGCCGAGCCCGACCCTCAACGCCATTATCGACGCGCTGTAGGCCTCGGACGGCCAACGGCCGCGCACCTGAGAGAATGCGGCTGTGAGTGACACCCCTGCAGACGGCCCGCCGAGGCCCTGGACCGCCCCGACGCCCCTCGGCCCCCTCGACGCCACTGTCGCCCTGCCCGGATCGAAGTCCCTGACCTCCCGCGCCCTCCTGCTCGCGGCGGTCGCGGACGGCCCGACCACGATCACCGGCGTCCCGCCCTCGCGCGACACCGGCCTCATGCTCGCAGCCCTTGAGACGCTGGGCGCCCGCTTCAACGAGGCCGGCGGGCGGTCGCGTCTGCGCGCGTTCCCCGCCCCACTCCCCCTGCACGTGGCCACCGGCCCCGACGGCACCGGGCATGTCGACTGCGGCCTGGCGGGCACCGTCATGCGCTTCGTGCCGCCGCTGGCGGCACTGGCGGACGCCCCCGTCGTCTTCGACGGCGATGAGGCGGCCCGACGCCGGCCGCTAGGCCCCCTGCTCGACGCCCTCGCGGCGCTGGGCGCCCGGACGCTCTGCCTGGCCGAGCCCGGCCACCTGCCCGTGCGCGTGGAACCGGGCGGCGGTGCCCTCCTGCGACCCTGCGACCCCGCCCCCGGGACGCCGCACCGGGTGGGCGTGGACGCCTCCGAGTCCTCCCAACTCCTGTCCGCACTGCTGCTCGCCGGCGCCCTGCTGCCCGGCGGGCTCGCCGTCACCCCCACCGGGCGCGTCCCCTCCCTGCCGCACATCGCCATGACGGCCGCCTGCCTGCGCGAACGCGGCGTCCCGGTCGAGGAGCCCGGGGACGGCGCGCTCGAGGACGCGCGCACATGGATCGTCCACCCGGCCCGCCCCGCCGGCGGCGAGGTGACGATCGAGCCGGACCTGTCCAACGCCGGCCCGTTCCTGGCGGCGGCACTGATCGCCGGAGGCGAGGTGCGGGTGCCGCACTGGCCGATGACCACGACCCAGGGCGGTGACGCCTGGCGCGAGCTCCTGCCCCGGCTGGGCGGGAGCGTCGAGCTGCGCGCCGAGGCCGACGGCTCGGGCACGCTCGTCGCCCGCGGCACCGGGGCGGCCGACCTGCGCGGCATCGACGCGGACCTGTCCGCTGTCGGGGAGCTCGCACCAGGCGTAGCCGCCCTGGCGGCCCTGGCCTCGGCGCACGGCCGCCCCAGCCGCCTGCGCGGCATCGCCCATCTGCGCGGGCACGAAACGAACCGGCTGACCGCTCTCGTCACCGAGATCGCCCGGATCGGCGGGCGCGCCTGCGAGAGCGAGGACGGGATCGTCATCGACGCCCTGCCCGCGGGCGCCCGCCTGCACCCGGCGCTCCTGCACTCCCACGCCGATCACCGCATGGCAACCTTCGCCGCCCTCATCGGCCTGGGTGTCAAAGGCACCGAACTCGACGACATCGAGTGCACGTCCAAGACCCTCCCCGACTTCCCGGCTCTGTGGACGGCCATGCTCAGTCACGTGTCCGAGCACGTGCCCGGTCAGGGCGGGCGGTAGCGGTGACACCCCGGCGCGACACCGGCACCGACGACCCGCGCGTGCGGGTGCGGCCCGGCCGCGGCTCGCGTCCGCGCACCAAACGGCGCCCGGCGCACGAGGACGCCGTCACGGGCACGGTCACGCGCGTCGACCGGGGCCATTACCGCATCCGTCTGGTCGACCCCGCCCTCACGCAGGACGGCAGCGGCGATATCACAGCCATCAAGGCGCGCGAACTCGGACGCGACAAGGTCGTCGTCGGGGACCGGGTGGCCGTCGTCGGGGACACGAGCGGACGCGAGGGCGCCCTGGCCCGACTGGTGCGCATCGGGCAACGGCGTACGCTGCTGCGCCGCACCGCCGAGGACGGTGAGGCCGCGGGCGCGCAACGACCGATCGTGGCCAACGCCGACCTGCTCGTCGTCGTCACCGCGACCGCCCGCCCGGCCCCTCGCCCGCGCATGATCGACCGCTGCCTTGTGGCCGCCTACGACGCCGGCATGGAGCCGCTGCTGGTGCTGACCAAGTCGGATCTGGCCGACGCCGGCCCCCTCCTGGCCCTCTACGAACCGCTCGGAGTGCGCTCGCTGGCAACCCGGCTGGGTCCCCCGGACCGCGCAGGCGCCCGGTGGACGGCGGGCGCGCGCACCGGCGGCGTCGGCGCCGTGCGCGAGGTGATCGGCGGACGCACGAGCGTGTTCGTGGGACACTCGGGGGTCGGCAAGTCCACGCTCATCAACGCGCTCGTGCCCGGCGCGCACCGGCGGACCGGCCGCGTCAACGACGTCACCGGTCGTGGACGCCACACCTCCGCCAGTCTCCAGGCCCTGGAGCTTCCGGGCGGCGGCTGGGTCATCGACACGCCCGGAGTACGATCCTTCGGGGTCGCCCACGTGAGCCCGGCGAACATCCTGCGCGGCTTCCCGGACCTGGCCGACGTCGCCGAAGCCTGCCCGCGCGGCTGCACCCACGAGGCCGGGGCCCCCGAGTGCGCCCTCGACGAGTGGGCGACCGGCCGCTCCGACGTCGGGGCGGGCGACGTCGACGGGGCCGGCAGGACCGGCGACCAGCCCCCTGCCGCGGCGCCGGACACCGCCGAGAACGTCCGGCGCCGGGCGCGCGTGGGCTCATTCCGCCGGCTGCTCGTCCCCTCCCTGGAGGCGGAGGACCCCGCACTCCGGCTCGACGGGCGCCACCACTGACACCGACGGGCGGCGCAGAACCGACCGGCGCACCGGAGCCGAACGCGCTCGAAGACGGGACCGCGGCGGGCGCAGGTCCACCGCGGGACCCGCGCCCGGGACGATTCGCCCCCCACGAGCGATCCGTGGAACAGTATCCACAGCTCAGCCGGGCCGCCCCGTCCGGTCGCGAAAGGGAGACACCACCATGACCAGCGCCATCCCGATGATCCGCGTCGCCGGTCCCGACGATCTGGATGCCGTCGCCGCCCTGCTCACCGAGGCCTTCCTGCCCGATCCGATCATGAGCGCCATCACCGCCGCGGCCCCCGACCCGCAGAGGGCTCTCACTCACCTTCATCACGTCAAACTGGCCTCCCACTACTTGAGCACGGATGAAACCGCGCGTGCGGGCGCACGGGTTGATCTGGCCGTTGACGCCTCGGACCGCCTGCTCGGCGCCGCCCTGTGGGACGCCCCGGTCACCGGGAGCGGTCCGAGCGGCGTCGCCGGACCGCTCAAACCGGACCGGGCGGCTCCGCCGGGACTGGACCCGGACATTCTGGGTCGCGCCCGGGACCTGTGCCTGCTCGACGACGCCCTGTGCAAAGCCCACAGGCCGGCGTCCGCGCACTGGTACCTGTCCATGATCGCCGTCGTCCCGCTCGCCAGAGGAACAGGGACCGGCAGCACTCTGCTGCGCCGCGGCCTGGACCGGGTCGACGCCGACGGCGTGGCGGCCCACCTGGAATCCACGACTCCCGGCTCTCGGCGCCTGTACGAGCGACTCGGCTTCAAGCGGGTCGCCGTGCTCGACGCGCCGCCGCTGCCGGCGTACTGGGCCATGACGCGCCCGGCGCCCGGCAGCCGCTGACCCCTCCCCCGCCCCCGCCCCGGGATGGCGATCGGGACGACGGGTCCAGCCCGTACTGGAGACGCTTTGAGGGAGTCTCACCGCTCCCGTTAGGCTCGTCGTATGTCAGCAGCAGCCTCCGCACGCCTGCCGCGTCCCTCATGGGTGGGCCTGTCAGCGCGTGCCGAGCTGACGGTCGCCCAACGCCGCGTCCTCGAACTGATCGAGTCGGCGCACCACCCGATGACCGCCGCCGAAGTCGCCTCAGCGCTCGGCCTCCATCACAACACCGTGCGCGAGCACCTCGACGCCCTCATCGAGGCCGGCTTCGTCGAGGTCTCGACCAATCCGACGGGTCGACGCGGCCGCCCGGCCCTGCACTACGCCTCCACCGCCCCGGACCCGGCCGAGGTTCTGGACTCCTACCTCACTTTGCTCGACGCGATATCGGAGACGCTGGGCACCAGCCCGCAGGCGCAGAAGCTGGCGCTGGACATCGGCCGGCGCTGGGCGCAGCTGATGTCGTCGGCGCAGCGGATCGAGGAACCCGCGGAGGGGGCGAGCCCCGCCGAGCGTGCGACGAGCCTCCTGCCGGGCCTGTCCCTCATGGGCTTCGCACCCGTCGCCCAGGGCGAGACCCTCGTCCTCAAATCCTGCCCCCTGATCACCGGCAGCAGAGTTCCTCGGCCGCTGGTGTGCCTCATGCACGAGGGCTACCTCAACGAGGTCTACGAGCGTGCGGGGCTGCACCGCTCCCCCGCCAACGACGTCGGCGCGCGCACGCGTCTGAGGCTGACGCCACTGCTCGGGGACGGCTGCCACATCACCGTCGAGAGCTAGCCGCGCATCGCTCGGGCCCACCGCTCCGCTCGTCCGCCCGTTCGCCTCTACGCGACGACCAGACGCCCCATGGCCCCCTTCTCCATGTCGGCGAAGGCGTGGGTGACGAACGTGTAGGTGCCGGCGCCGGGAGGCACGGCCTCGACGAAGCCGCCCTGGGCGGGCTCGAGCCCCAGAGCCTGCGACCCGCCCGACCAGGCGGCCCCGATCCTGTCGGGGCCGCCGAGGGTCCAAGCGCCCTCGAAGAACACCTGGTCGAACTGGAGCCCCACGCAGTGGAAGCTCATGGGCTCCGACGGCCCGGCATTGAGCACCCAGAAGCGGACGCGCTCGCCGGGTCCGGCGGGCAGCGGCCGGTCGCGGTACTGGAAGGCGGTGCCGTTAAAGGCGAACAGGTCGGGCGTCTTGGCGGCGACCTTGGCCGCATCGGTCTCCCCGCCCTCGGGACCGAGATAGATCTCGGACTGGACGACGAGGTACTCGCGGTCGACCCCCTCCAACCCGGGCGGGTCGATGACGACGGCTCCATGCATGCCGCCGGCCAGGTGGACGCTCATGGGCGCCGTCGAGCAGTGGTAGAGCCAGATGCCGGCACGCTGGGCGACGAACTCGTAGACGAGATTCTCGCCCGGGTTGATCGAACGCATGACGTCATCAGGGGGGACGACGCCGGCGTGGAAGTCGATGGAGTGGCTCATCGACCCCTCATTGACCAGGGTGATCCGGAAGGTGTCGCCCACCCTGCCCCGCAGCACCGGCCCGGGGACCTGCCCGTTGAAGGTCATGCGCGTCTGGGTGACTCCGCCTCCGACGTGCATGACCTGCTCCATGACGGTGAAGGTGTGCTCGTGGAGCGCGCCGGGCCCGGCCGGGGCGAGGACGGCGTCGAAGGCGGCGACGTCCTCGGGGAGGACCGCCGAGTAGTCCGGCACCGCGTCATCGGAGGAGGCCGCGCCCTGGCCGGCCGGGGACGCGTCCTGGCCGCCCGAGGCCGCACTCCGGCCGCCGGCGGTGACGTGGAAGACCATGCCCTGCGCGCGGTGTCCGGCGATCGAGCACCAGCCCTCCAGCGGTCCGCTCACGACGCCCGCGTCGAGAGTGCCGACGGCGCCCGCGGCGACGCGTCCGGTAGTGGCGGTAGCGCCGGAGGAGAGCTCGAGGACCAGGTCGTGGACCTGGTCGGAGGTGTTGTCCAGGCTCACCACGAGCCGGTCGCCGGGGGCGACGTCGACGGTGTCGGGCACGAAGCGCATGCCCTCGACACCGACGGAGGCCTCGACCGTGCGACCCGTGGCGGGCACGGGTTCCGTCCCCGCGTCCCTCTCCCCGCCTCCGCCGACGGCAGTGCCCGCCACGACGGCCGCCCCGGCGGTCAGCAGCCCGAAGAGCGCCCCGCGGCGGTCGGTGGCGCGTGCGGCCCGGCGCGCCGCCTCGGTGTCCTGCGCTGAGGTGGCGGCGCGGCCGCGTCCGACAGCGGGAGCCGTA
>ERZ773008.2504-NODE-2504-length-11956-cov-2.746240_pt1 | contig 11956 bp, 13 predicted proteins | sample MGYA00580664_ERZ773008 | MGnify/ENA primary metagenome ERZ773008 (study PRJEB29015, sample SAMEA2738016) | human oral metagenome | biome: human oral; feature: human-associated habitat; material: dental | place: China | collected 2048 ... | reverse complement strand
CAAAAGAGATAGCCAGCGATCCAAATGTGCGCAAATTCTATCTCGGCGAGGATTTTATAATCTAAATTTATCGCCATTTATTGCCGACGGCTCGCCGCAAGTTTTAAATTTAACGAGCGACTAAATTTAGATTTTACATTTAACGCGATTTTACGCGTGGCAAGCCGCGGTAGCGCTGCATTTTAACGGCGTTTTATCGTTTAAATCAATGACGTTTTACTATTTATCAAATTTTAATGACGTTTACCATTATGTTAAACTCTCGCGATCAAATTATTGCGGTGCTTTAATCGCTCCCGCACCTTTAAAATTTGAAATTCCGCACATCCACCTGCTTTATCACATGGCACCTCCGGTTATTTCATCGGCCTTATCGCGCTTATTGCGTCGCCTTGAGCTATGATGTCGCCTTTATTCGACGCTCTCACGCTACAAATCGAACAGATAAAAGTATAAATTTACGCCGCCCTTAAATTAAAATCGTAAAACTTAACATATAATTTTACCTATAATTATACATTTTATTTTACGGATCATTGATCAAACGCCAAAATTCCGTCCTAAATTTTACCGACTCGTTTAACTAAAATTGCACTTTTATTTGCTCTGCGGGTTTAAATTTCGCTCATCTTAAAGCTCGCTGCGGAGTTTAAAATTTTAACCCTACGCCCAGCGCTTTCGGTTTAAATTTTAAAATTCTTAGAATTTTGGCGAGATCAAGGAGAGATTATGAAAAAAGTTCTACTTTCGTGCGCCTTGGCGGGCGCGCTTTTCGGCTTGGAGCTCGATGGATTCAGTGCGCCCGATGGTTCGCTAATCACCGAGGACGCTTTTTACATCGCAAATCGCGGCAAAAACGAAGATTCGCTAGGCAGAAGCGGCTTTATAAGCAGGATCGTGAAAAATTCCAATGTCGTTGAGACTAATTTTATAGACGATCTCGTAAATCCCAGCGGGATGGCGCAGATCGCGGACGTGCTTTATGTCTGCGATATCGATACTATCAGGGGTTTTGCCAAAGGCCAGGAGGTTTTCAATCTAAAAATCGAGGGAGCGCAGGCCTTAAACGACGTCGTAGCGCTCGGCAGCGAGGTTTTGCTCGCAAGCGATCCCGCGCGTGGGACGATCTGGCGCATCGACCTGCTCTCGCGCACCGCGGATGAGTTCGTACGCATCGATCCATCGCTAGGCAGCCCAAACGGACTTTTGGCTAAAGGCGATAAGCTTCTGATCACTACATTCGATCTTAGTGGAAAGGTCCCGGGGCGCGTGCTAAGCATGGATTTGAAATCTCGCGAAATTTCGATCTTTGCCGATATGAAGGGGGTTTTCTACGGCATAGCGCGCGGAAAAAACGGCGAAATTTTAATTAGCGACTGGGGCGAGGACCTTTTAAGCGGTAAAATTTGGCGTATTGATGCAAACGGACAGATACGCAAAATAAACCTCGGCGCGATGCAAAGACCTGCGGACATCTCAAGCGACGGCAAGGTTTTATTGATCCCAAAAACGCTGGAAAACAAAGTCGAGCTGATAAATTTGCCCTAAATCAGCCGCTTTCTTTTCGCTCTGCCGCTTTTACGCGGCGGTATCCGCTAGAGAACCGAAGCTAGTTGCTGAGGTGCCGAAACTAATCACCCTTTTTCGCGCGCACTCAAGAGCCAAGTACGCCCAAAAGTCGCGTGTGTCGTCTTGCAATATGCAAATGCCGAGCCTGCCGTAAAATTTGCAAATCCATCTGCCCTCATTTTAAATTCCATCGCCTTAAATTTCCTCGCCGCGGATATTTTTGCAGGCCGAGCGGTGCTAAATTTCAGCGCAAAATTTAACGCCTGCCGTGACTCAAAAGCCTTGAAGACTCATAACGCGCGAAATTTCAGCGTAAATTTTAACGATGAGAGGCGCTTTTACATACCGCGTCGTATCTGCGCGCGACCGAATTCTACGCGGCGGCATGACCTCTACCGCGCGCCGTATTTACAGACCGTAAAGGCAAGCGGAGCCCATTTTTCCGCGCAGCGCGTATGCCTAGGCTGCTCTGGGGCACCCGTGCGTGAAACCTACCTTTGTACGCGCCCCTCCCACAAGGCGGGAGCGTCAAGCTCTACGTACGAGTTTAAAATTTCATACGGCTCGTAGCTAAATTTATACGCTAGGCTCGGGCACTGCTCGACTGCGTAGCCCAGATAGATCCATCGTAGCCCCAGTTCTTGGGCGAACTCGATCTGTTTTAAAAGCGAAAATTTACCCAGACTTAGATGCGGCAGATACGGATCGTAGTAGCAATACACCGAGCTGATGCCGTCATCCACGATATCGATGAGATCGACGCAGATAAGCCGCCCGTCCTCGCCGTAGTAAGAGATTTCTTTGCCGAAGTCGCCGTGGCCCTGGACGTAAATTTCATCATATCGCTCAAAATCGATCTCTTGCACAGGCCAGCCCTTTTTTAGATGCATGTAGTCGTGATAGAGCGCGAAAAGCTCCAAACGCGCATCGTTTAAAAGCGGGCGAGATTGCCACACATAGGCGGTCGTGCGATTATTTTTATAGACGCGGCGGTGCGATCTGCTAAATTTAAAATTTGTGGCATCGACACGCAGACTTTTACACTCCGCGCAGGCTGCGCAAATGGGCTTTTGAAAATACCTGCCGAAGCGGCGGTAGCCGTGCTGCACTAAGCTTGAATTATACTCGAAGTCGCAGTCTTTTATGTAGAGATACTCGCTGCGCGCGGCTCTGCCGTCCAGATAAGGACAAGAAAAATCCAGCGTGCAAAATGGAATTTCAGTCATTCAGCTTTTTGATATTTGCCGCGTCCACGTATTTTAAAAACTCGTCTTTGAGGCGCTTTTCGCGTGCGGCGATGCTCTCTTTGGCTACGTCAAACTCTTCCGTCGCGACGCCGTCTAAGCCGCTTTCGCTTTGCAAGCTTGAATCATCATCTCTGAAAATATCTTTAAACTCGTCGCGATTTGGATTAGGTTTTTTGGGCTTTTTGGGCGCGGAGCTTGCCGCCTTGTCCTTAAGCATATCCTTTTTTATATCTTTTAGGCTATCTAAAAAATCCATACTCTTTCCTAAATCCGCGCCGATTTGCGCATCGCAGCGATAATGGCGGCGATCGCTTCGTTTTTATTCGGCTGCATATCGTCCATAGTGTTTTCTAAAATTTTGTCTAAATTTTTCTCTACGTAGCTCGTGTCGAAAAAGCCGAGTCGGAACTCGCGAGACTTGCTTATGCTAAGCAAAAACGGAATGATCGTACGCACTCCCTCGATACGAAACTCCTTCAGCGCGCGCTCTAGTTTATTAACGGCCAGGTCGTAGTCGGTGGTTTTAATGATGAGCTTGGCTAGAAGCGAGTCGTAAAACGGCGGAATTTTATAGCCCTTGTAGATGTGACTATCGACGCGCACCGAAGGGCCTAGCGCTGGATAATAATCGCTAACGGTGCCGGGAACGGGAGTGAAATTTTTCCAGACGTTTTCGGAGGTAATACGCGCCTCGATCGCGTAGCCGTGCGGCTTAATATCGCTTTGCTCAAGCTCTAAAATTTCGCCGTTTGCGATGCGGATCTGGCGCACGACAAGATCGACGCCCGTAACTTCCTCGGTGATGCCGTGCTCGACCTGGATACGGGTATTCATCTCCATAAAATAGAAGTTGTTGTAATCGTCAAGCAAAAATTCCACCGTGCCGACATTGGTATAATTCACCGCTTTTGCCGCAGCTACCGCGGTCGTACCCATAGTCTTACGTAGATGCTCGCTAATGGAGGGGCACGGCGCGATCTCGATGATCTTTTGATGGCGGCGCTGGATCGAACAATCGCGCTCGCAAAGGTGGATAATGTTTCCGTAATTGTCGCCGATAATCTGAAACTCGATGTGGCGCGGCTTGACGACGAGTTTTTCCATAAAAATTTCATCGTTATTAAAAAAGGTCTTCGCCTCCCTCGTGCACGAGTCGTAGGCGCTCTGCATATCCTTCTCGTCCCACACTTCGCGGATACCGCGTCCGCCGCCGCCGCCGCTAGCCTTTAAAATCACGGGATAGCCGATCTCGCGCGCATATTTTTTGATCGTATCCATGCTCTCGTGATTTAGCTTTTCGGTGCCCGGCACGATCGGAATGCCGTTTTTGCGCATCAAATAGCGAGCGATGTTTTTGTTGCCCATTTTGCGGATAACGTCGGGTTTTGGACCGATGAAAATAATGCCCGCGTCCTCGACCTCTCTTGCAAAGTCAAAATTCTCGCTCAAAAAGCCGTATCCAGGATGTATCGCATCAGCGCCACACTCTTTGGCGACTTCGACGATCTTTTTAGCGTCCAGATAGCCTTTTAGCGCATCGGTGCTGACCTCGTAGGCCTCGTCGGCGATTTTTACATGCAAACAATCAACGTCGGGTTTGGTGTAGATCGCGACGCTTTTAATATGCAGATCTCTGCAGGCTCTAATGATGCGAACCGCGATCTCGCCGCGATTGGCGATAAGAATTTTACGTATCATAAATAATTGCCTCTTTTAAAGAAATACCGCAGTAATAATAGTATAAAAAATTTTATAGCAAGTTGAAATTTGCAAAAGGCGGTTGAAATTACGGATAAAATTTAAAGAAGATTTATGGTGCCCGAGGTCGGAATCGAACCGACACGAGGTCGCCCTCGCCAGATTTTGAGTCTGGTGCGTCTACCAATTTCACCACTCGGGCATTTTAAAAAGTTATGATTTTATAAATTTAAAAGAGAAAAGCCCCGAAGACGGGGCTTGGAGCAAGAAAATTATTTTTTCTTCTTGCCTTTTGCAGCTGCAACAGCCTCTTTTAGCTGTTTGCCGACTTTAAATTTTACTACTTTAGTAGCAGGAGATTTGTAAGTTCTGTTTGTGCCAGGAACTTTACCCTCGCGAGCTGCACGCTCTGCGATGCCGAAAGATCCGAAGCCGATGAAGCTTATGTCATCACCTTTTACCAAAAGCTCTTTGATAGCCTCAAGTGCAGAATCTACTACCTTAACGGTATCTTTTTTAGAAAGACCTGCCTTCTCGGCAACTACTTGGATAAAATCAGCTTTTTTCATGCTAATCCTTTAAAATAAAGTGGTTTGGGCGGTATTCTACAATAGTTTCGCAAAAAATACAATAGTTTTTTAAGAAAAAAACGCAAAAATCGGCAAAATTTAGCCGAATTTAGCCCAAATTCGTCAATTTTTCAGATTTTGCTTCTTTAAATTTCAAAATTTCGCCATATTTTTGGGGCTGATTTTTGAAATTTTGCCCGATTTCGAAAAATTTCAAAATTTCTCCCCTCCGCGTTTCATTTTTATAAAATTTCGCCCCAGCCTGCCGCTTTAAAATATATAAACTATATTTTGTTATAATCCGCGCAAAATTTCAAAGGTTTTTTATGACTAAAATTTTAATGATAGAAGACGATTTAGAACTCGCCGAAATTTTAAGCGAATATCTGCAACAATACGATATTGACGTAACCGTCGCGGACGATCCGTTTTTGGGGCTTTCCAAGCTAAATTTAGAAAATTTCAACCTCGTGATTTTAGATCTCACGCTTCCTGGGATGGACGGGCTTGAGGTCTGCAAAGAGATCCGCAAAAACACCGATATACCGATCATAATCTCAAGCGCCCGCCACGATCTGACCGATAAGATCAACGCTTTTGACTTCGGCGCGGACGATTATCTGCCAAAGCCCTATAATCCGCAAGAGCTTTTAGCGCGCATCAAACGCCACATCGAGCGCTACGACATAAACTCGCTTCAGCGCGCCGCTAAGCCCAAAAAAGACCTCGAAGTGGATGATTTCCGCCACGTCATCAGCTTCAAAGGACAGCCACTATCGCTCACCATCGCCGAATACGACGTGCTTTCGTATCTCATCAAAAAGGAAGGCGGCGCGATCACCCGCGAGGAGCTCATCTACAACTGCAGCTCCATAAGCGAGGAATCCTCGAGCAAAAGCATCGACGTCATCATCGGTCGCATCCGCCTAAAGCTTGGCGAAACGTCCAAGGCGCCCAGCTACATCCACGCCATCCGCGGCGTAGGCTATAAGCTGATACAATGAGCGGACTTGCGCCAGACGGGGCAACGCGGTGAAATTTAAATGCTCGCAGTTTTAAAGCTTTAAATTTAATCGGTCTTGGTGCGGCGAAATTTAAAGCGCGAATTCCGCGCAATTCTGTCATTCAAATTTAAGGCGCCGCAACTGAAGCGTTAAAATTTTACGATAAAATTTTGTAGTTATAAATTCGGCGTGCGATTTTAAATAAGCATGAAATTTCATCGTTGTAAATTTCGGCAAAATTCGGCGCTGCGAGCAAGAACGAGCCGTAAAAACAGAGTTGAGGGCAGCGAAGGGGTAAATTTTAAAAATTTAAAGCGGCGCGGCTATTAAATTTAAAAGCGCCCTGCTTTGCAATGAAATTTTAAAATTTACGCGCTGTAAATTTAAAGCCGAGCAAGCCGTAAGCCGGTCTGCGCATTAAAGCCAAAGCAAGCCCGCGGCTTCAAAGCTTTGAAATTTTAAAAATTTAAGGATCATATAAATTTAATGAAAGTAAGATCGTCGATTTTTTACACCATCACGTTCATCTTTACGCTCGCTGCCGTGGGTGTTTCGCTCGCCCTACTCTGGCTCATCGGCTACGATCAGCAAAACTACACCCGCGAGCTAAACTCCAAATACTCCATCGTTGCGCGCGCGAACCTATATCAGATGAGCAAGCTCATCAGCGATGTCGAATACGAACGGCAGGTCGCAAATTTCGAGTTTTCGACCATCCGCGATGAAGCCAAGCGCGATGAGATCATCAAAGGCGCCGAAATTTTAGATAGCATCTCCGCAGACATCGGCTCTGCGGACATCTTGCTTTTTAAGCGCAAGCACTACTTAAAAATCACGCACGCTGGCGAGACGCGGCTTTTAAACGACAAGGAGTATCAGCCCTACCGCTACGATATTTTCAAAGCGATCTACGGCGTCATTTTGGTGATCATCCTGCTTGCGTATATCTTTATCATCCGCAAAATTCGCCCTCTTCGCAAGCTCAAGCGCCAGATCGATAAATTTGCTAAAGGCGATCTTCAGATCAAGGACGTAAGCGTAGGAAACGACGAAATTTCCGAGGTTTCGCACGCATTTTACGAGGCGGTCACGCAGATAAATAAGCTTAACGAATCGCGCCATCTGTTTTTGCGAAACATAATGCACGAGCTCAAAACCCCCATCACAAAGGGTCGCATCGCCGTCGAGATGATCGAGCACGGCAAAAATCAGGAGCGTCTCATCTCCGTCTTTGAGCGGCTGGAGAGTCTAATCAACGAATTCGCGGCAGTCGAGCGCGCGACTGCGGGCACGGCGCTAGTCGAACGCGGAATTTTTTCAATGGATGAAATTTTAAAAGAAGCGCTTAGTATCGCAATGATTGAGCCCGGCTGCGTCACGCTGCAAAATCCGCTAGGCCTGAGCTTAAATGTCGATTTGAAGCTCTTTTGCGTCGCGGTGAAAAATTTAATCGACAACGCCGTAAAATACGCCGCAGACGGTAAAATTTTAATCCGCCTAAATGCCGAGACGATGGACTTCATAACGCTCGGCGAGCCGCTACAGAAGGACTTTAGCTACTACAAAGAGGCCTTCGTCAAGGGCACGAACGCTAAGCAAAGCTTCGGCCTAGGGCTCTACATCGTCGATAACATCGCCAAGGCGCACGGGCTAAAATTCCTCTACCGCAGGCAGGACGAGCTAAACGTCTTTTATTTCGAGGGGATCGAAAAGATAGCTGCGTTATGAAATTTAAGCACATTTTTTATATTATTGCGCCAAAAATTCGAAACGAGAAGATGCGAAATTTCATATTTTTAGCGCTATTTTTAAACGCGACCATATTTTTTCTACCTCGCGGCGCACAAGCCGAGAGCTTCATCACCGACGAAGAATACGGCGCGATGCTGTATAAAAACCCCCGCGGCATCGGCTGCGACAAGTGCCACGGCGAAAAGGGCGAAGGCTCGCTGATCGCGACGTATAAAGAATTTAACCGCACCGCGGGCGCTTACTACGAGCGCGCCCTAAACGCACCGCCGATCAACGCTCTCTCGCTTCAGGAGCTCGCCGACGGGATCAGCAGCTCGCGCGACGTGATGCCAAGCTACTTCCTGACGCAAAACGAGATCATCATCATCTACAAATATATAAAATCGATAAATCAACCAAAAAAGAAGGAGAAAAAATGAATAATCACGACGAATTTTTAGCAGCACAAAAACTTATCCCGGGCGGCGTAGATTCGCCTGTGCGAGCATTCGGCAACGTAGGCGGCGAGCCTTTTATGGTAGATCGCGGCGAGGGCTCGTACATCTACGACGTCGAGGGCAAAAAATATCTCGACTTCGTGCAGAGCTGGGGTCCGCTCATCTTCGGTCACGCCGATGCCGACATTGAGTGCGCCGTCGTGCAAACCGCCAAAAAGGGGCTAAGCTTCGGCGCATCCAGCCCGCTTGAGACGCAGCTCGCCTCGCTCGTGCTAAAAAATTTCGATTTCCTAGATAAGATCCGCTTTACCAGCAGCGGCACGGAAGCCACGATGAGCGCGATCCGTCTTGCGCGCGCCTTTAGCGGACGAGATAAAATTTTAAAATTTGAGGGCTGCTACCACGGTCACAGCGATAGTCTGCTCGTCAAAGCGGGCAGCGGCGCAAGCACCTTCGGTAACGCAAGCAGCGCGGGCGTACCGCAGGTCGTCGCAAAAAACACCTACCTAGCCAGATACAACGACATACAAAGCGTTAAAGACGTCCTAGAGCAAAACGACATCGGCACGATCATCATTGAGCCTATCGCGGGAAATATGGGCCTAGTACCCGCTGATCCTAAATTTTTAACCGAGCTTCGCGCGCTGTGCGACGAGAAAAAGATCGTGCTGATAATCGACGAGGTAATGAGCGGCTTTCGCGCGAGCGAGCTAGGCAGCTACGGCATCTACGGCGTCCGCGGCGATCTGGTAACCTTCGGCAAGGTCATCGGCGGCGGTATGAGCGTGGCGGCGTTTGCGGGCAAGCGCGAAATCATGGATATGATAAGCCCGCTAGGAGCGGTGTATCAAGCAGGCACGCTAAGCGGAAACCCCGTCGCAATGGCTGCGGGCATCGCTAGCCTAAGTAAAATTTACGCTAGCAGCGGCCTTTACGAAAGGCTCGGCGAGCTGGCGCGTAGGCTTACGGACGAGCTTTGCGCCATAGCACAGCGCCGCGGCATCGCGCTGCAAACCGCCTGCGTAGGCTCGATGTTCGGCTACTTTTTCGCAGACGAAGAGGTACGCGACTACGACGGCGCCCTACGGGCAGACACCGCGCGCTTTGCGAAATTTCACGGCGAGATGATTAAGCACGGCGTATTTTTGGCGCCTAGTCAGTTTGAGACGGGCTTTATCTGCGCCAGCATGAACGAAGCGCAGATCGACTTTGCGCTAAACGCCGCGGATGAAGCGATGGCGGCGCTTTAAGGGCTGCATTTTAAAATTTTACGGATTTTAGATGAGAGTAACGAAAAATTTAAACAAAATCGTAAAGGGCGCCTGCGACATCAGCCTAGGCATCTCAATCGTCGTAGCGATCGGCATCGGCGTAGCGATCGGGCTTGGGCTGCGGCACCTCACGGGCTCGCTGCTTTTATTATGGTTCGGCATCGCTATCGGCATCGCGGCGGCATTTTTAAACGTTTACCGCGCGTGCAAGGCGCTAAATTCGAGCCTAAAGGAGCTTGAGAACGATCCGAAATACAAGGCGGATCCGAAAAATTTCGACGACGACGAATTGGATGAGCGGGATTGAATAGGCGGTTTTTGCTCATATACTGCGCGCTAAACGCGGCGTTTGTCCTGCTTGGGCTAGCGCTTTGCGGCGCAGGATTTTTCGGCCCGGGCTCTTTCGGCGTGCGGGCGCTTGCGTGGCTTCTTAGCTTGGAGGCCGGATTTTTAGGCGCATTCGGCGCGGTATATTTTTCGTTTCGCGCTTACCGCAACAAAATAGAAGATGAGCTCAGAGCCGGCGGCTGCGAGATTGTCATGGACAAAGTACGCATGCTCTACGTCCCCTCCAAGGAACAGCTTGCAGGTCTGCGCGATCAAATACTTGCACTCTAGAATAAAAACCGCCGTACGAAGCGACAAACAACTTCGTACGGCGGTTTTTTGTGTAAAACGCGCTTATTCTTCTGTAAAATACCGCATTGCAGTTTTCTTCCACTCTTTCTTCGTGTAGAGCATACGACGATCCGCGATACCGGTCGCAGTGCTGAGTTCAGCTGCAATCGCTTCACATTCCTCACGGCTGTATCCGTGAATCATCGTATATAGGTTATAGTGCCATCCCGTCGCACGATTGCGCTCATAGCAGTGTGAGACGCGCGGATGCTCCGCCATCCGTGCTGCCGTCTCATCCATGCATTCATCCGGCACATCCCATACGCAGAGACAATTCGAGGTGAACCCCACCTCACGATGGCGAAGGACCGCCCCTATTTTGCGGATCTTCTTTTCCTCGCGCAAAGCAGCGACACGAGCGAGCAATTCTTCCTCCGAGATGCCAATCTCTGTTGCGAGCACTTTGTACGGTTCCGAAACGAGGGGGAATTCCCCCTGAAGCAGGCGAACGATTTTTTTATCGAGTTCACTGATTCCCGTACCCTCTGTCATAACGCATCCTTCCTTCACGGCTTAGTCCAGTTTGAACTGCACATTGATCTTATATCGCCTATGTGCTTTCAAACTCATAAGGTTCTGTACCCCCGGCAGTGCTGCAATTTCAGAAAGAATACGCTGCTCCATTTCACGCGATGGAGTCAGCAGTGTGAACCAAAGATTGTACCGCCCCTCTCGTTCATAATTGTGCGTCGCCCCCGCATAGCGATTAATCGCCTGCGCGACAGCGGGCAGCTGCTCCTGCTTCACTTCGAGCGCGATCAAAGTGCCCTGATAACCGAGGCGCTCCGAATTAAAAAAGATGCCGATACGCCGCAGATATCCCTCATTCTTGAGATCTTCCAGGCGCCTGAGCACATGTGCTTCCGTTGTGTCCAGCATTTCCCCTAAACGCGCAAACGGCCGCGAACACACCGGCAGGTTGCCCTGCAGGAGGTTCAGCAGCCGTTTGTCAAAATCCGTCAGTGCTGTCATCACAATATCCCCCATAATACACAGGCCGGCAGCACCTCTCTCTGCCGATCGTGCACCCGCCTTGCTCATGAGCAGATATTTCAGCACAGAAAAATGAACTGCATTCAGCTTCTATCTGCGCTTATTCTATCAGATATTCTTTCATTACGTCAAGTAACTCTGAACGTCCTTCATTTTTGGGAGAAGCATAAGGCAAAACGGTGAGCTCCGGCACTCCCAACGATCTCTGAATCTCCACGATTCGGGCACGTCGTGCATTCCTGCCGATCTTATCTGACTTTGTGGCGATAACGAGTACGGGGATATTATGCTCAACGAGCCAGGCAAACATCCTGCGGTCAGACTCCATCGGCGCATGTCGGATGTCGAGCAGGAGACAGACGAAGCGCAGTTCCTCCGCATAGAGGAAATACTCCTCGATGAACTTCGCCCATACCTTCCTGCTGTCCCGTGCCGCCTTGGCATAACCATAGCCCGGCAGGTCAACAAGGTGCACGGAGTAACGCTCTGCCCCGCCGTCAATGCGCAGAAGGAGTTCATAAAAGTTGATCGTCTGTGTCTTGCCCGGCTTCGAGGAGACGCGCGCAAGCTGACGGATGCGCGTGAGAGAATTGATCAGCGAAGATTTACCGACATTGGACCGCCCGATGAAGGCAACCGCGGGGCGGCTCTCCTCCGGATACTGATCTCTCCGCACAGCAGAGGCAAGATAGACGGCCTTTGTAATCACGACCGGTTCTGTCAAGGATGCACACCTCC
>ERZ773008.2503-NODE-2503-length-11961-cov-2.026709_pt1 | contig 11961 bp, 9 predicted proteins | sample MGYA00580664_ERZ773008 | MGnify/ENA primary metagenome ERZ773008 (study PRJEB29015, sample SAMEA2738016) | human oral metagenome | biome: human oral; feature: human-associated habitat; material: dental | place: China | collected 2048 ... | reverse complement strand
CTCGATTGGATGAAGTGAAGTTTAGTAGATCAAGGTTTCCGTGTACGGCCTATGTCCTGTCCCTTATGTCGGAGAGTGTGGGATTGATGTGCATAGTCGGTTTGCTTCATAAGGTGCCTCTGTCCCAGACTAAGGTGGTATGGAGTCTAGGTAGCAGGAGAGCTATGCCGGAGGGCCTGAATCATCACCTTCTGTTAAGAAGTGTATTTACTTAGGGAGGACTAGTGGTATCGTTTGTAAGGGGGAAGTTCTTCCCGGAGAGAGGAACCACTGTAAACGCTAAGGAGGCAACAGTAGTGCCCCTCGAGGGGCAACACTGTTGCCTCTCGAGGGTTTATACTGTTGCCTCTTTGTGGTGAAAATGGGTATTGTATATCAGAGAGTTATGCGAGGTGTTTTTCGGTGATGAGAGATGGGGTATATCGGCTTACTTAGGCTGAAGTGTCGCACTGCTGTAGAATAACTGAATGAGCGAAAATCACCAATTGACCTGAGTAGAGGAGCTACGCTGAGGGAGCTTTTAGTGGGACTTATATTATGCGTGTGTACCTATCATATCGTAGGTAGTAAGGATATGGAGGAATGGCTCCTAGAGGGCTACTGAACCAGCACCGTAGAAGTCGTGTTCTCTGTAGAGATGAGGAAGATCACCGAATTATATCACCGCCTTTTACGCAAGAGAAAGCTCGCCCAAGTGGTGCTGCCGACAGAGCTATTTACCTTTCCCCTAGGCTTGACGCTAGGTGTACTACTGCCTACACATTTGGCTTGGCTGAGTACCTTGGCTTCATTTGCTCTTGGGGTGCTGGTGGTTTATCTTTGTGGAGGACTAGCGATGAATCGCTCTGGAGTCCTTCGTTCGCTCGGAGTGCGCTCGCTCTGGGGGATCATGGTCCTTCTATTTCCCCTTAAGGCTAGATGTACGCTAGAGCTTCAGGCGCTCCTGCTCGTGAGCTACCTCATCAGTAGCCTGCTGGTCTTTGGCTATCGCAGGTGGCGGGATCAGCACAGCTCTCCCGAGGCTCGTCTCTGCGTGCGAGGACGTGTCCTACGTGTAGAGCGCCTTCGCTTTGAGCGTATCCTTGTCCTATTTTCGCTGGCGGCTCTTTGCTTCATCGGTGTTTGCTTTCAGTTCTGTCCTATAGAGCTTCATGTCTTGCTCCTTTGGGCTGGGTATTTCATCGCCTGCTTCACTTGGGGAGTCTATGCCCTAGAGATGACTCACCTCATCTGGGTGCAGAGGAGACTCATGCGTGAGGCTTTTATCCCGATCCTAGACGAGGAACATCGAGTGATCGGACGTGTCTCTAAGACTGACCCCTACACCGAGCTGGGGCGTCTCCCCGTAGTGCGCCTCGTGGCTACTTCGTGTAGCATGATCTATCTGGAGCAAATGCCAGAGAGCATAGCTCTGCCAGCCCGCCCAGGGTGTGATACGCCCTTCGTCTCTTGGCTGACAGAGGGCTGGACTCCTGAGCAAACGGCTCAGCGGATGATCGATCAGCGCTTCTGTGGTATCCGCCGTGCACGCCCTCGCTTCCTGCTACATTACCACGAGGTCGTAGGGGGGCAAGCGGTGAGCGTCTATCTCTTTGGTGTCGCTATCGAGGAGCCCAACCAACTATTGATCGACTGCCTTCCACAGCAGGGACGTTGGTGGCCTGTCAGTCACCTTACCCAGCAGTGTGAGCACTGCCAGTTCTCTCCTTATCTTCACTCTGAGTACCCGTACCTAGAGCAGACGCTTCTCTTAGCGGAACGTCTTCGCTCCACGGCTACCAGCTCATCTTCGACTGATGAATAACCGTTCTTCAGGTAAGCTTTACCTGATCCCCGTCCCCATAGCAGAGGTAGATCATACGATGTGCCTACCTGAGCATAATCGCAGTGTGCTCCCTCAGATCAAGCACTATATCGTAGAGAATATCCGATCGGCACGACGCTTCCTTAAGACTGCTGATCGTACGATAGATATTGACACCCTGACTTTCTATGAGCTCAATAAGCATACGGCTCTGGAGGCTATTGGAGACTATCTACGTCCTCTAGCCGAAGGGCTAGATGTCGGTGTTATCTCAGAGGCTGGCTGTCCTGCGGTAGCCGATCCCGGGGCAGATGTCGTCGCTCTAGCTCAGCGCAAGGGGTATGAAGTCGTCCCCTTGGTGGGGCCTAGCTCTATCCTCCTTGCCCTTATGGGCTCAGGCTTCAATGGGCAAGGGTTTGCCTTCTCGGGCTATCTACCTATTGATGAGAAGGAGCGCATCGAGCGCATCCGAGAGCTGGAGCATCGTGCGCTCCGTCGGGGAGAGACGCAGATATTCATCGAGACGCCCTATCGGAACCTTCAGCTTCTAGAGACGCTGACGAAGTCCTGTGCACCGGAGACGAAGCTCTGCATTGCCTCGGGACTGCAGAGCGAGAGTGCGCTACTGAAGACGAAGACGATCCGAGCCTGGAGAGGAGAGAAGCCTGCGATACATAAGGTGCCTACGATCTTCCTCCTCGGGCGCTAAGCCGGTTTATCCCATGCCACTGACGACACCTATACCTAGCGACTTCGCTCATCAGCTACGTGATCTCCTTCCTGGAGAGGAGGCCGAAGCGCTACTCACAACACTAGATACGGAGCCCGCAGTCTCCGTTCGCTACAGCCGAGAGAAAGCTCCCGGCTTAGCCACTACATTCCAGCATGATGCACCGATACCCTGGGCACAGCCACGAGGTTATTATCTGAAGAATAGACCGCTCTTCGCTGCTGATCCTCTATGGCATGCGGGAGCGTACTATGTGCAGGAGGCCTCCTCGATGCTCCTTAGCCTTGTCGCACCGCTCTTAGAGGAGCGTCCTCTGCGTGCCTTAGATCTCTGTGCTGCTCCGGGTGGGAAGAGCACGCTACTGACAGACTTGCTCCCCGAGGGGAGCGTCCTCGTGAGCAATGAATACGTAGCTACCCGAGCCAAGGTGCTACAAGAGAATATCCAGAAGTGGGGCTCTCCTCATGCCATCGTCACGAGTACAGAGGCGGCGAAGCTAGGGCGACTGCGTGAGACCTTTGACATCATCGTGGTGGATGCTCCTTGTTCGGGCGAGGGAATGTTTCGTAAAGAAGAGGAGGCTCGTCGTCAATGGACGCCTGGGCTTGTCGCTTCCTGTGCCTCGCTACAGAAGGAGATCCTCGCAGACATCTGGCCTGCTCTTGCCCCTGGAGGGCTCTTGGTCTATAGCACCTGCACCTTCAACCGCCAAGAGGATGAGGATAACCTAGCCTTCCTTATCGAAGAGCTCGGAGCACTACCCGAAGCTCTCCCCGATTGCCCAGTGGAAGTTTCTCCTTCCTTCCTTAGTCCCTATCCCTGCTACCGCATGATGCCTCATCGACAGCGAGGGGAGGGACTTTTCTTGGCTGTCGTTCGTAAGCCTGAAGAGCAAGCTCGGGGAGCTCTACGCTTTAAAGGGAAGATGAAGAGTAAGCCATGTATGCCACCGAAGGAGGTGCTGACTTGGCTCAAGGAGGACTGGCGAAAGTCTGTGAGCTGGCTCCAGCCCAGCGAAGACCTCTTGATCGCTCTCCCCGAAGCCGTACGTGATCTGCTTGCTTTGATACAGCAAGAGAGTATTCAAGTCCTATCGGCAGGCATCCCAGTAGCTGAGGTCTATGGATGCAAGGTACAGCCTCATCCTGCGCTGGCTCTTTCTCTAGCCTTTGACCGAGGAGCCTTCCCCGAAGTTGCCTTGGAGCAGGAGATGGCCATTCGTTATCTCGCTCGTGAGGCCGTCACGCTTCCTGAGGATACGCCACGAGGTATCGTTTGGGTAAGCTATGGTGGTTTGCCCTTAGGCTTTATGAAGCATCTGGGTAATCGCTCAAACAATCTCTATCCGCAGGCTTGGCGTATTCGTCATCCAGAGCTACTTCTGGATTCGCTAAGCTCGGGTCACTAGCTCGAGAGAGCTACCTCTCACGCTGCTATGTCTAGCTTGGTCTTTGATCTAAAGCACTTCTCCCTTCGACAGACCTATACCGCTCAGCGTGTCGGTACAGATGCGCTCCTGCTAGGGGCGTGGCCCTGGAAGCATAGCTTACCCGATCGGCCACGTCTCTTAGATGTCGGGACGGGAACGGGTGTCATCGCCTTGATGCTAGCTCAGCGGTTTGATCGAGCTGAAGTCGAGGGCTGGGAGCTGGAAGCCGGGGCGGTTAAAGATGCTCTGTATAATGCAGAGCAGTCCCCCTTCGCTGATCGTGTACAGATCCATGCGTGTGACTACGAGGCGGGGTACAAGGCTTGTGATAAGCCTTTTGACCTTGTCATCTCCAACCCTCCCTATTATATCGAGAAGACCTTACCCCAAGATGCTCGCTTGACCTTGGCTAGGCATACCGAAGGCGGCCTTTCTCCTGAGTTACTTCTACGTACAGCGCATGAGCTCTTGGCTCCCGAGGGGGGATTGGCGATGATTACCCCCGTGGAGTCCTTGCCTTTCCTTCGACAGGTAGCTATAGAGCATGGCTGGTACCTAGCTGAGGTGGTCACGATCTATTCCTTGCCAGGACGCCCGAAGCGTAGTCTTCAGCTCTGGCGTAGACTCTCCTCTTTAAGGAGCTATACCTTGACGCACACCACCTCGCTAGTACTACATGACAGGGCAGACCATCCTTCATCTGACTATCGAGCTTGGGTGAAGGACTTTCTACTCTCTTTTTAGTCCGAGATACCTCCCACTCGTGGTCAAGCTATATCTCTCTGCCAGGAGAGGTATAGCTTTGTTTCAGAAAGGGTATACCTTAGATCAAGTGGAAGTATACCTTAGGTTGAATGTTGCTTGCCTTTGCCTTGGGAAAGGGATAGGGGCGACCTCCTTTCCCTTGCTCATTCGGTAGCCCAAGAGGGATCTTCCGTAGGGGTAGGTCTGACACATTGTCAGTCATAGCTACTTGGCATTGGGCTTGTTTAGATACGTGTAACATTCACTTATCAAAGCATTCTCTATCCAAATGAATAAGCAAGGAAAGATTGGGGTAACGAGTGAGAACATCTTCCCCGTGATTAAGAAGTTCCTTTATAGTGAGCATGACATCTTCCTCCGTGAGCTTGTCTCCAACGCAGTCGATGCTAGCCAGAAGCTACGAGCACTCGCTTCGGCGGGAGAGTTCAAGGGTGAGCTGGATGACCTGAAGGTCGAGGTCAGCTTTGACCCCGAGAAGAAGACCATCACCGTCAGTGACCGTGGTGTCGGACTAACGGCAGAGGAAGTCGAGAAGTACATCAATCAGATCGCTTTCTCAGGTGCGGAAGAATTCCTAGAGAAGTATAAGGATGACAAGGTCGCTATCATTGGACACTTTGGGCTAGGTTTCTACTCAGCCTTCATGGTAGCCTCCCGTGTGGAGATCCAGTCGAAATCCTACCGAGAGGACGCCCCTGCTGTGCATTGGAGCTGTGAAGGATCGCCCGAATATATCCTTGAGCCAGGCTCACGTACTGAGCGAGGTACAGATATCATCCTCCATATCGACAGTGAGAGTGAGGAATTCCTCAGCAAGGATCGCCTTAGCCAGCTCCTTAATAAGTATTGCAAGTTCCTTCCAGTACCCGTTGTCTTCGGAAAGAAGCAGGAATGGAAGGATGGTGCCTACGTAGATACCGAGGAAGATAATCAGATCAACGATACACATCCAGCTTGGACGAAGAAGCCCTCGGAGCTAACGAAGGAAGACTATATCGCTTTCTATCACCAGCTCTATCCTCAGAGCATGGAGGAGCCTCTCTTCTGGATCCATCTCAATGTAGACTATCCCTTCCACCTCACAGGTATTCTCTACTTCCCTAAGGTGAAGAACCAGATGGAGCTCCAGCGAAACAAGATCCAGCTCTATGCTAATCAAGTCTTCGTGACCGAGGAGGTCGAGGGGATCGTACCAGAGTACCTGACCCTACTGCATGGGGTACTTGACTCTCCCGATATCCCCTTGAATGTCTCACGCTCCTATCTCCAGAGCGATGCACAGGTCAAGAAGATCTCCAACCATATCGCTAAGAAGGTCGCAGACCGCCTTGATGAGCTCTTCCGTAATGAGCGCGATCTCTTCGAGAGTAAGTGGGATAGCCTGAAGGTATTCGTTCAGTATGGGATGCTCTCAGATGAGAAGTTCTATGATCGTGCGGTGAAGTTTGATTTGCTGACCGATGTTGCTGGTAAGCACTTTACCTTAGATGAGTATCGTACGCTGACTGAGAGTGAACAGACAGACAAGGATGGCTCTCTCATCTGGCTCTATGCTAGTGACCGAGATGCTCAGTATGCGGCGATCGCCCGTGCGGAGTCCAAGGGATACTCGATTCTCCTGATGGATGGACCGCTGGATGTACACGCTGTCTCACAGCTGGAGCAGAAGTTAGAGAAGACTCGCTTCGTACGAGTGGACTCCGATACCATCGATAAGCTGATCGCTAAGAGCGAAGTGAAGGCTGTTGAGCTCTCCGAAGAGGAGCAGTCAGCTCTGCGTGCTATCTTCTCTGCTCGTCTACCGAAGGAGGAGAAGCGTAACTACTCCGTGAGTCTTGAGGCTCTGGGGGCTGACGGAGATGCTGTCCAGGTGACCCAAGGAGAGTTTATGCGTCGTATGCAGGAGATGGCTCGCTTACAGCCCGGGATGAGCTTCTATGGGGATCTTCCAGAGGGCTATAATGTCATCTTGAACTATGAGCATCCGCTCCTTCAGCGACTTCTCCAGCAAGAGAAGAGCGAGGTAGAGCCCAAGCTTGCCGAGCTACGTGCTTCGCTAGCTGAGGAGCAAGCTAAGATCGCTGCTGAGGAGAAGGCTCTCGAGGGGCAAGAGACGAAGACCTCTGCAGAACTAGATACTCTACGTGCAAAGAAGAGTGAGCTAGAAGGACAGATCAATAGCCAGCTTAATGCCTTTGGTGAGAATACGCTACTCGTAGGTCAGTTGATTGACTTGGCACTGCTCTCTCATGGCTTGCTAAGTGGTGAGGCACTCGCTGCCTTCATACGTCGTAGCCAGTCTCTTCTCTAGCCTTATCCTATCGCTAGATAGATCGAACCCATCAGAAATAGCGAGGTCGCCACTGGGATATACCTAGTGGCGACCTCGCTGCATTAACGCTTGAAGGAGAAGAATGTAAGGCGGGCTTACTTCTTCTTACAATCTTGATTCTTGCAGGTCTCCTTCTTACAGTCCTTCTTACAGCCCTTCTTTGTGCAATCCTTCTTCATGCACTCTTTCTTCGTAGAGTCTGCAGTAGCTTGACCGTGGTGAGCACAAGCCTTACCTTCTGCACAGGCCTTACAGGTTTCAGCCTTCGTCATCCCTTGGCAGTCCTTCTTGCAGGTATCTGCTTTAGCACGACAGCCACAATGCTTCTCGTCTGTACAGGCACATTTACCATTGCAGGTACAAGCCTTAGCTTCTTCTTTAGCCTTGGTCTGACAGCATTGTTTGCTCTTGCATTCTTTCTTTACGGGAGTCTTGTCTTGTGTCTGAGCAGAGACACTTGTGCCGATAGCCAGGAGGCAGGCTAGGGCGAAGATTACTTTCTTCATGCTGACTAATTGGGTTAGTTTGATGATTAAATGATGGACGTTCTCTTGGTTAGAGTCAAGTCCTTTTACGAGAACAAAGGTAGAGAAAGTTGAGAAAAGATAAGATAGATACTACCTTTACCGCTATAGAATATGTATATTTGTCTTTACAAAATATCTAATTAAGATGCGTAAAGGTCTTCCTGCCACCCGTCTTTCATTGGAGACTGTCCGTCATCGTCTCCGCTATTCTAAACGCTTGCTCATTAATCGGCGAGGTGATGGAGTACATTCTCCTTTCGCCTTTCACTTTATAACGAAGGTCGTACGAAATCATCGTCCCTTTTATTGCTTTGCTGAGCTTGCTCCACGAGTCAAGGAGGTCTATCCTCTGAGCCAAGCTAGGCGTCAGCGTCGCATATGTGAGCTACTCTTCAGAGCATCTCATGCGCTCAGAGTGCAGCGTGTCGTGCATCTAGGGACATCCGCTACTCCTCTGAAGGACTATCTAGAGCAGACTGGATATACGACCTCTTGGGTTAGTTGTACTACTGTCGAGGAGCTTGCTGACCACTCTGATTGGATTCCGGATTTGGTTATAGTCGAAGACCCTTCATTCTGTGCTCAGCTCCATCCTTACTTGAAGAAATGGCAAGAGCAAACAGCTCATCTGATCTTGGCTGTCTATACGCTAGATCGTGGGGCTCTCAATCAGTGGAAGGCGCTACAAGCGGTGTGTCCTGCGCGCCTTCGAATAGATCTCTTGGATCTTCAGTTCGCTTTCTATGATGAGCGACTCACCACTTCGTCTTATAAAGGAATCTATTGAAACTCCTCCCCATATCTAACTAGCATATGAAACCATCATCTCTCCTTCTTTCTCTTCCTGCTATGATCGCCCTCGTGAGCTGTCATGCTGGACAAATCGAGCAGCGTCGTACGCCTTCTGTTCCTCAACCTTCTGCCCAAGTTTCACTTCAGAAGTATTTTGAGGATTCTTTTGCTGATCCCCTCCGTCCTGCTCCCTCACAGACGCTCACCCTCTCTAATCTGCGAGTAGCCCAAGATAGTGTTTGGCGTGCTTGGTCTGCGGTTAATGAGCGGGAGCTTACTCGTGAGTTGCCAGTGCTACGTAGATTCCCGAGCTATTCTCGTACGCTCCCGACAATTGCTTCTTATGGCTGGCGTCTCTCTAGCGAACACTACGCAGGTCAAGCTTTTCCTGCAACGATGCCTTTCTTCTATGGAGCCAAGGGGGAGAAGCCTAGCACAGGGTATCCACTCTTCCTCTATTTGCATGGTTCAGGACCTAAGGATGCAGAGTGGCACACAGGGCTTGAGCTTGGGCTCTATTTCAAGGATAGCCCTTCTGTCTACTTTATCCCACAGATCCCCAATGGAGAAGGTGTAGCTGATGGCCAGCTCTATCGCTGGTGGCAGACCCCTAAGCTAGAAGCCTGGGAGAAGCTTCTACGTTTGTCTTTCCTGACCGACTATATTGATCCGCTACGTATTTACTTCTTCGGTATCTCTGAAGGGGGCTATGGGACACAGCGCCTAGCTTCCTATTATGCGGACTACCTCGCTGCTGCTGGCCCTATGGCAGGAGGAGAGCCTCTGATCAATGCTCCGGTAGAGAACCTAGAGCATATCGGCTTTTCCCTCCGGACGGGAGCTTCTGATACGGATTTTCATCGCTCTGAGCTGACTGAGAAGACGAAGCTTGAGCTCGATAAACTTGAGCAGGCACATCCTGGGAAGTATAAGCACTTTGTTGAGACGGTTCCAGGGCGTCAGCATGCTATTCCTTATGAGCCAACGACTCCATGGCTCTCGCAGTTCAAGCGTGTCCCTCAGCCTAAAACTGTGCATTGGGAAGACCTAGCTATCGATGGACGCTATCGTCGAGGCTTCTATAACCTTGTTCCCCTACAGCGCCCCGCTGGTGATGAGCGTACCTACTACGAAGAGACGATTCATGACAATGTAATTGACCTAAAGATCAGTCGAGTGACTTACCATGATGACAAGGTCAGTGACCGATACCAAGGTTTCCGCCTCGTGCTGACTTACACGCGTAGCTATGTACCTGCAGTGGGAGGGAAGCTGCGTATTTATCTCAGTCCCGAATTAGTTGATCTTACTAAGCCAGTGCGTGTACATATCAATGGTAAGGAGGTCTTCCAGGGTCGAGTAGAAGCTAACCTATCACACCTAGCTTCAAGCTGTGCGCTCTTCTATGATCCTGCACGTCTATTCCCTGCGGCTGTCGATGTAGACTATTAGTCTGGCAGGCTTAGTCTGAAGAGCCTTTTCCAATCAGTGTGCCCCGCCTTTATCCTTGGATAGGAGAAGGCGGGGCACTTGTTTTTACTCCATCGAGAAGGGTAGAGAATGAGTTTAAAGGCACTCGTAATATGAGGTCGCTTATTGATGATCCCATTCCTATCCCAGCCTTGTGGGACACTCGTCCCATCGTGCTGGGACAGTTGTCCCACAAGGCTGGAATAGATCTGTTTTGAAGGCCAATGAAAGTGAGGAGGTGGTCAGCATCTAAGTATCTTATCAAGCCGTTCTATCCTAGATGTACTTTGTTAGGAGTAGAGACGTAGGCTAGCTCAATAAAAATCGTCCCCTATAGCCAGACCTGACTATGGGGGACGCTTGGAGAATATGGTCAAGAGGTTAGCTCAGAGACTCTGATCAGAAAGTGAGCTATGAGGGATCAAGTGGAGTGACTAATCAAGAAGCTGGTCTGTGTAGAGCTCGAGATCAGGGCGATGACGTGCGATATACTCCAGAGGATAAGCCTTCGCTTCTTCGTTTCCAGCCTGGATAGCACGAAGGAGAGGAGCTTTCTTTTCTCCCGTGGCATGCACGAGGATATGCTTGGCTGCGAGGATTGTGGGGCCAGTCATTGCGATGCGCTTCTGTCCCTTGGGGCTTGTCCCAACTGCATAGGGTTGTGGCTCGGTAAGAAGCTCCATCTGATGAGGGAAGATGGAGGAGGTATGTCCATCTTCTCCCATGCCTAAGATGACAAAGTCAAATACTGGATACTCCCCGTCGAAAGGAAGCTCAGCCCCGACAACCCAGCAGTAATCTTTAGCTTCTCGCTCAGGGTCATTCTCTCCTGCTATGCGGTGGATATTCTCTTCCGGGATAGGTACATGATCTAGGAGAGTAGCCTTGGTCATCCCATAGTTGCTGTCTGGATCCGAGGGAGGAACACAGCGCTCATCTACCCAATAGAGCTGTACTCGCTGCCAGTTGACTTGGCTACGTAGAGGTTCTTGAGCTAGCAGTTCGAAGAGTAGCTTGGGAGTACTTCCTCCAGAGAGGGCGATGTGTACCCAGCCTACTTGGCTAGGTGCTACGAAGGCCCGCTCTGCTACAGCGAGAGCTACAGCATGAGGAGTAGAGGCATGGTGGAGGATCATAGCTCGCAGTAGAATTCTGAGTTGGTTAGATTTCGACAAGGATTAGTCCAGGTATGCTCATGCTCGATGATCTGGTCGCTCTGCTTCGGTCCCCACGTACCAGCTGGATAGCCATACAAGGGGAAGTCCTCTTCCTGCCAAAGGCGGAGGATCGGATCAAAGAAGCGCCAACTCATCTCGACGGCATCGCTACGAGTGAAAAGAGTAGAGTCTCCCAGCATGCAGTCTTCTAAGAGACGGGAGTAAGCATCTCCCGAAGCTAGACCACCGAGCTGATCATAGGTGAAGTTCATCGATACCTTCTTAACCTCAAAGCCAGATCCTGGTACTTTCGCGGCAAACTTCAAGGAGATCCCCTCGTTAGGCTGGATGCGTATGACAAGCTGATTAGGCACGGTCCCTCCATCAATGCTTGTAAACATCTTGTGAGGGGTTGGTCTAAAGTGAACGACGATCTCGGTGACTTTCGTTGGCATCATCTTACCCGTACGGATATAGAAGGGGACGCCTTGCCAGCGCCAGTTGTCGATATAGAGCTTCATGGCTACGAAGGTCTCTGTACGACTATCTGCTGGTACTTTGTCCTCTTCTCGGTAGGCTTTATGATGCTCTCCCCGCCACTCGCTCTCCGTATACTGGCCTCGAACCACACGGCGACGGATCTCGTCATCCGACATAGGGCGGAAGGATTGATAGACCTTCACGACCTCATTGCGGAAGTGATCTGCATTGAACTGAACCGGAGGCTCCATGGCGGTGAGAGCGACTAGCTGAGCGAGGTGATTCTGTACCATATCTCGTAGAGCACCCGTCTGATCATAGAATCCACCACGACTCTCGATACCCATATTCTCTACGGCTGTGATCTCGATACGCTCGATGTAGTTACGGTTCCAGAGAGGCTCAAAGATCCCATTAGCAAAGCGCAGTGCCATGATATCCTGTACCGTCTCCTTCCCCAAGAAGTGGTCGATAC